>JAABUH010000035.1_pt1 | contig 183203 bp, 185 predicted proteins | sample 5559121 | NCBI WGS metagenome assembly JAABUH01 (sample SAMN10711871, study PRJNA513364) | rock metagenome | isolation source: Antarctica rocks | place: Antarctica: Victoria Land, Battleship Promontory nord | collected 2015-12-28
CGGCAGAGCGCGTCTTCGAGCATCTGCGGGCCGGGATCGAGGGTGCGGTCTATCCGACCATTGCCGACAAGGTGGCGGCCGTCGAGGCGATCCTGACGGAACTCGATGCCGATCCTGAGCGGATCACGAGCCTCACCGGCTGGCACTGGATCATCGAGAACCTCCATCACCTCCCTACCGATAATGCGGCGTGACTAAACGGGATTGGTATTACAGCGCGACTACAACGGTAACTATCCGCCCACAACAGGAGGATCTGTTCCCGGAATAACGGACGCTCAATTTGGACACGCGGCGAGAGATATGGCCAGGATCGGATTAGCGTTAGAAGACGACAATAACGTCGCGGGCTTGACGTATGACGAGATTAGTCTCGAACAACGCTTCCAGGTCAAAGATCCGTACAAATCCAAAGGGCCGTTTTCGTGGTCCAGCCAGCAGGTGTATGGCGCTCTCTATGACGTCTTTATCGTAACCGAAAAAGAGGCAAAGCTAGCAGGATCGGGTCTCAAAAACTATCACTACGCCCAATCCGAGTTCGGCTACGCGCAACAAGCTTTAGCGCAATTGCCTTGCAAGGCACACCCATACTGGTTCCACGGCAAACCCACTAACGCACATCACGGCTAGTACGGTAACCGGGTCGTCGCCGCACAGCTCGGCGTCGGTCGTGCCTGGGTGCGCGCCGTTCAGAAGCAACGGCAGGCGGTGACCGACCCCGACACCGCGGCCTAGTGGCCCGTCCAGAAAGGGTCGATAGACGAGCAGCTACTCTCCAGTCGCGCCGTCGACCCGCTCACGGAGCAAGTCGGCGTGGCCGTTGTGCCGCGCATATTCCTCAATCATGTGGCACACGATCCAGCGCAGGCTGGGTGAGAAGCCGTCCGGCCAGGTACGCTGGGCGAGCCGGCTCATTCCACCATCAGGCAGCGCCTCGTCAACGGCGGAGCGAGCGCGGGCCACAGCGTCCTGCCAGAGCGCCAGGAGCTGCTCCGGAGTATCCTGGGCGGCGGTGCGCCACTCCCACTCCCAGTCTGGATCGGCGTCCCAGTCAATCGTGTTCCAAGGCGGTCCCGGGTCCCGCCCATGCAGCGAGCGCAAGAACCAGTTTTCCTCGACGAGGGCAAGATGCTTCATCATCCCGCCCAGGGTCATGGATGATGCGCCGACCTTCGCCTGCAGGCCGGCCGCGTCCAGGCCACTGCACTTCCAGGCGAAGGTCGCCCGCTGGTACTCCAGGAAACCAAGGAGGGTGGCGACCTCATCGGCCGCCGGGGGAGGTTCGGGTCTGCCGTGCTCGTCTCTCTGGGTCATCGCGTGATCATTCTAGCGTGCTCTGAAAGCGTCGGCGGAGTATCGCTACAGCAACTGCGTCCGTCCCACAAAGCTATCTGGACGCACCACTAGTCGTGACAGCGTTGCTATGCGCTGTGCCTGTCTTCGCCGGCCATCTCTCTGGGGTAGAAGGGGTCGGGAATGGAGTCAGGGATCTCGACTCTCACGGGTGTATCCAGAGCGCGACTTAGTTGCGCCCACATCTCACCCGCCGCGTCAGGCTCTTCGGCTTCTACCTCTGATGGTCCGTTCTTGCCTAAGATTCTATCGAGCAGCCATGACGAGGCTGAATGCCGAACTGTCTCGGACTTCGCGTCAAGCAGCGAGACTTTACAGGTGATGGCAGCGCCACCCTGGGCGAGAATCTGGGCCAGCAGCTCACTTCGAATCGAGGCGGCTTCTTCACTTCGCTGCGTCTCTAGTGCGTCTCGAAACTCGGAAGTAGCACTCCAGCGATTCGCGGTATCAACCGGTACGCCTATCTCACGTGCGGCCGCTGCCATGCTGAGATAGGGCGGCCGGCATAATCTGTCGATTAAGGCGCACTGGCGCCTATTGAGGGCTGTTTTACCGTCAGGTGCCGTCATAGTTGGTTACTCCCATACCTCATTAGAGACCACAAAGGGGCATAGGTCAACTGATACAGTCCTCTCAATCCTGACAGCGGGGAAACTCGATCTGAAAACGGCTGCTCTGCTGGCAGCCATTGATGATGCCACGGGTGAGGTGCCTGCCGCGCTCTTCCGGGTCCAGGAGGATGCGCAGGGGTACATGTTGTTGGTGCAGCAGATGATTGCTGCCAGAGGACGTCCCCTGGCGGTCTACCATGATCGTCATGGCATCTTTACCCGTGCCAAGACCGAGCAGCAGACGCTTGAGGAGGAACTGGCCGGACGACGCAGTCCCACCCAGGTGGAACGGATGTTGGAGGAACTCGCCATCACCTCCATTGCGGCTCGCTCGCCACAAGCAAAAGGACGCGTCGAACGCCTGTTTGGGACGCTCCAGGATCGATTGGTGACTGAGCTGCGTCTGGCTGATGTCTGCACCCAGGACGCTGCCACTGCCTTTCTTCCTGCCTTCCTCACCCGATTCAACCGTCAGTTTGGGATACCTGCGGCAGAGGAGGGATCAACGTACCGACCGCTGGAACTCGCCATGCAGCCGGAAACGGTCTTCTGCTTCAAGTACCTGCGAACGGTCGGCAGCGACAATGTTGTCCGCTTTATGAGCCATCGCCTTCAACTCACGCCCTGTCAGGGACGGATGAGCTATGCCAAGGCACAGGTTGAAGTGCATGAGCGCCTGGATGGCTCGCTCGCCGTCTGGTATCAGGCGTCGTTTGACCGGGATAGCCGTAGTACCACGATGGGCGTATCTTGTATAGGGGTAGCGCGTGCTGCACGCGGTTGTGGAGTAATGGCCGAACCAACGGGAGGAGTGTTGACCTATGAAACCGACGCAAATACTGATTGCTCTGCTAGTCATGACGGCTCTCGTGGCGTTTGGCGTCGTTGGGGTCCGCCGGACGGACGCCGGCCACATCCGACGTGTGGCGGATCAGAGTGAACGTGAGCCGGTCACTGGAAACGCATGCGGCGTCGAGCGCTGGAGTGTCAAGACCGGCACTGACGGCGGCGCCCGATCCGTCAACCAGCGCTATCACTTCCCCACGACCATCAGCCGGCTGGACGCCCTCACCCCACCCGGCGCTCTGCCATCTTATAGTCGTGTTCGACCCGTAGAGAGCACGGTCTACACGCTGGACGCGACGCTCTTGCGGTACAAGCAGGAGGCGGATAGCGATTATCACCTGGTGCTCACCGACGCCCGGAACACGATGATTGCGGAGATACCGGCCGCGTACTGCACCGGCGCAAACAGCCCGTTCCTGTCGGGCATCAGGACAGCGCGCTACCAATTCAGTCAGCACTACACCGTGGAAAGCGCGGCAAGCGAACCTGATGATAGCCGATGCGGATGGCGCCGACACATGACCCTGATGCTGTCGAGGCGCTTCACCGGACCGAGCAGCAGGACGGGGGGAAGAGCGATGAGCGGAACGGGGGGGATGGACCAAAAACCCGAGGCGGGATGAGGAGCGGCGCCGTATCGCGGCGAGGCTGCTTGATCCAGGGGTGCCGGCTAAAGCGATAGCCGCACAGCTCGGCGTCGGTCGTGCCTGGGTGCGCGCCGTCCAGAAGCAACGTCAGGCAGCGATTGATCCGGACACCGCGGCCTAGTCGTGACAGCGTCTGGTTGGGACAAAGCGGACAAAAAGGCGACGTCGACCGCGGACATTTGGTACGAAAGCGGACGCGCTTGGTTCATACAATGCATACAAAACGGGCACGGAACCGCCGTACGCTTCGTACAAAAGGCGTACGTCTGCTTAGGACATTTGGGACAAAAGGGGACGCACCTGCTCCGTACATTCCGTACAAAACGCGTACGGCTGCTTCGTACATGTAGGTACAAAAAGCATAGTGCTCCGGAGCCTGCTCGGGCGGCGCAGCACTGCCTCACTCCTAGCATTGTGGTGGCAAAATGGCGCAAAATGTCTCAGATTTCGATGAAACTGTGGTGCTCTGACGCGTCCTTTGCGCACGAAACCCCCGGCTAACCGTGGAAAAATCCCCCTATTAGAGTCGAAATCAGTATTAAAATGGGTCATTTGAGGTACTAAGTGCCCGATGGGTAAGGTTCGCTCAGACGCCTGTTTTCGGCTCGATGTGGCCGAGCTGCGCCGCATGATCGACCAGGGATGGTTCAGCGGTAAGATTACCTACACGCATGGCATAGGGAAACACCCGCACGCCTACCAACGGATCGGCGACGGTGAGCGCGGCGTGCTGGGACTGGAGTACGACACCGTCTTTCATGGTCACCAGGGCGTGGGGATCCGGTACGCGTATCAGGAGGGCAGCCGTCGCCGGCTCTGGCAGTGTCCAAGCATGGAGTGCGGTCGCATGGTGGGAGTGCTCTACCGCCCGCATGGTGGCGCCTATTTCCTCTGCCGGCACTGCTGGGGCGTCGCCTATAGCAGCCAGTACGAGAGCGCCACGGATCGTATGTGGCGCCGGTACCACCGTGCATGGGCGCTGCTCGATGCGGCACAATCTCCTGCCGAGGTGCGGAGAGCTGAACGAATGCTACCATCCTGCTTCGCCGCGATCAACGCCGAGACGGATGCAGCGCACGCCGTCCTGCAGGCGATGCAGGCAGAGGATGCACGATCACCACGGCGACCAGGCCGGCCCAGCCAGCGCGAGACCCGCGAGGCAGAACGGGCTGCCAGGGCTGCAGCCCGTCCAGTACGGCCAAAACGGCCACCTGGACGGCCGCGAACACGGCGAGCCTATCACCGCACCGCTCCTGTTCTCTCTCCGTTACTGCCGGATGTGGTGCAGGTCTTTTGCCCACGCTGCCGAGATCGGCGCGAGTTGGTGGACGGCGTGCAGGTGCTGTTCTCCAACGGGCGCCCGGCGATCCGTGGGCGGTGTGCCGAGTGTGAGACGCGCTGCGCTCGCCTAATCCCGTCCAGCGAGCGGCGCGCCTGAACGAGCATCGTTGCCCGCTGCCACAATGCGACCCACTCGACATGGATCCGTGGATCGCATTGCATCCACGCCAGCAGTCCGTCGATTCGTGCCTGGTACTCGATGCACTGGCGCAGGAAGACGCGCTCGTCAGCAGCCATCATGGTCATTTCCTCCTGGCGGCTTACCTTTATCGTCGTTATCGTCGTCGCCCTCTTTGGGGATGCACACAATCGGTGGCACGTATACCGGCGCCTGGGTGTCGACTGGTATCGGATTAGGCATGATCGTTACCGTATCGACAGGCGTCGGCGTGTCAAATGGCGTGCTGGTCGATGTAGCGGTAGGCGTCGGCACGGGACTCGGCGTAACGGTGGGCGTCGCGGTAAGGGTCGCGGTAGGTGTCGGAGTCGGAGTCACTGTCGGCGTACTGGTCGCCGTCGCTGTTGGCGTGGCTGTCGACGTAGCGGTAGGTGTTGCCGTCGGCGTGCTTGTCGGCGTATTCGTCGGCGTCGGCGTGAAGGCCTTGCCCGCCGATGGCCGGGAGATTCGCACCCTTGCGCAGGCGACCTTACCGAGCCTGCATCGATAGATCAGCGAGACGGTGAATCCGCCGCTGTTATCGGTATAATCCGCGTCATTGTAGGCCAGGGCAAGACGGCCACGGCCCCACAACGTTCGAGGCCCACTGCCTATGAAAAAAACACGTCCATGTCCGATCTTGCCGATCAGGCTATAGGGATTGAGCCCTGCTCCGGCGCAGGTAATCGGACAAACATACGTCGTGACACCGTTCGGACCGTTTGAGCAGGTGGAGATGCAATAGGCCGTACCCGTGGCCTTGATAGTGACGCCCAGCTTCTTTTTGAGCACAAATCTCGTCTGTAAAAAACGGCCATTCTCACCGGCGCTCCTGGCCGGCACATAAATCGTTTGATGGGGAAGATGCTGATGCTTGTTTGCATGCGCCTCGGTGGCAGTGGAGGGTTGCAGAACCCACCCGGCAACCAGAGCCAGGCAGAGAGTCGCAAAAAGCACCGTTGCTCTTCTCATGACTGATCCTCTCGATCACGTACCTGTTGCTCTCGTTTCTGGTCTTTCTCTTCCTGTTTGCGTGCCTTTTCTTCACGCTTCCGCTCATCACTCTCAGCCTTCTGGCGAGTCTTCTCTGCCGCTCTGGCGGCATTATTTTCGTTAATTTGAGCCAATCTTTCCCGCTCGCGTTCCATCTCGGCTTCGGTTAGCTCGTAGGTCGCCGTCAGCGTCGTTTCTCCTGCCCCCTGCCCCAGTGTGAAGAATCTCTTCAAACAACCGGCTCGCTGGGGGATGACGCTCTGGTTGACGATACGATAGCCCTGCTGCGCCATCCTCTGGGAGTCACGCTGAAATTGGCCCGTGACGTTCGGTGCCTTCCGAGCTGTATAGGTTTTAACCACCGTTTGCTGTTTCATGCCCCTCTTCCCTCACGACGGCCACACGTGCATCACCGCACCGCCATAACTATGCGCGACGGTGGTCGATCTGACCATTCTCCTAACGGGTCGATTTTGCTTCTCCTTTCGTACCATGGTCGACTATCTCGGCACCTTTGGCGAAGCCACATAGGACTCCGACACGGCGTATCACGTCGCCCCTTTTTTCTCTCCACGGCGGCGGACGGTTCTGATGGTTGAAGCACGGGCCGACGGAGCGGTAAGCAGCGGTCCATATCGTGCCGCCATTAGGCCGTCGCGGGTAGAGATATCATGTTCTGCGCCCAGTTATGGACTGATGGCCGATCCAACGGGAGGAGTGTCGAACGGTGAAACTGACGCGAGTACTCTTTGTTCTGCTAGGCGCGATGGGCCCGGCGACGTTTGGCCTTGTGGGAGTGCGCCAGATAGACGCCGGCCACATGCCACGGGAAGCGGATCAGAGCGAGCATGAGCCGGTCACTGGGAACGCGTGCGGCGTGGAGCGGTGGAGCGTGAAGACCGGGACAGACGACGGCGCGCGATCTATCAACCAGCGTTATCACTTTCCCACCACCGTCAGCCGCCTGGACGCCCTCACACCACCCGGCGCTCTGCCATCTCGAAGCCGTGTCCGACCCGTGGAGAGCACGGTCTATACGCTGGACGCGACGCTCCTGCGCTACAAGCAGGAAGCAGACAGCGATTTTCATTTGGTACTGACCGACGGTCAAAACACGATGATCGCGGAGATCCCAGCCGCCTACTGCACCGGCTCGAACAGTCCGTTCCTGTCGGGCATCAGGACAGCGCGCTACCAGTTCAGCCAGCACTACACCGTGGAGAACCGGTTCAAATACACTCACGCCCATGTGCGGATCACCGGCGTCGGTTTCTTCGACTTTCCCCACGGCCAGAGCGGTGTAGCGCCAAACTCGATTGAGCTGCACCCGGTGCTCGATGTCCAGTTTGGCGCGAATGCCAAGCCCTCGGGGTCACCTCACAAGAGACCTGTTAGCCCTCCACCACCACCGGAAGCTACGGGCGGTGGCGTCACGCTCTCGGCGTACGTCTCTCCCGCCTCCATGCCGTACAACGCTTACCCCACGCTCTATGCGCGGACCGTCCCCGGCGCGAGCTGCACCGCCTCTGTGGTGTACAGCACGGGACGGCAACCTCGGTCGTTCGACGGATCAACCAGGACGGCCGGCGGGAATGGGGTGGTCAGTTGGCCATGGCATGAGGAGACAACAGGAAGCGGCGGCACGGCGACGGTGCAATGCGCCTACCGGGGGCACAGCAAAGCGGTACAGGCATCGTTTAGCGTGAGCGGTTAACCCGTCTGATCATCGGGCCGCCTAGCCCAGCAATAATCGAGTGCCTCCGGTTGATTGACGTCGACCGGTCAGGCGTCTGACTCGGCGCGGCCCTCTTTGGGGGCCGCGCCTTTTCGTATGGAGCGTGAAAGCTGCTCCACTTCACCGACTGGTATCTCTCCCGCTTATCCAGTGGGTTTACTTCGGCTTGTAATGGCTTCCCCCCTCATTGGACTATCGCGCGTCGAGGTCGTTGCAGCCGTGGGAACAGCTAGCCCGTCGTCTTGATTCGCTGGTTGACGAGCCTGGCAAGGGCGATCAGAGATTGGCGTTTCGTGCTAGGAGTGCTTACCTTCACCGTATAGCGGCCTTGCCGAAAAAAGATGCCAACTAGGCCACTGCCCGTGTAGCCTACTGACTCTTGCCCGATATGTGGTTTCCAAGTTGCCCGGTAAGCGCAACTACCACACAGAGATGTACCAGTCATGACCTGGAGGAACCAGTGCGCTCCACCTTTACCGTAAAACTGATGGACTTGGTTCGTTATTTGCGCCGCGCCCTTCGAGTAGCAAGTTTCATAGCTATTTTCCCAGCCATAGTGCTGCAATTCGCTACTACTCAGGTTGTACTCGTACCCAAGCGACTTCGCCGAAGCATACCCATTACAGCTGAGGAAATTCGTGTGGGCATATCCCGACTGCAGGTCCGTAATGCCAATAGCAATGGTATGAAGTGGCACGAAGGCCAGTGCCGATGACGGTAGAAACATGATGACGATCAGGTAAAGAACGGCGAAGCGTTTCAAAGTGTTATCTCCTAACTGCGGGGCGATGGTGCTCATACTTTCTGCAAGGGCGCTACTTTGAATCGGACAGATAACCCGCAAAGGCGAAATCAACCGGGGTACCGGCATCCGTAAGTAGCGAGTGCGGCGCATGAGCGACTACGGTGTTACCTGCCTCCACATAGACCTGCACGGTTTCAGAACCTACCCAATCAAAGTCGTAGCCGGTGCCGCGCCCCAACTCGTGCTGGAGCGGGATGAAGAAGATTGGCCCGGAACCGATGCTAAATCCGGCCCGTGTAAATTCATCCGACGTCTGTTGGTGAAGATGTGCCGAGACGAATGTCAGTACCAGACGCTTGCCAGCCGGCACCGTATATGCCGTTACTGTCTGGTCGCCCGTAACTCCGCTCGGCACTGCAATATTGGCAGCGAACTGGACCGGCGTTGTGGCTGGAGGCGACACGGCGGTGGGAGGTGATACCGGATTGGTCACAAGTACTTTTTGCACTTCCACTGGATTGGTCACAAAGACTTTTTGAACTCCCTTTGAGACGGTAGCGGCTACTGTTTGTCCGACACCAGCGATGGCAATGGCCAAGGCCAGGATCAGGATACCGGCAGCCGCCAGCGTGAACTGCTTAAAACGTCGCATTGTTGCCCCTCTCTTCCTCTGTTGAATACCGGGTGTAGCAGGTTCAGAGACTCCAAAGTACCGCCAGAACTACCTCCCATGTCGCTCTGGCTGAGGTCAGATGCTAGTACGGCCTCGCACGAGAGAAGGAACGGAAGGGTGCAATTGCTTCACCCCGTGCTCGACGTTCAGCTTGGCGTCACTGCAAAGCCCTCGAAGCAGCCTACCACTGCTCCACCCCCACCGTCATCCAAGGGCGCCGCCTTGCCCTGCCATAATCGAGTGCCTCCGGCTGGTTGGTCCCGGCCGAGGGTTGCTTACGGCCGCGGCGTGCTAACTCACGCCGCGGCTTTTTTTGTAAACGGCGCGAGCCGTTCAATCTCCGACTGCGGGATAAGCTTCTCTCGGCGATCCAGTGGGTTCGCCTGGGCTTCAAGATCGCCGCTCTTGACCATCTGCCAGATACGGCGCCGGGTCACTCCAAGCGCGGCTGCCGCGCCCTGGATCGTGACATACTGCACTTCATCGCTCATGGGTACAACCTCCTCTCTTCAGCGTACAGGCGCGGGACTTTGTGAGTCAATGCGTAATTGTACGAGTTGACTCAGAATGTGATTATTTGAGATACTGTGTGTAGGGAGTAAGCAACCCGCAAGGACCAACCAATCACCCCACAGGAGGCGAACCAATGACAACCATCACCCCGACCAGCGCATGGTGCCGAGCCATGGAGCGCGCGCGCCGTGAGAACGTCAAGCCGACCAAGCGGTCCGACGGCACGTATCGCGTTCGCTCGATCAGTCGCCCCGGTGCGTTCCATATCGTGAGTGTGGATCAGGCCGGCCACATCGTCGATTGCTCGGACTGCCCCGGTTGGACGCAAGGCGGCAGGCAGCGGCCCTGCAAGCATGCGGGTGCGACCGCCTTGGCGATCGTGTACTTGTCCGGCGCCCACATCACCCCGAGCCGGTCCGAACCGGCGCCGGTTCCGTCGCCGAGCCGCAGCCGTGGCCAGATATTCAGGACTGCGCGCTGATGGCCACATCCATAGAGAGCATCACCTTGACGAGGGCGACCGTTGACGACTCCACCTGCTGGGAGTGTGGTCGCTCACTCTCACTTCGACAGGCAGCACGCACGCGCACCGGCTGGCAGGCCATCATCTGCACTCACTGTGAGTCGTGGGTGGCGGCGCTACTCGGACCGATACTCTCCGACGACATGCACCGACAGGACACGCGATAGGCGACCGAAACAGGGCACTGTGGGCGCCGGTAACTGTGCCGGCGCCCGTTGACCAGCACACGACAGGAGACAGCATGAGCAAACGCGGCAACGGGGACGGCACGGCGATCACGCGGCACAGCAGCGGGCAGTGGTGGACGCGGGTCACCCCGCCGGGTGGCAAGCGCACGGCGTTCTACGGCAAAACACAGCGCGAGGTACGCGAGAAGCGGGACGCCTACCTGGCCGCCTGGCGCGACGGACGGATCACGGCCGGGTCAGAGCAGAACGTCTCCGACTATCTGGCCGGCTGGCTGAAGGGTCGCCGCGATGGCCTGGGCGTTCGCACCGCCGAGGCCTACGACCTGAACATCCGCCGCCTCTCTCCTCACCTGGGCCATATCAAGCTGGGCGACCTCAAGCCGGCACAGATTCGGGAGTGCTACGCCCGGCTGCTGGATTGTGGTCTGTCGGGCCGTCCCCTGTCGAAGCGAGCCGTAGCGCAAGCTCACGCCGTGCTGCATACCGCCCTGCATCAAGCGGTCAAAGATGAGACGCTGCTACGGAACCCGTGCGACGCCGTGAGCCCGCCGCGAGGCGATCACAAGGAGATGTCGGTGCTTTCGCTGGAACAGGTGCAGACGCTGTTCCAGCACACCGAGGCGGATCGACTGCATGCCCTGTGGGTGCTGCTGTGCCTGACTGGTATGAGGATCGGCGAGGCCCTCGCCCTACGCTGGACGGACGTGGATATGACGGCTCGCACCGTGACCATTCAGCGGTCGCTGCGACGGGTCAAGGGCGAGGGGCTGCAATTCGGCCCGGTCAAGACGCACCGCAGCAATCGCCGGCTGGACCTGCCCGCGCTGGTGGTCGATGCCCTGCGACTGCAGGAAGATCGACAGCGCATGGAACGGCGCAACTGGCCGGCGAACGCGGGCGAGGGACTGATATTCACCAGCACCAGCGGCGGCCGCCTGGACGCGGGGAATATTCTCGAGTCGCTGCGCCGCCGGTTCAAGGGGGCCGACCTACCGGCCTTGCGCACCCATGACCTGCGCCACACCGCCGCCTCGATCCACCTGCGCGATAACCAGCACCCCAAGGTGGTACAGGAGCTGCTGGGCCACAGCACCTTCACCCTGACCATGAACACCTACAGCCACTTGATGCCCTCCATGACGCGCGACGCGGCGGACCGCATGGACGCCCTCTTTCACCGCTCCGAGGCGGCGACGTGACCCGGTTGGTATACGGGTTGGTATATTTTCGCCGGCGCGGCCCGGCGGGGAGCACCAGGGACGCGTCCGGCAGTTCACCGGCACGCCCGTTTTTTGGCGTCGTGACGGGAGAAAACAGAGCGGGAGTGCATGGGAGTCGAACCCACCTGGGAACGCAATGGTGCGCCCCCACAACGGTTTTGAAGACCGCGCCCCTCACCAGAGAAGACGCACCCCCACGTCAGTCTCTCAGCTTGCCGGCATGGCCGCCAAGCCGGCAGGAGACCGGGGCAATAGTGATTGGGCTGCCTGAGGTATTAGACTGCGGCGTGCGCTATCTCGTCATCTCGGACATCCATGCCAACCTTGAGGCTCTGGAGGCAGTGCTGGCTGCCGCCGGAGAATGCGACGGCTGTCTGTGCCTGGGAGACTTGATCGGGTATGGACCCAATCCAAACGAGTGCGTGGAACGCGTTCTGGCTCTACCGGGATTGACGTGCCTAGTCGGCAATCACGACATGGCCGCGTTGGGCCGGATTGATGCCGCCATGTTCAACGGGGCGGCACGGGCGGCTATTGAGTGGACTGCGCGTATCCTTGACCCGGCAGTTCGGACGGATTTGCTCTCTCGTGAGCCAAGTGCTCGGGGTCAGAGCTACGCCTTTGCGCACGGCAGCCCACGCGATCCGGTGTGGGAATACCTCGAGGAGGGGCGGCAAGGGCCGCCCAATTTCCCTTTGTTTGATGCGCCCACGTGCTTTGTCGGTCACACTCATGTGCCGCGGGTCTTCGTCCAGGAATCTGAGCGGGTGTCACAGTCGGTGGTCCAGATTGGGAAACCCGGTGATGTGTTGCAACTGCACGACGGCAAACGCCGTATCGTGAACCCGGGCGGAGTGGGCCAGCCGAGAGACGGCAATCCACAAGCGGCCTATGCGCTGTTGGATGCGGGCAGCGGCGAGTTTACCTTCCGGCGGGTCCCCTACGACATCGGCCTAACGCAGCAAAAAATCCAGCGGGCGGGTTTACCACCAGTGCTGGCGTCGAGGTTACCTCTTGGCCTCTAGCCGGCCGTAGCCGCCGTCGAGGTGATGGTTAGGGGGGCGGACTAACTACCGGCGGCGGACCAGGCTGGACGCCCGGCACCGGCTGCTGTACTGGTTGCTGTGGGGTAGGTTGTGGTGGGGCCACTGGCTGTTGGGGCGTAGGCTGCTGTGGGGCCGGCTGTTGCGGAGTAGGCAACTGAACTGCTGTTGGTTGCGGCGCCGGCTGTGGCACGACTGGCGCCTGCGGAGCTGCTACGGGAGGCGCGGTTGGCAACGGCGCGACCGGCGCGGCTGGCGGAACCGGCGCAGTGTTTACCGCTGGCGCTTGGTACGGCGTGTTCTGTTGCGCGACCGGCAGCGAGGTATTGTAGGTGCCAACAGAGCAGTAGGGCACGATGCCCGCAAAGATGTCGTAGCCCATGGTCGAATACGAGGTGTACGCGCCTGGCTGCCGGCAGGATGCGCCAGACATGATGCCGGGCGGTTGCCAAAACGGCTTCGGCGGCAATTTATATGCGTTGAGGGCGGTCAACATGAAATCGTGCCAGATCGGCGCGGCGCCAGTAACGCCGGTAGTACCGACCATCTGCGAATTATCAGCGTTACCAACCCACACGCCAGTAACAATGTCAGGAGTGTATCCCACCGTCCAATTGTCGGTGTAGCCGTTGGTGGTTCCGGTCTTGGCGGCAGCTGGCCGTCCCAGATTCAGTGGACTATCGAGGCCGAATTCACAGACCACTTGGCATCGAGTCGCGTTGTCGGACAGCACGTTATTCATCAAGTATGTATACTCTGGCTGCTTGATGACATGCACCGCTTTCGGTCCATCATGATACGCGTCGTACAGCAGCTTATGGGTGTTGCGATCAAATACCTTCCAGATAGCAATCGGCGGTACGGTATAGCCGTTCGTCGCGAAGACGCCATAGGCGCTCGTCTCCTCCACCAGACGAACGCCGCGTTCTAGGCCGCCGAGCGTCAAGGAATAGCCACAACAATGCGGATTATCATTGTTGAAACTGGCGAGGCCCATACTGACGGCCTGGTCCCGAATAGCCAGCAAGCCCTTCGGACTCTGATTGGCGTTAAATTGCTCAACTTTCACCGCCGGAATGTTCAGCGAATTCTGCAGCGCGGTGCGCAGGGTCACCGTCCCATGCCAGCTAAGGTCATAATCCCGCGGCTCGTACCAGCCGCCGTCCGCGGGGTTGCCGGCATCCGGAATGGCAAGAGGAGCATCGAGGACGGTAGTCGCCGGGGCTAAACCGTTCTCAAAACCAAGAATGTAGTTGAACGGCTTGAAGGAGGATCCGGGCTGGCGCGGGCGGTCCGCCATGTTGATCTGGCCGCTAATTGCCACGTTGTGGTAATCCGCACTGCCCACCATCGCCCGAATGAAGCCATAGCAGCAGGTAGGACCCAGCCCGTCGTGCACGTCGATATGTTGGCGTAGATCCTCCGACACCAGCGCGCCATCGGTTACGTGGTATGCGCCCAGTTGCCCGATCTGGGTTTTCACGATGTGCTCGGCTGCATGCTGCAGTTTCGGGTCGAGAGTGGTCCAGACATCCAGGCCGTCGTACAAGCGACCGTGTAGGTTTTTGTTGGTGAGGGACAGGGCTTGAAGCTGGTCGATCGCATACTGAACGAAATGTGGACTACGTTTCAGCGTGGTTGGCGGAGAAAACTTCCAGCTTCGCACTTCTTTGCTGTTCATAAGTCGGCTGATCAATTGCTCCTCGGGCAGCTGTTGAGGATTCGCCAAGTATCCGTGCTGATACTCGAGGTGCAGCACGTGGACCAGGCGCGCTTTGGCTGCCGGAAGGTTGTTTACCGGGTTGTACAGCTCGGGCGCCTCGGGCAACCCCGCTAGAAATGCGCACTGTAAAGGGTCGAGATGCCAGACGCCGGTATGGAAGTAGGTCTTGGCTGCGGCCTGCGCCCCGATGGATAGATTTCCGTAGGGCACGCTGTTGAGATAGTAGAAAAGGATTTGCTGCTTCGTGTATTTCTGCGTGAGTTCAGTAGCCAGGACGATTTCCTCCGCCTTCCGTCCAAGGGACGGGGAGGGGTCCAGCATGTACTCCTTCACGAGTTGCTGCGTGATCGTACTGCCGCCCGACACGATATGGCCCTGCGTATAGTTGTCAATCCCGGCTCGTACGATACTGAGTGGATCGAAGCCCAGGTTGCTGTAGAAAGTCGCGTCCTCGGTGGCAATGGTCGCGTTCTGCAAATCGACCGGGACGCCCGGAGAATCCCAGCCGGCCAGCCACGACTCGTTGCGCGCGCGATAGTACGAGGTCCGGTGGCTGGGGTCTCTGATCGGCTCGACCACCCGCTTGCCTCCACCCTTTCGTTGCAAGTCGGCCATGTCATACAGTTGACGGCCGGTAGAGTCCCGAATGATGGTGTTCTGGAACTCGAAGCGCTGCTTGAAATTCTTCAGCGTGGGCAGGTTCTGCCCATAGAAGAAGATCGTCGCGGCACTGGCTCCGGACGTGACCATGGTGATCGCGACCAGCCCAACCAGGAAGAACTTGAGAAGAGGGTGGGATTTGACGCGCGCGTGCCCGTTCACGGCCCGGTAGGAGGCGCGGCGGCGAAGTGCTCGGGATGCCATATCCGTCGATTATGACGTACTCGGCGGGGGACAGTCCACCGTGGGCCGTTATGCTGGATGGCGAATGGAGAAAGGGAGCTGACCTATGTCGCGCAGCGTCTACGTTACCCGTGTGATTCCCCAGCCGGGAATCGATTTGCTGCGAGCGCATCTTGACGTTGAAGTGAACGAGTCAGATGAGCCGCTCTCGTCAGACGAGCTGCGTCGTCGTGCCGGGTCGCACGATGCCCTGGTCACTCTGCTCACCGACACTATTGATGGCATCGTGCTGCAAAGCGGTCAGGGGTCGCTAAAAATTGTGGCCAATGTAGCGGTGGGGTACGACAACATCGATGTGCCGGCCGCTACGGCCGCCGGCATCATGGTCAGCAATACGCCAGGGGTGCTGACCGAGACGACAGCCGACTTCACCTGGGCGCTGCTGATGAGTGTGGCGCGACGGATTCCCGAAGCTCAGTCATTTCTACGAGCGGGCAAATATCAAGGGTGGGGCATCATGATGATGCTCGGTGAGGACATCCACGGTAAGACGCTGGGCATCGCCGGATTCGGCCGCATTGGGCAGGCAGTGGCGCAGCGCGCTACCGGGTTCGGCATGAAGATTCTGTATTACGATCCCGTCGTTCAGGCGGAGGATGCTGCCCGCCGGCTCAATGCCACGAGCGTCGACCTCAACACTCTGCTACGCGAGAGTGATTTTGTAAGCGTGCACACGCCCTTGACCCCGGAGACGCGCCACATGATCGGCAAGGAGCAGTTCGACCTGATGAAAGACACCGCGTATCTCATCAACACCTCTCGCGGGCCGGTACTAGACGAGTCGGCTCTCGCCAGCGCGCTGAAGGCGAACCGGATTCGAGGAGCCGCACTCGATGTCTTCGAGAATGAACCGGAGATCTACTCAGATCTGCTTAAACTCGACAATGCCGTGATAACGCCGCACATTGCCTCCGCATCGGTCGCCACGCGAGGTCGCATGGCTGTGATGGCAGCGGAGAACGTGATCGCGGCACTCGACGGCCAGCGACCACCGACCCTGGTCAACGACGAGCTAGCGAACGGCTGAGCCGCGAGGCGCGACCGCCGGCTCTAGCGCGCTCGTGCTTGGCTTCTGCTTTGCATGGCCTGCTTTATGCGCTCGAGTGCTTTTTCCAGGTTCTCATACGAGTTCGCGTACGAGAGCCGTAAGTAGCCCTCGCCGTTGGCGCCGAAGGCCGTTCCCGACAGAGCCGCGACCCCTGCCTCGTACAGGAGAAAATCCGCGACCTCCCGCGACGTCAACCCGGTCCCCGCGATATTGGGAAAGGCGTAAAAGGCTCCTTCGGGCATCGTGCAGCGGAATCCTTCAATCTCATTGAGGCCTCGAACCACGAGATCGCGCCTCCGCCGAAACTCGGCCACCATGCCATCCACCGATTCCTGCGGTCCCGTTAACGCTTCGACTCCAGCCAACTGGGTGAAGGTGGCGGTGCATGAATTACAGTTCGTTACGAGGCGAGACACATGCGGGGCCAGCCACTCAGGCATCAGGCCGTAGCCTAGACGCCAGCCAGTCATGGCGTAGGTCTTGGAAAATCCGTCAAGAATGCAGGTGCGGTCGCCCATACCGGGAAGAGTTGCGATGCTGGTGAAGGTTCCGTCGTACAGAATCCGGGAGTAGATCTCGTCGGCAAGGACAAAAACGTCGTGGCGCACCGCCACCGATGCGATGCGTTCGAGATCCTCGATGCTTATGCCGCAGCCGACGGGATTGGACGGCGCATTCAATATGATGAGCTTGGTTCGTTCGCTGACCTGCCGTACCAAGGAGTCAACGTCCCAGCGGAATCTGTCGCCGTCCTCAATGAAGCCGATAGGAATCCGCCTGGCGCTCAGAAAGTCGATCATCGACTCATAAATCGGGAAACCGGGATTAGGATAAGCGACCTCATCGCCTTCTTCGATCAGGGCCATCATCAGGTAAAACATAACCGGCTTGCCGCCTGGGGTGACCACGACATTGTCGGGTGAGGCAGCCAGCCCTTTGCGTTGCGACTGATCAACGGCGATGGCCGAGCGGAGTTCAGCCACTCCGGCCGACGGTGTGTAGTGCGTAGCGCCCGATTGAAGCGCGGCCGTGCCCGCCTGAACCACGTTACTCGGCGTATCGAAGTCCGGTTCGCCGATTTCGAGATGAATGATGTCCTGGCCTTGACGTTCCAGTTCCCGCGCCCGCGCCAGCACCTCGAATGCCGTCTCCGTGCCGAGCCTTCCCATGCGTCTGGCCAATTCCATTCCCATCTCCTTCCTGTGTGTCGCAGAGCTGTTTTGCCGTGCCCGTCGTAGTCCCGCACTCGCACCCGCAGTATATCCTTGAGGGCAGAAAGGGCAGGTGCGGGTGACGAGTAGAACGTCCGGCTGGCGCGCCGCAGCGGCATCTGTCGTGCTGATGGGTGTGCTTACAGCGTGCGGAGAGGGTAATGCAACGGTACTACCGACCGCGCAGCCTACGCCTATCCCTACTTCGGCGCCCACCGCAACCGCCGAAGTGGGCTTTCAGGTTCAGGTGACGCCGATTGTCGTCCACCACCGCCCGACAGCCACGCCTCGACCGCTCCCCACGGCCTTTATTGCCCCCGCTGGACCGTACCTACAGCTGTTGCCAGATGCCGGCCCACCGCTTAGTCGAAGCATCGGCATACGGGGAGGTCACTTTCCACCCGCGGTGACCGTGCAGATTATCTGGTCCCCAAATGGCAAAATATCTCCCCTGTCTTCTACCGCCTACACGGATCGCCACGGCGGCCTTCGCGACACGCTGTCCGTTCCAGCCTCGCCACCCGGCCCGTACAGAGTACTGGCTGAGATCAATGGCGTGCCGTACGCGGAAGCCAGTTACCACGTGATCTCAGGCGCCGCTCTCCAGGTAACGAGTGCGGGGGGGAATACGCTCGTCATCTCGGGGAGGCGGTTTATCCCGGGCGTTCGACTGGCCCTGGTTGCGTATCCCACCTTTGAAGCCCACAAATATTTTGTGCTTGGCACGCTAAAGAGCGATCAGCGCGGCGATTTTCGCTTTTCAATGCCAACCAAGCGCCTCGGTCAAGGCCAGTACGTCTTGCGAGCCTTCTCGCAGAGCACCCTGGCGGCACAGATGGCGGAAACGTTCTTCGAAGTCGTGGTGTAGGGTGGACCATCGTATCGAGGTTGGCGAACCGTTGATCTCCGCCGAACAGATTAACCGGCGAGTGCACGAGTTGGCGGAGTCCATTAACGCCGACTACGCCGGTTCGCCCCGCCCACTCTCAGTGGTGGTGGTGCTTAAAGGCGCCTGCTTCTTTGCCATCGATCTCGTTCGCCATCTGACGCTGCACACGAGGATGGACTTCCTTCAAGCGTCGTCATACGACGGGATGGGTTCGACCGGCGAAGTGCGTCTGGTAAGTGACATCACGATGCCGATTGGAGGCACGGATGTCCTGATCGTGGAGGACATTGTGGACACGGGGCTGACCGCGGCATGGCTCAGCGGCCACCTGGCGAGTCATGCCGCGACCAGCGTGCGTCTCTGCACCTTGCTCGACAAGCCCGCCGCACGTCGTGTGCCGGTCGAGATCCACTACTGCGGCTTCACGATTCCAGAGGCGTTCGTTCTGGGGTATGGTCTGGACTACCAGGAAGGATATCGGAACCTTCCCGGTATTCACGTGGCCCGTACCGTACCGCAGCGTGAGAACTCCTGATGGGCGTACGGCGGTTTGCGGATGCGCTCTCGGAATCAGGGAGTTGGCAAGCCAAATCGCTCGCTCATATAGTTGGGTTGAGGATGGATACTTGGTAGAGATCGGAGGCATGCATGCATAACGCGCCTGCCGCCGCGGAACGCGTGAGAGATGGGTTCCAGAACATTCCGGCGCAGATGCTCGCCTTGGTCAAAGCGGACCGAAGCGCCGGTGCGACCTTAGCAGAAGCCCCGGTCCCAACCCACGGCCCGGGAGATGTGCTGATTCGAGTGCGCGCCGCCTCCATTTGCGGTACAGACCTCCACATTTATGAGTGGGATTCCTGGGCGGCGGGACGCATTCAGCCGCCCCTTATTTTCGGGCACGAGTTCTGCGGCGACGTCGTTGCTGTCGGCGCCGAGGTGAACACCATACAGGTCGGCGACTACGTGGCGGCTGAAAGCCACATCGTCTGCAACGAGTGTTACGAATGCCGCCACGGGCTCCAGCATATATGCCGCAGAGTCCAAATCGTGGGCGTCGATCGCCCGGGCGCCTTTGCGGAGTACGTGAGCATCCCGGCTCAGAACGCATGGCCCACCGGTCGCCGTTTCCCGCCACGCATTGCGACGATTCAAGAACCGATGGGCAACGCGGTACACGCAGCCCTGTCCGCTCCGCTGGCCGGCTCAACGGTCACCGTCTTCGGCGCCGGCCCGATAGGTCTCTTCGCCATACCGATCGCCCGGGCTGCCGGCGCCAAGAAAATAATCACCGTGGAGCCGAGTTTGTTCCGGCGAGGGCTGGCCGCCATCATGGGTTCGGACATCATCATCGATCCCCGCGAAGAGGCGGTGGTTCATCGCATTCTTGAGGAAACGCAGGGGGAAGGCGCGGACGTCGTCCTGGAAATGTCTGGCAATGCACACGCCATTTCGCAAGGTTTGCGCGCCCTTCGATACGGCGGATACGCCTCATTACTGGGTATCCCAGCCGGACCGGTCGAGATGGATCTGGCCGATGGCGTCATATTCAAAGGCGCCACCGTACAGGGAATAGCCGGCAGGCGTATGTTTGAGACGTGGTACCAAACCCGCGGTTTCCTGGAATCGGGAATGGACCTCTCCCCCATCATTACGCACGAGATGCCTCTAACCGATTTCGAGCGGGCGTTCGAACTGGTACGAAACGGCCAATCTGGGAAGGTCATACTGTATCCACATGGACGCGATGCGGAAATCGACACCTAATGGCCCTATCAACGGAAGGAGTACCAAGCGTGCCGGAACATGTCATGGCCTTTGTCGATCAGGAGCTAGAAGCGTTGCGCGAGAAAGGGCTCTTCCGCACGCTGCGAGAGCTGCAAGGCCCCCAGCTTGCGCGTTCCGTCTTCGACGGTCACGAGGTAATTAACCTGTCGTCAAACAACTATCTCGGCCTGACCACGCACCCACGTCTAGTCCAGGCTGCGATACGAGCGACGGAAAAGTACGGCGCCGGTTCCGGTTCGGTGCGCACCATCGCCGGCACCATGACGCTGCATGAAGAGCTGGAGGAAAAGCTCGCGGCATTTAAGCACACGGAAGCCGCTCTGGTGTTTCAGTCCGGCTTTACCTGTAATAGTGGCATTATTCCGGTGCTGGTCGAGCAGGGCGATGCCATCTTGAGCGACGAGCTCAACCACGCCAGCATCATCGACGGCATTCGCCTGACTCGCGCCGAACGAAAAATTTGGGCTCATGCCGACCTGGATGCGTTGGAGACGGCATTGAAGGAGACGCAGGCAGCCCGCCGGCGGTTGATCGTCACCGACGGCGTGTTCTCAATGGATGGTGATGTGGCCAATCTTCCCGGCATCGTTGATCTGGCGGAGCGGTACGGCGCCATGGTCTTCGTCGACGATGCTCATGCCAGCGGTGTCTTCGGTCGCAATGGGCGTGGCACCGTCGACCACTTCAATCTGCACGGCCGCGTCCATGTCCAGGTCGGCACCCTGTCCAAAGCGATCGGCTCGCTGGGCGGGTACGTGGCCTCGACCCAGGGACTTCGGGAGTTGCTCATCCAGCGCGGGCGGCCCTTCCTCTTCAGTACCTCACATCCACCCTCGGTGACCGCCGCCTGCATCGCCGCCCTCGACGTACTACAGGAGGAACCGGAACTGATAGACCGCCTCTGGGACAACACGCGGTACTTCAAAGAAGGTCTACAACGGCTGGGGCTGAACACTGGAGCAAGCCAGAGCCCGATCACTCCGGTGATCGCGGGCGAGGGACGAAAGGCGACACGGCTGAGCGACCGATTGTTCGAGGAAGGCGTGTTTGCCCAAGCTATCGGGTACCCGACAGTGCCGGACGCCAAGTCGCGAGTTCGTACCATTGTCACCGCCACCCATACGCGGGCCGATCTTGATCAAGCCCTGGCAGCCTTTGAAAAAGTTGGGAACGAGCTGGGACTTGTCGAGCAGCCGGTTCAGACAATCTGAGAGGGAGTTTGCATGGACGTACGTGTTAGCAGAGAGATCTCGGAACTCTCGGCAGAGACCGCGCTGATAGTTTTCGTTTTTGACGGGGCCGAGCCGGCGTCTCGGGAAGTCGACGTTCTTGACGCCAGTCAGGTCGCGCTGCTGGAACAGACCGGGAGGTTCCCCAGTTCCCGTTACCAGACGACGATGGTCCACTCCGACGGGCAGCACCCCGCTGTCCTGTACATCGGCGGGGGCGAAGGCGAGGGCGTGGAAAACATTATCGTCATGCGGCTCGCCGCGGCGGCTGCCAGAACCGCGTTGTCCGAGCGCTACAGCCGGCTGGCGTTTCTAGATCCAGAGATGATCGACGCCTTCGAATTTGCGCACGCGATCACTGAGGGAGCCATACGAGGGGCATACGACCCGGGCCTCAAGAAGAGCAAGCGGGATCAAGCGACGCAACTGCAAGAACTTGTCCTGCTTTCTAGCAGCGATGAGACGCCCCTGCAACACGGAGCTACCCTCGGACGGATCGTGGGAGAGGCAAATACACTGGCCCGCGACTTAATTAATCTGCCACCCAACGACCTGACTCCAACTATTTTTGCTGAGCGGGCACAGCAGCTGGCGGAAGACTGCGGCCTCCGATGCGAGGTGCTCGACGAGCAAGCGATGAGAGATCTGGGCATGGGCGCGATTCTTGGGGTCGCAGCGGGCAGCGCCCAGCCGCCCCGGCTGATCGTATTGCGCTACGGCTCGGACGACGCCCCGACCAAGCTCAGTCTGATTGGCAAGGGGCTGACCTTCGACAGCGGTGGACTGTCGCTGAAGACGGCCGAGGGCATGGAGACCATGAAGCACGACATGGGTGGTGGTGGCGCAGTGGTGGCCGGAATGGTGGGTATTGCTCGCCTCAAGCCGGCAAACGTTCAGGTCACCGCGTATGTCGGCGCCACCGAAAACATGCCGGGAGGAAACGCGATGCGCCCCGGCGATGTGCTCACCGCCCTGAACGGTGAGAGTATCGAGGTGCTCAACACCGACGCGGAAGGCCGCCTGGTGCTGGCCGACCTGTTGGCGTATGCCAAACAGCAGGGCGCGACGCATGTGGTCGACTTCGCCACGCTGTCCGGCGGCGCCGTGGTTGCCCTTGGCACGGCATGCAGCCTGGCCGCCGGACACTCAAATAGCTGGGTCGCATCGGTGGTCGAAGCCGCGGAACGAGGCCTGGAACGGGCCTGGCGAATGCCGTTGTTCGAGGAGTACCGCCAGGCGATGGATAGCGAGGTCGCGGACATAAAGAATTCCGGCGGCCGGCAGGCCTCGCCTTTGACGGCCAGCGCCTTCTTGAGTGACTTTGCGGAGGGTATGGAGTGGGCGCATATAGACATTGCCGGCACGTCGTGGTCCGATCGGGGCTCTGCGTATCAGGCCAAAGGCGCTACCGGGGAGGGCGTTGGTACCATCGTCAGTCTGGTTCGCTGGATGAGTGAGCAGCCGTAGCCAAAGAGTGCCGGGCAACCGCAATTTCATCGCGCACAGTCGCTTCGTCCTCTCGCTGCAGAGCTTCCTGCAACTGACGATCAAGTTCGGGTTCATGCAGTCGAACGCCGATCTGTCCCAGTGCCCACGCCGCGTGGCCTCGAACCACCGGATGGTCGTCCGCCTGCATCGCCGTGATCAGAGCAGGCAGGCAGGCCGTGTCCCCCACATTACCGAGGGCCACCGCTGCGTTTCGCCGTAACATCCAGACTTTGGCTCGTCGGATCGCTGTGCCGCGGAAGGCGTCCAGGTACTCATCGTGAGTGAGGCTCAATAGCCAGAGCAAATCCACATGTGGCCGGACGTTCTGGACGAAGAGCGGGTTGACCGCGCTGGAGTCGGTAGCTAAATCGCCAAGCTCGGAACCTTGCGCCGGTCTTGTTCCGAGTTGGCTGCGTACCTCCCGCGCCCACGCTCGACGTTCCTCGGCGCTGTGGAGGTACTTCTCCATGGTCGGCGGACAGACATCCTGACAGATATCGCAGCCGAAAACCCAGCGACCCATGGCGCCGCGAAGTTCGCGTGGAATCGGTCCCCGGTGCTCAATGGTGAGGTACGAAATACAGCGGCGACTGTCGATGGTGTATTCCGGTCCAAGAGCGCCGGTGGGGCAGGCGCGAACGCAGAGACGGCATGATCCGCAGTCCTTGCCCAACGGCTCGTCCGCCGGCAGCTCCAACGAGGTCAGGATTTCGCCGAGAAGCACGAAAGAGCCAAGCTCGTCGCTCAGCACGTTGGTGTTCTTGCCATAGAAGCCCAGGCCAGATCGCGCGGCAAAGGCCTTGTCCATGGTTGGCCCCGTGTCCACGTACCAGCGATGATGGTCTCCAAACTCCCGGTGTAGAGCGGCCGCGAAGCGTTCCAGCTGGTTTCCCATCACCGCATGGTAGTCGAGCCCCCAGGCATAGCGGGCGATTTTGCCATCCGTGCCGCTACTCCGCGGGCGATGACCTGCCCAGTAGCCCAACCCGACACTGATAACGGCGCGTGCCTCCGGAAAGACGGTGGTGGGGGAAGTGGCGCGCTCAGCCCGCTCTGCCGTGATCCAGCTCATTCCCGCCTGCCGCCCATCTTCGATCCAGGCCAGGTACCGCGCGCGCTCCACGTGCATATCGGACGCCGAGGCAATCCGCACGAGATCGAATCCGGCCTCGCGACCCAGTTGCTTAACGCGACGGGCGGACCGCTCGTCGCTGGCCGGCTGGAGCATGGAATCAACCCGCCTCGGCGGTCGGAATCCCTGCCTGCTGGAGCAACAAGCCCAGTTGCTGGGCGTTACGCACCCCGTAATCGGCGTAGCAGTTGTTCATGAGGGCGTGGACCTCGCGAGTCTCGCTCGCCAGCTCTTGAATCTTCGGCACCCACTCCTTCAGCTCATCATCAGAATAGAGATACTTGAAACGCTCCTCGACGCCGACGTTGCGCTTGTCCCAGGTTTCCTGCCTTCTGCCATGGAAACGTACGACCGCCAAATCGGCTGTTGCGGCCGCGACGGGCGGAACGCTGGCAGAAGTGCCCTGCGGCTCGTCCACTGAGGTGTAGGCAATCTGATGCTCCCGAAGAAAGGCCAGGGTGCTGTCGCGATTCCCGCCGCTCATCCAGCTCGGCTGCCTGAACTCAACCGCCAGCCGATAATCCGGCAAATGCCGGCGGGCACGCGCGATGGACTCCAGGCTGTCTCTGCCATACAGGAACCACTTGGGAAATTGCAAAAACACCGCACCCAATTTGCCGCTCCGGTGCAGCGGCATGAGAGCGCTCCGGTACATATCCCAAATCTCGTCGACTACCGGCCTTGGAAGGTCCTTTGAATAAACGTTGGTCTTCCCGCGTATCGCCTCCGGCAACTCCTCGCGCACCCTCTTTGGCAGAGCTTTGACCGGGGTCGGATGCCCAGTGAAAAGACGAAATGCCTTGACATCGAAGGTGAAATGATCGGGTGTGCGATCGGCCCACAGTGTTGCGGTTCGCTCGGCAGGCAAACTGTAGTACGTACTGTCCACTTCCACCAGCGGAAATATTGACGCATAGTATCGCAGTCGATCCTCCGCGCTCGAGGCCTCGGCCGGGTACCAAGCGGTCTGCAGCAGCGTATCGTCGGTCCACGAGGCCGTACCTGTTAACACCTGTCCCATCCAGCACTCCCTGCTTCATTCCGTATCCGATGGTACCGGTTCCGCGATGCGCACCAGCTCAGATGGGAGACGTGTACAACGGATGCCGGCCGCCAATTGGCGGTGGGAACAGACCGATCTGCGAATCCTTAGAGCGATTACAAAACGCTATGCACCACCATGTTAGGTCTTTCTATGTGCGTCGACGATCTTTTGGGCTTCATAGGGCGGAAGCTGCTCGTAGTTGAGCAAGGTCATGGTAAACACTGCCCGCCCCTGCGTGATCGACCGGAGAACCGTGGCGTAGTGCAGCATCTCCGCCATGGGAGCGTGGGCCATAACCCGCTGGCGTCCGCCTCCGACTGGCTCCATACCGAGTACACGTGCCCGCCGGGAGTTCAGATCTCCGATTACATCACCCATGTAGTTCTCCGGCACGATCACTTCCACGTTCATGATCGGCTCGAGCAGGACGGGATTGGCTTTCATGATGCCTTCTCTGAGCGCCAACGAACCCGCAAGTTTGAACGCCATTTCCGAGGAATCCACGTCGTGGTACTTACCGTCGTACAGAGTCGCTCTGATGTTGATGACAGGATATCCGGCCAGAGGCCCCTTAATCATGGCCTCCTGGACGCCTTTATCCACGGCTGGGATGTACTGTTTGGGCACCGACCCACCAACGACTTTGTTGACGAACTCATAGTCGCCGTCCGGGTTGGGATCGAACTGAACCCATACGTCACCGAACTGGCCGCGCCCCCCGGTCTGCTTCTTATGTCTACCTTCTGCTTTGGCCGACGACGTAATGGTTTCTCGATACGGCACGGTCGGGTCACCCAGTTCGATGTCGACGCTGTACTTGCGCTTGAGCCGTTCGACCGCGATTTGTAGATGTGATTCACCGACACCCGACAAAATTGTCTCCGCCGTTTCCGGATCACGCTGTACATGTAACGTCGGGTCTTCCTCAGTGATACGATGCAGGGCCTGGCCCAATTTATCCAGGTCAGCCTTGGTTTTCGCCACCACCGACGCGGAAAACGCGGGCGAGGGGAACAGGATGCCATCCAGCGTAACCGGCTTGTCCCGCATGCAAAGCGTGTCTCCGGTGTGCGTATCGTGCAGTTTGGCCACGGCGCCGATGTCTCCCGAGTGGAGCAACGCTATATTCTCCTGCTGCTTACCGCGGAGCACGAGAACCGGACCAATATGCTCGTCGTGACTTCGCGTGGCGTTATAGACGTGCGTATCGTTGCGGACCACGCCGCCGTACACCCGAAAGAAGCTGAGCTTGCCCACATACGGATCGGCGATGGTCTTGAACACCAGCGCGGCAAACTGCCCGTTTAAATTCTCCGAGGTTTCGTCGGGACTGGGCACGTATTCAACCAACGCGTCCAGCACCTGAGCCACTCCCATATTGGTGGTCGCGGACCCGCAGCCCACCGGGATGACCTCGCCGCGCGCCGTAGCGGCGTGTAGTCCCTTCACCAAATCGTTATCGCTCAGTTCCTCCTCGTCGAGATAGCGCGCCATCAATTCGTCGTCAGTCTCACAGATGGCCTCGACTAACTGTTGGCGATACGTCGCCACCTGTTCGTGCAATTCGGGCGGCACGTCGATCTGAGTTCCTTTGCCGCCTTTATACGAATATGCCTTTCCGCGCATTACGTCGACGATGCCCTCGAAGGAGTGCTCACGACCGATGGGGACTTCGACCGGTACCACCCTGCTCCCGTACCGCTCACGCAATTGGTCGACCACCGCCTCAAAATCTGCGTTCTCGCGCTCCATCTTATTGACGAAAACAATCTTGGCGAGATTCCGTTCATCGGCGTATTGCCAGGTCATCTCAGTGCCGACCTGGAGACCATCGACCGCCGATACGACGAAGAGAACTGCATCGGCCACGCGCAATCCCTCTCGCACCTCTCCCACGAAGTCCGCATACCCCGGAGTATCGATCAGATTGATCTTGTACCCCTTCCATTCGACGGGGGCAAGAGTGGTGTTGATCGAGATGTGGTGTTTGACTTCGTCCGGGTCCCAATCGCAAACGGTATTTCCCTCCTCAACCTTGCCCAGTCGAGTGATACAACCGCTGTTAAACAGCATGGCCTCGACCAGGGAGGTCTTTCCGGTGCCCTGATGCGAGGCCACTACCACGTTTCGGATGCGGTCTGTAGGGTACTCCTTCATGTGCTCTCCTCTGCTTCCCGTGTGCTCAGGTGCAAGATTCCTGCGTGATGGCAACCGTGTACGGAGCCGTGATTATAGTGCCCTCCATAGCCGTTTTCTGGCATGATTGGAGGATCTCTGAAAGCGGTGGCACTAGCCGCTGACTGTGCTCGTCGCCAACCTCCTCACCTGCGCCCGTTCGGCCGCCTGCTCTAAATCCTGACAAAGGTCTCGCGGGCTTTCGAGCCCCACCGAGAGGCGAATCAATCCCTCGCCAATGCCCGACTGCCGCAGTCCGTCGGGCGATAGGTTGCGGTGCGAAGTGAGCGGCGGATACAGGACGAGACTTGCCGCGTCTCCCAAACTGGTCGCTGCGGTAATGAGTTCCAGGTGGTCAATAAAGGCCAGAGCCCCGCGCTGATCTGCTCGTAACTCAAAGGCGACCATACCCCCGAAGCGACCGTCGAAGAGTCGTGCAGCCAGAGCGTGTTGACGATGGGATATCAGACCGGGATAGTGGACCTGCTCTACCCACTCCTGTTCCATCAGCCATTCGGCAAGACTGCGAGCAGTGTCGCACTGCCGCTGCATCCTGAGCGGTAGGGTTCTGATGCCCCGCAGGGTAAGCCATGCTTCGAACGGACTGAGGACACTGCCGTGCGCGGTCCGCGCCTGCAAGACCCGCTTACCAAACGAGGCGTTCGTGACGACCAGGCCCGCCATCACGTCCCCGTGGCCGGCAATATACTTCGTGGCACTGTGGATCACCATATCGACGCCCAACTCGGTGGGGCGAAGGAGATACGGGGTAGCGAAGGTATTGTCGATGAGGGTTAGCGCATGATGAGTGCGGCCAATCTCTACCAGGCGGTCCACGTCCGCGACACGCAACAACGGGTTGGAGATGGACTCGAAGTAGAGGGCGCGGGCTCTGGTCTCGGACACCACCCGTTCCACTTCTTCCAGGTCCAGGATATCCACGTAGCGGGTCTCGACTCCGAACGCCTCGAACTGTGCGAGGAGACTTCGTGTCACACCGTACAAATCGCTCGCCACGACGACGGTGTCGCCAGTCTCGATACCGATTCCCAGCAAGGCGGCGTGGATGGCGGCCATTCCCGAGCCAAACGCTACAGCCTGTTCTGCCCCCTCCAGCGCCGCTGCCGTCTGCTCCAGAGCGACCACCGTAGGGTTGGCGTTACGCGCATATGCGTATCCCTTGGGATCCGGTCCAAGTGCCGCGTGGATTTCCTCCACCGAATCATACGAGTAGGTCGTTGACGCACTGATCGGCGCTACCGTGGCCGTGGTATCTCCCAGCCGCATGCCGATTCCCGCGTGTGCCGCAAGAGTTTCAAAGTTTAGCTTGGATCTAGCCACGTGTGCCTCCAGGAAACAGGTCGACTTTGTCGTAGGATATCACGCAAACCGCGGTAATCGTACTTATGTAAACGGAGGGCGACACGCAACCGCTGGTATAATCCGCCGTCGACGCGGCGGCGCGTCCAAACTTGGTCAGGGGGAACGGTATGCCAGTCACAGCCATTGTGGGCGCGCAGTGGGGAGACGAGGGGAAAGGCAAGATCACCGATCTTTTGGCGCAAGATGCGGATATTGTCGTTCGCTATGGAGGCGGTAGTAATGCCGGTCATACCGTTATCAACGACCGAGGCGAGTTCAAGCTGCATCTGGTGCCTTCCGGTATTTTCAACGAGGGCGCCATCAGTCTGGTAGGTACCGGCACCGTCGTCGACTTCGATTTCTTAAAGCCGGAGCTACAACAGCTCACGAACGCGGGTGTGTGCACCGATGGGCTGCGCATATCCTCGCGTGCTCATGTGGTCATGCCCTATCACTTGCTGCTCGATCAGCTCGGCGACGAGGCTCGCAGTAGCTTCGTTATCGGCACCACTCGCCGAGGGGTGGGTCCGACCTACGTAGACAAAGCAGATCGCGTGGGAATCCAGGTGGGAGATATCCTGGATCCGCGGGTGCTGCGACGAAAGCTTGAACTGGTACTCCCGCAGAAAAACCGCCTGTTGCAGGAGGTGTACGGACAGCCGCCCCAGGAGCTGGAAGAACTACTGGAGCGCGCAAAAGGGTGGGCCGAGCAGTACAAGGCACTGATCATCGATCAAGTGCCGCTCATCGCCCAGGCTCTGGAAGCTGGCCGGAGTATTTTACTCGAGGGCCAGTTGGGAGCGCTGCGCGATCTCGACTGGGGCACCTATCCGTTTGTCACCTCATCGACCACCGTCGCCGGCGGCGGAGGAGTTGGCGGAGGTGTGCCGCCTATGTGTATTACTCAGGTCATGGGCGTGGTCAAGGCGTATACCACGGCAGTGGGTGAGGGGCCGCTGCCGACCGAACTGCTGGACGAAACAGGGGAAGCCCTGCGGCTTCAGGGTGGCGAGTTTGGCGCCACCACCGGCCGGCCCCGCCGGATCGGCTGGTTCGACGCAGTCGCCACGCGCTATGGGCACTATCTCAATCGCTTTACCGGTATTGCCGTGACCAAGTTAGACGTGCTCGATCGGATGCCGGCGCTGCGCATCTGCACGGCCTACCTGGACGGAGACCAGCGATACGATACCGTTCCCAGCACATCCATACTGGAGCGAGTGACGCCAGAGTACGAAGAGATGCCGGGGTGGAATGAGTCGACCACCGGCGCCAGATCACGGGACGATCTTCCCGCTGCCGCCAAAGCCTATCTGCAGCGCATAGAGACGCTGGTAGGCGCCCCAGTCAGCATGGTCTCGGTAGGACCTAGCCGTGAGCAAACGATTATCTATCGCGGGTCTCCTGCGCTCCCCCACTAGAGAGGGGTTTTCATTTGTCCCGCCGCGCCCCATCATCGCGGCCTCAGAATTGCGGGGCATAGAGGCATGAGGAGCGATCTGCTTTCCTACCTGGCCCTGCACCCCGGCATGCTCTGTTCAGTCATTGGCGCCGGCGGAAAGACTGCGACGGTAATGGCGCTGGCCCGAGGGTTACAGCAGAGGGAGCAGCCCGTGATTACCACCACCACCACCAAGATCTGGCCGCCGCCGCACCTCTCACTGCTGCTGGCCAACACGGTAGACGACGTCTTTGCGCTACAGTTCCCGCGCTCCGGCGCGGCAATTGTGGTGGGGAAGCGCATAGGTCCCGAAGGAAAGCTGTACGGTCTGGCGGCGGAAACGGTCGATGTGCTGGCGGTACGCAACGATCGACACGTGATTCTCTGTGAGGCAGACGGAGCAGCCGGCCGGCCGCTGAAGGCGCACGGTCCGTTCGAGCCGATCATTCCTCTAACTTCATCGCTGGTCCTGGTCGTGGCCGGTCTCGATGCCGTTGGCCGGCGCCTGGATGAGACGGTGGCACATCGTCTGGAACCCTTCACCCGTATCACTGGCCTGAAGGCTGGGGACGTCATAGGGCCGCCCCATGTTGCTGCCGCGATCCAAGCGGCAGCGAACCATTCGCCGGCCGGCGCCGATTTCGTCTATGTGCTGAACAAAGCCGATACCACCGCCGGTCTGGTGGCCGCGGAACAGGTACATCGACGCTTGACTATCTCTCAGCCGGAAGCAGCCACGCTGGTCACCTCAGCAGGTACCGTTCAGGCAGCGTACGGACCGACGTGGGCTCATCGAGTGCCGGCGTAGCTCGGTGGCGTTTCCGGATCTCGGCGCAGCACTCAAGGTGGCACTGGCTGCGCATCAAGCAGGCCAGGGCGCCATCCTGGTCACCGTTGTCGACAACCATTCATCCTGGCCCGTGACGCCGGGCAGCCGCTCGCTGATCTTCGAGTCAGCGCCTCCCCAGGGAACCTTCTGGCCAGCTCTGGACCGAATCGTAGCTATCGATGCTCGAGATGCATTGGTAGCGAAACGGTCACGTTTGCATTCGTACACGATACAGGACGACCGTGTTGAACCGGCGCGTCTGGGAGAAGGCAACTTCGACCTGTTTTTCGAAGTGCTTACCCTGCCGCCCCGGTTGATTATTGTCGGCGCCGGCCATATTGCACGTCCCCTGGCCCGGATAGCGAAGCTGCTGGAGTTCGAGGTGGCAGTCCTCGATGATCGTCTCGCATACGCCAACCGGGAGCGTTTTCCGGACGCGGACCAGATCGTGGTTGGCCCGTATCGGAAAACGCTGTCGACCCTAGCGGTTCACGCGGATACCTACATCGTGCTGGTGACGCGCGGACACGTGCACGACCAGGCCTGCCTGGAAGAGGTTCTTGAATCGCCTGCCGCGTACATTGGCATGATCGGCAGCAAGCGCCGGGTCCGGACCGTGGTCCAGCATACACTCGACTCGGGACACGACCCCGAAAAATTGCGGCGTGTGTATGCCCCGATCGGCCTTGAAATTCACGCCGAAACGCCAGGGGAAATCGCGGTTGCTATTATGGCCGAAATCGTGAATGTCCGACGCGGCGGCGACGTCTCCTCTCTCGCCTTACGGGAACGTCTCGGTGTTTGACCGCTTGGTGCTGGTTCGCGGCGGCGGAGACCTGGGCTCCGGCGTCGCATTGCGACTCTGGCGGGCGGGCTTTCCGGTCGTTATCCTCGAGCGGCCGAATCCGATCGCGGTCCGGCGCACGGTCTCCTTCTCAGAGGCTGTGTACGACGGCGAAGCCCGAGTTGAGGAAGGCGAAGCATACCGGGCGGAGACCCCCTGGCATGCCGCTACGATGGCACGGCAGGGAGTCATTCCAGTGCTGGTCGATACCGATGCGCACACGGCGTGCGACGCGCTGCTGCCCTATGCCGTTGTGGACGCCATCATGGCCAAGCGGAATACCGGAATCGACACCAGCCTGGCGCCGCTGGTGGTTGCCCTCGGTCCGGGTTTCACGGCGGGATGCGAGGTTCACGCGGTAGTAGAGACCAACCGGGGGCCGGATCTCGGTCGGGTCATCTGGCAGGGGCACGCCGCGGCCGACACCGGGTTGCCGGCTCCGGTGGCAGACCAGAGCAATGCGAGAGTGTTACGAGCGCCTGCCGCCGGAGTACTGCGCGTACGGCGGCAGATCCGGGATATCCTAGAAGTAGGAGACACTGTGGCGACGGTGCAGGATGAGCCGATTGTGGCACAATTCCACGGACTTGTGCGCGGACTGGCCCGCGACGGACTGACAGTATCTCTCGGCATGAAGATCGGCGACCTCGATCCCCGCCTTGATCCGAGACTGTGCGACTTGGTCTCAGACAAGTCGCTCGCGATTGCGGGCGGCGTGATGGAGGCCTTGTTGACCCACATGAGGTTAGAGCAGTAGTGAACGACATCTACCGAGAACTTCAAGATCTGATAGATCGGGGGGAGAAGGCGGTCGTTGCCACGGTGGTGCGAACCAAGGGCTCGACGCCGCGCGAGGTCGGTGCTCGGATGGTAGTGCGACCGGATGGGCAGATCGCAGGGACGGTGGGTGGTGGCTGCGGCGAGGCCGATGTCTGGGCTGAAGCGATGGAGGTTATGGAGACGGGTAGGCCACGGATGGTCGAGGTCGACCTGCTGCACGACCACGACCTGGAGGGTGGTAGAGCCTGTGGCGGCATCATGTACGTCTTCCTGGAGCCCTTGCAGTGGTCCTCTCGCGTTTGAATCACGTCGGCCAGCCGTGCCACAATCGCCCAAGAGCGTAGACGGAGTCGAGTAGGCCAGCGACGACGCGTAGCGAACCCGGGGCGGTGCGAGCCGGGTCGCCGGACCAGCCGAACATCCCTCCCGAGTCTCGCTGTGAGCTGGCCTGGCCAGTAGCAACCGATGGGGTCGCCGTCCATTACCACGGCGGGGGTACCGATACTTCGCAGGTACTCGCTGAGCGGGCGCGTGCGCCAAGGTGGGTGGTACCGCGGGATTCGTCTCGTCCCATGAGGGGCGAGTTTTTTTATGGAGATCCTACCATGCAGGCCACCGAATTGCTCTATCTGTACGACAGTTACTTGACTACCGCGACGGCGCGCGTCATAGCTGCCGACGGTCAAAACGTGGTGCTTGATCGGACCGTTTTCTACCCGCGCGGCGGTGGACAGATGGCCGATCGGGGCTGTCTACACTCCTATGGGCACACATCTTCGGTCATCGCCGCCGAGAAGCGCGGCGATGCGGTGTTCCACACCCTCGACGGTGTCATCCCATCTGTCGGGAGCCAGGTGGAGTGCCACATCGATTGGGAGTACCGGTACCAGATGATGCGCACCCACACCGCGCTCCACGTGCTGTGTGGCGTTATCTATCACCAGTATGGCGCCCAGGTCACGGGTTGCCAGATGTACCCGGACCGAGCTCGCATGGACTTTACGCTGGCAGACCTCTCCAAGGAGCGCCTGGACGACATCGACCGACTGAGTAACCAAGCGATTATGTCCGGCTTTCCCGTTCGCACCAACTGGATCCCGCGCGAACGGGCCAATTTCATGTCTGAGCTGGTGCGGACCAAAATCAATTTAGTCCCGCCTCACGTGGACCCGATTCGTACCGTCGAAATTGTTGGTCTGGATCTCCAGGCGGATGGTGGGACGCACGTCTCTAACACGCTGGAGGTCGGGTCGCTGCGCATCGTGCGCGCCGAGAACAAAGGACGAGATAACCGGAGAATACAGATTGAACTGTTCTCCCCGGTGGTGCAATGAGGAGTACCCGTATGTTTCGCTCAGTAGCCACGAATTTCAACCTGCCGGAGCTGGAAAACGAGATTCTCGAGTTCTGGCGCGAGAACGACATTGAGCAAAAGTATCTCGAGCGCAATGCGAAGTCGAATGAGCGGTTTTCCTTTCTGGACGGTCCTATTACCGCCAACGGCCCCATGGCCGTCCACCACGCCTGGGGAAGAACCTATAAGGACCTCTGGCAGCGCTACAACACCATGCTCGGCAAACGCCAGCGGTACCAGAATGGTTTCGACTGTCAGGGGTTGTGGGTAGAGGTGACGGTTGAGCGGCAGCTAGGCTTCACCTCCAAGCTCGATATCGAGGAGTTCGGCATCGCTGAGTTCGTCCGCCTCTGCGAGCAAGATGTGCTGCGCTGGGCCGACCTGCAAACCCGACAGTCGAAACGGCTCGGATACTTCATGGACTGGGATCACTCGTATTTCACGATGTCGGACGAGAACAACTACACCATCTGGCATTTTTTGAAAACCTGTCACGAGCGGGGTCTGCTGTATCAGGGCACCGACGTGATGCCGTGGTGCACTCGCTGCGGCACAGGTCTCTCTGAGACCGAAATGGCCGAAGGCTACCAGGATCTCACCCATCGCTCGGTGTACGTGCGATTTGCCCTGTGCGAGCGACCGAATGAGTACCTGCTGGTCTGGACCACTACCCCCTGGACCCTCACCTCCAATGTAGCGGTAGCGGTCAATCCCGAACTGCCCTACGTGAAGGTACGGCAGAGTGACAGTATCTATTACCTGGCGAAGGGCGCCGTGGCTTCGCTACGAGGCGAGCACCAAGTTCTGGATGAAATGCCGGGGAGTGCGTTACTCAACTGGCAGTACCATGGCCCCTTCGACGAGCTTCCCGCCGCCGATGGAGCGGAGCACATGGTGATCCCCTGGGCGGATGTGTCGGAGGAAGAAGGGACAGGTCTGGTACACATCGCACCCGGTTGCGGTAAGGAAGACTTCGCGCTGGGAAAGCAATTCGGGCTCACCGTAATCGCGCCGCTCGATCAGTTTGGACTGTATGGCGAAGGCTTCGGCTGGCTGACCGGGCGAGACGTTCATGAGGTGGCCGACGACCTCGTGGCCGACCTGCAGGAAAAAGGTGTTCTGTACTATGCTCACCAGTACGCTCACCGATACCCCACCTGCTGGCGATGTGGCACGCAATTGATCTTTCGCCTGGTTGACGAGTGGTTCATCTCCATGGGTCCCCTGCGTGATCCCATGATGGATGTGGTGCGCAGCATCCGCTGGATCCCACCGTACGGGTTGGACCGCGAACTCGATTGGTTGCGCAACATGGACGACTGGATGATCTCCAAAAAACGGTACTGGGGACTTGCCCTGCCGTTCTGGATCTGTCCCAATAAACACCTTCAGGTCATCGGCGGCAAAGAGGAACTTTTTGAGCGTGCTCGCTCGGGTGTCGATCAATTGGAGTCGCCGCATCGTCCCTGGGTGGACGCGGTTACCATCGCGTGTCCCGAGTGCGGCGAAGTGTCCCATCGCATTCAGGATGTCGGGAATCCCTGGCTGGACGCCGGCATCGTACCGTTTTCGACCATCATGGGCTATAACTCTGACCGTGAGACCTGGAAGACCTGGTTTCCGGCGAATTTTATTACCGAAAGCTTCCCCGGCCAGTTCCGTAACTGGTTTTATTCCCTGCTGGCCATGAGCACGGTTCTAGAAGATACGGCGCCCTTTGAAACCGTGCTTGGCTACGCCTCGTTGCGAGACCAGCAGGGCCGCGAGATGCATAAGAGCTGGGGCAACGCCATCCCCTTCGATGATGCAGCGGACCGAGCAGGCGCGGATGTGATGCGCTGGTTGTTCGCGCAGCACACATCGGATGCGAACTTGAACTTTGGGTGGGACACCCTCGACGTCGTCAAGCGGCAGCTCCTTACCCTCTGGAATACCTACAGATTCTTCGTTACGTACGCCAACCTGGATGATTGGCATCCCGGGCGCACCGCTCCACCGTTGGCCGACCGCCCGCAGGTCGATCGCTGGATCGTGTCTCGTCTCAATCAGCTGGTTTCGGAGGTCCGAACCGGTCTAGACGCATTTGACGCGCAGGGACCGGCCCGAGCTATCGACGCCTTTATTGAAGACATGTCTACCTGGTATATCCGTCGTAGCCGGCGCCGGTTCTGGCGGGCGGGAAACGACGTGGACAAAGAGGCGGCGTATTCCACGCTGTACCACTGTCTCACTGTGCTCACCCAGTTGCTCGCGCCTTTTATGCCTTTCATCGCGGAAGCTATGTATCAAAACCTGGTTGCTGGGTACAGCCCGGACGCCGCCCTCAGCGTCCATCTCACCAGCTACCCGTCGGCTGATACCGAGAATGTAGACGGGCGCTTGCTCGGGGCCATGCAAGCAGCCCAGCACGTGGTCGCGCTGGGTCGCGCGGCACGCGACCGGGCATCAATCAAGGTCCGGCAGCCCCTGGCGCGAATCTTCGTGCGCACCCCGGGAGCAAGGTCCACCCGCGAGGTCGAAGAGGTCAGGGAGGTGATCCTGGAGGAGCTGAACGTTAAAGAACTTGAATTTGTGGGCGCCGCTGACGAATTCGTCGTCTACACGATCCGACCCAACCTTCCCGCTCTCGGCCCGCGATACGGGAAACGGCTCCCCGAAATCAGGCAGGCGCTCGCCGCGCGCGATGCGCTCGAGGTGGTCGAGACCGTCGAAAAGGGTGAAGATCTGGTCTTGCCCCTGGATGGCGCCACGGTCACACTGCACCCCGACGATATACTCATCTCGGCCGAGCAACGGGAAAACTTTGCCGCCGTCGCCGCGGACGGGTATCTGGTTGCCCTCGACACTCAACTCACCAGCGAATTAATCAACGAAGGGCTAGCTCGGGACGTTATCCGCATCATCAACAATGGGCGAAAGGAAGCGGGCTTCAATGTAGAGGATCGAGTCGCGATACGATACGAGGCCAGTGCAGGACTGCGCGCAGCCATCGAGCAGCACCAAGTATACATCCAGCAGGAGACGCTCGCCGTATCACTGGAGCATGGCCTCGCTGAATCCACCTTATCGCCGTTAGAAGCAGCCTTTGACGGCGAATGGATTAGATTTCAATTGGAGCGCATGGCGCCGTAAGGAACTCGTGAAGCATCTCCCGCAACCTCCCATCGTCGCCGCAACCGTATCGGGCTTTGTGGTTGGAGTGTTCGTAGCGCTGATCGCCACTGGGGTCGTGAACCATACGACGCCCGCGGCCCAGCTCCCGGCAACGCTGCCACCGGCAAAGTCGGTGGTCGCCTCGCAGCTCCACAGCCGAGTGCAGACTATCGTTGATCATCAGCTAGGTTCAGCCTACCCCGTGCAGCGCGGTCCTCGTCTGGTACACCTCTCCCTGGTGCGTACCGGGTCCCTGCTGCCGGCGCCGAACTCGCTCAAGCTTTCGTCCCACTACCGCTCGGTCTACCTGACGATTCGGCTCAACGACCATCCGCTGGGACGGATCTGGCGTCTGAAGGCGGCTCAGGCCGATGTCTTCCAATTGCTCAAAGCGCTATACACCAGTCAGTTGCCAATCTACCGGGTGCAGATCACCGGGATTTTTCCTCTACGACTCGGCAAGACGACCGCGGAGCAACAGGTACTGGTCGCCGTTATGAACCATCCGACCGCCGAGCGCATCCCCTGGAAGCGGTGGGGCAGAGACCACGAGAGTCAGTTATGGGCCATGCTGGACTACAAAGTTGTGGACCGGCGATTTAGCTGAATTACCATAACTCGCGTCTTTGTGGACAACCATCGACATCCAGCCCCGGTTTTCCACACACTTTGACCTATTGTCCACAAGAGCTACTCATTTCCATAGAGCATGCTGCGCACCGCGAGAACGTCGTTTCGCAGTTGATGGTCCTCCTGCAGTGCGGCACTGATCTTGTCCCAGCCGTGCATAACCGTTGTGTGATCCCGACCGCCCAGAAGTTGCCCGATATGTTCCAGCGAGGAGGTTGTTTCCTCGCGCACCAGATACATGGCAATTTGACGCGGCAACACGATTGATTTATCCCGACTCTTGCCGGTCAAGTCGTCGAGTGCCAATCCAAAGTATTTGGCGACCGACTGAATTATTGACTGCGGGGTGAGCTGAGCGCGACGAGGGCCACTTAGGCTGTCGAGGGCTGCAGCCGCCAAATCGACGCTCAATTGCCGCTCGTTAAGCGCCGCATAGGCAATGATTCGATTCAGGCTGCCCTCCAATTCGCGGATATTACTGGGCACGCGGCGTGCGAGGTACTGAATGACATCTTGCGGGACCGGCAGATCCTGAAGTTCAGCCTTGGAGCGCAGAATCGCAATCCGCGTCTCCAGATCGGGCGGCTGAATGTCCGCTATCAGCCCCCACTCAAAACGCGACCGTAAACGCTCCTCAAGCGGGTTCAGCGCTTTGGGAGGTTTATCGCATGACATCACGATTTGCTTTCCATTGTCATGTAAGGCGTTAAACGTGTGAAAAAACTCTTCCTGGGTACGTTCTTTGCCGCTAATGAACTGAATGTCGTCGATGAGCAGCAGATCCACCTCGCGATAGTGATCTCGAAACTCCTCTGTACTCGTTTCACGAATCGCCTTGATCAATTCGTTGGTGAATCGTTCGGAGGTGGTGTATACAACCCTGAAATCCGGAAAATCATGGAGGGCGCCATGCCCGATAGCATGCAGGAGATGCGTCTTGCCGAGGCCGACTCCTCCATAAATAAAAAGCGGATTGTAGGTCTGGGCGGGACGCTCCGCCACGGCACGCGCCGCGGCATGGGCAAATCGATTGCTACCGCCCACGATATAGTCCGCGAAGGTGTAGCGAGGGTTAAACTCGGTACGGCTGCCACTGAAAAAAGCACTATTGCCGGCAGAACTAGCGCGGCCCCGAATACGCTTCCCGTTTCGATCGCCCAGCTCGCTCATAACCTGAAATTTGAGATCCAACTCGGGCCGGCCAATCTCTTCCAACGTCTTACGAATCACCGCGGACAGGCGCTGCTCTAGCCACTCCCTCCCGTAGGTGGTCGGAACTCCGACCAGTAAAACATCGCCGTCGCATTCGATGCCACGAGTCGGCCGCATCCAGGTGTCGAAGTTTGCTGGAGCCATCGTCGCCTGCAGAGCGGCGAGTACCGAACGCCATAGAGTTTGCGCTTCCAGAGAGCTTTCCGTACGCAGCATTTATGCCCCAAGAACGAGTGTAGGTGGCGTAATCGTAGCAGACGCGCCTCGTCCGGGCAACGCAAAAATATCTGTCCCCCTCACACATTTTTCGGACTCTCACTAGATGTGCCGCTCTTCCTGCGTGGCTTGCCACTATGTAGTATGGCCGCTGGATCTCAGGCGAAAAATTTCGAGGTCTCCGAACTTTCCTCTCCGCGACCAGGACATCCTCCCGGTCTCCAGCGAGGGAACCAGCCCATTACAGGTCCGACAGTTTTTGCAGAGCGGAGGCGAGGTCGATCGGGAGGGGGGAGGTGAAGGTCAGACGCAGGCCGCTGGTGGGAGAATCGAGAGCGAGGCGGGTGGCGTGCAGAAATTGACGCGTCAATCCGGGTACCGCCGGCCCCCCGTACATGGTGTCGCCGGCGATCGGGTGGCCAAGGGCAGAGAGATGCACCCGAATCTGGTGAGTTCGGCCGGTACCCAATTGAAGTTCGAGTAGGGAGAAATCAGAAAGGCGGCGGCGAACGGAATAGATCGTGGTGGCGGGACGAGCGCGGATACCAAAAACAGCCATGTGCTTCCGATCGGTCGGATCCCGGCCAATGGGCGCCTCAATTGTGCCACTCTGGGGCTGCACTTGCCCGGCCGCCAGCGCAATGTACTCTCGTTTCGCCGTGCGCGACGCAATTTGCCGCTGCAGCGAACGGTGAGCAACGGGGTTCAGCGCAACCACCAACAGGCCGGATGTATCCTTATCGAGACGATGGACGATACCCGGCCGCTCGATCGAGCCGACGGATGCCGTTTGCGGGAACAATGCAGTGAGCGCGTTGGCCAACGTCCCACTGCCGTGGCCAGGAGCCGGGTGAACGACCATCCCCGCCGGCTTATCGACTACCGCGAGATCAGCATCCTGGTACACGATGTCCAGGCTAATCTGCTCCGGCGGCGCGGAAAGGGCCGGCATGATCCCATCGACCTCGACCCGCTGGCCCGCGGCGACTTTATTGGACGGCTTGACAATCTGGCTGTCCACCCGCACGTTACCGGCTCGAGCCATGGCCTGGACCATACTTCGCGACACGTCTGGAATCCGGTTGGCGGTTACGATGTCGACACGAATGCCCGACTCATCGTCGTCCACGGTGTAGACAAACCGATCGGTCACTGTCGATCGCCTCCGTTCCAGATGCTGTGCAGCACCAGAAGTCCCACCCCGGCCACAATCGCACTGTCGGCCACGTTGAAAACGTACCACCAGCGAAGATCGACGAAATCCACGACGTAGCCGAACCGAACCCGATCGAGCAAGTTGCCGATGGCTCCGCCGGTGATACATCCGAGACCAAGGCGGACCAGGGCCCCGCTGCGTGCCACGCGCTGGTACGAAAGGACTATGCCGACCGCCACGAGCAGCGCGATGGCCGCAAAAACGAGTCCGCCGGCGCGGAACATACCAAACGCGGCGCCACTGTTTCGCGTGAAGTCCAACCTCACTAGTCCGCCGAGTAGATCAATTACCCGTCCGTGTTGAAGGCCGTGGCGCACTAAGTCCTTGGAGACCTGGTCAGTAATCAGTACCACGAGAGCCGGACCGGCCAGGAGAGCGAGCCGGCGTGTTGGTTTCCCTCCGGCGGCGAGGTCGTTCTCCTGGCACTTGCGTCTCGTGGACGGGGTGGGTCGGCCGCTATCGAGCATGAACAGCCATCGAGGCGGCAGCCGCCTGAGTACAATCGAGTTGAAGGCAATACGTCGGAACAGCGAGGGGAGCGTCATGCGCATCGGCATTCTTGGACCGATTTCGTGGCGAACGCCGCCCCGTCACTATGGCGCCTGGGAGACAGTCGTGACCAACCTCACCGAGGGGCTGGTCGCTCGAGGATACGATGTGACCCTCTTTGCAACCGCGGATTCTCATACCTCCGCAAAGCTTGAAGCGGTCGTCCCTCGTCCCTATTCCGAGGACGACACGCTGGACCCCAAGGTCTGGGAGCTGCTGCATATTGCCCATGCCATGGAACACGCCGCCGAGTTTGATCTGTTGCATAACAGCTATGACTACATGCCCCTAACATACTCTCGTCTGGTGTCAACGCCCATGATCACGACCGTTCATGGGTTCTCGCTCGACCAGTTCAGGCTGGCGTATCGAAAGTATCGAGAAACGAACTTTATCTCAATTAGCGATGCCGATCGCGATCCGTATTTACCGTATGTCGCAACCGTCTATAACGGCATTCAACTCCAGGATTTTACGTTTAACTCTACGCCAGACGACTATCTGGTCTTTATTGGGCGGATCCACCCTGACAAGGGTGTGCACCTGGCGGTCGAGGTGGCGCGGCGTGCCGGTCGGAAACTGATCATCGCCGGCATCATTCAGGACCAGCCTTACTTTGATGAGCAGATTGCTCCAGCGCTGTCCAACGACGTGGAATTTGTGGGGCCGGTTGATCCGGCCCAGCGCGACCAGTTGTTTCGCCAGGCCTCAGCCAGCCTTCACCTGACCACCATACCGGAGCGATTTGGTCTGGCCATGGCCGAGTCGATGGCGACCGGCACCCCAGTCATTGGTTTCGACCGGGGTTCGGTCCGAGAAGTGGTGGAGGACGCCGAAACCGGATTCGTCGTTCAAACCGTCGATCAGGCCGTAGAGGCTGTCGATCACGTCTCAGATATTGACCGACCGGCCTGTCGCCGCCGAGTTGAACGACTGTTCTCGGTGGAAGCTATGGTAGACGGTTATATCCGTGCCTATGACGCCGTCCTGGGAGAAAGAGCAGACGATCCCCGCCGCGGGAATCAGAGGTGAATCGCATCCAGTCTCCGTGCAGCTATTACACCTATTCCCTGCACCCCACTCCGCGCGACAAGCAGAGACGCTGCAAGAGTCCCATGCAAAGCGCGCTGAAGCGCGACCAAATCGACCAATCATAGACGATTGCGCGGCCCTTCTAGCTGGTGTAGGCTGGAAAAGGTGGCTCGCATACAGCAGCCAGCGCAAGGAGGTTGAGGTGCGCTACAAGATCGGCATCGTGGGCGCCGGAAATGTCGGTGGAACCACCGCCCAGCGAATCGCTGAGCGTAACTACGCGGATGTTGTGCTTCTGGATATTCCTGCCGCAGAGGGACTCGCCCAGGGAAAGGCACTTGACATCCAGCAAAGCGGCCCGGTCATGGGGTACGACACCAAGCTGTACGGCGGTTGCAATCACGACGCTTTACAGGACTGCGAGGTGGTGGTGGTTACCGCGGGATCGCCACGCAAACCAGGTATGAGTCGCGACGATCTCGTGGCGATCAACCAGGGCGTGATGAATGAATGGGGCGGCGCGATCAAGCAATACGCGCCCAATTCGGTGGTCATTGTCGTCACCAACCCCCTGGATGCCATGGCACAGGCAATGTATCAAGCAACGGCTTTCCCACGAGAGCGCGTGCTGGGTATGGCAGGAGTCCTCGACTCTGCCCGTCTCCGTACCTTCATCGCGGACGAGCTTGAGGTTTCGGTGGAAGATGTCACCGCCTTTGTCCTGGGCGGGCATGGCGACACTATGGTCCCGCTGGCGCGATATTCGACCGTGGCGGGCGTTCCGCTACCGGACCTTCTGCCTCTCGACCGCATCGCTCAACTAACGGAGCGCACGGCAAATGGTGGCGCCGAGATCGTTAATCTGCTCAAGAGCGGCAGCGCCTTTTACGCGCCGTCGGCCTCGGTACTGGCCATGGTAGACTCTATCCTCCTCGATCAGAAGCGGGTCATGCCGTGCTCGGTATACCTTCAGGGCGAGTACGGTCACGATGGACTGTTTCTCGGCGTGCCGGTTAAGCTGGGATCGGGCGGGGTCCAGGAGATCGTGCAGATCGAGCTAACGGACGACGAAAAGGCAGCGCTGCAGCGTTCCGCATCGTCCGTGCGGGAGTTGCTCGACATGATGAGGTCACCGACGCAGGCGAGCCGCTGAGGGGTCTGCTACAATCGCCACGTCTTGCGCTCCGAGAGACAACGGAAGGGATAGAGATGATCCGGGACGAGGCTCGGTTTAGGCGCCACAAGGGAGCCTGCCCGTACTACCGAGAGAACTGGGCTCACGGCGAAAATCACACACCGCAGGGCGAACTCTTACTGTATGAGGTGTACTGCCTGAAAGGCTGGCCTCCAACGTCCGCTGAAGAACAGGATGCTTGCATGTGTAGCGTACGGCGCTGCTGGCGCAACCGGGAAGATCACCGTGTCACGCCGGAGGAAAGCGCGGCGCTGCATACCTCGCAGTCTGCGTGAGTCATTCCAGGGTTAGCGCGCCAAGTCTGGCGGTGATTGCACGCAATCGGTGCCGCAGGGCCAGGAGTTCCGGGTCGTTTTCGTCCGCCCTCGGCACATCGGCTACGTACTGCTCCACGTCCGTTGCCAGCTTCACGAGTTCAATGGACATTGCCCAGTACTCGTCCATTTCACTGGCTGGGACCTCGGTCTCCGAGGCAAGCAGTTCGATGGCGCGAACTTCTTGCTGCAGAAAATGGACTTCGGATCGTGCGGATCTCGGCACGCGTTGCTCCTGGATTGGTTACCTCTAGGGTATGATTTCCTGGGCGCGCGGAGCACAACCAGGACCGCCTGCCGCGTCCCCTATAATGTGCTGCCTCCGGCGTCTCACCGGAGATTCTTTTGTGCTGTAATCCTGGAGTGGATGTCAAGCGCCACGATTACAGCGGGGGTAGGGCGCGACACGATGCGAGCACTGATCAGCGTATACGACAAATCCGGCATCCTCGATTTCGCCACCGGTCTGCGGGAGCTCGACGTGTCGATTGTCGCCACCGATGGAACCTATGAGTTCTTGAGAGAGAACAATATCGACGTGTCTCCGGTCTCATCGATCACGGACTATCCCGAAATACTGGGCGGACGTGTCAAAACGCTCCATCCGGCAATCTTCGGCGCGATTTTAGCGGAACGCGGTAATCAGGAGCACAACGCAACGCTCGACGAGCGGGGCATTGAACCAATTGATCTAGTCGTGGTCAACCTCTATCCGTTTGTCGATGTCATGTCCGGCGTCCACGGCTCCCGCGATCAGGCGCTGGAATACATCGACATTGGAGGAGCCTCACTCATTCGGGCGGCGGCGAAGAATTTTAAGGATGTCACGGTGGTCGTGGACCCAGACGATTACGAGGATGTCCTGGCGGAGCTGTACCGCTATCGCGCGAACAAGGACAAGACGCGGCGCCGGATGGCCGCCAAGGCATTTGCTCACACCGCCGCCTACGACGCATTTGTGGCCTCGTACTTTCACGACCCGGACGAGAATCGCTTTCCTGAGGCATTCAGCGTGCCGCTCGTGAAAATTCAAGACCTACGGTATGGAGAAAACCTGCACCAGCAGGCGGCTCTCTATAGCGATACACCCAAATCCAGGGATTTGCGCCCCCCTCAAAGCATTGCGACTGTCCAGCAACTCCACGGTAAAGAATTATCGTTCAACAATTTGCTGGATGTTGATGCGGCATGGTCCATGGTGAGCGACTTCTCCGCTCCGACGGTCGCCATCGTGAAGCATACCAACCCGGCGGGACTGGCTGCGGGGAAGAATTTGCGTGAAGCCTATCTCAAGTCCTTCGCCTGCGACCCTTCCGCAGCCTATGGCGGCATCATCGGTGTGAATCGAACCATGGATGCGGGCACGGCAGAGGAGATTGTTCGTATGTATTTCGAGGCGGTGGTGTCGCCTGCCTTTGCCCCGGAAGCTGTGCAAATTCTTTCACGAAAAAAAGCGATACGGTTGCTTGCGGTTCGCGGTCGCGAGCCGGGTCAGTCCCAGGACGTGTCCTGGGTTCCGTACGCCAATCTGGACTTCAAACGAATTGACGGTGGATTTCTTGTGCAGAGTCGGAATACGGCCTCGGATCCCACCACCAGTATGCAGGTCGTTTCCAAGCGACAACCGACGCTCGAAGAATTGACCGATCTGCAATTTGCATGGCGCGCCGTGAAGCACGTCAAGTCTAACGCCATCGTGCTCGCCAAAAAACTCGCCCTGGTGGGCGTGGGCGCGGGACAGATGAGCCGAGTGAATTCGGTTGAGCTCGCCTGCCGGATGGCCGGCGATCGAGCGCGGGGCTCAGTCCTCGCCTCGGACGCCTTCTTTCCATTTCCAGACGGCGTCGAGAGAGCGGTTGAAGCTGGTGTCACGGCCATCATCCAGCCCGGCGGTTCTATTCGTGACAAAGACGCAATCGACGCGGCGGACCACGGGGCCGTGGCCATGATCTTCACCGGCATGCGGCACTTCAAACATTAATCAGGCCGCTAGATTGACTCTCAGGTCGATGTAACTCTATAGTCGGGCAAGCTTGCGCGGCGAATCGGCACACCGAGCAGGATTGCTGGAAGAGGAGGATGGTCTATGTCTCTACGTCTCTGCGCTCACCTGTCTGTGGCCCTGGTTGTCCTGGTCTCGGTATTTGTTCGGGGTGCGGCTCCCTCAGTCCTGGCCGGGTCGCCGCAGATACCCGTTCACCTGACACTCATTCACCCCGGCATATTGAGCGTAGGTTCGGACACGACCTATCCTCCGATGGAGGCATCGGACGTCAACCATCCCGGTACCTTCATCGGGGCTGACGTTGATCTGGCCAATGCACTGGCCAAAGCCATGCACTTGAGCGGCGCCAGAATCGTCAGCACTAGCTTTGACTCATTGATTCCAGCGCTCGCCCGTCACAACTTCGACGTCATTATGTCTAGCATGAACGATACCCCAGGCCGGCGGAAACAGATCTCCTTCATCGACTACATGCAGCTTCGCGCTGCAGAGGCGATCGTGGTGCCCAAAAGCAGTTCGCTGCATGCCAACGGCTACCACGGACTGTGTGGGCATAGCGTGTCCGTCGAGAAGGGCACAGCAGAACTTGGCGATCTAACCGCTGCGGATAAGTCATGCAAGAACAAGATAAATATCAAGACCTTCACCGCCGATACGGACGCTTTTCAAGCACTGGCCTCCGGCCACTCTGATGCCTACACCACGGATTTGCCGGTGGCGCTCTTTTATGTAAAGGCGCATGGTGGGACGATCCGCTTTGCCGGCAAGGCGTTTGGCTCCGGAGCCTTCTATGGTATTGGCCTGGCACGGGGGGATACCGCACTCCACCGAGCGCTGGTTGGAGCACTGGCCAAAATCCGCGCCAACGGCCAGTATAAGCGAATTCTGGCGAAGTGGGGGCTTTCCAGCACCCACTTGTAGCCAGGAGTAAGCAGGACGGGATGTGAGCAGAGGATGAGCGACAGGATCGCTCATCCTCTCTGATTTCGGTGAGGTGACGTCACGGACTTCGATACATCGTTCTTCTGGAAATATCTCTTCTACGGGCCGATTGTGGATGGGGCAAAAATCACCATTTTGCTTGCCGTTCTTTCCCAAGTCGTGGGCATCGCCCTGGGGCTACTCGCGGCGGTCGGGCGGCTCTCTCGCTTACGCATTCCGATCTTTCGGGCCATGAGTTGGGGCTACTTATGGCTCTTCCGCGGCACGCCTTTGCTGGTCCAGATCTTCTTCGTGTACTTCGCCGTGCCGCAACTGACCGGCCAGCGGATTGTGCTCAGTGAATTTTGGTCCGCGATGCTGGCGTTGAGCTTGAACGAAGGCGCGTACATGGCCGAAATTATCCGGGCTGGGATTTTGTCGGTGGACGCCGGACAGGTGGAAGCCGCGGAATCGCTTGGTATGACGCGCAGCCTCACCATGCGACGCATCATCCTGCCGCAGGCGGTTCGCATTATTATTCCACCTACTGGAAACGAATTTATTTCCATGTTGAAGAACACCTCTCTGGCCTATGCAATATCGGCTCATGAGATATTTTTCAGCACGGACCAGCTCCGGAGTGCCACCTTTAAAGAGTTTGAGCCGCTCACCATTGTCTCGGTCTGGTATCTCGCCACGACCACCGTCGCCAGCTACCTGCAGGGGCATCTCGAGCGGTATTTTGCGCGGGGTGTGTCGCGCGAGATCCGAGATCCCGGCCTTTTTCAGCGAGCCATGACGGGGACCTTCCGGCGAGGATGAACAACAACCTGCAGCCTATGGTTCAGGTGGAAGACCTCCACAAACGGTTCGGCGCCCTCGAGGTACTGCGCGGTATCGATATGACCGTCGGCAAAGGGGAAACAGTCGTTATAATTGGCGCCAGCGGATCGGGTAAAAGCACCTTTCTACGCTGCATTAATAGCCTGGAAGCGGTCGACCGCGGTCGGGTGGTGGTCGATGGGACGCTCGTCGGCTATCGCGAAGACGGCGCCAGGCGGCGCCCGCTGCCACCCAGAGTTATCGCTCGCCAGCGGGCGTCAATCGGGATGGTATTCCAGCGCTTTAATCTATTCCCGCATATGACAGCACTGCAGAACGTCACGGAGGCGCCCCTTCACGTACGGGGTTTATCGAGACGTCGGGCAACTGAACAGGCACTGGTTCTGCTCGACAAAGTAGGTCTGGCGGACAAAGCAAAGAGCTACCCCAACCAGCTCTCCGGAGGTCAAGCGCAACGGGTGGCGATCGCACGCGCCCTGGCGATGGAGCCGAAAGTCATGCTCTTCGATGAGGCGACGTCTGCGCTGGACCCGGAGCTGGTGGGAGAGGTTTTGCTGGTCATGGAGGATCTGGCACGGTCCGGCATGACGATGCTGGTGGTGACGCACGAAATGCACTTTGCGCGTGAGGTGGCGGATGAGGTGTACTTCATGGACGGCGGCGTGATCTGCGAGCAGGGGAAACCCGAGGATATTTTTGAACATCCGCGCAAGGAACGAACTCGTGCCTTCTTACGAGCGGTGCTCTCGCCACGCGAAGCCCCGTAAGGCTCGAGAGCAGGCCTCGGTCCTTGGTACCATATGGTGTTATGAGTGACGACACAGTGCGGGAAACGCGCGTCTGCGTGCTCCTCTTCGCCGCTTACCGCGAATTACTCGGCGCATCGCGCCTGGAACTCACCGTGCCACCGGGTGCTACGCTGCAGGATGTGTATCGGGCGCTCGAGGTACGGGAGCCGCGCCTGGCACAACTTCGTGGCGCTACTACCTTCGCCCTGAATCGCGAAGTGACCCCATCTGGAAGCACCGTGCGAGATGGAGACGAAATTGCGTTGCTACAACCGGTGAGCGGAGGAGTGACATGATCGAGCTGCGCCATTATGCCCTCTCGATTGAGGAGTGTATGGCGGCCGTGCGTCGACCGGGTAGTGGCGGGCTGGTCGCCTTCGTTGGCTCGATTCGCGATATCTCCGATGGGCAGGCGGTACACTTTCTCGAGTATGAGGCATACGAACCCATGGCGCTGGACAAGCTGGCCCAGATGGTCGAGGAGGCTTCAGAACGCTGGCCGGTCCATGCCATGGCTATTCAGCACCGCCTGGGACGGCTCGAAATCGGTGAGGACGCAGTCGCTATCGCCGTATCGAGCACGCACCGATCCGAAGCATTCGCGGCGTGCGAGTACGCGATCGACCGGCTCAAAGAGATCGTGCCGATCTGGAAGAAGGAGCACGGCTCGGATGGAACAACGTGGGTGGGAGGCCCTACTGTCGGGTCGACCAGCGGAGACCCGGCTGGCGCGTCAGGTTAACGACGTCGCGCAAGACGGTCAGCGCAGTGGAAATGCCGCCCGAGACCCCTGAGCCGGACTCTTCGATCGAGAGGTTGAGATCGCCCAGCGGCTCCGTTCTGAAGCTTACGCCCATGTTCGCCCCGTCAAGACGTCCCAGGAAGCTGTTCACGGAATGTCGTTCCGGTTTCACCTCGGCCGAGACGCCCCGTTCGTCCACTCGAACTCGCGCGACCAGTTTGATGGTTTCGCCCTGTCGACCGGCTTCCTCCAGGTCTCCGGCTGTAATATCCCGTATGCCGGTACGCCCCACGTCGGACAGGTGGAGCTTTCCGCCCAGTACCGCATTCGCCACGATTACCGCTTTGGCTGCCGCATCCCAGCCGTCTACATCCAGCGTCGGGTCCGTTTCGGCGATGCCGATTTCCTGCGCCTGCCGCACGCCTTCATCGTACGAGGCGCCACGCGCCATGGCAGTTAAAATCTGGTTGGTGGTTCCATTCAGAATCCCGGCGACCGAGGAAATCCGCGCTCCGATGAGAACGCGCTCGGTGATTTCGAGCACTGGTAACGGCGCTCCGACCGTGCCGCCGAAACGCACGCCTACCTCGCGGTCCCGCGCCTGTACCATTATCTCGGCGTAATGCAGGACCAGGGCGCCTTTGCTGGCCAGCACGACATGCATGTCGCGCTGCAGGGCGGAGCGGATATACGACCACCCGGGCTCACCATCCTGGTAATTGGTACTGGCTGTCTCCAGCAGTACGTCTGCCTCACTCTTTTGGAGAAAGCGCGTCCCGGCTAGCTCGGTTTCGCCGTGCGCCTCGCCAGCAACCGTACCGTCCGCTTGCTTCGCTCGGAGCAGCGCCTCAGGATCGAGGCCGGCGGGCGAAATCGCGGCGCCACCCCGATCTGCCACGCCAGTGAGAATCAGATTGACGCCGTGATCAGTACGATACTCGGCGGCGTGGTCACGAAGGAGGGTGGCCACGCCCTGACCCACGTTGCCGAAGCCGGTCAGTGCCAGTCGAATGTCCATGCCAGGTTCCCTCCTGTTTTTCGGGTGTTTTTGTGCCTCGGGACAGCATGCACCGGAACATAGCGAAAGTATCGGCGGTAACGCGCTTTCCATCTCGCCGCGGCAAACGCACGGTATGCCGCTCGCTGCGCCGCCTGGCGAGCCCAATCGCCGGTGTAGAGCAAGCGCCGCACGTCGGCCGGCACCATGCCCAGCGGATCGTACCACGCCACGTCGGCCAGACGAGTGATCCAGACGCCTTCACTATACTGCGCCACCAAGGTTGCCAGGATCGTGCTCAAGTACCTGTGAATTTTCGGACCGGACCTGAGCGCGTTCAGGCCTCGCACCTGATTGCCGCAGCGCCCAGCCTGACGGTATAGCTGAATAGCCGCCAGTTTCAGCCCGATAGCTCGTTTCCGCGCCAGCGGCACATTGTCGTGCTGCATGGCGCCGTTCAACCGCCCCAGATCGGTGGCAACCTCAGACGACCGACTGGTTACCGAACGCAAGGGTAGCCGCAGCCGATCGAAGCGCTCCAGTACAGACACGGTTCGCCGCTGATGTGTCCCGCTGCACCCCGTCAGCCAGAGACCCAGGAGACACAGCAGGCCGAGTTGTCTCAACTATGTCTCTGCAGCGCGATCGGCGCCATGGAGTGGCGCAATCAAGGCAGCCATACCGGCCGGTTCGAGCCATCGAACCCAGAGCCGGCCTCGTCCACCTTCACAGCTTCTCCACCGCCCACCGGCTCGATATACAGATTGAAGCCCGAGGCGCTCGCCTTCAGGTAGGATATCCAGCGGCCGTTTGGGCTGAAAGCTGGTTGCGCCACCCGTCCGCCCGCAATGAAAGTGCGCGGCCCGAGTTGTGGACCGCTGCGCGCCTGCTCTAGCGACGCCACCACAATCTGATCCTGCCCGTTGGGCGCCCTTCGGATGTAGACCAGCTTGGTCCCTCCCCGATTCCACTGCGGCTGGAGGACCCGCCCGCCCACCGGCGTCAGATTCCAGATCCCGCTGGTCGCAGTGTCCTTCAACTCGAGTTGTGAGTACGGCTGGTACGAGGGCTTCAAATAGTCCCAGCGCACATACGCGTACTGCGAGGTACCGGGCCGAACAGTGGGCTCGGTGTCGCCGCCGCTTCCTGGCTGCGGCTGAGTCAACTGCGCCAGAGCGACACCACGGTTGGAGAGTGACCACACCGCCAGGTCGACCGAGCGGCTCTCGGAGGGTGTTATGGGCAGCTTGGCGCGATCGGTCGAGTAAAGCAGCGTCTTACCGTCCTTCATCCACGTTGGCCACGCAGACCAGAAATCATTGTGAACGTCCAGGTTGATGCTATAGGTGAGCCGGCGCAAGTGTCCCGTGTGCACGTCAAGTGACCAGAGATCGGAGTAATTCTCCAGGAATTGCGCCAGCGCAATCGTGCGACCATCCGGCGATGGACTGAGCATGGTCGCTCCCGGCAGCGTCGCGAGCCTGTGTATGCTGTGGTCTGGATTGATTTCCACGATGTCGCGCCCCTGAACGACGACAAGATGGCCAGGCAATCTCGCCAGGGCGGGCGGCGTTGCCGAGGGCACCGGAGTTGGACTGGCGGCAGCGGTGGGCGTTTCGCCCGGCCGGCTAGTGGTCGTGGAGCTTGGCGCCGGTCGCGGCGTTGGCGTCGAGGTTGGCGCCACATGAGGGCGTGGCTGGGTCAGATTGGGGGGGATATGGTCCGGCGGGATCTCGGCGAACATCTGCTTGATGAGGGGCCGGATTCTTGGCCAGTTCGGGATCAGAATGCTCTGCTCGCCTGCCGGGGTGATCGCCGTCGAGAACCGCGCATACCGAGGGTACTGCAACACCACCTGATGGATATCTTGCGGTCCAATATGGCGTGCCATTTGATTAAGGTCGTAGATCTGGGGCAAGGTGAGGTCGGTCATGACCTTTCCCTGCAGTTCGCTGACCAGCGATTCGATATTCAGCAAGACGTCCAGCGCGTTGACGCGACGGTGGAGCTCCAGGAGCACCTGCTGCTGACGTCCCTCCCGGCTAAGGTCTCCGATCAGATCCCCGTGGCGTGATCGAACGTACTGCAGTGCCCGGTCGCCCGTCATATGCTGCCACCCGGCCGGGATGAAGACCCTACGGTACACATACGGATTCACGCCGCTGAGATCGTCAGGGTAGAAATCGTCCAGAACCGGATGCTTTATGTCAAGTGTTACCCCACCGAAGGTGTTGATGACGCTGATGAAGCCATCCAGTCCGATCCAGACATAGTGATCGATTCTGATATGAAAAGCGCGCTCGACCGTCTCGAGCGCTAACTCTGCCCCCTGGAGTCTGCCGCCATGAGCGGCTCCATACTTGAAGGCCAGCATGATCTTGTCTTTGCCGTGCCCACGGATAGGCACATAGAAGTCGCGCGGTATGGAAAGAAGATCAACCCTGTGGTGCTTGGGATCGAGGGTGACCAGAATCATGCTCTGCGTGTCCGGTTTCGCTGCTTCTTTCTTCCGGTCGTTGTCGCTGCCCAGGATGAGGAAGTTGATCCGCTTACTACCGTCGAGGGGGGATGGTGTTGCCCTCGGCTCGAAGGTCGAGCGCGGCACCACCTGGTTGGTAATCTTCTGGATGCCCTGGTACACGTGGTAGAAACGCAAGCCAAACCAGAAAGCGACCAGCAGCAAGGCGGCAACGCTCAGGGCGAGTACGGATCGCAGGGCGCGCTGGAATGACACCGGACGAGCGGTCGAGGTGGAAGGCACGGGCTATTGTATCCGGGTCGGCGGACCGGCTTGAAGCATTGGCAGCAGTTTGCCGTGCAACGCCGGGCCTGACGTCGCCAATACCGCGAACGTCTGCTCAGTGTAGAGGCTACCCACCATATCGGTCACCATGCCTCCTGCTTCGCGCACCAACACCACCCCCGCGCCATAGTCCCAGGCGTGGGCATAGCGGTGCAGCATGGAATCAAACCTTCCGCACGCCACGTAGGCGAGAGCTAGCGCCGCCGACCCTATGTTGCGGGTGCGAAGAACCCTGGGAGCCACCACCTGAATGTCTCGCAGCCCTTCCACCATGCTCTGCTTGTTGAAGTCCACGGTCAGGTGCACAAAGGCATCGCCGACGCGATCGACCGAGCTGGTGTGCAGCCGCGTCCCGTTCAGCCAGGCGCCTTGGCCGGTCGCAGCTGAGAAGGTCTCGTCTCGAATTGGGTCGACAACCACACCCAGAACGGGACGTCCGTGGTCAAACAGGGCCATGCTGACGCACCAGACGGGTAGACCGCGCGAGTAGTTGAGCGTACCGTCCAGCGGATCTACATACCACCGCCGGGTGCTCTCGGGTCGCGTTGCTGCTCCTTCTTCGCCAACGATCCCGTCGGTGGGAAAGCGCTCTGCCAGGCGCTCCAGAATAAGGCGCTCGCTGGCCACATCCGCCGCGGTTACCACGTCACGGTCGCCTTTAGCCCGTGTGTCGACCCGATCGGTGCTGAAATACGACCGTACCAGGTCAGCCGCCTCCCGCGCGATGTCGACCGCCGCCGCCAACTCTTGTTCGGCGTCCATTCCTTTGGTTCTCCCCGCTCGTTCTACGTGGTTTCCCCGATACGCCGGTTTACCCTTCCATGTATACTGATTTTGATTTGGACGGCGCCAAGCGACGGCCTCGTTCTATCCAGGAGATGGAGGAGACACACGCTTTGAATCTTCAATCAATACTGCCGACGCGGGCACCGGCCATGGCCGATCTCGTGCTTGGTCCGCTGTTGGGCAAGCCGGTGATGGCGTACTACTACGTCACCTACAAGTGCAATGCGCGCTGCGTGTTCTGCAACATTCCGGATGGACCGATGGACGTACTCCCGGTGTCTCAATACAGTTCGACTGAGACGACGATCGAGCACTTCGACATTTTGAAACAGCTGGGCGTTCGCCTGATTGACTTCACCGGGGGAGAACCCCTTCTCCGTAAAGACATCGCGGTGCTGCTGCGTGCAGCCAAGGACCGCGGTTTCCGCACCCAGATGACCACCAACTGCACGCTCTACCCGCGACGAGCCCAGGAGCTGCAAGGCCTTATCGACATTCTCAACTTCTCGCTCTGCTCGCCAGGCCCTGAACCGCACAATACCCTGCGCCGAGACAATTCGTATGACTCGGTGATTCAGAGCCTTGACATTGCTCGTCGGCTCGGCGAGCCGTATCAGATCATCTTCGTCCTGGGGGACGACAACGCCGATCTCCTGCCGGGAATGATCGAGTTGTGCCGGGACAAGCAATGCATCCTGAAGGTTCAGCCGGAATGGGATTACTTCGGAAACGATGGCGTGGCCACCGAGAACTTGGTCAAGGCCAATGCTATCGCGCTCGAAAAGAACGTGTACGTCAATTGGGGTGAAACGCGCATCATGGGACAGGGGGGCAACCAGATGGAGAAGCCGTCCTGTAAGGCAGCGAATGCGGTCATCGCCATCTCCCCGGATGGGTACATTCTCTATCCCTGTTACCACAAGATCGCGCAGCGCATTAAGTTCGACTGGAACATTATCGATTTCTTCAAAACCGAGAAGTGGAAGGCAATGCAGAGCAAGACCGGGACCTTCAAGTTCTGTGACGACTGCAGCAATCTTTGCTACATCCACCCATCTTTTTACTACAAGCTCGACCGTAACTTCGTGCTCAGCGCTCTGGCGGACATCCGCTACATGAAGGAGCGCAAGCGCATCGAGCGCCAGCGTGTGCGCTCGCTCGCGCAGGAAGCCGCCGCCACCGCCGGGTGAACATAGGCATCGTCACAGACTTCTACTATCCCTGGATCGGTGGCCCCGCTACTCTGATACGCAATCTGGGCCACGGGTTAGCTGCCCGTGGCCATTCTGTATTTCTCCTGGCGCCCAGTCCCAACGGTCCATCGGGTGTTGAATGCGATGGCCCCCTGCACGTCACCCGCGTGCGCTCCCATTCGGCCCCCTTTGGGTATAACCTTCGTAGCGCGCTCCGTCCGGGCCGGGAAGTCGATGCATGGCTCGCGGCCGTTCGCCCCGACGTGCTCCATGTGCACCACCCGTTCGTGCTCAGCACTACGGCCTTGCTGGCCGCCCGCAAGGCGCGTATCCCGGTAGTGGCAACGAATCATACAGTCCCGGAGTGCTCGCTGTGGGGCGTTCGAGACCACCGACTGCTGTACTCCATCGGCAATCGAGCGTTTAGCGCGTGGCTGAAGTGGGTACTGGAACGGTGTGACATGGTTACCACCCCCACCGACACCGCGGCTCGATCTCTGAGAGACCTCGGTTTCCCATGGCAGGTTCAGCCAATCTCAAATGGCGTCGATGCTGAACGGTTCAGACCGGGACCGGGCGATCCTGCCCTGCGCGCCCGCCTGGGATTGGACGACCGACCTATTGTGCTGTACACGGGACGGCTGGACGCAGAGAAGCAGATGGACGTCTGGCTCCAGGCCGGGGCCGAGGTGGTGAAGTCGCTCGACGTACAATTCGTCGCGACCGGCAAGGGGACGGACGCGGCTCGTCTTGAGGCGCTAACGAGGTCGCTTGGGTTGAGCAGGCATGTGCGCTTCGTCGGCATCGTAGCGGAGAACGATTATCCGAAAATCTATCGCCTGGCAAACGCGTATTTCATTACGTCGCCGGTCGAGTTACAGAGTATCTCGACGCTGGAAGCCGTCGCCAGCGGCCTGCCCGTGGTGGCAGTCGATGCCGCAGCCTTGCCCGAACTGGTACACCATAAGGAAAATGGATATCTGTTTGCACCCGGGGATTGGCGGGCCGCTGCCGTAGCCCTTACCACCATTTTGTCGGACGCGAATTTGAGCCGCAGGATGAGCATTGCTAGCCAGCATATCAGTGCGGCACATGACCTGGTTGGGACTATAGACTGCTATGAGAGCCTTCTACGAGAGGCAGCGGGGAGAGGAGGGCGCACTGAGCAAGCCGCTTTCGCCAGGAGTTGAGACATCCGCGGCGGCGGATACCGTTCCTCTTCCAACCGTCCCAGCCCCGCGACACACGGGGTTCCGCGCGGTGTTGCGCAATCGCGCCTTTCTGGCCATCTGGTCGGCGCAGATGGCCTCACAAACGGCCCAAAACAGCCTCTGGTACGCCCTGATCATTATGGTGGGGGAACTTACCGGCAAGAAGCCGGCGGGCATTGGTTTCACCATTATTCTGGTCCAGATTCCCACGGTCTTATTCAGTAGCCTGTCCGGAGTACTGGTGGACCGCGTGCCCAAGCGGACCATCCTGGTGGCGACCAATATCATTCGGGTTGCAGGCGTCTTACTGTATGCGCTATTCCAGCGCGATGTACTGGGCTTGTACGTGGTTACCTTCGCCGTGGCGGTTGTCAGTCAGCCGTTTGCCCCGGCCGAGGGTTCAACCATTCCTCTAATCGTGGAAGAGTCGGAGTTGATCACAGCTAACTCGCTGTTCCAGATGACCTTTATGACCTCGCAAGCTGCCGGCTTTGCGCTGGCCCCCATCGCCATTGGCTTTTTCGGTATCAGAACCACACTGATCGTGCTTGCCGGTCTCTTCGCGTTTTCCGCCCTGGTGCTCCTTCCGCTGCCGGCGGCAACACGGCAGCGAGTTCCGAGCGAGCACCTCAACACGAAAGACGCTGCGCGACGGATATGGAACGACCTGACCGAGGTAGTACAGTTCATATTCCATGACCACCCCCTCGCGATCGCGCTCTTCCAAATCGCGCTGGCCCCGACGCTGCTGTTAGTGCTGGCGGAAGTAGGGCCGGACTTCCTGTCGAATACCCTGGGTATCGGGCAGACCAGTACAGCGCTGTTCTTCCTATTGGCGCCGGCCGGCGGAGGCCTTGCTCTGGGCATGGTGATTCTCGGTCAGTGGGGGCACCGATTGCGCAAGGACCGTCTGGTTCTGGTGTCGCTGATCTCGCTCGGTGTCACGGTGATCGGTCTGGCATCGGTCCCCACTATCGCCCTGCTCTGGCATGGACTGGTTCCTCAGGGGGTAGAGTTGACCGCTACCATGGTTCCCATCGCGGCACTCATGGGGATCGAGGTGGCCTTTATTAACGCACCGGTGCAGACCATCGTCCAGGAACGAGCCAGTCCTGGGCTTCGGGGCCGGGTTCTGGCCCTGCAGCAGACGCTCACCGCGGCCATGGCGATTCCGCCACTGATACTGGTCGGCGGTGTCGCGGCCGTCTTTGGCACGCCCGCCACGCTCTCCCTGATGGGCGTCTTAATCATCAGTATCGGTTTAGGAATCGTGTATTACACGTAAGCCCTGCTGAAGGTCCCATTCAGAGGGCCGCTACAGTTCCCGGTTCGCCGAGACTACGTTACCGAAAAGCGCGCATCGCGTCAAACACATCTCGCCCCATTCGTCGCAGCGGTCTATGCCGGCGCACCAGCCGAAAAATCTCGCCGCGGCGCTCCTTCTTGGAGGTGTCGTCGACCGTGAGAAAGTCGCGGGCTGCCTCGTTCAACATGCGAGGATAGACGCCGAAGAACTCCCGATGCGTGCGGAAAAAGCTGGGTGCATTACGAAGATCGTAGAGATCCTTCATGATGAAACTGTCCTTCAGCTTCTTCTCATATAACGACAGGGAATCGGCGGAATAGTCGCCTTTCTCCTTGGCGGCGATCACAGTCTCCGCGGCCAACTTCCCGCTGGTGATCGCCAGGTTGGAGCCCTCCTGATACATGAAGTTCACGAACCCCGCGGCGTCACCGAGCAGCATGTAGCCGTCGCCGTAGGGGCGCGGCAGCTCTTCGAACCGCACCTCCGGGATCAGGTGGGCCAGATACTCCTTGATCTCCGATCCGGCGAGTAAGGGCTTGATTGCCGGATGTTCCTTGAGTTCCTCGATCAGATCGTTTGGCTTGATCTTGGTCTCGACCATATGACTGACGATAGCTCCGAAGCCGACCGAGAGCGTGTCCTGGTTGGTGTAGATGAAGCCGCTACCCATCATGCCGTGCGCGAACTCGCCGGTCAACAGAATAGTGACCCCTTCGTTGTCGCCGACGTTGAAACGCTCGTTGATAACCTCGCGGGGCAGCGCGTGAACTTCCTTCACCGCCAGCGCCGCGTTCTCCATCGTGAAGTCTTTGCGCAAGCCCGCCTTCACCGCGGCAAAGGCATTGATGCCCTCGGCATCCAGTACCACGTCCGCGAAGAGGTCTCCCTCACGACCGGTGCGAACGCCAACGATCTTGCCGTTCTCCGAGACCAGATCGGTGACCTGTGTTTCCGGAATGAGAAACGCCCCCGCGTCCTCCGCCTGCTGCGCCAACCAGGGATCGAGGCGTGCGCGCAGTACAGTGAATGCGTTGTAGGGAGGCCGGCCGAATTCGGCGGTACGATATCCCGCGGTGACCACCGAGTCCTTGCCCAGCATCCACAGACGCTGCTCGATCACAGGTCGTTCGACCGGCGCCGATTCCCAGAAGTCACCAAAGACGGCCTGCGTCGCCTCCCGGAAGATGACCCCGCCCATCATATTTTTCGAGCCGGGCTTGTCCCCTCGCTCGATCATCACCACGCTCAGCCCAGCTTTCGCCATGGTGAGCGCGGCAGCCGATCCGGCCGGCCCGGCGCCGACCACTATCGCATCGAACTTTTCGTCGTCCAATTGAGTGCCTCTCTTATCGTTTGCCGATGCTTAGCGCAGCACGGCCTGGAGGCCATCGACCGCCTGCGTGGCCAGGTTGAAAAAACCGCCCGGCAGGATGCCAAGACCGATGGTGCCGGCGACCGCCGCTACCATGGCATAGTCGGCGGTGACCGGGATCAAACTGGAGCGAGCATCCGTTTCAGCGGCCTCGCGGCGCTCGAACATAACCGCCACTACCCGCAGGTAGTAGAAGATCGAGACTAGGCTGGCCATCACGCCAACAATCGCCAGCTCGGTATGGCCCGCCTCCACGGCGGCTTTCAGTGCCAGATACTTCGCAAAAAAGCCGACCGTGGGAGGGAACCCTGCCAGCGAAAACATGAATACGGCGGTAGCGCCCGCCAGTACCGGATTTCGATAGAACAATCCGCGGTAGGTTGCGATCTCATCGCCCGCCAGGCCTTGACTCTCCAGCACACTGACGATGACAAAGGCTCCGATATTCATGAAGGTGTACGCCAGGAAGTAAAAAGCAATCGCCGTGATGCCTGAAGCGTTATTCGCGGCCATTGCCACCAGGATATAGCCGGCATGCGCGATGCCCGAATATGCCAGCAGCCGTTTCATATTGGTCTGCACCAGGGCCAGCACGTTGCCCACGATCATGGTGGCGATAGCGAGCGCCCAGATGAGGCCGAACCAGTGCGACTCGACCGATCCCAAGGAGAAGTTGAAGACGCGAACAAAGGCCGCAAAGACCGCCGCCTTGGTGGTTACCGACATGAACGCGGTGACTGGCGTCGGGGCCCCTTCGTAGACATCCGGGGTCCACATGTGGAACGGAACCACCGAGATTTTGAACGCAAACCCAACCACCATTAACCCAATGCCGACGTACAGCAGAGCACTGCTGGCGGCGCCGGGGCCGCAGCCGACACCATGCAGGCAGGCATTGATTACCTGGAGTTGGGTGGATCCAGTGGCGCCGTAGAGCAGCGCCATCCCATAGATCAGAAAAGCGGAGGCGAATGAACTGAGCAGGAAGTACTTGAAGCCGGCCTCCTGCGAGCGGGTTCGGCCCCGTTCAAATCCTGCCAGAATATAGAGCGAGAGCGACAACAACTCCAACGCCAGAAACAGAATCATGAGACTGAGCCCCGAGGCCATAAGCATCATGCCGGTGGCCGAGGCCAGGAGCAAGGCATAATACTCGCCGGCGTCAAAGGCGGAGGTCTCAATGTAACTGGGCGAGAGCAGCACCGCGAGCGCCGCTGAAACCAGGATGATAGCGCAGAAAAACATGGCGAAGCGGTCGCTGGTGACCGTGCCATAGAGCGCCGAGGGAGCGCCAGTGGTCCAGAGATGGGCCGTGGCGATGAAAGATACGACGATCGCGGCCAGGGCGACACCGGTGGTAACCTCGATTTTGCGCCGTGTGACGAAGACGTCGACCAGCAGCAAGGCCAGGACACCCGCGCCCATAATCAGCTCCGGCAGGACTGCCCCCCAGTCCGCGGGGCTGACGTGGATCGGGATGGTTGATACCGCGGCCAGAAAGCTCATCGCCCGCCCCCTACGCTGGACGTTCCGTTCCCGGGACCGGCAGTTCGCACCAGAGTTGACAGCGGTCCCGTCGTCGGGTTCATCCGCGTGGTGAGGCTATCTGGTTGCAGGCCGATGTAAAAAATCAGAATCATGAGCGGAATCAGTAAGCCGAGTTCATTCAGACGTAGATCACCCGGAATCAGGCGGCGTAGCACTGGATACTGATAGACGGTTCGCTCCGGCTCCTCAATACTCTCAGCTCCCTCAGCTACCTGTTGGGACGAGACCGTGATAGGCCCATTCATGGTGTTCTGGAAGAAACGAATCATGTACCATGCGGCCAGAATCACGGTCAACGCAGCCACGCTCGCGTACCAGGCGTTCGACTTAAACACGCCCACGAGGATCAGAAACTCGCCCGAGAACGAATTGAGACCGGGCAAATCCAGCCCGGCCAGGATAAAGACAAAGAACACCCACATCAGTACCGGTCGCTTGATCCCTAACCCGCCGAGATCCGGCAACATGCGCGTCCCGGTACGCGCGGCGATAAAACCCACGGCCAGAAACAGGCCGGTGATGATCACGCTGTGATTGATCATCTGAAGAACCGTGCCGTCGATGGCGGTGTTGTTGTAGGCGAAGATGCCGAGTGCCAGGAGATTCATGTGGCTAATGCTCGCGTACGCGACCAGCCGCTTGATGTCCGTCTGCACCAGGGCCAACACCGCCGCATAGAGCATGCCGATCACACAGAGCACGGAGAGTAATGCCGCTAGCTGGCGTGATGCCGAGGGGAAAAGCGGCAGGCAATAGCGCAGGAAACCAAAGGCGCCGGCCTTCGACAGCACGCCCGCCACCACGACCACCACTGGAATCGGCGATTCGGTGTACGCCGTGGGCGCCCAGGTGTGGAACGGCCAGATGGGGATTTTAATGGCGAAGGCCATCCCGAAGGCCAGAAACAGCCAGATCTGCGCCGACGAGCTGACCGGGTGAGCGATCAGGCCGTTCGGGCCGGCCATATCGAGGGTGCCGCGCTGGGACCAGAGGTAGAAGATGCCGACGAGCATCAAGAAGCTGCCAAAAATCGTATACAGGAGAAACTTCAGCGTGGCGTAGACACGCCGCTCCTCGCCCCACACGCCAATCAGGAAATAGGTCGGGATCAACATCGCTTCCCAAAAGACAAAAAAGAGGAACAGGTTAAGCGACATGAACACGCCCAGGACGGCCGTCTGCAGGCTCAACATCAACATCAGGAAAACCTTTAGCCGTTCCGCGATCATGTAGTTCGCGGCAATGACTCCGATCCCCACAATGAGCGTGGTGAGGCCGACCAGAAAGACGCTGATGCCATCGACGCCGAGCCAGTAGGTGATGCCAAGGGCCGATACCCAGTCGTGCTTATCGTGGAACTGGAAGACCCAGGTGTGAGTATCGAACTTGAAATCCGCCAGCACGAACATCGCCAGCACGAAGTCAAGCGCCACCACCACGACACTTGCCACCTTGATTTGCCTCTCGTCGTTCAGGAAGGAGATGAGCAACGCGCCGGCCAGCGGCAGGAAGAGAATAATGCTCAAAATCGGCAGCGAGAGGCTATTGCTGGTCAGCGAGCCGGGTGTGGCAGCCGACAAGCCGATAAGATGCACCACTACCGTCCCCCCAGCACGAAAAAGCCGACCATCAACACCGCGCCCAACAAGATGGAGAGCGCATAATTCCGCACGTATCCAGTCTGTACCCGTCGCAGACGGCTACTGCTCAGCCGCAGCAGCTTGCCAACTCCGTCCACCGCTCCGTCCACGATGTCGGTATCGAAGTACTGGTTAAGCATGCGGCCCGTAAACTTGATGGGCTGGACAAAGAGGAAATCATACAGCTCATCCACGTAGTACTTGTGATACAGAAATCGGTACACGGCGGGCGCTCTCGCCGCGACACGGTCAGAGTTCGGCTGCCGCTTGTAATAGATCTGCCAGGCAATGCCGAAGCCGATCAGCGTGGCCAGCAAGGTGGCGATCATCGAGACCGGAGCGAAGGGCTGCGGCGCCAGAGTCGGCCCATTCACCGGGAAGCGCGTAAAGACGGGAGACAACCAGTCCTCCATTTTGTTATAGGCGCCCGGAAAGGCCAGGAATCCGCCGAACACGGATAGCACCATCAGGACCGCCATCGGCGCCCTCATAGCGAGACCCGGCTCGTGCGCCTGCTCGTACAACTGCCTATCGCGCGGCTCTCCATGGAAGACCAGGAAGAATAGACGAAACATATACGCGGCGGTCAGGCAGGCCGTGAGAATAGTGAGCGCCCACACAATCCAGAGCCAGGAATCGCCATGCAAGGCACGGGTGTATGCCGCGCCGATGACATCCTCCTTGCTGAAGAACCCTGAGAAGCCCGGGAAGCCGATGATAGCCAGCACGCCCACCAGGAAGGCAAAGTAGGTGAAGCGCAGCTTATTCCGCAGGCCGCCCATTTTGCGGATGTCCAGTTCGTCGTGCAGGGCATGCATCACGCTGCCCGCGCACATGAAGAGCAAGGCCTTGAAAAAGGCGTGTTCGAGCAGGTGGAAGATGCCCGCGGAGTACACTGCCACCCCCACGCCGACGAACATATAGGCAATCTGGCTCATGGTGGAATAGGCCAGTACCCGTTTGATGTCGGTGTTGGCCAGCCCCATCCCGGCTGCATACACCGTGCCAATCGCGCCGATAAAAGCCACGGTGTGCAGTCCGATCGGTGACTGCTGATAGATGGGATACGACCGCGCCACCAGATAGACGCCGGCGGTTACCATGGTAGCCGCATGGATCAAGGCACTGACCGGGGTCGGGCCTTCCATCGCGTCCGGCAACCAGCTGTAAAGCGGCAATTGCGCCGACTTGGCCACGGCCCCCACCAGAAGCATCAAGGCCATGACGGTGATGATCTGGCCATTATAGGGCAACGTGCGCGCATGCGAAAAGACCGTTTTGTAGTCGACGCCACCAAACTCGAGGAACATCATGAAGAGGGCGATCATAATACCCCAATCCCCGATTACGTTCACGACGAAGGCTTTGCGAGCGGCGGCCACCGCTGTGGGGCGATCGAGGTAGAAGCCAATCAACAGATATGAGGTCAGACCTACTCCAGCCCATCCCACCAGTAGCCAGAGATAATTGTCGGCCAGCACCAGCAGCAACATGGTGAAAATAAACAGATCCATCTTGGCAAAAAAGCGCCGGAAGCCGCTGTCGCCATGCATGTATCCCACCGAGTACACCAGGATCAAGAAACCGACCCCGGTAACGATCAAACTCATGGTCGATGACAGCGGATCCAACTGCAAGCCAAAGTCGAGGTGGAACTGACCGGCCAGCACCCAGTGCCAACCGAATTCATCCCACTGCCGGGAGGCGTCCGACTGGCCCTGCAGCCAGGCAAAGCAGATGATCGCGCACAGAAAGGCCAGCCCGACCGCCAGCGGCCCGATCCACCGGACCTCCCGTTCGGTCAGCCGTGTCACCAGGGTGTTGATGATGAATCCCGCCAGGGGCAGAAGCAAAACGCCCCAGATAAAGTGCTGCACCCAGCTACCCTCTCATCTGATCGAGTTCGTCGACGTCGATCTGCTGACGGGTCTGAAAGATCGAAACGATCAGCGCCAGCCCCACCACCACCTCTGCCGCGGCCACCGTCATGATGATAAACACAAAAATCTGTCCATCAGCGGAACTTAAATAGTGCGAAAAGGTAACGAAGGTCAGATTGACCGAGTTCAACATGAGTTCAACCGACATGAACATGATCAGGGGATCGCGTCGGATCAGCACGCCCACCGTGCCCAGCGTGAACAGGATGGCACTGAGAATCAGAAAATGATCGGGACCCGGGGTCACACTTCGGTCCTTTCGCGCCGTCGTCCCAGGGCCACTGCGCCAATCATGGCGACGATGAGCAGTAGAGTGGTTCCCTCAAAGGGGAACACGAAGTTGGTAAATAACTGCGTGCCGAAGGCCTGAACATTGCCCCGCGCCAACTCGGCGTTGAAGGTGCCGTGCGCCCCGGTCAAGGCATGTGGCGCCTGGGCCACAAAGTACACGACGCTCAACAGCAAGAGCCCGCCGAAGAGGACGCTGAGCGGCCGCTGGCCGGGTAGGTGCTGGCCGATGAATGGATAGTCCTGCACCCCGAGCAGCGTGATGACGAAGAGAAAGAGTACCATCACGGCCCCGGCGTAGATCAGAATCTGGGCAGCGGCGATGAACTGGGCGTTGAGAAGAAGGTACAGAATAGCAAGCTGGGCCAGCGTAACAATCAAGGACAGGGCGCTATAAATCGCGCTCCGCGCCGTGATCACGCCGATACCGCTGACCACCGACGACGCAGCGGCTACCCAGAAGACGATGCTCTCGATCACCGTCAAAGTTTTTCCCTCCTCTTTCCGATCGATCCGCCTCAGGCGGGTAGTTCGCTCAGATCTTTCGCCGGCTCCAGGAGCATATCCTTGGTGTAGATCAGCGACGCGCGCCGGTAGTCGGACAGGTCGAGTATTGGTTCCAGGGTGATGGCGCCCGTCGGGCACGCTTCTTCGCAGAAGCCGCAAAAGATGCATCGAAGCATATCGATCTCATAAATGGCCGCATAGCGCTCTCCGGCTGAGACCCGGTGCTCCGGGCTGTTCTCCGCTGCTTCAATGTAAATGCAGTCGGCGGGACAGGCGCCGGCGCAGAGATAGCAGCCAATGCAGCGCTCCAGGCTGTTCTCATAGCGGTGCAAAACGTGGCGGCCACGCGTCCGTTCCGGCAATTGCCGGCGTTCCTCCGGGTACTGCACCGTCGTCGGCGGCCGGAACATGTTCTTGAACGTTACGCCCATACCGCGCGCAAACTCTAGCAATGCCAACGTTTCCTCACTTACGTCTGGGTGAGAGGCGCAGGGAGGAGCGCTACCGCGCAACCTCCGCTCACCGGGGAATCTAACTTAAGGATACATACAAGGCGGTCACCAACATGTTGACCACCGCCGCGGGGAGCAAGACGCGCCAGCCAAACCACATGAGCTGGTCGTACCGTATGCGGGGCAGGGTCGCACGGACCCAGATATACATGAATAAGAAGAATGCGACCTTCACCAGGAACCAGAAAACGCCAATCAACTCGACCCAGGGGTGAGCCGTGATCGTGAAGAAAATGCCGTTGCCGATACCTACCCACCCCCCCAGATACAGCGTGGTAACCAGGGCGCTAATGGTCACCATATTGATGTATTCGGCCGCGAAGAACAGGGCGAAGCGCATACCCGCGTACTCAGTATGGTATCCAGCTACCAGCTCTTGCTCGGCTTCCGCCAGATCGAAGGGGGCGCGATTTGTTTCAGCAAAACCGCCTATTGCGAAGAGCACGAAGCCGATCGGTTGTAACAGCACGAACCAGGTCAGCGCGTGATTCTGCACCTCGACCAATCCGATTGGACTCAGCGTGCCCCCCAACAGCACCACCGCGACCAGCGCCAATCCGAGTGACAACTCGTACGAAATAATCTGGGCAGTAGAGCGCAAGCCGCCCAGCAGCGAATATCGATTGCTCGAGCTCCAGGCGCCCAGCACAATGCCATACACGCCGAGCGAGAGTATGGCCAGGATGTAGAGGACACCAATGTTGACGTTGGCCACCGCCATCGCTCGATCCTTGCCAAAGAGAGGAAAGGTCGGTCCGACCGGAATCACGGCAAATGCCATCAGAGCCACAAACATCGAGATCGCGGGGGCAGCCAGATACACCACCAGTTTCACTTCCCGCGGCGTGATTTGCTCCTTGAGCAGCAATTTGAGTCCATCGGCAAGGGGCTGCATCAGCCCAAAGGGGCCTACTCGATTGGGTCCGTACCGAGCCTGCATCCGTCCCAGGATTTTTCGTTCCGCCAGGGTTAGGTAGCCAAAGGCGGCCATCAGCAGTCCGACGGCGATAGCGCTCTTAATAAGCGCTTCGATGACCGTGTCTACGGCGCCGTTCGGATTTGGAATGCCAAAGATGAGGCCGAGTACGATGACGATCCCTCCCTCTACGCCGGCTGCAGCGACACTGAACGAGTCCCGGTACCGGCAACATCCGTCAAGGTCATACCACGGTAGCTGTCAACTGAGCGCGTGATGTCCTCCCAAATATGCTGTGGCATGCTGTATTGCAACGGGTTGTCCAGATATTGAGAGAGATCGACCAGGATCTCCCAGTCGGCGCGTGAGATACCAGGCGAAGGTACTGTTTCGGTAATCGCCTGAACCCGGCCTTCGGTATTGGTGAAGGTGCCGGTCTTCTCAGCGAAGCAGGCAGCCGGCAGAATAACATCAGCCAGCCTCGCAGTATCGGTCAGCACTAGCTCGGTGACCACCAGCAGGTCAAGGTTGGAGAGCGTCTCGGCCGCACCCAATGTCTCGAAGTCATGGGCAAGGTTGGCTCCCAGCAAAAAGGCGGCATGGATTCCCGAGGTGGGACGCAGCAGTTGCGCGACGGTCGAGCCGCCCCAGCCCGACGCGGGCAGTACGGCCAGGTCTCGAGCGCCCATCGAGTTACAGGCATCGAGCATGGGAATAGTGCCGACCTCAACCGACCGTCCCAGCGTGTCCACCAAGCCTGCCACGGCGTCCAGTGCGTCGCCTTTATCCTCGATCCCTTCGAAGGCATCGTCGTACAGCACGGCGAGTGGTCCTTCACGGAGGTATTGCGCCATTGCCGCCTGGTCACCCGTATCGCCATAGGCTGAGGCGTTGGATCTCGGGGCAGCTAGCGATGCCGTGAGCCCGCGCACGTACTCCGCGAAACGTCTGGGAGGGACCGCCACGCACCGATCCGCCTTGGAGGAGAGCGTAATATCGCCGGGGCCAATTACCACCAATTTCGCGCCATATTTATTGATCGCCTGTCTGATCCGCAGCTCCATGACCGGCTCTCGTTCGCTGGGATCCGCCGCCAGGAGCACAATTTTTTTGGCTTGCATCAACCCGGCGATAGGGATCGCCGTACGACCCAGCCTCTCCAGAGAGCGCTGCTGTGCTGGGGAGAGCGCCAATTGCGGACGCGGGAAATGATCGACGTGCGGGGAGCCTATCACATCGGTCATAAACCGTTTGAAGACATACAGGTCTTCGTTGGTCAGGCGTGGCGTGGCGACTCCGGCCACCGCTTCCGGCCCATACTCCTCGAGAATCGGCGTCAGGCGAGTGGCGATGAATTCCAATGCCTCCGACCACGATGTCTCTTCGAAGACGTCACCTCGACGGAGCAACGGAGACTTCAGCCGCTCCGGGTGGTTGATGAACTCAAAATTGAAACGCCCTCGATCGCACAGCCAGCTGTCGTCGACCGCTGGATTGTCGCGCGACAGAAAACGGATCACCTCGTCGTTCTTGCGCACCGAGACGTTGATGTTGCAGCCCATCGGACAGTGCGGGCAGATGCTCGGGCGATTGGTCAACTCCCACGGCCGGAAGTTGAAGCGCTGCTTGCGGCTGGTCAGCGCGCCCACCGGACACAACTCGATGACATTGCCCGAAAAGTTGGAGACGTATGGCTTGTCATGAAAGGCGCCGACCATCGAGTGATCGCCGCGATCCAACAGCACAATTGACTTGTCCTCGGCCACCTCGGCACAGAAGCGAACACAACGCCAGCAGAGAACGCAGCGCTCCCGGTCGAGTGCAATGGTTGGACCGAGCGCGATCGGCTTGACATGGTGCCGTTTCGGCTCTACATATCGACTGGTGCCCGGCCCATAGGCAAAGGTTTGATCCTGCAGCGGACACTCGCCGGCCCGGTCGCAGATTGGGCAATCCAGGGGGTGGTTGAGCAGCAAGAACTCGAGAATGCCGCGCTGCGCCTTTTCGGCGATCGGGCTTCGCGTCCGCACCACCATGCCCTCCGCCACCGGGGTCGAGCAGGCGGTTATCGGTCCCTTGGTGTTCCCCTCAAGTTCGACCAGGCAGGTACGGCAAGCGCCGATCGGTCCCAACTTAGTGTGATAGCAGAATATCGGGATGTCGATGCCATGGTCCTTACACGCCTCCCACAGGAGCGTGCCCTTGGGGGCATGCAACTCACGCCCGTCGACGGTAATCTTTACCTGGTCTTCCAACTGGTCCTCCGGTGCTGTCCACCGCGCAATTGGCCACGTCGCGGCACGTCAGGCAACCGCTGCGTTTTTCTGCTGATAGGGGCAGCCGTGCTGCCGGATGTGCTCCTCGTACTCGTCGAAGAAGTATTTGATGGACGCCACCACATTCGAGGTCGAAAAATCTCCCAGGGCACAGAAGGAGCGGCCTAAGATGTTATCGCAGATATCAAGCAGCAGCGGCAGATCCTCTTCGCGCCCCTCGCCGCGCTCGATGCGTCGAACAGTCTTGGCCAGCCAGGGCGTGCCCTCGCGGCAGGGAATGCACTTGCCACACGACTCGTGCGCGAAAAACTCGCTCAGCCGCAGTTGCGCCTGGAGCATACACACGTCGTCCGGAATCAGAATAAAACTGGCGGAGCCAAAGGCCGATCCCGCGTCGCGATAGGCTTCATAGGACAGAGGGATATCGATATTCTCGGGCGTTGCCGGCAGCATCGGGGCGGATGCCCCGCCCGGAATATATGCTTTGAGCGTTCTGCCTTCCCGCATGCCGCCGGCAAGGTCCTCCAGCAGTACGCGAAAGGGAGTACCCATGTTCATTTCGTAGTTGCCCGGCCGGTTTACCGGTCCGCTGATGGAGCAGACCTTGGTTCCCGGGCTCTTCTCAGTGCCATAGGAACGGAACCAGGCGCCTCCGTTTCGAACGATATGCGGCACGTTGGTGATGGTCTCGACATTGTTGATCACCGTCGGCTGGCCGTACAGCCCCTTGACTGCGGGAAAAGGCGGACGCAAACGAGGGAAGCCGCGGTAGCCTTCCAGCGAATCCAGCAGAGCGCTTTCCTCGCCGCAAATATAGGCGCCGGCCCCGCGGTGCACGATGATCTCGATGTTGTACTCGGAGCCAAAAATCTTTGGTCCCAGTACGCCGCCGGCGTATGCTTCGGCAATCGCTCGCTCCAGAATCTCGCCGATGTACAGGTACTCGCCCCGAATATAGATAAACGCTTTCTGGCAGCCGATCGCGTACGACGCGATCGCCACGCCCTCGAGCAGTTGGTGCGGGTTTCGCTCCATCAGTTCCCGGTCCTTGAAGGCGCCGGGTTCGCTCTCGTCGGCGTTGATCACCAGATAGGTGGGAAGCACTCCCTTGGGGATAAAGCTCCACTTCCGGCCCGTGGGGAAGCCGGCGCCTCCCCGCCCGGCCAGCCCAGAATCCGATACCACTTGGGTCACCTCGGCTGGCTGCATCTCGCTCACGGCCGTTTGCAGCGCTTCATAACCATGGTTAGCGCGGTACACGCCCAGCTCGTGAATGTCCGGTTCGTCGATGTGTTTAAAGAGAATCGGCTCCATTTACGTGCTCAACTCCACGCCCTCTGACCAGCTGCGCTGAATGGTGAAGCCGGGTGCGCCCGCGCTGGTCAGCTGCTGCTTGCGTGCCGCGTCGATCAGCGCGTCGACCTTCTCCGCTGTCAGGTCCTGATAGTAGCGGTGATTAACCTGCATGACCGGCGCGCGATGGCACCCGGCCAGACACTCGACCCGAAAGAGCGTGAACAGTCCATCAGACGTGGTCTGACCCGGTTCGATATTGAGCTTCCGCGAGATATATTCAATGATCTCGTCGGCGCCCATATACGAGCATGGCGCGGTCTTGCACACCTCCAGCACGTAGGTACCCACCGGCTCGGTGTAATACATGGTGTAGAAGGTCGCGACTTCCTCCACCTGATCGGCATCCATGCCAATCACCTCAGCGACATCCTCCATCACCTCTCGACTCACCCAGCCACACTCGTTTTGAGCAATGTGCAGTGCGGCGAGCAGGGCAGAGCGCGGCGCGGGATATCGAGCCATGACCTCCCGGATGCGTTGCACTGCATCCTCTGAAATCACGGCGGACATCAGCGGTCCACCTCGCCCAACACGATGTCGATACTGCCGATAATCGCCACGACGTCTCCCACCAGGTATCCCTTACTCATCAGCGGCAGCGCCTGCAGATTGTAGAAAGAGGGCGCGCGCATGTGGAACCGATAGGGCTTGCCGCTCCCATTGCTGACGATGTGGTACCCCATCTCGCCCCGGGCGCCTTCGATTGCGGCGTACACTTCACCCTCGGGAGGCTTCAGTCCTTCGGTAAAAAGCTTGAAGTGATGGATCAGCGACTCCATGCTCTGTACGATCTCATCTTTGGGGGGTGGAACGATTTTGCGATCGTCAATTCGCCACGGACCGTCCGGCATGCCGTCGATGGCCTGCTGAATAATGCGCAAACTCTGGCGCATTTCGCCCATTCGACAGAGGAAACGATCGTACACGTCGCCGTGCGTGCCAAGCACCACATCGAAGTCAAACTGCTCGTAGGCACTGTATGGTTCAGTCTTGCGAATGTCGTACGGCACGCCCGAGGCGCGGAGGGTAGGGCCCGAGCATCCCATATTGATGGCGACATCGGTCGGAATCTTGCCGATTCCCCTGGTGCGGTCCAGCCAGATCTCGTTCTGCATGAGCAGTTGCTCGAACTCGTCGAGACGAGGCGGCATATAGGCCAGAAAATCTCGGACCATGGGCTCGAACGAGGCGGGAAGATCGGCGGCTAAACCCCCGATGCGAATATAGCTGGTCATCATGCGGACCCCGCTGATGGCCTCTTTGATATCAAGAACCTTTTCGCGCTCGCGCCATCCGTACATGAACATGCTCAGGGCGCCAAGGTCCAGGGCGTGCGTGGCAAGCCAGAGACAGTGGCTGGCGATACGCTCCAGTTCGCTCAACAGCACGCGGATCCATTTGACCCGCTCGGGCACGTCGATGCCCAACAGCTTTTCGCAGGCCAGCACGTATGCCAGCTCATCCAGCATGTTATCGAGGTAGCCCATACGATCGGTCAGCGTGATGACCTGCTGATACTTGAGCCGCTCCCCGGTCTTCTCGATTCCGGTGTGCAAATAGCCGACGTCGGGAAAAACGTTGATCACCGTTTCCCCGTCCAACTCGAGCAGCAGGCGAAGGACGCCGTGCGTCGAGGGGTGATGCGGCCCCATGTTCAGGAGCATAGTCTCGCCGGCGCGTTCAGTTACAGCCATGGTGAACCTACTTGTAGACTTTGTCGGACTTGGGACGCGGCAATGCTATCTGGGTCTGAGCGTAGTCTTTACGCAATGGGTGACCGATCCAGCCATCCGGCAGCAACAAGCGGCGCAAGTCTGGGTGACCGGCGAAGTCGACGCCGAAGAGGTCCCACACTTCGCGTTCGGGCCAGTTGGCGGCGCCCCATACCACGGATAAGGTCGGCACCGGCGCCTCCTCATCGGTTCGGACTTTGAGTCGAAATCTGGAGGCATGAGGAAGTGAGGTCAGATGATAAATAACATCAAAGCGTGGTGACCGATCGAGCCAGTCGACACAGGAAACGTCCGACAGAAAGTCGTATTCCAGATCATCATGGCAATAGCGCGCCACATCCACGATCGATTCCGTTTCGATCACGGCGGATACCTCCCCACGGAAGTACACGACATCCTGCACGGCGTTACCAAACTGCCGGCGCAGAGCGTCGGCGGTCTCACTCGGGGTCACCTCTACACTCCGCGCGCGCTTAACTGCAGATCGGAGGCCGGTGGTATACCCTGCCGGATCTTGTCCTGTAGCATAGTGAAGCCGTACATCAGCATGTCCGGCGTGGGCGGGCAACCCGGCACATAGACATCCACCGGCACAATCTGATCGACCCCTTGAACGATGGCGTAGTTGTTAAAGACGCCGCCGGTGGAAGCGCAAGCGCCCATGCTGATTACCCACTTGGGATCCGGCATCTGGTCGTACACTTGCCGCAACACGGGGGCCATTTTGGTCGACAGCCGGCCAGCCACGATCATCAAGTCCGATTGGCGCGGAGACGCCCGGAATACCTCCGCTCCAAAGCGCGCCTGGTCCCACTTGGACGCGCCCATCGCCATCATCTCGATGGCGCAGCAGGCCAGCCCGAAGAGCGCGGGCCAGATCGAGTTGGCCTGGGCCCAGGTGCCCATCTGTTTCACGGTGGTGGTAAGGATACCGCCCGCGTGGGTCGGCAAGTAATCCGTATCTCCCAGGCCGCGCAGGGTTCGCGGCTCAATAATGGGAACGCTATCCGGGGAAATCGTATCGAGCAATCCGTCTATTCCCAATCAAGCGCTCCCTTCTTCCATATGTACAGGTATCCCACCGATAGCACCACCACAAAAATAAACATTTCGATGAATCCGGAGAAGCGCAGAGGTCGAAGTAAGACCGCCCACGGGTAAAACGACAGCGCCTCAATATCGAACAGCAGAAAAAGCATGGCGATCACGTAGAACTTGATGGGAAACCGCTGTTTGGGTGGCTGAATTTCCGTCATGCCCGATTCATACGGCGCCAGTTTCTCTCGGGTCGGTCGATAGGGACCGATAAAGAGCGTCGCTACGACGTTAACCGCCGCAAAGCCGCCGGCGACCAGAGACAGCACGAGAATGGGAGCGTAGTCGCTGATCATCCTTCCCCTAAACCTCACACCGTTTGCACCACCCGCCAGGATCGAGCAGTTCTTGGCACTGCGCCGCCGTTCCCAGCGGGCAAGACAGGTGTTTGAGAGCTACTTTCACAGTATCACAGCGGGTATTGCCGCTTAAATCGCGGTGCTGTTACCACATTCGCGATACTATGGCAAGGGCAAGGACGCCATAGGCGTGCTACCAGAAACTGATGGATACGTCCTCGGGAGGAAGCGACCATGCGTACGGTCCGGCCCAGACGCAGCGGATTCCTGGACTTGCGGCAGATCGCCATTGGCGACTACATCGTGCTGGCCTCCAGTTTGATGACCGTGATCAGCCTTTTCCTGCCCTGGGTGGTAAGAACCGATGGTGTGGGGTCCCATACCGACTCGGCCTTTGCATACTCCGAGGTCGCGGCGGTGGTGGTGATCGTCTTTTTCCTGGCCACCCTTTTTCTAGTTATCTATCCAGCCATTACACGCGACCTTGGTTTCCCGGTGCTGCCGTTCTCAACCCCGCTGATCTTCCTCTCGCTGGGTTTCATCTTGTTGCTGGTGTTCGACTACGAATTGGGGCAATACTCCTGCCTGTTGTGTACCGGCGTTGCCACCGCTGCCAGAGGCTTTGGCGTCTATCTCGCCTTCATATCCAGTCTGGCCTACATCATCGGCGCCATCATCCTGTGGGGAGCGCGACCCAGTCGCCGCGCATGAGGACGCCATGATCGAGCGGGGGAAGCGCACCATTCGAAGTCCGCGCGGCAGCACCTTGTCCTGCCAAGGCTGGCAGCAAGAAGCAGCGCTGCGCATGCTGATGAACAACCTCGATCCCGAGGTGGCCGAACGGCCGCAAGACCTGGTGGTGTACGGTGGGACCGGCAAAGCAGCGCGCAACTGGGCCGCGTTCGACGCTATCGTCCGCAGCTTGCGTTCTCTAGAGAACGATGAAACGCTTTTGGTGCAGTCGGGGAAACCGGTCGGCATTTTTCGCACTCACGCCCTGGCGCCGCGCGTCCTGATCTCAAACTCAATGATCGTTCCCGCCTGGGCCACCTGGGACAATTTCCGCCGCTATGAGGCCATGGGACTCACCATGTACGGCCAGATGACGGCCGGTAGCTGGATCTACATAGGCTCGCAGGGAATCCTGCAGGGCACCTATGAAACTTTGGCCGAGGTGGCGCGCCGGCACTTCGACGGCTCTCTCCAGGGACGAATCGTGGTGACTGCCGGTCTGGGCGGCATGGGAGGAGCGCAACCTCTAGCCATCACCATGAACGGTGGCGTGGCCTTGATTGCCGAGGTGGACCCGCAGCGTATTCAACGACGTCTCGAGACTGGCTATCTGGACCGAGCAGCCGGCAGTATTAGCGAAGGCCTGACCATGGCCACGGAGGCTGCACAGCGTGGTGAGGCCGTATCCATCGCTGTCTGCGCCAACGCGGTCGATCTGTGCCGGCGCCTGGCAACTGAGGGACCGGTTCCTGATGTGCTAACCGACCAGACCTCAGCGCACGATCTGCTCAACGGCTACATACCTGCCGGGGTCAGCTACGAGGAGGCACTCGACTTGCGCCGCGACGACCCGGAACGTTATCTGGCGATGGCCGCCTCTAGTGTCGTTGAGCACGTGGATGCGATGCTGCAACTTCAGCAACAGGGCGCGATTACCTTCGACTACGGCAACAACATTCGCCAGCAGGCCCTGGAAGCGGGGCTGGCTGAGGCCTTCCAGTTTCCCGGCTTCGTTCCGGCCTATATTCGCCCGCTCTTTTGCGATGGGAAAGGCCCTTTTCGCTGGATCGCCCTTTCAGGCGACCCGCGGGACATCTATCGCACCGACGCGCTGATGCTCGACCTCTTCCCGAAGGATGTCGCGCTGCAGCGCTGGATCCCGCTGGCGCAGGAACGCGTCCAGTTCCAGGGGCTGCCGGCGCGCATCTGCTGGCTGGGCTACGGGGATCGAGCGAAGGCGGGGCTGGCCATCAACGAACTGGTGCGAAACGGAGAGATATCAGCTCCCATCGTGATTGGGCGAGACCACCTCGACGCCGGATCGGTGGCATCACCCAATCGCGAGACCGAAGCCATGCAGGACGGCAGCGATGCCATCGCCGATTGGCCGATTCTGAACGCGCTGCTCAACACCGCGGCGGGGGCGTCCTGGGTATCGGTGCACCACGGCGGGGGCGTGGGCATCGGTTACTCCCTGCACGCCGGCATGGTGGTGGTCGCCGACGGCAGTGAGGAAGCCGAGCAGCGGCTGCGCACGGTACTCACCACAGACCCAGGCACGGGGGTCATGCGGCACGTGGACGCGGGCTACGCCGAAGCCGAGCAAGCTGCGCGCGACGGGAAGATACAGATTCCCATGCTGGACTGAGGAAACCTTACAAACGTCTTCGAGCTTCTCGCAAAATGGGGTCGCTGCTCGGACGCGAGGGGGTTCCTATTTCTCGTTACCGGTTAGGAGTGGAAGCAAGCACTGGCGCAATTGACCGCACCACGAGGGAAGCAACGACCACATTCCCGCAATGAAGGCGTCCAACAGCCACCACGTTCTGACGGTCGTCCACCTTGCCTACCCGGACAACTCTCCCAGGGATGACTGTCCGCAATCCGTGAAGTGGGACCCATCCATAGTTGTTGGCCACATCCAGTCCCTGAACTGGATGGTCAAACAGTGCTCCCAGGACAATATCATCGGGGCCGAAGTCGAGGCCCATGGCGAAGAAACCCAGGATGGTGACGGTGTATTGCGCTGCCGGATGCTTGGTACAGAGCTTGAACGCGTTGTGCACGGTCAGGATCTGCTTGAGGACACCAACGGGGTGCGGCGGCCAGGGTGATCCGGCAATCCGTAGCTGCTTCGGCTGCAGATAGCTTTGAGGCCCCAAACAATGAAGCCGTCCGCTGATGACCAGACGACTGTGTGTCGCAATTGGGGGCAGGCGTGGGTCCTGTAAAAACGGATCCCTGTTTAATATGAAGAAGGTCAGGCCGTGGTACCTCGTGAGATTCCAGGGGAGGGCAGCATCAAGGGGCACCGTGTCACTATCGAAGAGCGCGCCCAGAACTGCAGCGGGTCCAGCGGTTTCAGGGCCATTGCGGTAGTAGCCTCTCACGGTTATCCGTCGATCCCTTGCCTGCGGGGCAGAGCACATCTTGAGAGCTTCGTGCACCGTCTGAATGTGCTCGTCCGGTACCGGTGTCAAGCCGGCATGTACGCTGCGAGTCGTAGAGCCAAGAACGAGGGTCAAGCAGATCGCGGCCACCAGGAACAGCTTCGTTCGCATGGGCGGTCCTCCTTGATGAAAACAACGGCGAGCAGTGCAAATCTGTGACACAGTGCTTTGCACGTAGCGGCTCGCTGCGCGCGGGAAGCTTTGGGGAGGATACGTGCGCCCCTATGTCCGCAAGTTCCGGCGCATTCGCATACTGCGTCCGTCGGTAGTAACTTCCTGGAAGCCAAGACCTCGGTACAAACGAACGGCGGGCGTGTTACTGATGTCGACGGCCAAGTCGAGAGCACCTAGTCCCGCGGCATGCGTCTCCTCACATAACGCCATCAGCAGCCTCCTCCCCACTCCGCGCCCACGACGGTCTGAAACGATAGCAATGGCCAACTCGGGAATGGCAGGGTCGGCGTATGGCGAGAGGACTTCGGGACCACGAAAGGAGCGGTACCAGGCAGCGCCGATGGGGAAGTCACTGTCCAGGGCAATAACGCCGATGTCGCCCGGACGGGACGGCCAGTCGTCCAGGAATCGGCGGTTTCTGGGCTCCTGCATGGCGAGGTCGAGGGGCGGTCGCGAGCCGTCTGGCGGGAAGGCAGCCTCGTAGAGCATTTCAGCCAGGAAGGCTCGATCTGCCGCGCTGGCTCGCCGGATGGAGACAGTGTCCATGCTCTAAAGATAGCCGGCACGTTTGCACGGCATTCATAAAGAGGCGAACGGCGCGAGCTCCAGTCCGGCGTCCCGCAATCCATGGAGAAACCGGCGTCCCTGTTACAGCATCACTGTGGGCGCCGAAGAGCGGCTGCCAACGCGATTCGCGCCCGGTGCTGGGGCATGATAGTGGAGGGGGACAAACGCCGAGTGAGAATTGCGATCCTGAGCGACGTCCACGGGAATCTTCCCGCCCTCGAAGCAGCTCTAGCGGCAATAGAGCGAGAAGGCTGCGATGCCATTTACCATACCGGCGATGTCATTGGCATCGGCCCCTATCCGGCTGAATGTATTCTTCTCATCCTCGATCGCCCCCACATCCGCTTGATCATGGGCAACCACGATGCCTGGTTCGTTCATGGTCTTCCTCAGCCTCGACCGACCTGGATGACCAAGGGGGAATTAGCTCACCATCAGTGGGTGCACGCCCAACTCGATCCCTCACTCCGCTCGGTCGTCGCACGGTGGCCGTACGTCATCCAAGAGCAGATTAGCGGGGTTCGGGTGGTCTTCACTCATTACGGCCCGGATGACTCAGGGCGTGGATTCGTCCCCGTGATTCGTGATGCCCGGCCGGAGGACCTGGATGGAATGTTCGGCGAGTACGACGCCGACGTCGTGTTCTACGGGCACCACCATCCCTTGGCGGATCTGCAGGGACGGGCGCGCTACGTCAACCCTGGCTCTCTCGGCTGCCACACGGAGCCCCTCGCACGTTTCTTGATCCTTGACTGTGCCAACGACACATACACAGTCCAACATCGCGCTGTCCCGTACGACGATAGACCGCTCTTCGCCGCCTTCGAGGATCGAGCCGTACCGGAGCGCGAGACGATCCGTCGTATCTTCTTCGGTAAGGTGGACTGAGATGCGCACTGAACAGATTCACGAGTTTCTAAGGGGGAATGGCGGGTGGCGACCTTCTGGAGGTTTGCTTCGGAAGCGGCCGCGCGCTGCAAGAGGCGTAGTGAGTGTTGAATGGCAGTGTCAGCCCTCTGCCTTTGCCCGGATGAGCATCATGGATGGGACCTCCTCGTTGCCGGGAACCTGCCTTGCTCGGCGTCCGGTGGCCCGTGGCTCCTGTGCCTGCTCAAGGCAGAATCCCGCTGCCGCAAGCGCATTAAGATACGTAGCAAGGGTGCGGTGATGCGCTCCAACCTTGCCGCGTACACCCTGGGGGTTGTCGGATCGCCAGAAACACTCGGTGAAGTACCCGGCGACTTCGCGCGCTACAGTATCATCCTCCCTCGTTACCCATGCGGCACCCGGAACTTCAAAGCAGGGGTGCGTGATGCTGAAGATAAGCCAGCCGTTGTCCCGAAGGACGCGCCGCGCGGCGCAAAACGTGGCTGGAGCATCGGGAATGTCCATAAGCGCCATATTACAAATCACCCCATCAAACTGTGTTCCGTCCAATCTCCTCAGAGACTGCGCATCATCATGGATGTAGGTGACGCCCAGCGGTTCCGCGCTCTCATAGCGCTGAGCGACGGCGAGCAGCTTGAGAGAGATGTCGATGCCAGTAACAATTGCCTTCCGTTTCGATAACTCCCGAGCAATCCAACCTTGACCACAGGCCAGATCGAGTACTCGCTGATCGCGAACGTCGCCCGCTAAGTCAAGCAGGCTCGGCAATATCAGCTCCTCATACAGTGACCCATCGAGGTACGCATCATACCACTCAGCTATTGCATCGTAGGGAGCGACAAATCGGTCCATCCCTCACTCTCTTAGGGTGATGAGCGGGGACGCTCCGTTCCGTTTCTCAACGATCGTGCGCTTCCACTCGTTCGTCATTGTCACGGTCGAAATCTACGTGAATGAACCGTTTCCTCCAAGCATCGGTGCCCGTCGTTACTCACAGGAGGTTATCGATGTCCTTTTAGATCACCACCACAGTCGTGCCCACCGGCGCCCAGTTCCAAATGAACTGAGCAGCGTCGAAGGGCAGATTCACGCAGCCGTGGGTCCCCTGGATGGTTCTGCCGGTGCCCAGATCGGTCGGCGCAAGATTTGAACCTGGACCAAAGTCCGAGCGCCAGGATGCGTCATGGAGACCTTCGCCACCGTCGAACGGCATCCAGAACTGGACCGGCGTTGGGAAATAGTAAAACGGCGAGTCTGGCGGCCATGGCGAATGAAAGACAAAGGGACTGGCTTTGAAGTAAATGTGGAACACGCCGTGGTCGGTGGGGAGTTCAGGCCCGCCGGTGGTGACTGGAGTATCCAGTACCAACTGGGTGCCCTGGTAGAGATGTGCCCACTCTCCTTCCGTGGACACCACAATCATCTTTTTCGGAAGGGTGCGCGCGGCATAAGCTTCCACACTTGCCACCGCCGTCTGCAGTTCCAGGTCCTTGACCGCCGCGGTCAGGGGTGTTGTTTGACGATGAACGAGAGCGGCGAGACGAGCAATCTGCGACTGATATCTGGCTGCGCGCGCCGTGAGCAGTTGCAGCAGATCAAGTTGGGGCTGCAGGGAAGCGCCCTCCGCGTCCGCAATCGTGCCAATGCCGGGGAGTGTGCCGTGTGCCTGGGCAATCAGCGCATCGAGAGCACGCATACGAGTGCCGATGGACGCCTGCAGCGTCAAATCGGTGGAAACGAGAGACGACTGGACGGCTCGATATTGACCTGGAGTCGTGGCGGCTTTCAGTTCAGAGGCTTGCTGTACAAGCAGGGCGTTGGACGGCATCGCGGCGAGGTCGAGGCCGTCGGCGCGAGCAATATCATGGGCCAGGGCAAGCTGTGTGGCCCGGGCAGCGGCGGCAGTGATCAGGGTGACCCGCGCAATGGTACGCTCAACGCCACGTCGAAGACGGCGATACGCTGCGACCTTAGAGTCGTAAAACGAAGGGCCAGACGCATTCCACAGCGGCGAGGCGTGTGGCGCCGGAGACTGTTCCAAGCGCCTGAGACGGGCGCTAAACGGCGATAGCTCTGAGGAGCGAAGCCCAATCGCCGAAGCGTGGCGCAACTCCGCAAAGACGGCGACGTACGCTCGATCGAGGCGGCTATGCGCCTGTGCTTCAGCTTGAATCTGGCGCACTCGGACGGTTCCAAAAGAGGTGACGAGAACCAGTGCAACCGCGAGTGTCAGTTTGATTGCCAGCGACTTGCCCATCCGCCTCATCCCTCTTAATTACTCAATGATACGCTGCCATCTGTCAGACATGTACCATGCACGACGTCGAGGTCGCCGAGAAAGTTACATGTGCGGATATTCCAGGCTTCGTTCGCCTTTGCAGCATGCGCCGACCGTTTCACAGAACTGACGCGTCCCTGCAGGTACGAGGCATTTGCACCGGTGAGCTGGCGCGGCACAAGACGGAGGCCGATCATGTGGCATGTGCTAGTCACTGCTTGCGATGATGCCACATCTCTAGCGAATAACGTTCCGTAGGGGGGGCACCCTTTGGGTCTCGTCCTGGCCGCCCCGCCTTGGTCGGTTGCGGTGGAAAGTGTTACCCACCGGAGACACTGTTGGGCGGGCCGGGCGGAGCCACGGCCCCTACCACAGAATTGTGCATATAGTCAAGACGATGTGGGCGATGAACCGCAGACGGTTAGCATGGCAGGTGAACACGACGCCTCGGACCTAGTCGCCTTTGAACCACTTTTCGGGAGCGCCCTCGCTTGCTTTTTCGCCCGCTGCGGCGAGCCAGACGGATGAATAGAGGCACTCAGTCGAATCGTCGTTCGCCTGAGTGCCTCGGAAAACCAAGATTCCGGCGTCTAGGCAGGGATACCGCGGCGAGTTCCTTATCGCAATGGCACCGGCATGAGATGCACATCCCGAATCACACGGTGAATCGTGAAGTTGTAGCGGTGCCCGTGGCCCACCACCAGATGCGTATTGAGCCGGGTGACTCCGGCATAGACGTTGTATCCGGCGACCGGAACCAGCGACACCCAGTGCAGGGTGGTCCATCCGTGCATCACGTGCATGTTGAAATGCGCATACGGGACGATCGTGGGCGTGCCATACGAGATCGTGACGCTGGGAGAACCGCTGGTATTGACGCCGTAGCCCACGTTGAAGGCAAGGGAAGTGGCATAGCTGGAGCCGGCGCCTCCGCCGCCACCACAGAATGGACCCTGGAGGGTCTGATTTAAGGAGCCACCCCCTCCACCGAACCATCCGCCGCCCGCGCCCGCGCCCACCGACATGTCGGCGTTCTCGGAGAAGTAGCCGTAACCTCCCTGCCCGGCGCTGCCATTCCCTCCGGCGGCGCTTCCAGTGGCGCCTGCCCCTCCGGGTCCGGAGGCAGTTTCTCCTGCCTGGCTCTGGCACGTCACGCCGTCCCCACCGTTGCCTGGAGGGTTGGTCGAGTTGTAATCGGCGTTGCCGCCGGAGCCGCCGTTGGAGGTGTTGATCTCGCCACCGCCGCCAGCGACCAGCAATCGCGGATCTGTCGATACGTCGCCCGTCAGCGGACAACTCGCGGCGGCGCAGGTCCGGATATCCGACGCGCCACCGCCGCCTCCCGCACCGAAGGACCCGGCCCCACCTCCGTTGTACGCCTTGACTCCATTGCCGTTGCCGCCGTTACCTCCCACTTCGACATACACGGTGGAGTTCGGATTTACGCCGACCATCGCGGTTACCTCGGCGCCGGCGCCACCAATCTGTTTGCCGTTGCCGCCTGAACCAGCGTCGAGTGTCACAGTAATGCCGTAGATCCCATTGGGTACCTGAAACTGCGACTTGCCGACCTGGGTAAATATCTGACCGACCCCGGCATAGGCGCGAGGCGCCCCGCCTGGCGACCCTCCTACCAGCAAAAGCGCCGCGAGACCCGCGGAAACTAGGGATGCTCTCCCCAGCGCCTGGTTGATGCGCAATCCCTGCCGTGTCATCGTCCTCTCTCCTTTCTCCCGGTGTTTGATGGAGATAACTATAGTCCACGGTTGGTTAAGTTTCAAGAGCACTGTGTGCTGCTGGTGCTTCGAGCACGGAATGCTAGATACCGGCGCAGCGAGTCGGTGAGTCGACCGTGGGAGTTCAGCCCTATTCGAGGCGTGAGGTCTGCCGAGAGGATGCAATGCTGCGAGGTTTTTGATACAATTACCTCGCAATGAGTACCGCAGGGACGATCCGCACGACCATCGAGAAGGCTGCTCCGGGCACCTTCTTCCACGCCTCGCAGATGCCCGGGTCGCCGCGGGCCGTCGAGAGCGAGCTGTCGCGCCTTGCTCACAAGGGGATCGTCCAGCGCGCCCACAAGGGGCTGTATTGGAAGGGCCGGACGTCGCGCTTCGGGAGCACCCGCCCGGATCCCGTCGCCGTGGCCTTCGAGGTGGCAGGTGACCGGGGTGTCGGATATTCGGGTGTGTCGGCGAGCCATGCCCTCGGTCTCTCGACGCAGGTCCCACCCAGGGTGGAGCTCGCAGTCGTCGGTCCGCCGCCCTCGGGAGTCGAGGGCGTCACCTTCCATTCCCGCCGCAACCTGCACCGCCGCCATCTGCGACCGACCGAGGTATCGCTCCTCGAAGTCGTTCGCGCCTGGCCGTACAGCGTCGAGGTGAGCGAGAACGAGTTCGCCACGAGGATCCAGACGCTGGCCCGCGAGAAAGCCATCGACCTGGAACTTGTCATCGAGGCAGCGGAGCACGAGCCGAGAACTGTGCGTGAGCGCCTGTGCGTGCTCCTCGCTCGTGCACCGTCCTCGGCTACCGTCGCATCCCGGTAGTCTATGAGGCAGCCGGATCGCCTTGATCCCAGTGATCTCGAGGCCCTCATTGCCTAAACAAGCAATCGGCTCGGGATCGACGCACGCTTCATCGAGAAGGACTACTGGGTGGTCGCGGTCATTCGCTCCCTGTCGGCGCCAATAGCCAGCATGACCCCCGTCCTGAAGGGGGGCACCAGCCTCTCCAAGGGCTGGCTCCTCACGCGGCGCTTCAGCGAGGACGTCGACATCAGCCTGGTGCTTCCCGACGAACCACTATCCACAAATGCGCGGGATCGCTCGCTCAAGCAGGTAGCCGCGCACGTCGCCGCTGCAATGGGGTTACTGGAAGGCACGGGTCAGGGCACATGGAGCCTGGAGGATACCCAGGCCAAACGGGGCGTCTACCGCAACGTGCGCTACCGCTTCAATGAGGTGCTGCCGCTTCCGGGCGCCCGCCCTTCTCTCATCAGTCAAGGCGTGCTGCTGGAGATGGCCATTCGTGACCCAGGCGATCTCCACTGGGAGACCGCCTCCATTGAGCCGTTCGTCGCCGCGACCGCGCACGAACTTGATCCCGAATTCACGTCGCCGGACCTCAAGTCGATCGCCATGCCGGTGCTGCGTCGGGAGCGCACGCTCTTTGAGAAGATCGCGCACGTCCACCAGGTCGTGTCCCGGCATCCAGACATCGATACGGGACGACGACTTCACCAGATTGGGCGCCACTACTACGACATCCACGCCCTGCTCGGCGACGAGACGACCTTGGAGACGCTGCGCAAGCCGGGCGCCGCCCTTCGACTCACCAAGGAGGCGGACGCCCTGAGCCGAAAGGCCAGCTTTCCGTACGTGCCCCGGCCCACTCCGCCATGGCGATTGTGCGGCCGTCGTACGAGACAGCATTGCGGCTGGTTGTCGGCGACGCTCCGAGCCTCGATGAATGCCTCGACCGCGTACACGAGCACGCGGAACTTCTCTGACACCACCTTGTCCCGCGCGATCGGGCATATCATCACACACTACGTCTAATACATATTCCGTCAATTGAAACGGATCTCCCTGACCGCTTTCAGAGCGCCGCGAAGGTGTCACCGGTCGAAGCGTGTGAGACGAGAACGCGATAAGAGGAGTGCTGCCTCACCGGAATGCGGAACGGGTAAAATCGACGGACGTACAGCACCCGGGAGACGCACACGTGGCCGCAATTCAGCGCTCAGCCCCAGGCCGAGCCGGCATCACTCTTGATTATTTTCGGGTCGGCGTCCTCAGCGTGGGGCACCTCGCCAACGACATGTACGGGAATGCCCTCACCGCACTGATGCCGTATCTGGTCTTGGAGGGACGAATCACGGCGACATTTGCCGGTCTGGTCCTCCTGCTCTACCTGATTGGGTCCTCGATACCGCAACCGTTTCTGGGACTGATGAGCGACCAGAGCGGGCGGCGCTTCCTGGTGGTTCTCGGCCCCCTCTGGATCGGTGCAGCGGCGTCCCTGGTGGGATGGGCGCCGAACGGCGGCGCGGTCCTGGCACTGGCTCTGGTGGGCGGACTCGGCACCGCGGCTTTCCATCCTCAGGCGGCGTCTATGGTCGACCGACTGAGCGCGGGGTACAAAGGTCGTGCCATGGCGATCTTCTCGATGGGGGGCAATCTCGGCTTTGCTTTTGGTCCTCTGGCAGCCGCACTGATCGCCCTGGCCGGTCTGCACTGGAGCCTGATGCTTATTCTTCCCGGCATCCCAGTTGCCCTGCTGGTGGCGCGCTATGCGCCACGGACCCGTCAATCCGCCGTGAGCACCACGCGTCCCAGCATTCGAGCCGCTGCGCACGGCTCCTGGGGAGCGCTCAGCTTGATCGTCGCCGTCATCGCCATCCGTAGCGCGGTGCAGTATGCGCTGATCATCTTCCTGCCGCTCTACTATCACGCGCGAGGATTGCCTCCGCAGCTCGGCTCCTACATCGCCTTTGTGTTATCGGTGGCGGGGGCGTTGGGCGGGCTAGCCGGCGGGAATCTCTCCGACCGGCACGGACGAAAGATCGTGGTGGTGTCCTCCCTCCTGGCCTCCGTTCCGCTCCTGTACCTGGCCCTGCTGGCCGACGGATGGTGGGTATGGCCTCTGGTCGCGGTAGGGGGCGCGGCATTGCTGGCCTCGAACTCGGTTACGGTGGTGCAAGGGCAAGAACTTTTGCCGGGCAACACCGGGGTGGCCTCCGGCTTGACGCTCGGCTTTGCCTTTGGTCTCTCCGGTATCTTCACCGCCATTCTCACCACGGTCTCCGACCACATCGGCGTGCAGACCACGATCTTCATGGTGCCCGCCATGGCGTTGGTCGGCGCCTGCATTGCCCTGTTCGTGCGGCAGGCGCCCGGTTCAATCATGGCGCCAGCCGATCAGGCCGATCCCGTGCCGGCGTGACCGAGCCAGTTCAAGCGTGCGCAGCCGCACTGCCGGAGCTGTTGCAGGGGGCGCACCAACTCGGTCTGACTATCGACCTGGCGGCCCAGGAGCGTTTCCTCGCCTACTGCAATCTCCTGTTGGAAGCCAACGCGCAATTCAATCTGACGGCGGTGCGCGATCCGGCCGGCATCATGCGGACGCTGTTCCTCGACTCTCTGTCGATCGTGCCGTTCCTCCCGCCGCGCATTCTGAAGCCCGCGCCTCATCCCGTGCGACTGGTTGATGTCGGTACCGGCGCCGGCATTCCAGGTCTGCCGCTCCACATCCTGTTCCCCCACTGGCAGGTCGCGCTGATCGATTCGACCGGCAAGAAGGCGCGTTTCGTTCGTTATGTCGCGCAGCAACTCGGACTGGACGGCGTCACGGTGTTGGATCAGCGGGCTGAGGAGGTCGGCAGGTCGGCTACGTGGCGCGACCGTGCAGATCTTTGCGTGGCACGGGCTGTGGCGCCGCTCGCAACGCTGATTGAGTTATGCGCGCCGCTGGTGGGCCCGGGCGGCACGATGATCTTTCCCAAGAGCGGAGATCTGCGCGGCGAGATGGCCCAAGGGCAGGCGGCCATGAGGGCGCTGCGGGTCCGAGACCCGGCTATTCACCCTGTTTCTAGCCACCTCGGTCTGGGCGACGACCGCAAAATCGTGCTTTTGACCAAGCAGGGAGCTACGCCGAACGGGTATCCGCGTCGGATTGGGCTGGCTAAGACCCAGCCGATTGGGGCCGGGCCGCGCTAAACAGCGGCGCTCCTTCGTGTACCAGCAGCGCGACAAGTATCAGCGTGGCGCCCAGGGCCTGCCACCTGGTGAAGCGGTCGGCGGCGAGCAGCACACCGAAGAGGAGGGCAAAGGCCGGTTCCATGACCAGAATCAGCGCGGTGCGCGTTGGCGATATGCGTTGTTGCACGTAGGTCTGAACCAGAAACGCAAGTGCACTGGCCAGCGCGCCGGTGATGAAGAGTGTGATCCAGACGGTCAGCGAGGGCATGGGAATGCCACCGCCGGGAACGGCTGAGACCACGAACAACAGACAGGCCGTCGACATCTGGCTTACCGCCAACGACGGGGCTGACCGGCCTCGTGCCACGCGTCCCAGCACAATCATATGCAGCGATACCAGCAGGGCGGTGAGCACTTCCAGGGCGTCGCCGAGCGCCTCGCCGCCCGCGCCATGCAGCGCGCCCGGCCCGGCCACCAGCGCCGTACCGACCAGCGCCACCGTTACCGCTCCCACCGTGAGCACCCCGGGCCGGCGTCGGGAGAGCGCCAGTTCCAAGAGAGGCGTCATGATCACGAACAAGCCAGTGAGCAATCCCGCTTTCGACGCCGTGGTATGCTGCAGACCGAGCGTCTGGAACAGATAGGCCAGGGCCAGCACCACGCCAGGCGCCATGCCAGCGGCGAGACCTCCTCCCCCGCCTCGCCGCAGCAGAGGAAGCAGGCAGAGCGACGCAATGCCAAAGCGTAAGGCCAGGAAGGCCGGGACCGGATAGTGGCCAACCGCATCCCGCACTACCAGGAAGGTCCACCCCCACACGGCGGTGACGCCCACCAAGGCTGTCATGGGAGCGACACGACTGGCGTTTCTCATGGCAACCAGGCTACTGGCGTTTGGTCACTTCTGGGCGGCAAGCCGCTCTCGTCGGACCAGGCTGGGGCCCCTCAGCCGGCCACGCAACCCGCTGGGCTGCCCCACCACCAGCACCAGGATCACCAGTGCCGCCAGCGGCAAGAGCGTCTGCCAGCCCTGCAAGCCGAGAAAGAGACCTGCGTTGGGGGCAATTTGATTGCCGGCTAGCTCCGGCAGTGAATCTTGAAAGAGGGGATTGCGGTGCCAGGCGACGGGGAAGAGTTCTCCTCCCAGCAATTCGCTCCAGCAGGCAAATATGGACCAACCCGCCAACGCGGCCACCGCTACCCTTCCGACCTTCCAGGCAAGCATCCGGTCCAGCGCGAACAGTATCGGAAAGGCGCAAAACGGCACGATGGGAACCAGATAACGTGGTCCATCGACTTTGCCTCCATTCCATCCCCAATAAGCGCTAATGGCCAGAATGAAGAGGACCACCGTGACTGCACAGACCGCGGCTTCCGGACCCAACGCCCTCTTGCGCATCAAGAGCAGCCCCGGTATGGCCAGTAGCAAGAAGGGGGAGGCGAAAAACAGTCCTCGGAAGGGCCCGATGGTCAGATCAAATAGCGGTCCCAGATGAGGGTAGGTGAAGCCGGCAAGGCCCGCGCCCTGAGCCGACGACCAGCAGTAGTCGTGTGAGTACCCGGTGTCCAATGGATTACCGAAGCAGGCGTAGTTGTAGGCAAAGAGACCCGCGACCGGCACGGCTCCGGCCACCGTCATGCTCGCGATGCGGCGTATTCTTCCGCGCATCGCCCACAGTCCGTAGAGGCCGATCACGACAATAGCGAGAGCCACTGTGTACTCGGTAAAAAAGGCGAAGCCAAGCAGAAATCCGGCTGCCGGAACCGCCCAGGAGCGCACCATCCGGCGAGAGACCAGGTAGAGGAGTGCAAAAGCGGTGAACAGGGCGCCGGCAACCAGCTGATGCGAGTAGAACACCGTCGAATAGGGCAGAGCCACGGTTGCGAAGGCGTATAGCAGCGTCAATAGCCAGCGCGCCGTCCGCGACACCGCGAACAGGCTGAGAAACCAAAAGAAAAACGCGACAAAGAGCGCCGAAAAGAAGGACACGGCGCCCACGGATACGACGTACTTGGACAGTGCCCAGTCGCGGAAGGGCGGCACCAGCCGGTTGCCCCATGGAATGTACTGCACGTTGCCGGCGCCTCCCGTCCGCTGGCACCCCGCCAGCGACGTGCCATGCGCCGCCGACGCGGCCTGCGTGCTGGTCCGGCCCAGCCGGATCGCCGGCTCCCAGGCGCTGGACCGCTCCACCGCTCGGATCGCCTGCCCGGTCAGCGGCGCGGCGCGGGCCAGCACGAAGAGCCCATACACTCCCGCACCCAGCAATGCCGTGCCAGGCGCCTTGTCGCTGTAGAAGTGGCCCTGGAATGTCGCCTTGTCCCAGGTATTCTGATTATATGCATCAATTCGGAGCGTATGCCGATCGACCATGGCATGGGTCAGATCGAGCCGCGAGTCGATATTCCAGTCCGCCCAGCGAGGCATGAAGTAGGCATAGACCACAAAGGCCAGGAAAAAGACGCGAATCACCGACCCGCGCCCGGCGCCCGTGGGTCGAGAGTGCATGAAACTAGGCTTCTTCTAGTTCGGCTAGTTCGGCCCGCGGAATTGGCCGCGCAGCCGGGGTGCGCTGTCGTTGCCGGTTTCGCAGCCGCATCATAGCCGGGAAGCCGTGCATCACGAGCGCGTAGCCAGTGCCGGCGTAGGCGAAGCCGACGACGGCGTCGATCATGTAGTGCTGCCCCAGATAGGTGATTGAAAACAGCAGGCCCGCGATGTAGAACAGGCCGAGATAGGCCCATCTCCCGAATTGGCGGCGCAGGAAGAGCAGCCAGAGCATCGGGTACATAGCGTGTTCGGACGGAATGGCGGCGACGTTGTCGTACTTGAAGGAGTGTAGCCCGCCGAAAAAGATCGTGCCGTTGTAGGGGTTATACCAGCCACTCATGATCGTGGCGAACAAGTTCTGTACCCCGGGCAGGTATACGTGGCCGCTCTGCATATCCTCGGCCCACGGGCCGGGCAAGTAGATTCGACCGCTCTGAACATCCTCCACCCATCTGCCGTGCAGTTGCGCATACGGAACGATGTACTGCTGACCGGACGCCACCAGGTGCTTGGCAGCCAGCCACGGCGGCACGGCCGGATACAGGATGTAGGTGATGAATCCGGCCACCGCGACCAGGACGAAGGTCAGGGCGTACTTCTGGAAGAGCTTCCGGTTAGTCATCCAGAGCAGGAAGCCGGCGGCCAGAGGCGTCAGGAAGTGCAGCATGTACATCGTCGCGGCAAACACATCCCACGGCTCCAGCACGCCCGGATGATAGAGGTGCTGCTGCAACCAGAGCGGCGGGACCCGACCGAAGAAGAGCAGCTTGTCGGCGTTGATCAACTCTTGCAGGTGCCAGGGAAAGCTAAAACGAGTGGCCAGGGGGGAGGTGAGCTGCCAGGCCATGAGCACGGCGATGAACACTCCCCAGTCCCGCACAAAGAGCAGCGCCCGCCCGGAAAGCACGGCGGCACCCAGAAGAATAATCGCCACCCACTCGATGGTGAGCCGCATATTGAGATACAGCATGACCGCTGCCACGGCTACGATGTACACGGCGAGGATATACGGCACAAATCGCCGGTACGTGCTAATCACCGGAGGAGAATCCTCTTTTTCCATGAAACTTGACGATACAGGGCAGCGAGGCAGATCGGCCGCCGCGTCAGCGTGCCATTGTACCCGCGAGAGCACGGCGCCGCAATGAGTGTCGCAGTCGTTCAGCGGCCTGATAGTGCAACCGTGCCGCAACCCTCACCGCCTCTCCGTCAGCTGCTCATCGTGCTGGCGGCGGCTCTGCTGCTGCGCGTGGGATTCGCGTTGCTGACCGCGAACACCTATGACTACGACGAATTCGTGTTGCTGCTCAACGGACGCGACTACGCGCACGGAGCGGTGCCATACCGCGACTTCATGTTCTTTCACCCGCCCGGCATGTTGGTGTTGCTGCGTGCGGTCGAGCCGCTGACGAAGTTGTGGTGGCCGCTGGCTCGCGGCATGATGCTGGTAATTGATAGCGCCACCGCGGGCCTGGTCTGGTATCTGGGCCGGCGGTTGTACGGCTCACGTGGCGGCCTGGCGGCTGGCCTGCTCTATGCCCTGAACCCACTGGCGCTGATTGCCGCCGTGCGGATCGGTCAGGATTCACTCATCACTGCCCTGGGAATGGGGGGGCTGGTGCTGCTGCTCAGCGACCGTTCCTGGAAAAACGCCATCCTGGCCGGCGCCTGTCTGGCCCTGGCGATCTGGATCAAGTATCCGGCGGTCTACTTCCTGCCCATCTATGTCCTGGTAGCTCCCCGCCAGACCGCCGGCATGGCGCTGGGCCTGGCTCTGGCCGGCGCCGCGCTCTTCCTGCCGTATCATGCTGAACTTCACGCTTTGTGGAATCAAACGGTTCAGTTTCAGCGCACACGCTGGTCCATGGACTTCGGCACCCGAATCGAGACCACGGCGCTCTTCTGGCTGGCCGTGAACCCGCTGGCCCTGTTGGCGCTACGCCGCCGCCCGCCGCCCTGGGTAGCTGCCGGCTTCGCGCTTGGTGGCCTGTTCGTCTTCACCTCGCAAGTGTACTACCACTACTTCGTGCTGGTGGTTCCCTTTGCCACCCTGTTGGGCGCTCCCACCGCGTTGTACTTCACGCGGCTGCCGAAGCCGGCACTGGTTGCCTTGATCGGCAGTGCGGCGCTGGTCTGGGGACTGATCATCGATCTGGGCGGCCAGAGTCCCTTATTCGTGACCGCGGCTCGACTGTCCGACATCCGGCCCACCATCCGCCTGCTCGACTGCACCACGCAGGCGCATGCCACCATTCTGGCCGACCGCGATGAATACCCCTACCTGGCCAGTCGACAAGCGGTCGCCCATTACTTCTGGAACGTCGGCGTGCTGGTGGACGCGAAATACCTGGAGCAGCGCCTACCGCACGCTCAAGCGATGGTGCTGAGTTACGGCGCGAGCAGTGGCTATCCCGCCGGTCTGGTCGCCTACCTGAACGCGCGCTACCGCCGGGTCGATACCAGGGCGAATACCGTCTGGCTTCCGCCCATGAGCGGCCTGGTGCACTGCCCCTCGTGAGTAGACGAGTTGCCGTGGAGAGAAAAATGGTCGGGGCGAGAGGATTTGAACCTCCGACCTCAGCGTCCCGAACGCTGCGCGCTACCAAGCTGCGCTACGCCCCGACAAGGCTTCGTCCGCCGCTCTTGGACTGGGACAAGCCACGTATTGTAGCCATCTTCGGAAAAGGCAGTCAATCCCGCGCATCCCTCCAGAGCGGAAACGGTCGCGAACGTGCCGGACCCTGCTCAGCGGGCAATCCTTGGCGCCTCGCTGAGCAGGGTCCGACTCTTATTCCACGAAGACCGGCGGTTGAGCTACTTCACCTGGACTCCAGCCGCGAGAGACAGCAGTTTGCTGATGGATATATCCCCAGCGACGCTGACGACGATACCATTCTGTAGCCAGTGAACGGTCCCCGATGGAGACGATCCTGCACCATTTAACGCGTAGATTGAAGTGCCATCCGGACCGGCACCGACCATATCATTGCCAAGATTCAAGCCCCGGCTCAAGGCGGTAACCGAAGGCTGCATCAGCGTCACGTACAGGGTCCCTGCACTACCCATATATCGGGTCACGCTGACGATATGGAAACTAATACCTACCGACGAAGCATCGGGTTGCGCCTGCGAGACTGGGGTCAAGGGCACCGAGCACGGCGGATAAGCAACGCCCACAGACTGATCGAAACCAACAGGCACCGCGGGAAGGGTAGCGGTTTGAGGCTGAGCCTGCCCCGTCAACTGCGACCCCAGCGCTTTATAGGTGCAATCAGGTGGGAGGAAGAGCACGACGGGTTCTTCATGAGCAATCTGCGATAGGCGCAATTCGTTTCCACACCGGGAGTCGGTATCGTCTGAGCTTGCGATTGAGTCGCTGAGACACGGTAAGGCGATTGACGGATGGCATACAACGCCATCAGGATGATGCCAAGAGCAATTGGTCCACCGATTGCAAACCTATTCACGTTGACGACCTCCTGTTATCCGCGCCACACGTTGTTGGTTGTGGTTAATGAACCGCCCGGACCAGATTGATTATTGTACGCGCTATAGCTTTGAACCCCCACCCCACGCATTCACTCCCCCATCACGTTCCCGCACTGACGAAAGAATCCCAAGTCACCGCAAGGCTGATACCCAGCGGGCGGTCCACTCCTCCAGGCCGCAGTTCTCCAGCATCCATCGATCCCGGGTCTTCAGCGCGTCGATCTCTTCAGGCGAGAGATTGAACTGGGCGAGCGCCGTATCCGGCTCGTTTACCAGCAGATTGCGGTAGGTGCCGTCCGTCATGAGTTTGGTGGTGACATCAATCAGCGCCCGCAGGCTCACACGCTTCCTCCTGGTGCTTCGCTCCGTCGTTATTCTACCCAGAAGTAGCGACAGGTTAGGCTCGACGGCCAAAGGGAGACGCGGCGAAGAGCAGAAAGAGTAAAAAGACGACGAGAGCGCCTACGGTAATCTCTACCCGGCGTTCGGGGAAGAGCAAGCCGCCGAGTAACAGTAGTGCGCCGAGTAACAGAGCGTAGAGCATCCGCCGCGCCACCCGCTCCAGGCGATCGACCGCCCGGACCAGCTCCGCGGATTTAAACTGAAAATCGACCTCGCCCTGTTGCACGCCTTGCAGCACGTCCCGCGTCAGATAGGGGAGAGCATACCCGGTGGCCGCCAGCGACCGCACCTCACGGGTGATCTGGTTGAACGCCCCTCGCGCGCCACTGTCTCCTCGCACCAGATCGCGAGCAAACGGCTCCGCCACGGTGACAAATTGGAAACTGGGGTCAAGTGCCGTCGCCAGTCCGCTCAGAGTACCGAGGGCACGTCCCAGAAAGGCGAAGTTGGCGGGAATCTGGAAGGCTTCGGCGTACAGCACGTCCTGGAGCTGGCTTAACACCTGGATGGGGTCAATGGCTTGCAGTTCGCCGAAGGACATCTCGTAGAAGGTGTCCACAGTCCAGATCAGCGCACGTTTTAGCGCCCGCAGGTCCGCCTGCCGGGTAAAGAAACCGAGCCGTCCCAGAGCTGCTATGACGCCGTTAAAATCTCGTCTCACGATTCCGACAAACACCTGACGGATGTTCTCCCGCATCTTGGGAGAGATGTCGCCGACCATGCCGAAGTCCAGCAGCACCACCACCGGGCCGGGGCGCACAAAAATGTTGCCCGGATGGGGATCGGCGTGAAAGAAGCCGAACTGCAGGATTTGCATCAAATATGCTCGGATCAGAAGTTCGGCGACCGCCGACCGGCTGATGCCGGCTTGCTCCAGTCCCGCAAAATCCGTCACTTTTACGCCCGTCATGAACTGCATGGTCACGACAGTACCGCGAGAGTGTGACCAGTAGATGCGCGGAATCGCAATGGTGGGCTCATTGGCGAACAGCACCGACAGCCGTTCCGCGTGATGACATTCTCGCTGGTAGTCCAGCTCGAGGCGGAGCGTATCTTCGAACTCGCTCATGATGGCCGGAAGATCGGCTCGTCGCCGGATTGCTCGAAACCGATCTAGCCAGTCCACAATGGTGCGAACAGTACGCAGATCTACTTCAATAATCTGGTCGATATTGGGCCGCTGCACCTTGACGGCAACTACGGCGCCAGAATGCAGAGAAGCCCGGTGAACCTGTCCCAAGGAGGCAGCTGCTACCGGGACCTCTTCAAAAGATGCGAAGTGCATGGCCAGCGGGCCGTCCAGCTCTCGCTCGACCTCGACCTTGATATCCTCAAACGGCACGCCCGGTACTTCGTCTTGCAGGAGCGCCAGTTCTTCGATGTACTCAGGAGGCAGCAGGTCGACGCGGGAACTGAGGAACTGCCCGATCTTGATCAAGACGCCGCCCATTTCCAGCGCCACCGAGCGGATACGTATGGCCCGCTTCCGGTTTCGCTGAGCGTCCTGAAAGAAGCTATAGGTCCGCCCCGTAATCCGGGTCCGCACATATTGCAGGAGAAGGCTGAGCAGTAAACCGAAGAAAAGCCGAAGAATTTTCCAGTTTCGGCTTCGACGGTCAATGATGGGTGTTGCCATATATAATCTGCACCGCCTGGGTTCGCATAGTTACGTCAGTATCAAGAAACGAGGACATGACTCAGCACTTCAAATCGTATCGCACCGACAGCGAGCAGGCGACCTACGAGTTGGGACGACTGCTCGCACAGCAGCTGCAGGCCGGCGATGTCGTGCTCCTGTACGGATCGATCGGGGCGGGTAAAAGCGTGATGGCCCGAGCGATTGGCGAGGCTCTCGGCGTCTCCCGTTGGTCCGGGAGCCCGACGTTCTCCCTGGTGCATGAGTACGGGACCGTTCCGCCCTTCTATCACGTGGACCTGTACCGGCTGTCGGCGGGTGAGGTCGCAGACCTGGGCCTCAGTGAGTATGCCCAAAACGACGGCATCCTGGCAATTGAATGGGCCGATCGTGCGGAAGGCGGGCTGCTCCGCGACCTGTCCACCGGGCGTGCCATTTCAATTGAACTGGCCTATAGCGGGGAAGATAGCCGTGAAGTGCGGATCTCGGGCCCGCCGGCTCTGATCGCTGAGCCGGCAGGGCCTGTCGAGAACGGTCGGTGATCCTGGCGCTCGACACCTCGGACGGCCAGGCCAGCGTCGCACTCTGCCGGGATGGGCTGACCATGGCTGAGTGGTCGTGGGATACCGCCGGCAACCACTCGCGCCACCTGCACCTCGCAGTGCAGCAGATGCTCGCTTTACTGAGCGTCTCCGTGCGCGACGTCACCGCTTTAGTAGTTGCCAAGGGACCGGGATCTTTTAGCGGCCTGCGTGTTGGTGTCAGTTTTGCCAAGGGATTGGCAATGGCTCTGGATGTTCCCCTGGCCGGGATCAGCACTCTGGATGCCATCGCTTTCCAGGCCAGTGCCGGCAGCGAGAGTGTCTGGGCAACCATGCCCGCCGGCCGGTCGCAGGTATATACCGGGCGTTTCGAAGGACAGGGCGTGACGTGGCGGCGTGGCGGCGAGTACATGATGGTATCGGAGGAGGAGATGGTGGCCGTCAGCGCAGACGGCGGGCTGCTGGCTGGACCGGCTGCCCACGCTATTGCTGCACGCGCAGCGCTCTTGGGGGAACCGCGCGACATGGTCCCACCGGCCTGGCAACTGCGCCGAGCCGCCTTTTTGGCAGAATTAGGAAAGCAGTACTTTGATCGGGGCGGAGTGGACGAGGCGTCCACGCTGGAGCCGCTCTATCTTCGCCGTTCTTCAGCCGAAGAAAAGCGCACGTCCCTGCAGGAGTAACCGTTGAGGCTCATTGTCGAGGATATGGACCTCGAGGACATATCTCGGGTGATCGAAGTCGATCGTGAGAGCTATACACTACCCTGGCCGGCCAGTGCCTACCGTCGCGAGATTTTGCACAATCGCAATGCCAAATATCTGGTACTGCGCGAGTTAGCGCCGGGCGCGCTGCCCCGAGGCGCCGAGCCCGAGGCGGACTCTCGACCGAGGCTACCGTTCGGATTCTTTCGCAAACCGGCCAGGCCGGCCGATAAACCGGCGGATAGGGGCCGAATCGTCGGCTATGCCGGCATGTGGCTCATGGTGGACGAGGCACATATCACGACGATCGCCGTCCTCAATGATTGGCGCGGACGAGGACTCGGGGAGTTGCTCCTGGTCAGCCTGATCCAGCAGGCCACGGAGGTCTATGCACACCGTATGACCCTGGAGGTGCGAGTCTCGAACGAAACCGCCCAGAAGTTGTACCGAAAGTATGGCTTTGCGGAGGAAGGGGTTCGTCCCCGGTACTACAGCGATAACAATGAAGATGCCTATATTATGTCTACCAAGAACATTCAGGATATCAGCTACCAGGAGGCGTTCACCGACCGTCTCGAACGTCTCCGGAGCCGCTTTGGCAGCGTACCCGACCTGGAGGTTGTTGCTCCGGTCTTTGCCGCCCAGCACGCGGCGAGGTCGCAGTAACTGATTTGTCCGTCTTAGTGCTCGGTATCGAAACGTCATGTGACGAGACCAGCGCGGCCGTGGTTGAAGACGGCCGGCTGGTGCGTTCAAACGTGGTTGCGTCGCAGATTGCCGCCCACGCTCCCTTCGGCGGTGTGGTGCCCGAGATCGCCAGCCGCCACCACATCCAGGCCATTCGATGGGTGGTGGAGTGCGCGCTTCAGGAGGCAGGAGTGGGGACCGCGGACCTGCACGCGGTGGCGGCAACCTGCGGACCGGGGCTGGCGGGCGCCTTGCTGGTGGGGGTCAACTTTGGCCGGGGTCTGGCCCTCGGTCTGGACCTACCGTTGGTTCCGGTGAACCATCTGGAAGGCCACCTACATTCCGTCTGGCTGATGAAGGAAAGAAATCAACCTGAGCCGGTTCTGCCCATGCTGGCGCTGATTGTCTCCGGTGGGCATACCGAATTGGTGGTGATGCATGCACACGGCCTGTACGAGCGTGTCGGCCACACCCTGGACGATGCCGCGGGCGAAGCGTTCGACAAGGTTGCGCGGCTGTTGGGTCTGCCGTATCCCGGCGGGCCGGCCATCCAGGCGGCAGCCGCCCATGCAACCGAACCAATGAGGCTCCCGCGGGCACGGCTCCCCGGAACGTTCGACTTCAGCTTTAGCGGCTTGAAGACCGCAGCGCTTCACCTGGCCGCGCGTCTGGCCACCGAGGCCGGCCCCGAGGAACTTCGTGGCAGGGCCCTGCCTCAGGTGGACATCGCCGGTGGACTATCGTCAGAGCAGATAGCCAACATCGCCGCGGGATTCCAGGAGAGCGTGGTCGAGGTGCTCTGCCAAAAAACAGCCGCCGCAGCCAACGCCCTGGGTGTTGCCTCGGTGGCGGTGGTTGGTGGCGTCGCGGCCAATTTAGCCTTACAGGAGCAGATGCGCCGAACAATCCAGCAGCCACTCTATGTGTCACCCGTCGAGTTCGCCACCGATAACGCGGCGATGATCGCCGCGGCCGCTTATTACGTCCCTCCGGTCGAGGAGGAAATCGATATTCTGCCCGGCCTGGCGCTGGGGATGCCTTGACTACGTCGCCTTCCCCGCTTCCTCCCAGCGTGCCAGGATAAAAAGCAGGTCGGACAGGCGATTGAGGTAGCGCAGCACCTCGACATTGGTCACATCGCCCTCGTGGTACAGACGGGCAACCTGGCGTTCCGCTCGGCGGACGATGGTGCGGGCCAAATCCAGCGCCGCCCCGGTCACGGTCGCCCCCGGGATGATGAACTCCTTGCCGATCTCAACCTGCTCTTTCAGTTGCTCAGCCGCTTCATCCAGCCGGGCGACATGAGACGGCTCAATTTTGAACGACACCTTCGCGTAGTTTTCAGGCGGCGTGGCGAGTTCGGCCATCATCACATAGAGGTCCTGCTGCGCCTGACGAATCTGATCTTTAAGATTGGCCCCCTCGGCGTGTGCTCGCGCCAATCCCAGGGCCGAGGTAGCCTCATCGACCGTGCCATACGCTTCAGGACGCCGGTGGTACTTCGGCACCCGTCCGGCGCCCAGCAGATCCGTATATCCCTCGTCGCCGGTCCGGGTCGTCACTCTGGCCAAAACCTGCCTCCTGTTTTATACTCTAGAGTTGTCATGGGCGCCCGTGGCGGAACAGGTAGACGCGCTAGGTTGAGGGCCTAGTCCCCGTCAAGGGGGTGCTGGTTCGAGTCCAGTCGGGCGCACCATCATACACGTAGTGGTAGACGAGCGCGCTGACGGATTTGGCGAACGACCCAGTGCTCGACGGTAGCCATTCCGGGGCACCGTGGACCGAGGCTCAGTCGCCAATGAGTTGGACTCGGGGCCACTTGCTCTGAATGACCTTCTCGCGACAACGGCGAAGAAACTCGTCGCGCGTAACCCGGGCGGGGTTGCGGCGCAGGATCATGTGGAAGAGATCGCCCAGGCCGAAGGGCGCAATGACGTATAGGGTGTCGTCAGGCAGCAACCGGACGGCCATGTGGCGACTGCTTCCTCGATCGAGGTCAAAGGAGGCACCGCCTGACCAAATACTCGCTCGTACCACAGATGGACCGCCGCCTGGTTCTTTACTTGCCATGGAACGCCGGGCAGCAAGCGGGCGAGTCGCTCCTCGCTCAATCGCTCATGCTCGGACCCCAGATTCGTGGAATCGAAGTACACCAGGTCGATGTCAGCGAGGGGCGTGCGCCGCTGGTACCCATGCAGCTCATCCCACACGAGGTTCCTGATTGCCCCCGCCCCGATAGCCCATTGCGGCAAGCCAGCATCCCGGGCCACTCGCAGCACAGAGAGAAACCACGGGTCCGATCGGATGACGCGTTGTAGGTCGTCCACGAGATCCACTCGCTTGCTCCATCCATCGTCAAGATGAACGAGGCAGACTAAGTCGGACTTGACCTCTCGCCCAAGGGGCTATCTATGCTCACCCCACCTCCCGCCATTATGACTTGCCTCTCATGGGTGCTCGTCGGAAAACGCCCTTTCATCGCTTTCTACTCTCAGAGCATACACCCAGGCCGACGCTGCTCGAGGCGTTTCCCAGCCCGGAATGTGCACATCCTTGAGCGCACCAGCGTACTCGTGCGCGGCCTTGCGAAGGCGCTCTCGCGCAACCTTCTAGCGGGCGGCATCCACCAAGAACTCGCTCCGTCGTCTCGGTCCCACCAGAGCATCAATCTCGATCAGCAACTCTTCAGAAATCATCACATTCACGCGTTTGGTCGCTGTACTCGCGGTATGGTTTAGTCTTTGCATATCCATGTGAGAAGGATAGCAAGCTTACGCAAGGTCATATGCTTGGGTATGCCGGCTGTCTCCCTGCGTCTAAATACTGCTCAATGATCCGTGCCTGGTTCTATCTGGTTGCGTCGGCCGCTGTCTGGTTTGTCGAAGCGTTTCTGTTCAGCTACTTTCTCCGCTTCTCCGCCGGGCAGACGGTGTTGATGGCGGTCTTCTACCTGCTGCTGTTTGGCATCGCCGCCCGGTACTTCATCCGGGGACTGAGCGGGCTAGGCAACTCCGATGAAGATATTGCGGCGTGGCGCCTGGTATCGATTATGCCAATGCTCGTGGTGATTCTCGGTTCCTTCGTCTCTCTCCCGATCCTGCTGCTGGTGGTTGCGGCCGGCAAGCTGTTGTAGGACCGAGTGCCTCGCAGACAGTCTAGAGTTCAAGACGGTTGACGTAAGAGAATTGCGGATACCCCCAAGGGGAGCTCATGCAGGCATCCATCTTGCACCGGCATCATCGTGGAGGGCTGAATCCCCGCTCGCACAGCCGGCAGTGCTGGCCTGCGGGCCAGTCCGGCCAGGACGGCCGGGCTACGGGTGCCGTGGCATACGTCGGCCTGAGCCGGGCTACGGGTGCTGTGGCATACGTGGGCTGGAGAGCCGCGTACGGCAACCGTCTTGGTCTAGAGCTGCCCAACGCTCCCTACCGCCCGCTGGCCTACGTTGGCACGCACCCACTCGACGATATCGACGGTTGACGCGCCGGGAGTGAACAGTTCGGCCACGCCTAACTCCTTCAGCGTCCGCACATCCTCCTCAGGAATCGTGCCGCCACCAAAGAGCAGAATGTCGGCGGCGTCATCCTGCCGCAGCAAGTCCAGAATGCGCGGAAACAGCGTCATGTGGGCGCCGGACAGCAAACTCAGCCCGATGCAGTCCGCGTCCTCCTGGACGGCAGTATTTACCACCTGTTCGGGCGTCTGGTGCAATCCGGTGTAGATGACTTCCATTCCCGCGTCGCGCAGCGCCCGCGCCACCACCTTTACCCCGCGATCGTGCCCGTCCAGTCCCGCCTTGGCCATCAGGATTCGTATCTTTCGTTCTGCCGTCATGACGGCGCCCCTCTCTGCATCTGACGTGCTCGGCTTTAGACGAAGGCCGGTTCACGGTAGGTCCCATACACTACCTTAAGCGTATCGGATACCTCTTGAACGGTGGCATAGGCCCGCACGGCATCCAAGATATAGGGCATGACGTTCTCATCTCGCTCGGTCGCCGCCTGGAGTTCGTGCAGCGTGGCCCGCACCCGCGGGTTGTCCCGGTTGTGCTTCAGCTCTTGCAATCGCTGAATCTGCGTTCGCTCGACCTCCGGATCGATCCTCAAGATCGGTATGTCAATGGCCTGGTTCTTGACGAAGTCATTGACGCCCACCATGATTTTTTCACGGCTTTCCAGCTGCTTTTGGTAGACAAAGGCCGACTCCCCGATTTCGCGTTGGAAGAAGCCCTGATCGATGCCGGCCAGCACGCCGCCCAGCTCGTCGATGCGCGCGAAGTAATCGAGCGCGCCCTGCTCCATCCGATCGGTCAGCGCTTCCACGAAGTAGGAGCCACCCAGCGGGTCCACGGTGTTCACTACTCCGGTCTCGAAGGCGATGATCTGCTGGGTCCGCAGCGCAATCTCGACCGCCTTCTCGGATGGGAGCGCCAGCACCTCATCCATAGAGTTAGTGTGGAGCGACTGCGTGCCGCCCAGCACCGCCGCCAGCGCTTCAAGGGCTGTCCGCACGATGTTGTTCTCCGGCTGCTGGGCGGTCAAGGACACCCCCGCCGTCTGAGTGTGAAAGCGCATGAGCCACGATTTCGGGTCTTTGGCTCCATATTTTTCGCGCATAAGACACGCCCAGAGACGCCGGGCGGCCCGGAACTTGGCAATCTCTTCGAAGAAGTCGATGTGTGAGTTCCAGAAGTACGACAGCCGCGGCGCGAAGGCATCGACATCAAGCCCACGGGCGACGCAGGCCTCGACATAGGTCATGCCGTCGGCAATAGTGAACGCCAGTTCCTGAATAGCGGTCGAGCCTGCCTCACGGATATGGTAGCCACTGATGCTGATGGGGTTGTACCGGGGGACGTGCTGCATCGTGTACTCGACCGTGTCGACGATCAGCTTCACACCGGCGGGAGGCGGATACACCCACTCCTTCTGCGCAATGTATTCCTTGAGGATGTCATTCTGCAGCGTGCCGGTCAGCTTCTGTGAGGGGACACCCTGCTTCTCGCCAACGGCGACATACATGGCCAGGACGATGGCAGCCGGGGCATTGATCGTCATGGAGGTGCTTACCTGATCGAGTGGGATGCCCTCGAACAGCACTTCCATGTCCGCCAGCGAATCGATCGCCACGCCGGTCCGCCCGACCTCTCCCAGGGCGCGGGGATCATCGGAATCGATGCTCATCAGGGTCGGATTGTCGAATGCCACTGAGAGGCCGGTCATTCCCTGATCGAGCAGGTAGTGAAACCGCTCGTTGGTATCGCGTGCCGAGCCGAAGCCGGCAAACTGACGCATGGTCCACAGCCGGCCGCGATACATGTTGCCGTAAATGCCCCGCGTGTACGGGTACTGTGCCGGAAAGCCAATGTTCTGCTCGAAGCTGGTTCCGGCCAGGTCCAGCGGCGTGTAGAGCGGCTCGATGTGCTGGTCGGAGAGCGTGGTGAGAGAGACGTCACGATCCTTGCCGTAGCGCTGCGTCCTCCACTCTTGAAAATCCTCTTCGATGGTACGATCCTTCAGCATCTCGATCTCCTATTTTCCGACCGGTAGCTCATGGCGTGCGAGTATCTGTTCGGCAACCTGGTACGGGTCCATCTGGCGGCGGACGGCGAGATCAAGCAGGTGGTGAAACTGTTCGCTCCTCGCTTGCGGCTGCAGCACCGTTTCCCGTAGCCGTCGCTCCGCTATCTCCATAATCTCGCGTTCCAGCCTATCTTTGCGACGGCGCACCAGCCCACCGCTGGTTTCGAGGAACGTGCGATGCTGCTGGATGCGAATCCACAGGTCTTCCAATCCCTTATTCTGCGTTGCCACGGTCTGTACGATTGGCGGCGTCCAGGTCCGCTCTACCACATCCATTCGCAGCAAATCGCGAATGTCGGCCACCGTTTTACTGACTTGCGGATGGTCGGCTTTGTTGACCACGAAAATATCGGCGATTTCCATAATCCCCGCTTTGATGGCCTGCACACCGTCGCCCATTCCCGGTGGGATGACCACCACGGTGGTGTCTGCCGCGCCAGCCACCTCCAATTCCGACTGCCCCACGCCAACCGTCTCCGCCAGCACCAGGTCCATACCCATGGCGTCGAAGACCATGATGGTGTTGGTGGCGGCCAGGCTCAGCCCCCCCAGGTGGCCCCGAGCGCCCATACTGCGGATAAAGACGCCCGGATCGGCGGCATGTCTCATCATCCTGATGCGGTCTCCCAGAATAGCGCCGCCGCTAAACGGGCTGTTCGGGTCCACTCCCAGGATGCCGATGGTCTGGCCTTGCTCACGAACCACCCGGATCAGCTCATCGACCACGGTACTCTTACCCGCTCCCGGCGGCCCGGTGACCCCGACGATGTAGGCGTGGCCGGTTTCCCGATAAATGCCGCGCATGGCGCGTTCCAGTGATGGGGAATCATTCTCGATCAAGCTGATGAGACGACCGGCGGCCCGCCTATTGCCCTGCAGCACCTGCTCCACCAGCTGCTCCGCTGAGTGTCCACCGAACCGGCCATCAGTCACGCTTGAGCAGCTGGCGAGCAATCACGACCCGCTGGATCTGATTGGTGCCCTCGTAAATCTGGGTCGCTTTGGCGTCGCGCATGTACCGCTCCACCGGAAACTCTTTGATGTAGCCGTAGCCGCCTAAAATCTGCACTGCGTCCGTGGTCACGTGCATGGCGGTATCGGTCGACATGAGCTTGGCCATAGCGGCCAGATGGGTAAAAGATTCTCCTCGATCGCACGCGACCGCGGCTTCCCAGGTCATGAGCCGGGCCGCGTCGATGGCGGTCGCCATGTCGGCCACCATAAATTGAATGCCTTCGAAGCTGGAGATGGGCTTGCCGAATTGGCGACGTTCCTGGGCATAGGCGACCGCGGTGTCCAGAGCGCCTCGGGCCAGGCCCACGGCCTGTGCGCTGATGCCGATGCGGCCACTGTCCAGCGCCTTCATGGCAATTTTGAATCCGTCTCCCTCCTGGCCCAGGAGGTTTTCGGACGGCACCTGGACGTCCTCCAGGATCAACTCGCCAGTCGGTGAGCCGCGCAGTCCCATCTTGTGCATCGGCTCGCCAAAGGCGAGGCCCGGCATGCCCTTTTCAACGATGAAAGCGGAGATGCCGCGCACGCCGGGAGCGTCTCCCAGCCGAGCCATCACGATATACACGTCTGCCACGCCCACGTTGGTGATAAAGGTTTTGACGCCGTTGAGCACGAATCCGCCATTGTGACGCACGGCGCTGGCTTTCAGGCTTGCCGCGTCGCTCCCCGCGTCCGGCTCGGTGAGGGCGAAGGCGCCTAGCTTCTCTCCCCGTGCCATCGGCGGCAAATACTTCTGCTTTTGCGCCTCGCTGCCAAAGTAGAGGATGGGCTCGGTACCGACCGAGGTATGAACATCCAGGATGACGGCAAGGGTGCCGGAGACCGCCGCGATCTCCTCGACGAATAGCGCGAAGCAGATGTGATCCAGACCCGCCCCACCGTACTCCGCCGGCACCACGATGCCCAGGAGGTCGAGTTCGGCCGCTTGTCGAACCAGCTCCGCGGGGAATTGGTTGTGCCGGTCGATCTCTTCCGCGCAGGGCGCCACGACGCCGAGCGCAAAATCGCGAACCGCGTCGCGAATCATGGTTTGATCGTCGGTCAGCTCGAGATTCACTTGCCCCCCATCACCTGGCGTGCGATCACCAGGCGCTGAATCTGCTGGGTGCCCTCATAGATTTGGGTGATCTTGGCGTCGCGCATGTGGCGTTCCGCCGGATATTCCTGCATGTAGCCGTACCCGCCGAAGATCTGGACCGCATCCGTCGTCACCCGCATCGCGGTATCGCCGGCATAGAGCTTTGCCATGGACGACTCACGAGCACATGGAATGTCTTTGTTCCGCAGATACGCGGCGCGCAGCATCAAGTTGCGCGCCGCCTGAATCTGGGTCGCCATATCGGCCAGCATGAACTGGATGCCCTGGAACTGACTGATCGGCCGCCCAAACTGGTGACGACCGGCCACGTAGTCCAGCGAATCCTCCAGCGCCGCGCGCGCAATACCAACCGCCTGAGCCGCGATGCCGATGCGGCCGGCATCAAGTGTATCCATTGTCACCTTGAAGCCATTGCCCTCGCCGCCCAGCACGTTCTCCACTGGAACCTCAACGTTCTCCAGCACCACGTCAGTGGTGGGAGCGCCACGGATGCCCATCTTTTCGTAGTGGGTGGTAAAGGAAACGCCGGGCATGCTCTTCTCGACAATGAAGTCGGTGATCCCTTTGGTGCCTTTGTCTTTGTCGGTAACCGCCGTGACCACATACACGTCGGCCACCTCGCCGTTGGTGATAAAAATTTTCCGCCCGTTGAGGACGTAATGCCCGTCGCGTTGAACCGCCGTGGTGGTAATCGACGCCGCGTCCGAACCCGCCTCCGGTTCGGTCATGGCCAGCGCCCCCAGCTTCTCGCCGCTGGCGAGGGGGACGAGGTACTGCTCCTTTTGCTCGGACGTGCCAAACATCAGAATTGGCTCGCCGCATAGCGAGATATTCACGTCGAGAATCAGGCCAGTACTGGCGCAGGCCCGGCACAACTCTTCCACCGCCAGTGCAAATACGATGTAGCTCTGCCCGGCGCCACCGTATTCCTCCGGAAACGGTATCCCCATCAGGCTCAGTTCGCCCATCTTGGCGACCAGATCAGCAGGGTACTCCGCGGCTTCATCGATTTTCCCGGCGCGCGGCAAGACTTCATTCCGGGCAAACTCTTTGACGAGGGTCAGGATGTCCTGCTCCTCCGCCGTCAACGTAAAATCCATCGCGCCTCTCTTCAGACCGGCCGGCCGGCGCCTATGCTCAGCAGATTCAAGTGGTCGGCAGCCGCTAGCAAGCCAGCCGGACGATGGTCGCTTCCCCCTGGGCCATGCCGCTACAGATTCCCGCAGCGCCGTACTCCACCTTCCGACGTCGCATCTCATGAATCAGAGCACCCAGAATGCGAGCGCCCGAGGCGCCGATCGGATGTCCCAGCGCAACCGCGCCGCCGTTCACGTTCACCAGTTCAGGATCGATCCCCAACATCTGGATGCTGCGCAGCGTGACCGCGGCAAAGGCTTCATTGATCTCGAACAGCCCGATGTCGTCAAGCGAGAGGCCCGCTTTGCGCAGGGCTCGCTTGATGGCGTCAGCCGGCACCGTGTGCAAATAACGGTTCTCGGCATTGGCCTCTCCCTGGGCCACAAATACCGCAAGCGGCTCGATCCCCAATTCTTCAGCCTTGCCGCGCGACATCACCACCAACGCCGCCGCGCCGTCGTTCACCCCGGGCGCGTTGCCGGCGGTTACGCTACCGCCGGCTTTGAGCGGTCGCAATTTGGCCAGCGACTCCAGCGTGGTATCGGCACGCGGCTGCTCGTCCCGGTCCACCATGACCGGCCCGCCCTTGCGCTGAGGCACGGCAACCGGGACGACCTCGTCCTTGAACTTGCCCGCTTCCAGCGCCGCCTGATAGTGCTGCTGGCTGCGCACCGACCATCGATCCTGGTCCTCCCGGCTAATTTCGAACTCGGCGGCCACGTCGCTGCCGTACTCGTGCATCGGAACACACCCGGATGGACAGTTCAGGCCATCGCGCATCATGGCGTCCACCGCGGTCTGATCGCCCATGCGATAGCCGGAGCGAGCACCTTCCAGGAGGTATGGCGCCAGGCTCATGCTTTCCATGCCGCCCGCGACTATCACCTCGGCATCGCCTGCTTTAATCATCTGAGCGGCCAGATTTACCGACTTGAGACTGGAGGCGCACACCTTATTGATGGTCAGCGCCGATACTTCCTTGGGCAGTCCTGCTTTGAGAGCGGCCTGTCGCGCTGGAATCTGCCCCTGTCCAGCGGTGATAACGGTGCCCATGATAACTTGATCGACCGCCTCGAACGGCACGCTGCCGCGCTCAAGCGCGGTTCTGATGACGCAGGCGCCCAGACTGACGGCCGGGACAGTACTGATGGCGCCGCCCAGCTTGCCGAACGGCGTTCGCGCGGTGCTAACAATAACGACTTCTTCCACGACTCATCCCCTCTTCAAATCGTCCTCACTTTATTATGGCGCAAGACCGGTCAGAAGGGCTCCGTCGTCCCCAGACGGCGGAAGGCGGCGGCGTACTACGCGCCAAGCAGGCGCGCGATGACCGTTCGCTGGATCTCGGAGGTGCCCTCGCCTATCTCGCCGATTTTTACGTCGCGCCAGTAGCGGGCGACTGGGAACTCCTCCATGATGCCGTAACCGCCATGAATCTGCACCGCGTGGTTGGCCGCTCGTGTGGCGACTTCCGCTGCGTACAGCTTGGCCATGCCCGCCGCCAATCGGAAATCACGCCCCTGGTCCTTGAGCCAGGCAGCTTTGTAGGTCATCAAGCGGGCCAGCTCAATCTCGGTGGCCATGTCGGCCAGACGAAACTGGATGGCCTGGAACTTCGAGATCGGCTTGCCGAACTGGCTGCGCTCGGTGGCGTAGCGAAACGCCGCATCGTACGCGGCCTGCGCCAGTCCGACGCTCAAGGCCGCAACTGAGATACGGCCGCCATCCAGGATGGTTAGGAATTGGTGGAACCCCTCACCTCTCTGGCCGAGCAGGTTCTCTCGCGGCACGGGGGCATCCTGGAAGGCTAACTCGTGCGTATCCGAGGCGCGCCAGCCCATCTTGTCGTAGTCTTTGGACACCGAGTAGCCCGACGTCCCCGTGGGCACGATGATATTGGATATCTCCGGGGTACCGTCCGGACGAGTCCCGGTTACTGCGGTGATGGTCACGCCACCGCTGATGGAGGTGCCCGAATTGGTAATGAAGGACTTCACCCCGTTGATCACCCAGTGGCCGTCGGACTCGACGGCTTTGGTCGCCGTGGCGCCCGCATCCGAGCCGGCCTGTGGCTCGGTCAGCCCAAAGGCCCAGAGCGTTTCCCCGGAGGCTAGGCGAGGAACATACTCCTCCTTCTGCACTTCGGACCCGAAGAGCACAAAGGGCTGTGTTCCCAAGGAGGTATGGGCTGCCATGGTAATGCCCACCGACGCATCGCCTCGGGAGATTTCTTCGACCGCCACCGCATAGGTCACCGTATCGGCGCCCGTTCCGCCATACTTCTCGGGAATCGGCAGCCCCAGAAAGCCGAGTTCCGCTAGTTTAGCCACGATGTCGTACGGGAACTCTTTGGCCTTGTCGTAATGCTCGGCTCTGGGAGCTATCTCGGCATCGGCGAACTCGCGGGCGAGATCGCGGATCATTTTCTGTTCGTCGCTCAGATCGAAATTCAGCGCTTATTCCCCTTTCCGTTTTCGGATTTCCTGGGTCAGGGCCGGCACTATCTTGAATAGGTCACCAACCACGGCCAGGTCCGCCAGTTGAAAGATCGGCGCATCCGCGTCACGGTTGATGGCGACGATGGTATCGGCGGTCTGCATCCCCACCCGGTGCTGAACCGCGCCCGAAATGCCAATCGCAAAGTAGAGCTGCGGCTTGACCGTTCGGCCGGTCTGACCCACTTGATGCGAATAGGATATCCAACCGGCGTCCACGGCAGCTCTGGACGCCCCCACCGATCCGTTGACCACCTCGGCCAGTTCGGCCAGCAGACTGAATGGCTCTGGACCTCCCAGCCCGCGACCACCCGATACGATCACGTTGGCCTCTTCGAGAGGAGCCGGAGCACCCTCTTCCTGCACCGCCTTACCCTTCTTCACTCGCCTGGCGGTGTCGGGGATCGCGACGTCGAGCGGTTGCACCGTCGTACTTTTGCGGTTCTCCACTGGAGTAAACGCGTTGGGCCGAACCAGATAGACAGCCGTTGCGCCCTCTCGACACTCCACATTCGTGGTGTAGTTGCCCCCGAAGATCGTCTCAATCGCGTCCACGTGACCATCGTGCGGTACCAGGTCCACCACAGCAGCTACCAGGCCGCTCTGGAGCCGGACGGCCAGGCGTGAGGCAATGTCCTTGCTGTCCGCGGTGTCTGGAAACAGGATGCAGATCGGGCGCTGCTGGTCGACGACCTGCGCCAGAGCCTCTACCGCCGGCTCGGTCAGATACTGATCGAACACCTCGTCTTCGGAGACGTACAGCGTGTCCACTCCAAATTGGCCCAACCGGTCCGCCAGGCCGGCTGCTCCCCGCCCCAGGCCAACGGCGGCCACGCCGCTGGAGAGCGAGCCGGACAGTTCCGCGGCCTTGCTGGCGGCCTCCAGGGCGGTGCGCTTGGGCTGGCCGCCTTCATGTTCGACGTAGATCAGGATATCTGCCGGCATGTCTTCCCCTCTTCGCCTCGTGCCCAACAACAATGGACCGCGCGGGTCCGCTAAATAAACTTACGCTCGGCCAGAAAGTCGGCGATGACGGTCGCGGCCTCCTCCGGCGTCTCCGGCTTCACCACTCCGCCGGCTTTCTTCTCGGCACGTGGCGTTGCCCCCGTGACCACGGTGCGAGCGCCGGAGAGTCCGACCTGATCGAGAGAGACACCGAGATCGGCACACGACAATTTCTGGATTTCTTTGCGTTTTGCCGCCATGATGCCCTTGAGCGACGGGTAGCGCGGTTCGTTGATCGCTTTCACCACGCTCACCACGGCGGGCAGCGACGTTTCAACCTCAAGGTAGCCGCCCGCGATCTGGCGGTTCAGGTACGCGGTGCTGTCTCGAACTTCCAGCTTCATCACAAAGGTGACCAACGGAAGACCCAGCCCCTCCGCCAGTCCGCCTGGCACGATACCGGCGCGGGCGTCGGTGCTCTCCATACCAGTCAGGATCAAATCGAATGGAATCTGCCGCACTGCTTGCGCCAGCACCTGACAGGTGCCGTACCAGTCCGTGCCCTCCAGGGCCGGATCGGTGACCAACACCCCTTTATCCGCTCCCATGGCCAGGGCCTTGCGCATGGTGTCTTCGGCCGTGGCAGGCCCCATGGTCAACACCGTCACCTCGCCGCCATGAGCTTCTTTCACGCGCAAGGCCTCTTCCAGCGCATACTCGTCAAAGGGGTTGATCACGCTTTCCAACTGTGCACGGTTCAAGCGAAAATCTGGTCCAAGCTCTTTTTTGGCGGTTGTATCCGGCACTTGCTTGACGCACACCACGATATTCACTGGCTCACCCTCCACCCTGGGCGAATATCCGCCCGTCTGCTGCACGTTCTTGCCGCCCAGTTCGGGCGCATACGTGCGTTCCGACGCGAGAGACGCCTCTCGATAACCGCGATCTTTCAGGAGACAACCACTCGTCGGCACGTAGCTACAGAGTGATGGTAGCGCATACGGGATTCGAACCCGTGGTCTCCGCCTTGAGAGGGCGGTGTCCTAGGCCGCTAGACGAATGCGCCTCGTTGTACTCGAGTGTAGTCTCCAGAGCACCGTAGGCAGTTTACCAGAGGTTCGGGCGGGTGACCAACAGCATCTCACTCCGGGTACGTGATAAACGAAACCACGTCAACGCCGTACTCCTGAAGGCGCTCCCGACCTCGTAGCCCTTCAAGCTCAACCAGCACCACCACCGCCGCCGGTAGTCCGCCAAGTTCTTTCACCATGTCGAGCGATGCCGCGACCGTCCCGCCGGTGGCCAGCAGATCGTCTACCAGCAGCACTCGTTGGCCGGGTTCAATCGCGTCGCAATGCATTTCGAAGGTGTTGGTGGCGTACTCCAGGGTATAGGCGCGCGTGATTTTCTCCGCCGGCAGCTTCCCCAGCTTGCGGATCGGCACGAAGCCGGCGCCCAGCAGGTAGGCCAGCGGAGCGCCGAAAATGAAGCCACGTGACTCCATCGCAACCACCAGGTCGATGGAAGACTGCTGAAAGTTGGCGGACATCAGGTCGACGGCGGCCCGAAACGCCTCCCCATCTTTCAAGACGGTGGTAATGTCGTAGAAGAGAATGCCGTTACGCGGAAAGTCCGGCACTTCTCGGATTCTGGATTGCAGCGTCTCGGCCAATAGGGCCTCCTGGAGCGATGGAAGCACATTATAGCGGCAGCCTCCCCACGGTCTCGGTCGAACACTCGATGGCCGAGCCACGTCTTCTCGAGGAGACGGTGGTATCACTCTGGGAACGTCAGGCATTTGATCCCGCCGCTCTGAGGTCGCTGCAGCTTAGCGTGATCTTCCGTGGCCTGCCATCTGACGCGGGAGGACCGGACTATCAGGACGCGCTCCTCGCCTGGCAGGACCGAGAGATTATCGCGGGAGACATCGAATTTCATGTAGCGTCCGCCGATTGGTATGCCCACGGTCATCACCTCGACGCGAACTACAACCGGGTGGTACTGCATGTGGTGTGGCGAGATGACGGCCAGGCAACCATGATGGAGAACGGGGAGAGCGTACCAATACTGGCGCTGGAGCGCCACACAACCAACGTGTTGGTCCGCGATTCGCCGGTGAGCGCGCAGGCGCTGCTGCCCCACGCCTGCGTCGCGCGGTTTCGTCGCCTAACCACTGAGAACCTTCAGACGCGGATCCGCCAGGCGGGAATGACGCGGTTTCAGGAGCGAGCCGGGTTATTTGCCGCCGACATGACCTGCATGCCGGCCGATCAGGTCGCCTACACGGCCTTGTTTGAGTCACTCGGGTACGCCTCTAATCGCGAGGCCTGCCGTCAGCTGGCCGACCGGGTTCCGTATGCCTGGCTGATGTCGGTCGAACCGGCGGCGCGCGTCCAGACCCTGCTCCAGGCTGCCGGGTTCCTTACTGAGGGAACGGCGAGACCGCCCGCCCGGATGAAGCCGGAAGCGTGGCGCCTGGCCCGTATCCGGCCCGGCAATCACCCAGCGATCCGGATCGAGGGGATGGCCCACCTGCTCAATAGGCTCGGCGCGCCGCTCGCCGACCGCCTGGTCGATCTCGTGCTCGACGCCCGCCGTCCAGCCCAGCTGAGGGCTGGCCTGGTGACCAGCACCGCGGGACGCCCCCTGATTGGCGCGGGGAGGGCCGATGAGATGGCGTGCAGTGTGGTTCTGCCCTTGGTCACCGCGCTGGTTCCGGACGTCACCCGGCCGCCGGATCTCTTCGCCATGTATCCCAGTCCACCGGACACACGCTGGACCCGGAGTATGCTCGACCTGCTGGCCCAGGCCGGGCACGACAGCATTAAGTCACGAACCGCGGCAGATCACCAAGGCTTACACCACCTCTACCACCGCTTTTGCCGACGTGAAGACTCACGAGGGTGTCCGGTGTGCGGGTGCGAGTCGGAGGAGCGAGACCTCGCATGATTGTAGGCTCTCTGTGCAAATGTCGCAACCAGAGCACATTGCTCTTTACTTGCCACAGTGATCGCTATGCAACATGGTGAGCCCGATCCTTTGGACCACCGTCCCGCGAATGTTTGCCGTGATTTCTAGAGCCAGGTTCCTGCACGGGAAGTTACCGTCCCATTGCCAGTACGCTGTTCCCCCGAGAGCTGCAGGGTAGCGAAACAATCCGGGCGTCTTCAATTGGGAATGACCCGTTAGCTCTCCAACAATGACGTACCTGCTGGTATGAGACAACGGGTCCGGTCTTCCATGACGGTCTGTCGCGATGCGCCCAAACAGGTACCGAATCTCCAGCGGCCGTCCGGGATTCCGCACTTCCAGTTCACGCAGTCTCAAACCGGTCAGCCCCTTGACTGGACCTACCGGGCGTAGCGGGGCCACAGGCATCTCACGCTCAGCCCTCGCAATGTGAGCTGGAGCCAGGCACTGATCTGCCACATTGTTGTCCCTCATACCGATGCTGCACAGCGTGAATCTGGCCGCGAACGCCGTGCCGCCCCCATGCGGCAACTGTGCCAGGCCGAGCACCAAGCACGTGAATAGACTGTATGCATTCCGCCTTAGGGTCACATGCTTCTCCGCAAGAGTCGGCCTCTCGTCACTGTTTGCCGAGCACATCGTCGGTGTTGATCAGCAGGCCAGGGACCGCTGTCGAGTTGATCTCTTCTCCACGTCCTACCCTCACAGTCACGCCATACCTCTCGCCTGAAGGGTTCGTGTGGCGCTCGATGGCCTCGCCCGGGATGTCGATGACCCAGAACTCCGGTATGCTCGCGCGTGCATACAGCGTCAACTTGGTGCCACGATCGTACGCCAGCGAGCTGTCCGATACTTCCATCAGCAGGAACACGTCATCCGCGTTCGGCAGTTCGTTCCCGTACTCGCGGTTGCGGACCACCGCCACGTCTGGCTCGGGCTCCTGGTACTCGCCAAGCCTTACCGGACTCTGGACGTTGACCACTGCGTCGTCGGTCAGCCGGGACACGAGCAGCCGGATGATCCTGCTGACACATGTCACGTGGCGGCCACCGATCGGACTCATCTCGACCACCCTCCCATCGATAAGCTCCACCCGATCGTCCTCCCGGAGGATGCCGCTGTCCGCCATTCGATGGTAGTCGTCGACGGTGAATTGACGGTATGCCGGCTGGGTAGCCATGTTCCCTCCAGTGCTTCCCTCCACTCGTGATCTCCCCACACGGTACATAGACTAAGGAGCCAATTCTAGAGGGGCCATGTCGTACCAATCGCGTCCGGCTTTCATTTCCACCTCCAGCGGGACGGCCAGCTTGAGCGCGTTCTCCATGGCATCCTGGACCAGTGGCGACACCGCATCGAGGTCGCGTTTTGGCACGTCGAAGACCAGTTCGTCGTGTACCTGCAAGACCATGCGCGTGTCCGGGTGGCGCTCCGCCAGTTCGCGATGCAAGCGGATCATGGCCAGCTTGATGATGTCGGCCGCGGTTCCCTGAATCGGCATGTTGATGGCGGCCCGCTCGGCGGCGGTGCGAATCCCCGGATTCGGAGAGTGGATGTCCTGAAGATACCGGCGGCGGTTTAATAGAGTCGACACATAGCCGTACAGCGCGGCTCGTTCACGCATGTCGTCCATGAAGGCTTTTACGCCCGCGTAGGTGCGGTTGTAGCTGGTGATGAACTCCGCCGCCTCCGCGCGCGAGATACCGGTCTCATACGCCAGCCGGTTTTCGCCGATGCCATAGATAATGCCGAAGTTGACGACCTTGGCGATGCGGCGTTGATCGGGTGTAACGGCCTCCAGCGGCACGCCAAAGACGGCGGAGGCGGTGGCCCGATGAATGTCTTCACCGGTGAGAAAGGCGTGCAAGAGCCGTTCATCGCCTGACATAGAGGCCAGGATTCGCAGCTCGATCTGCGAATAGTCGACCGCCAGCAGCACGTTCTCAGCCCCCGTCGGCACAAAGGCCCGCCTGATGGTTCGGCCCAGGTCGCCCCGAATTGGGATGTTTTGCAGGTTCGGGTTGGACGAACTGAGGCGGCCCGTGGCCGCGACGCACTGGTTGAAGTCGGTGTGAATCCGGCCGGTGTCCGGATTGATCAACGCCGGCAAGGCGTCAACGTAGGTGTTCTTGAGCTTGATAAGCTGGCGATACTCGAGGATGGCGTCGACAATCTCATGCTTCCCACGCAGCCCTTCGAGCACCTCATTATCAGTGCTGTACCCCGTCTTGGTGCGGCGCCCAGAAGGCAACTTTAGTTCCCGGAACAGCAGCTGGCCTAACTGCTGAGTCGAGTTGATGTTGAACGGGCGGCCTGCCGTCTCATAAATCTGCCCTTCGAGCCGGCCAATAATCTCGCCCATTTCGACTGACATGGCGGCCAGCACCGACGGATCGAGCGAAACTCCAGCAATCTCCATGTCGGCTAGCACGCGCACCAACGGCATCTCGACCTCGCGAAAGAGGTCGACCAGCTCGCGCTCCACCAACTCAGGCCACAGCGCGTCCTTCAGGCGGAAGGTAATGTCGGCATCGGCGCCGGCGTAGAGCGCTGCCGTGCCGATATCCACTTCAGCCATGGTGATCTGGCTCTTGCCCTTGCCGATCAGTGCCTCGATCGGCGTCATCTCGATCATGAACTTCGAGAGCGAGAGCGACTTGAGCGAGAGGCCACGTGAGGTGGGATCAATCAGATAGGCCATGATCATGGTGTCGAAATCCATGCCCTCTAGACGGACGCCATGGGTCGCAAGCACCGCATAGTCGTATTTGATGTTGTGGGCGATCTTTGGCACCGCTGGGTCTTGCAGTATAGGCCGCAAAGCATCGAGCGCATTCTGCAGGTTAAGTTGACGTCCCTCCCGGTGCCCCACCGGCAGATACCAGGCATGATCCGCCCGCGTGGCGAACGACAGGCCGACCAATTGCGCCCGCAAGGGATCTGTGCTGGTGGTTTCCGTGTCCAGTGCGAAGGCGCCGGCGGCGCGCAACTCAACGAGAAGCTCCGCGAGTTCGCTTTCTTCTTGCACAATGCGCGTGGTGGTCGTTACCTCGATCTGACGGGTCAGGGCCAGACCATCGTCGAAGGTGCTCGTTCCTTGCTCTATCCCGTCAACGGCGCTATCGACACCGCCGTCCCCACCGGCAAACATGCTCAGCTGTTGTGGGCCGGTAGGAGGCGCCGGCCGACTACTCGCCGCTTGCGGGCCACGAGGGATCATGCCTTGAATTCGATCGATCAATGACCGAAACTCGAGGTCGCGGAACAGTCTGATCAGTTCCGTCCGATCCACATCGTGCCACGCGCAGTGTTGCAAGTCGAGCGTCTCGGGAACGTCTCGCACGATAGTCGCCAGCCGCTTGCTCTGCACCGCCTGCTCCCGATACGGCTCCAGCGCCTCGCGTCGCCTGGCCGGTAGCTCGCTGAGATGGTCGATAAGATTCTCGATTGAGCCGTACTGGGTCAGCAACTCCTCGGCGGCCTTCTTGCCGAAGCCGTTGACGCCGGGGATATTGTCGGACTTATCCCCCACCAGGGCTTTCCAATCGGGGATTTGAGTCGGTTCGAGACCGTATCTCGACCGCACCGCTGCCTCGTCATACAGGGTGGTTTCGCTAGCTCCCCGGGCCGGTGTCAGCACCCGTACATGCTCGCTGACTAACTGAAGCGCATCCAGATCGCCGGTGAGAATGACGGTCTCAATCCCCTGGTCTTCGGCCTGCTTGGCGAGAGTGCCGAGCACATCATCCGCCTCGAAGCCGTCGCGCTCGTGCATCACGATGTTCATGGCCTGCGCGACCTCGCGCACCCGCTGGAATTGGCCGGCAAGTTCGGGCGCCGTGCGCGGTCGAGTGGCCTTGTAGTCGGCAAACTCCTGATGACGAAAGGTCGGCGCGGGCCGATCCAGAGCCATGATGACATGGGTCGGCTTCAGTTCATTGATCTCCTTCAGCAAGATATTCGAGAAGCCAAAGACGGCGTTCGTCAACTCACCCGAGGCGGTCGAAAGCGTCGGGATCGCATGATACGCGCGGTGGACCAGGGCGTGTCCATCCACCAACAACAGTCGAACATGGTTGTTCATTCCGCCTGCGCCTCCCATCCCATGGGCTCATCATAGGCAATCAAGCGGGAGGCTCGAGAGTCGTGCCGGCCACTGGATCAGGAGTCGCGCTGCCCCTGGTGAGCGGAAAGACAAACGAGAGGATGGCGCCTCCCACGATGCCGCCCAGGTGAGCCGAGTTGTCCACGTGAGGGGTCAGATAGGCGAAGACCAGGCTGAAGGCCACCAGAGGAAGCATGGAGGAAGAGATTCTGCGGCGCAATCGGTCCGGGATGACGTTTGATCGCTGGAATCGCACCGTCACCAACGCGGCCGCCACTCCAAAGATAGCGCCAGAAGCCCCCACCCCGACCTCGTGCGCCTGCCCCGTCATCGTGCCGTATACGACACTCGAGGTCGATCCAATAAGTCCTGCTCCCAGATAAATTGCCAGGAACCGAGGGCTGCCGTATAACCGCTCGGCCAGGGTACCGACCGCGAACAGCGACGTCATGTTAAAAAGAATGTGTGCCACGCCGGCATGCAGAAAGATCGCAGTGCAGAGTCGCCACCACTGTCCCTGCTGGATCAAGATGGGTGAGAGTGCGCCTAAGTTCAGCAGCGTCTGGACGTTGTCTGAGCCTCCGTTTGCAGACTCGAATGCGAAAACGACCAGATTAATGGCGATGAGTGCGTAGGTTGCGAGTGGCTGCCGTCCTCGCATCAACTCGTAGAATGCCTGGTTTCGTGCGACTTGGGTTCGTCGCAGGGCATCAATGCGGTGCGGCTCAATAGTCGATCCGCTCGCTCCAAGCGTGGCTTCTAGGGTGGAGGCTATGTCCGGCCGCCTGAGTCCGGGTGTGTGGACCCGCTGTGCCGCTAAATCCGCCACCCAGGTAGTAGGCCGTAAACCGGTATAGAACGCGGTGGGTGTCAGACCGGTTAGTTTGCGCTGGTTCTGGACCTCCGCGGAGCCGTCCTGTGCGACGATCGCTACCAGGGACATGGGTGCGCCGCGCAACATTCCGCTGTTGGCGATGCCCTGCGCCAGCCTATTTAGCCGCGACTGCAACTCGTCCCGTGACGCTCCCCCGCCGGAAGTGAACGCGTAGAGGGTCTGTGCTCCCGGCGCATCGCTCAGCAAAATACTGTCCCAACCCGCTGCCCACGGCGGCGCCTCCCGGTTTATTGGCGGCGGCAGCAGTGTCTGCGCTCCTTCAGCACTTAGCACAGCCACGGCATTGCGCAGAAACTGATCGTAGCTTTCCGTCATCCGGACTCCTCGAGCAGTGAGATCCGCTGGTGCAGCCGGTCGAGACGTTCCTGAAGCACGATGGCCCGCTGTTCCTCTCTCTCCACTACCTCGCGGGGCGCTCGTGCCGTAAAGTTTTCATTGGCGAGCTTGGCCTGAAGGGCACGCCACACCTGCTCGGTAGACGCGAGTTCTTTGCCGAGCCGCTGTTTCTCGCCCGCGAGGTCGGTGAGCTCGGCGAGCGGCAGATACACGGTTATCTCGCCGACCAACAGCGCTACCACCTGCCTCGGCTGATCGGCGACGGCATCCACGATGGAGAGTGGCTCAAGGCGAGCCAGCCGCCCGATGACCCTCGACAACTCACCAACCGTCTCGGCCGAGGCGCCCACGACGATAGTGGCCGACACGTGTTTTGCCGGGTCCACTTTGTACTCGGCGCGGGCCGTTCTCACTGCCCGGACGATGGCCATCGCCTGATCCATGTCACGCTCTGCTCGAGCATCAGCTCCTTTGGGCGCCGGCCAGCTCGCCTGCATCACGCTACTCGGCATCTCCTCCGACCACCCGGAGAGTTCGCGGGCGGCCGTTGAGCCGGTGCAGCGCAGCTGCTGCCAGATCTCCTCGGCCAGAAATGGCATATAGGGATGAAGCATCCGCACCACGCGATCGAGCACCGACCAGAGAACCGCCGCGGCCGTCCGTGCTCCGTCCGGGTTGCCGTCGTCATACAACCGGATCTTCGCCGCTTCCAGATACCAGTCCGCCAGCTCCGACCAGATAAAATCGTGCAATTGCTGACCGGCGCCGTTTAACTCGAACCGCTCCAGATCCGCGGTTACGCCGCTCGTAACGGCGCTCAAGCGACTCAGGATCCAGCGATCCTCGATGCGGAGAGTCAGTTCACGAGCTTCGTCATCGTGGCGTTGCTGTGAGATGATGGCCCGCGCGATGTTCCACACCTTGTTGCCAAAGTTCCGGGCCAGTTCAACCCGTTCCGGCGAAAACCGAATATCCTGCTGATGCGTACTTCCCGACGTAATCAGGCCAAAGCGCAGCGCGTCCGCGCCATACTCCTCTATCAACTTCAAGGGGTCGATCCCGGTGCCCAGCGACTTGCTCATGCGCTGGCCGTGCTTATTCAAGATCGTGGGGTTGATCAGCACATCGGGAAACGGCGCCTCGCCCATAAACTTGAGCCCGGTCATGACCATGCGGGCTATCCAGAGGTAGAGGATCTGGCTCGAGGTGTTCATGAACGAGGTCGGATAGTATCGTTGCAGATCGGCGGTTTCCTGGGGCCATCCCAGCCCGGCGAACGGCCACAAGGCCGAGCTGAACCAGGTGTCCAGAACGTCGGGGTCTTGCCCGTCGATCGGTTTCCCGCACGTGGAGCAGGCCTCCGGCCAGGACTTGGCCGCCGTGGCGTGGCCCTCCACGCAGTAATACACCGGAATACGATGGCCCCACCAGAGCTGGCGCGAGAGGGTCCAGGGGCGAATGTGTTCCATCCAGTCCAGATAGACCCGCGCCCATCGATCCGGCACGAACCGCACGCGCCCGTCTCGCACCGCGTCGATGGCGGGCTGGGCCAGTTGTGTCATGTGCATGAACCATTGCTCGGATAGTAGAGGCTCGAGCAGCGTTCCGCAGCGCTCGCAGGTCGGCACGTTGTGCTGGTATTGCTCGGTCTTCAGGAGGAAACCGCCAGCCTCAAGATCGCGCAACACGGCCGCTCGGGCCTCGCCGACCGTCAAGCCTTGGTACGGCCCACCGAGCGCAGTAATGCGCGCTTCAGTATCGATCGCAATGGGCATGGGCAGATCGTGGCGCTCGGCGACCTCAAAATCGGCAAAGTCATGGGCCGGCGTGATCTTCACGGCGCCGGTTCCAAAGCCAGTTTCAACCATTGGGTCGGCCACGACCTGGAGTTCGCGGTTCAGCAGAGGCAATAGAGCGATCTCACCGACTAGTCCCCGGTACCGTTCGTCGTCTGGGTGGACGGCCACCGCGACATCGCCCAGGATGGTCTCGGGCCGCACGGTCGCCACGACAATCTCGCCAGTCCCATTTTTTAGCGGGTAACGGAGATAGTACAACGTGTCCTCGCGCGACTCGTCCTCCACCTCGATGTCGGAGATAGCCGAGCGACAACGGGTGCACCAGTTGATGACCCGCCAGCCGCGATAGATTTGATCTTCGTCAAACAGCCGGATGAAGAACTCCAACACCGAGTCAGCGTACGCGGGGTCCATGGTGAACCGTTCACGGCTCCAATCGAAGGCGCACCCCATGGCCCGGAATTGATGACGGATATTGGCGGCATACTCCTCCTTCCACTGCCACACCCGCTCGACAAACTGTTCGCGTCCCAGGTCGTAGCGACTAATGCTCTCTTTCGCTAGCTGCTTTTCCACCACGTTCTGAGTGGCGATGCCGGCGTGATCGGTCCCCGGCATGATCAGCGTGTTGTGCCCCTGCATGCGCTTGAATCGTCCCAGAATATCTTCGATTCCATACGTCAGCGCATGGCCAATATGCAGTTCGCCGGTCACGTTCGGCGGCGGAATGGTGATGACAAAGGTTGGAGCATCGGACCGATCATCTGGTTTGAAGAGCCCTGCCTGCTCCCACCGGTCGTACCATTTCGCCTCTGCCTCAGCGGGGCGGTAGGCGGATGACATGCTCGCCGCTTGCTCCGTCTTTTCGCTGCTCATTACCCCAGCCTCCCCGACACCACGTAGCTCCGAATAATCAATCGCACTCCAGCCACCCGCCGGATTTCTTCAGCGCCTATCGCCCCCTCGCGATGCACGATCAGGCCCTCCTCAGCAATCTCCACCACACTCGATGCAGCTCCTCCACCAACCGCGGCATCGTCGCAGAGAATGGCATCCGGCTGGTGGCCGAACTGTCGCACGACCTCGTCCGCAAAGCGGGCAGTCGGCTGGCCGCTTCGGTTTGCGCTGGTACCAATTATTGGCTCTCCAAGCAATTCGAGCAGCTCCAGGCATGAGCGCGCCGCCGGAACGCGAACAGCAACGGTCTCACCGCCTCCGCGTAACAGTGCCGGCACCGAGGGGCGCGCCGGCAACACCAACGACAGCGGCCCCGGCCAGTAGGTGTCGATCAGCCGCCAGGCGATGCGCGGAACATCCTTCACTACCAAGGGTAGATCGGCGGCGCTGGCCAAAAGGAGGGGTACAGAATGGGCCGATGGCCTGCCCTTAATAGCGAACACGCGCGCACAGGCCTGCCGCTGGAAGATGCTGGCTGAGAGCGCATACAGGGTATCGGTTGGGAGCACGACGACCCCTCCCTCGCGCAGCAGCCAAGCCGCTCGCTCAAGTTCAGCCGGATGGGTTGCTCGCAGCACTTTAATTGAGTGGCTACCCTGGTCGATGGAGTTCACGCTCAGGGCTCGTAGACGACAAAGCGATGATCACCGGCGTAGTCCTGCAACACTGCGAGCCGGCCAACCGGGAGACGAGCACGAACGCCTGAACAGAGATGGTCGGCCTGTCGCGGATCAAGCTCCAGTATGAAGGGTATATGCCAGGCCCGCTCGGATAATTGATCGAGGAGCCGCTCGTACAGTTCCCATCCAAACTGTCCGCCGTAGAGCGCTCCCACCGGTTCGTGTCGCACATCACGCGGCAGGTCGGCCATCTCAGTCGCCGATAGGTACGGCAGGTTGGCCACCAGCAGATCGGGCCTGGTGAGGACGGGGGTCAAGAGATCACCGCACTGAAGAGAGATACGCTCATCCACCGCCATCCGTTTCACATTGCGGGCGGCCACTTCCAGCGCACTGTCGGATGAATCGGTCGCCACTACCCTGCAATGCGGCGACGCGCGCGCCAGGGCGATGGCAATTGCGCCGCTCCCGGTACCGATGTCCGCTATCCGCGAAGCACGATGATCGGCCGCCATCCGAATAGCCTCCTCGACCATTAATTCGGTCTCTGGGCACGGAATCAAGACCTCGGGCGTCACTTCGAGTTCCATGCCGTACCACTGCACGACGCCGCGAATGTATGCCACCGGCTCGCCACACGACCTCCGCTCAATGAGCAGACGAAAGGCAGTCGACTCCGCACTTGAAGCGTGATAGTCGTCATGCGCCAGCACCCAACTCCGGTCCCTGCCCAGCACATATCCCAGCAGCAGTTGGGCATCCAAGGCGGCAGACGGTGAGCTGGCCAAGCGAGCGGCTCCCGACGCCAGCAGCCTGGTAACCTGCTCGCCCTCCGCGTTCGCTACGTCCGGCCTGAAATTAGCTGCCACCGTCCTCCAATCGCTCGGCGCGATCCGCGGCGGTCAGTTGCTCGACGATGGCTCCAATGTTTCCCGCCAGCACCGATGGAAGATTGTGGACACTCACGTTTATTCGGTGATCTGTGACGCGATCCTGCGGGTAATTGTAGGTGCGGATCTTCTCGCTGCGGTCTCCGGTCTGCACCTGCAGTTTGCGGGCTTCACCCATTTCTTTTTGCCGTCGGGTTTGCTCCAACTCGTAGAGGCGAGAGCGCAGAACTGCCATGGCGCTGGCCCGATTCTGAATCTGCGACCGCTCGTTCTGGCAGGTAACCACCAGCTTGGTGGGAAAGTGGGTTATTCTCACCGCGCTGTCGGTGGTGTTGACTCCCTGACCACCGTGCCCCGCCGAACGATAGACATCGATGCGCAGGTCCTCCATCCGGATGTCAACATCGACATCCTCAACCTCGGGCAACACATGCACGGTAGCCGTGGAGGTGTGTATCCGGCCGCTCGATTCGGTGACCGGCACCCGCTGTACGCGATGTACGCCACTTTCGAATTTGAGTTTGCCGAAGGCCTCGCTCCCCTCGATCTTGGCGATGACCTCATTCAGTCCGCCACTCCCGTTCTCACTCATATCCAGAATCTCGACGCGCCACCGCTGTTGTTCCGCGAAGAGGGTGTACATGCGAAACAACTCGCGCGCAAAGAGGTTTGCTTCGTCGCCGCCGGCGGCGCCCCGAATCTCCAGAATTACATTCTTGTCATCGTCGGGGTCACGCGGCGCCAGCGCCAGCTTGAGTTCCTCCAGCTGGGTCTCACGCTTTGGCTCGAGTTCCGTAAGCGTGTCACGAGCAAGCTCTTTCATATCGTCGTCGGCGCCGTTCTCCAACCACGACCTCGCCTCGTCGATATCAGCGTTGGTGCGTTGCAGGTCGTGAAACAGGGCTAGCAACGGGGTAAGTTGCGAATGTTCGCGCGCTAGCTTCTGCAGCGTGGCCATGTCGTCCAGGACTTCCGGGTCGCTCATCAGACGGCCGAGCTCTTCGTACCGTTGCTCGAGTGACCCAAGTCGATCGAACATCCGGTGTTACCTCGCCGCTTCTACGGGCCGTGCTCGCTCCGCCCGCCGGCCAATCTCGGGGAATTGGCGCGCAATCAGGACGTTGTCCGCCGCCAGCACGGGCATCAGCGCGGCGATTGCCACCTCGATCTGGTCGTCGGATGGCTCCCGGGTGGTGAGCCGCTGCAACCACAAACCGGGTTGCAAGACAAGCCTGACTGGAGCAACGTGATAGAACCGAGCGCCCACCCGCAGCAGCTCGTAACTCAAGGAGGCGATCAACGGGATGAGCACCATGCGCTCGACCACCCCGAGCAGCAACGGGGGATGTCCCAGGAGACCAAAGACAAATATAGACATCACCACGACCCACAGCAGGAACGCCGTACCGCAGCGGACATGAATGGTCGAGTATCGCTGTACTACGGCAGGGGTTAGCACGGCGCCATGCTCGTAGGCGTTTATCGTCTTGTGCTCCGCTCCGTGATACTGGAATACCCGTCGCATTCGGCCGAGTTGTCCGATCAGCCCGAGATAGAGAATGAAGAGCAATAGGCGGACTCCGCCTTCCAGGGCGTTGGCTGCCAGGGTGCCATGTACCCAATGCCCTCCTGCCCTGGTCAACAAGAGCGGTAACACGAAAAAGACGCCGACCGCAAAACTGAGTGAAAAAACCAGCATGCCCGCCAGCAGTGAGCGGGGCACCTCGGCCCCAATATCGCCGCGCGCCTGCACGTTTGCCGAGAACAGCATCATCCGAGTTCCCAGAATTAGCATCTCCCATAGGGTGATCAACCCTCGGACCAGCGGAAGCCTGGCCCATCGGTGCTGATACAGCACACCCGGTAGATCCTCACTCAAGATAAGGAGTTCCCCGCCGGGACGCCGCACGACCACCGACGCGCGTTGCCGGCCCCGCATCATGACGCCTTCAATAACCGCCTGACCACCATAATAAAACTTTGCCATTGTCTATTATGGTACACACAAAATAGATCCAGGGGCCGAAGGACTTTCGGCCCCTGGTATCACAACGGCGCCCTAAGCGTCGCTTGGCTTCTCCTGAATATTGAAGCGCCGGCGGAACCGCTCGACCTGGCCGGCGGAGTCGACGATGCGCTGCGTGCCGGTGTAAAATGGATGGCAGTTCGAGCAGACGTCAACCCTCATGCTGGGCCGGGTCGATCGTGTAGTGAACGTGCTACCGCAAGCGCACTGCACGGTCGATTCAATGTATTCGGGGTGTATTCCCTCTCTCATGGGACGGGTCCTTTCTTTAGGTCCGGGCCGAACGCAACTGGTCAGCGAACAGCCGGACTTGCTTGACCAGGCTGGGCGCCTGCTTGAGCACGCTCATAGCTAAACTCGCTGCGTCTGCCTGCGTTCGCTGGTCTGGTTGTACCGGACGTTTCTTCAAAAAATGAGCGATCTGTAGTATGAGATTGACGATGACACTGGCAGCGGTAAGCCCACTCGCGATGATCGTTAACGTGCGAATAAGGCCTGAGCTCGTCGGCGCCGGCTCGCCCGGGATCTTGACGTCGTCCATGTACTTTCCTCTCCAGACAACAGGCCTTGACCAGGCCCCTGCCGCCTCTTCCCACTCACCGTGATGCTCTAGTATAGTCGTCTTTGGGTCAAATGGTCAAGAACAGGAGGCGTTTTCATCGACAAGCGTATTGTGCTCGGCGTGACCGGGAGCATCGCAGCCTTCAAGGCCGCCAAGCTGGCCAGCGACCTGATCCAGGCCGGCACCCAGGTGCGCGTCGTTCTCACCTCGGGAGGCGCGCGCTTCGTGTCTGCGCTCACCTTCGCCGCTCTAACAGGTCACGCTGTCTCCGACGATATCTGGGACGAGCAACCGTGCCGCTCACGCATCGGACATCTAGAGTTGGCGCGCTGGGCAGACATTCTGGTGGTGGCTCCGGCCAGCGCCCACTCCATCGCCGGACTGGCGCTGGGGCTGAGCGACACGCTGCTGGGCGCCGTAGCGCTCTCCACGACGGCGCCCTTGCTGGTGGCGCCCGCCATGGAAACCCACATGTACCGGCACGCCGCGACTCAGCAGCACCTGGACACCTTACTGGAACGAGGCGCAAGCATTGTGGGACCGGAAAACGGCCACCTGGCCTCGGGGGCCGAAGGCGCCGGTCGCATGTCCGAGCCAGACGCTATACGCAGCGCGGTGATGGATACTCTGGGACGTAGCCAGGATCTAGAGGGCTTCACCGTCCTGGTGACGGCAGGACCGACCTATGAGCCGATAGATCCTGTTCGTTTCATCGGTAATCGAAGCTCGGGGAAGATGGGCTACGCCATAGCCGATGAAGCAGCAAAGCGGAGCGCTCGGGTGATACTGGTGACGGGTCCCACGGCCCTGCGCCCTCCGACGGGAGTGGATGTGGTCCAGGTCGAGACCACTGACCAGATGCGCCAGGCAGTGCTGGCGCGGGTTACCGGCGCGGACGTGGTGGTGATGGCCGCGGCCGTGGCCGACTTCCGGCCCAGCACTCCATCGGCCGAGAAGCTGAAGCGGCAGGACGCCATCAGCCTCCAACTATCCCCGACCGCCGACATATCGGCCGAAGTTGCCAGGCTGGCTCCCAGGGCGATTCATGTCGGCTTTGCGCTGGAAAGCGCCGACCTTCTCTCCCGGGCCCGTGACAAGCTGAACCGCAAAAACATTGATCTAGTAGTCGCCAACGAGATTTCAACGGAGCACAACCCCTTTGGCGCCGACACGAATCGCGTGGCGATCGTGAGCCATGACGGAGTCGAGCAGCTTGCTGAGATGTCCAAGCCCGAGGTAGCTGTCAAGTTGTGGGATGTCGTGCTGACGCGGCTCAGGCCGGCATAGGCTTCACGCTGGCTGTCGCCCGCTCAGTCAATGATGACTGCTCCAGCCAGCGTCCCACCCACACTCTCGATTTCATGGCGTATCTCAGCCAGTTCGCAGCGCAGCGTTCGACCCCGACGCACCACCACAATTACGGCATCCATCGCCGCGCTCAAGCGTAAGGCCTGCGCGTCGTGCTGCAGCGGTCCCGCGGAAGCGACGGTGAAGCCCTCCTGAGATTCGAGGGCGCGCCCAATTCGTTTGGCATCTCCCATCTCCGCTTCGAGCAAGTCGATGCTGTGTAGCCCAGGTGTCGCAAGCGTACCGGAGAGTTCGCCGTCCTGCTTCGGGCGGGCCTTGCCGCCACCGACATCTATCAGGCCTACCCGCTGGCCGGCTCCCGCTATAGCTGCGGCGAGTTGTCGCGCGAGATCGGTGGTGGAACCCGAGGCGTCCGCCGGGACCAGCAGGATGTGTCGTGCGCCCGGGTAGCGAAGCTGAATTCGCGCAAAGAGCAAATCGGGATTCGGTGACCTATCTCCCATCAACAATCACGCCAGGGTGTACAGCACGGGCACGCCCAGGGCCTGCTCCACGTCGCGGCGATCACGCACCCGTGGATCAACCGCATCCCACAGTAGGGCGAAGCCAAGCGCGATGAGCAGGCCGAGAAACACCCGCAGCGCCAGGCTCAGCCGGCCGCTGGAAACGGGTGCGGGCGCCGCTGCGGGGGTCGATACAGTCGTCACGAAGGTTCGGTATGCGATGCTCTTCCCCATAAAGAGAGCCCGATCTCGGGTCATGGCCCGGCCAATTATGGACGCGATGGCGAGCGACGAGGTCTCGTTTGGATTGTTAACACAGATGTCGACCGTGCGGTCGCGCCGCGAGCCGGTTACGCTTCCCATGATGTCTCCGATTCCTGCTGATACCAGGTGGAGACCGGCAAGCCGCTGGCTCGCGAAGAGAGCAACGTTTCTCGACTGCGATACGTCCAGGACGTCATCGGCGAAGAAGTTCGCGGCGGACTCGCCGCTAAGGAGCTGCCCCTCGGCCTGCAGGGTCGCGTCCGGCGCGGAGACGATGCTGGGCGCCGATACGTCCGCAACGTACAGGGTCTGGCAGGCCTGGAAGCCGGCAGTTTTCGCTGAGCGGGCGTAGAGTGCACCGCTGACCAGGAGGTCGAGGATGACGATGACCAGCACCACGACCCAGCGACGGCGAAGAATTGCCGAATAGTTTGACCACGCCAAGGATCAGTACGCTCCGTGCCGCGTCAACACGGCGATGGCGGTCCTCACCAGAATCTTCACGTCCAACCCAAGTGACCAGTAGTCCACGTATGAGGTGTCCATCACCACCATCTCATCGAAGTGGAGATCAGAGCGTCCGCTGACCTGCCACACCCCAGTCATGCCCGGCTTGACCTCAAGACGCCGCTTGTGGCCCTGCTCGTAGCGAACAACTTCAGCTGGGAGGGGCGGTCGCGGGCCGACCAAACTCATGTCTCCTTTCAGGACATTCCAGAGCTGCGGTAATTCGTCGAGGCTCCAGCGTCGAATCCGGCGACCAACCCGAGTCCGGCGTGGATCATTGCGGATTTTGAAGAGCGGCCCTTGCGCCTCATTGAGAGGCTCCAGAGACGATTGCAGATCGGCGGCGTCGAGACGCATGGTGCGCAGCTTGTAGCAGCAGAATTCGCGCCCTAACAGCCCGATGCGGGGTTGGCGAAGGAGGGCCGGTCCGGCGGACTCAGCCCGAATGAGAGCGGCCAGCACGGCGAGCAGGGGTGCGCTCACAATGAGGAGGACGACAGATATCACGATATCCATGGCACGTTTGGTGGCGCGCGCCACCCGCCTCAACGGCTTCTCCTGCACATCCAGGAGTGGGATGCCGCCGATGCTATCCACGTGTACCCGGCTAAGGTTCATCTCGAAAAGATCCGGAACAACCTTCACCGCAATGCCGCGCGTCTCGCACAGACGAAGAATGGGCCAGGCGTCTTCATGTGCGGCGGCCGGCAAAGCCATGATAATCTCATCGACCTCCCGTTTCTCGATCAAGTCCGGTATGTCGGCCAGGCTGCCCACGGCGCGGAATCGCCCAAAGTCTTGCATGTGGGGTGTCTCGCGATGCTCCACGAAGCCGACCAACTCGTACCCCAGGTCTCGGCGGTTCATCACGCTCTGCATCACCATCTTCCCGGCCTCCGTCGCCCCGATGACCAACAAACGCCGGACCCCCCATCCCCGCCGATACATCGCCGCCTGCACGCCGCGATACGCCGCTCGTCCCAGGGCGACCAGCACAATAACCAACAGCCAGACATACACCACAACACCGCGCGAGTAGAGCCAGTGGCGGAGAATGGCAGTGGTCACAACCAGAAGAGCAACGCTAATGGTCCCCGCGCTAAAGATGGTGGCGAACTCGCCCATCAACTCGGTGCTCATGCGCGCCCGGTAGGCGCCCTTAATGAGCAGCGTGGGCAGCATGATGGCGAGCAGCAGCACCACAACCGGCTGGTACATCTGAAACGATATCTGTTGCTGGATATGTGGCCCGACTTTGAGGATGTAGCGCAGCCAATAAGCGAGCATGAACGCTACATAGATCAGCGCTGCATCAATCAGCGCCAGAGGGAGCGTTATCGGATGCCGGCGGATCTGAGTCCTGGCGCCGAGACCTGTGGCGACGGGCGGCTTTACCTCAAACACGCGCACACTGTCCACTGGCTTGTTCGTACACCTCAACCGTTTGACGGGCAGTCTCTTCCCATGAGAAGAGCTTAGCCCGCTCCAATCCCATGATTCGCATAGTAGACTGCAGGCCGCCGTCTCGCAACACTCGGGCCATCGCCATCTGCAGAGCCTCCTGAGATCCTGGTTCGACGGTCAGGCATGCTTGCCCAGCGAGCTCCCTGAGGGAACTCGCGTCGGAGGTGATGGTGGGAACACCGCACGCCATGGCCTCCAGTACCGGCAGACCAAACCCCTCGTAGGCAGACGGATACACGAACAAGTCGGCGCAATTATACCAGAGGGGTAGGCGGTCCGGTGCGACATAGTCGATGAAGTGCACGTGATCCTCAAGGTGCGAGGCGACAACCAGATCGAACAGGCTTTGATACATCCAGCCACGTGCCCCCACCAGTGCCAGCGCATGCGGGATGCCGTCAGAGACACGCAACTCAGCATAGGCGCGGATCAGAACGTCAATGTTCTTCCGTGGCTGAAGCGTCCCAACGTGGAGGAGGTACGGCCGGCCGCCTAAAGCCTGGCGGCGAAACGCCGTGAGATCGTCTAACGGAAGGGGGCGGAAGTTTCCAGAGACGCCGGAGTACACCACATCGATCCGTCTCTCTGGGATGGCGAAGACGTCGATGAGATCCCGCCGAGTGTTTTCAGACACAGCAATGACGCGTGTCGCTCGCCTGGCGCTGTGTGCCACGGCAGCCTGCAGGTACCATCTCTTCGCGGGATGAAACGTTTCAGGATGACGCGTAAATGCCAGGTCATGGACGGTGACCACGCTTGCTTTCCGATTGGCCGCCGGCAAGACGTTCACGGTTCCATGGACCACGTCTATTTGGCGCCGCCGCAACTCGAATGGTAAGACCGCTTGCTCCCAGGCAATACGGACCACTGGCCGCGTCGTGCGCAGTGGACTCACCACCGCTTCGACGTGTTTGACGGGAGGCGCATCCGTGCCTTGAAACGCGATGTAGCGGTGCTCCGGGGAGACTTTCGGCAGGCACTCCAGCAGCGATTGGGTGTACACGCTCACCCCGGCGGCCCGATAATCGGCCCCTTGATGCAGCAGATAGGCGATGAGACCTATTCGCACTTGCCGGCCTTGCTGCCGAGGATGCGCTCGTCCCCGTGGCGGCGGGTGACTCGTTCGGCGTCCAAATGCTCCAGCAGGGCCAGGGCGAATTTGCGGGTGGTGCCGAGCCGGTCGCGCGCCTGGGCCACCGTGATCGGCCCCTGGCGGCGAATCAGATCGACGACATCTCCGCGCATTTCCTCAAAGGCCGTGCGGGTGAAGAATAAAGCATCTGTTACCTGCACGATCTGCCCCTCGCCGGCCATCGCCGCCAGAAGGGCGGCGTCCGCCTGGCTGAACAACTCGCTGCCGCTGGGCGGCGAGAAAGGCTCCTTGCTGAGCAGGTCGAGGATCGCGGCCGCTTCGCCTTGCCTGTTTGCCGTTCCACCCGCATGGTCGGCGGTCGCGATGACGGTGGTCGTCTGGCGCAGCGTTCCCCTGTTCTCGAGCAACAGGATGCCGGCTTGCCACACCGCGTCGCTCCACCCGAGTTTCCGGCGCAATTCTTCACGTGGCATACCCTGATGGAGCGGGTGCGCCGCTTGATAGATACGAAGCAGCCTCTGGACTCGCTCTGCCATCGCATCCCATCCCAATGAACTCACGAAAAATTGTCCCAACTGGACTGTCATTCCTTCCTTACTGAGTTGGGTGAGTACCTCGGGGGCGTTGAGCAGACCGGAAACGGCCACGACCTGGGCGGTTGTATGAGGTCTACCATCTGTGAGCGCTGCCATCACGACCTCTTGGGGTGAAGAGGAACGCAACTGCCCCAGGCGGCGGGTGGCCGCCGGATCCCGCCTCCGGTGTCTCGGTGCAAGGTCTGCCACCTCACCCCCTGCGATGGTCCGCCCGGGCGACGGCATACGGACAATGAATCGCTGGCCCAGGACTGCCGGCACGGCACTTTCGAGGCGCACCTGCACCCATCCCTCCTGTCCCGGGGCCAGTTCGTCGCTATTCAGGATGGTGAGTATCGCCGCCCGCTCCGCCGAACCGATGTGGATCGTGACCTCAGTTCCGTGCTGCACTGCAAACGGTGCGTCGGGCAGCACGCGAAGTGTGCCATCAAATCGGCTCACCCCAGCGACTGAGCCGGGCCGTGCGAGCACATCTCCACGGTCAACCTGCTCTCGTGCCGCGCCCGCCAGATTCACTGCTACCCGGCTGCCGGGAGCCGCCGTATCCACCGTGACGCCGTGCGACTGCAGCGTCCGTATCCGGGCACGGACACCGCGCGGCACGATTTCCATCTCCTCACCGCTGTGCAACCGTCCTTCGTGTAAGGTCCCGGTGACGACCGTTCCAAAGCCGGCCACCGTGAACACTCGATCGATGGGCAGGTAGGCGGCACGGTCGCCCGGGTGATCGGGCGCCGTCGCGACGGAGGCATCGAGGGCTCGTAACAATTCGGGCAGGCCGAATCCAGTGGTGGCGCTGACTGGAACCACTGGACTTCCAGCCAGGGTAGTCCTCAGCAGCATCTCTGAAACTTCGTCTCCCATCAGTTCCAGCCACTCGTCATCGACCAGGTCCGCCTTGGTGAGCGCCACGACGCCTTGAGTGACGCCGAGCAGATCGATGATGTGTACATGCTCTCGCGTCTGCGGCATGATACCCTCGTCGGCCGCCACGACGAGCAGTGCCACGTCGATACCGCCCGCCCCAGCCAGCATATTGCGAATAAATCGCTCATGCCCCGGCACGTCCACGATGCTGATGTGTGCCCCGGATGGCAGCGTGAGCGCGGCGAATCCCAGATCAATGGTCATGCCGCGGCGCTTCTCTTCCTCTAACCGATCCGGGTCGACTCCTGTTAAGCGATGAACCAGCGCGGACTTGCCGTGGTCGATATGGCCGGCAGTACCAATCACCTTCATAGTGCGATGGTAGCGAACCTGGCAAGGTCGCCTCCTTGCTGTACCATTTTCGGACACGCGCGCACGGCGGACGCTCTTGATATGCTCGAACCTGTACGCCTAGGGGTACAATCAGATGAAGAAATTTGGACAAGTCGTTGACTGTGCCGGTTAGATACCATGTCAGTACATCGACGCGGAGAAGAGGACGAGGTGGAGGAAAAGAAACTAATTCTGGTGGCGGATGACGATCAATCGATCCGCGGCTTACTGCAGAGCTTTCTGGAAGGCGAAGGTTTTCGCACAGCGGAGGTGAAGAGCGGAAGGGAGGTCATTCCGGCTATCAACAAGCTCCGTCCGGACCTGGTCATGATGGACGTCAGGATGCCCGGTATGAGCGGACTGGAGGTGCTGGAGCAGATGAAACGTCTGCATATCGAAGACGTTCCAGTTCTCACCATGACGGCCTACGGCACCTCGAACATCGCGATTGAGGCGATCCAGCGCGGGGCCTACGACTATGTGACCAAGCCGTTCGCACTGGATGACCTGTTGATGACTGTCAATCGGACCCTGGATCATCGCGCCCTCGCCCTCAGGGTCCGGGATGTGGTCGAAACGATACGTGACCCCCTGGACAGCATCATCGGCAATACGGCGATTATGCAACAGGTGTACAAAACCATCGGACGAGTGGCTCGCACCGACGCGACAGTGCTGGTCACCGGGGAGAGCGGGACCGGGAAGGAACTGGTGGCCGGAGCGCTTCACCTCAATTCAAACCGCCGCACTGGCCCCTACATTAAAGTCCCCTGCGCCTCGCTGACCGAGACCTTGCTAGAGAGTGAACTGTTTGGGCACGAGGCGGGAAGCTTTACCAGCGCGGTAAAAACGCGCAAAGGCCGCTTCGAGATGGCTGATAAGGGAACCATCTTTCTCGATGAAATCGGTGAGATGTCCCTGAACACGCAGAAAAAGCTGCTGCGGGTGCTCCAAGAGCGCGAATTCGAACGAGTCGGCAGCAACTCACCGATCAAAGTGGATACCAGGGTGATTGCCGCTACCAACCGTAGCCTGGCGACTGAAGTAGTGGAAGGTCGCTTCCGAGAAGACCTGTACTACCGTCTCAACGTCATCGCCGTGGAGCTTCCCTCACTGCGCCAGCGGATGGAGGATATCCCCATGCTGACGGAGCACTTCTTGCAAAAGTATCGCAGCGATTCGCCCAATAACAGCCCCCGTATCTCGGAAGAGGCGATGGAACGTCTGATGGAGTACAACTGGCCCGGCAATGTCCGCGAACTGGAGAACACGGTCCACCGAGCGATTATTCTGGCTCGTGAATCGGTGATCACCCCGCAACACATTCTGTTCACCGGCGCTCCAGGCAAGCAGCACGAAGCAGAAGGAGACGGCGCGATTGCGGAGAAGGTCGCCTCCGGCATGAGTCTGAAGGACATCGTCGCCGAGACGGAACGCCAGGCGATCGAAGCGGCCTTGCAGCAGTCGGACGGTAACCGCAGCCAGGCCGCCAAACAACTCGGCATTTACCGCCGCCTGCTGTACGCCAAGATCAAGGAATATGAGTTGCCTGGCATAGCAGGTTAGGCGAGCTGGCGACGCGTATCTTTTCTGCGCCGGCAGTGCTAGGGTCGAGATCAAGATGCCCAGCGATGGGAGAAAGCACGCAGGTGAAATAGTCCGCTTCTGGAGAAACCACGACGAGAAGCATCTCACCGCGGCAGTGACAACCGACGCAGCACGACAGAGGAGAAACACGAATCGTCAAATCCATTGTAAACACGGCTTGCGCTGTTCTGCTGGCCGCCGGTCTGGTAAGCTGCGGATCGACTCAGGCGGCTGATCGCCAACCGCGTACAACTCAAGATGACTCTGAACTCTCCCACATTCAAGTGGCCGATAATGTGGGCACGGCGTTGGTAAATGTACATGTCATGGTCGAGGCCAGACCGACCAGCGAGAAAGCATGGGGCGCTCGGCCGTCGCCGTTGCTCGGTGAAGGTGCAACAGACGGCGAAGGCGATATCCAGGTGGCTCTCGCCCCACCGGACCTGGCCGACCCGATCATCGTCCAGAACCAGTTCTATAATATCCAGGTCTCGTTGGTCGTACCCGGTGGGCCTCCGATCCCTCTGCTTTCGCTACCTCGGTACCTTGGAACGGATCCCAACTTGGTCAAGGAGACTGCCGATGTAGGAGCAAAGTATAAGCAGGTGCGTGTGTCCGCGCAGGCGGCATGCCAGATCCGAGGGGGCTAGGGCGCCGTGGCAATTCTGGCACAGTTCGGATTCGCCCCACTGTCGTCGGTGAGTTGCACGCTTGCTACTAGGCCGGGGACGCGACGTTCACCTATGGCTCGCAGGCCAACTCCAGCACCGGGCTACACAAGATTGGGCATACCCTAAAAACACGTGATCACTTGTCGGCGCGAAACACGCCGGATCGTCCGCCTGCTTTGTAGGTCACCCGGATCTGGCCGATCTCCATGCCTCTGTCTACTGCTTTACACATGTCGTAGACGGTCAGCGCGGCCACCGACACCGCGGCCAGCGCTTCCATCTCCACGCCGGTCCTGGCCTCGGTCCTGACGCGAGCCTGGATCTCGATGCTCGGCGGATTCTCATGCAGATCAAACCGGACCTCGGCGCTGCTGAGTGGAAGACCGTGGCACAATGGAATCAGTTCGGGAGTCCGCTTGGCGGCCATGATCCCGGCGATTCGGGCCACTGCCAGCACATCTCCCTTGGTAACGCTATTCGACCGCACCAGAGCCAGCGTTTCGGCTTTCATGAATACCGTGCCGCGTGCCTCGGCTTCCCGTTCCGTGACGGGCTTGCCGCCGACATCCACCATGCGAGCCGACCCAGCCGCGTTGACATGCGTCAGAGACGGCCCTTCTTCGTCAGCCCCCACGCGTATCCCTCCCCGTGATTCGGTATCTTTGGCCCCAGTGTGACCCAATCGCTACAATTTTGCGGCGTTTCCACCTCGGGTGGCACATGGAGTATACCTTTGCGTTTTTCGCTGCGCGGAACGCTGGCCGCTGTCAAAGCTGCCGCGACTCTGCGGCGCCTACAGCTTCCATACAGCGAAATCGAACGGCGGCGACGCGGTTTCATCGTGCTGCAAATCGACGCGCTCTCGTTTGAGGACCTTCATCGGGCGATGGAGCAGGGGCACCTGCCGCACCTCCGTGCGCTCCTCGACTCATCCCACCGGGTAGACCAATGGCGGAGTGGCGTACCAAGCGACACCGCCGCCATCCAGTGCTCCTTGATGTACGGCAAGAAACGGGACATACCCGGCTTCTATTGGTACGATCGCAGCAAGAGGCGGCCGGTCATTTGTAGCTGGCCGCTGGATATGGCCGGCGTCGAGTCGGACAACGCGGACGGTCGGGCGGGACTGTTTCGGCACGGCAGCGTCTATATGGGCATGGCGGCAGGTGGAGCGCAGCGTGCCGTATTGACGACCAGCGCTCTCGGTCGCACCACATTCCCGCCTCGCCTGAGCGGAATCGACGTTTTCCTGCTTCTGGTGCTCAACCCCTGGAGGCTGATGCGCGCCGGAACCTTGACCGTGGCGGAAGTATTCGTCGAGGTCTATGAGCAGGCAGTCGGGCGCATGAAGCGACAGTATGTGGCGCCGGAGGGGATATTCCCACTGACCAGAGCGTTTACGCACGTGCTGTTCCGCGAACTCACGACCCTCGGCATTCGGTTGGATATTTTTCGCGGTGTACCTGCTATTTACGCCAATTACATCGGGTACGACGAGATCGCCCACCACCTTGGGCCGCGTAGTACAGCCGCTTATCGCGCGCTCAAAGCGCTGGACCGCCAGATTCGCGATGTGAAGAAGGCGCTCGACACCGTGGCGTTGCGTCCCTACGATTTGTACATCATGAGCGACCACGGCATGACGGAGTCGCTCCCCTTTCATCACCTCTACGGCCAGACACTCGGCGCGTTTATCGCGTCGCACGGGGTGACACCGCCCACCGCGAGCGAACTCGATCCCCGGCCGTACCGAGACCTTGCCACTCTGCACCAGTTGGAGGAACTATCCGCTGAAATCGGACCGCGCACCAGTTCGGCAACCGGTTTTTTTCTGGATCGAATGATGCGGGTGGCCATGCGGATCGGCACCGGCCCGCTCCAGGCAGGACTCGCCGACAATCACGACAGCCCAGTCGTGGCGATTTACTCGAGTGCGCTGGCGAACGTCTATTTCACGCATGCAGCGGAACGAGCAGGTATCCCTGATATCGACGAGATGGCGCCGGGGCTGTTGGACGCGCTGGTCCAGCATCCCGGGATCGGGCTGGTCGTGGTACTCAGCGAAGGTAAGACCTGGGCCTTGCAGCAGGGGGGCCGCGTCTGTCTGGATGCGGCGTCGCAGACTGAACTTGAATTTCTGAGGGTGTACGATCAGCCCGCTCTGGTCCGCGCTCAGTTGATGGAACTGGCGGCCATGCCGAGTGCCGGCGATTTACTGGTATTCGGCGCCTATGACGGGACCACGGTGGTGAACTTCGAAGATCATGGGGGAGCGCACGGCGGGCTGGGTGGTGTGCAACAGTTTCCGTTCATGGTCTCGCCCCGCTCCGCACCGAACGCCTTCGAACGCATCGTGGATGCCACCCAGCTTCACCCGTACTTCGCGCAACGCTACCAATCGGCACCTCGTGGCGCCGACCTAGAACCGTCCGGTTCGGCAACCGCTGAAGATAATCCCCGCCGGGGCGCCTCGGTGGCAGCGGGATAGTCGCCCGTCGCTCTGCTCGGCAAACGGAAGGAAGGGGCGTTGACAGAGCGGCGCGTGCCGGCTAATATATAAACAGATATTTTATTAACGCTTGTTTATGTTTAGGGGGCACAGTGACGCAAGACCTTGCGCTCTACTTCCGCGCTCTGGGTGACCGCAAGCGATTGCAGATCGCGCAGTTCCTGGCGCAACATGAGCGCGTGCCCGTGACCCAGTTGGCGGAAGAGTTGCGGCTCAGCCAGCCCCTGATCTCGTGGCACCTGCGTTTGATGCGCCGGGCGGGAATCGTGAAGACGCAGCGAGAAGGGAGGCAGGTCCTCTGCTCTCTCAATCGGCGAGGGCTGCGGTCCTACCAGCAACGCGTGAACATGCTCCTCGATCTAGAGGAGCGCAGCATGGATCAGAGTACCAATCTGCCGGTCGAGACGTTGGAGCCGGCGTCACAGGGATGATGAAAGGAGAGCTAGATTGTCGAAAGTTCGAGTAGGGATCATCGGGGTTGGAAACTGTGCATCGTCACTGGTGCAGGGAATCGAGTACTACCGAGACGCCAGGGACGGTGACTTTGTTCCGGGCCTGATGCACGTGAACCTGGGCGGCTATCACGTCAACGATATCGAGTTCAGCTGCGCGTTTGATGTGGACGTCGAAAAGGTGGGCAAAGATCTGTCGCAGGCGGTCTTCTCGGGCCAGAACAATACCATTAAGTTCGCGGATGTGCCGCACCTCGATGTACCGGTGCAACGAGGAATGACGCATGACGGTCTCGGCAAATACCTGTCGGAGGTCATCACCAAGGCGCCAGGGCCGACGGCCGATGTGGTCCGCATCCTGAAGGAAACCAAGACCGATGTCGTTGTGAGCTACCTACCGGTTGGCAGTGAGGAAGCCACCAAGTGGTACGTGGAGCAGATACTGCAGGCGGGCTGCGGATTCGTCAACTGCATCCCTGTCTTCATCGGTCGTGAAGAGTACTGGCGCCAGCGGTTTGAACACGCCGGTCTGCCGGTGGTGGGTGATGACATCAAGTCCCAGGTCGGCGCCACCATTGTGCATCGCATGTTGACCAGTCTGTTTAAAGATCGCGGGGTCAAGGTCGAGCGAACCAGCCAGCTCAATGTGGGCGGCAACACCGATTTCCTGAACATGTTGGAACGCGAGCGGCTCGAGTCGAAGAAGATCTCGAAGACCAACGCGGTAACGTCGCAACTCGACTACGACATGGGCGCCAGCAACGTCCATATTGGGCCCAGTGACTACGTGGAATGGCTGACCGATCGAAAGTGGGCCTACATCCGGATGGAGGGCCGTACCTTTGGCGACGTTCCGCTCAACGTCGAAATGAAGCTCGAGGTGTGGGACTCGCCCAACTCGGCCGGAGTGGTCATCGACGCTGTTCGCTGTTGCAAACTGGCGCTCGACCACGGCATCTCCGGCGCGCTCGAAGGCCCTTCGGCATACTTCATGAAGTCTCCACCGGTCCAGCACAAGGACGAAGAGGCCCGCGAGATGACCGAAGCCTTCATCCATGCCACTGCCCGCATGCCCGAGACGGTGTCAGCCGCGGTCGCGAAGTAAGGGCCGATGGCACTGTATCTGGTCATACAGGTTAGTGCCTTTCTGTCGCGCTACATTTCTCGCCCATGGCGATACGCGATCGGTACCGCCGTGGGCGAGGCTGTCTATTGGGCGTGGACCAGCAAGCGGCAGACGTTGTTGCAGAACATGGCGACGGTCCTGGGGCTTGATCCTTCCGATCCTCGAGTTCGGCCGGTGGCGCGTCGATCGATGCGGAACTACTGCAAGTACTTGATTGAGTTCCTTGAGCTCCCAAACCTGAGCGCTTCGCATTCGGTCGTCGCGTCCATGCGCCTTGAAGGTGAGGAGCATCTTACAGAAGCCATCAGCAGCGGCAAAGGAGTCATCATCGTTTCTGGGCACTTCGGTAGCATGGAACCCGGCGGAATCCGATTGGCCGCCATGACTGACTTCCACGCTGTCTACGACACGTTTCGGCCGGCATACCTCGACAATCTCATCCGACGCAAGCGCTTGGAAAAGGGGATGAAGCTGATACCGGTCAACCAGATCCGGCAGATGCTGCGAGTGCTGCATGGCGGCGGTACCATCATCACCCTCCTCGACCGCCCAATGGCGCCGGGAAAAGGGATTAAGGTGCGATTCTTTGGCCGGAATGCGTATGTGCCGGCCGGGCCGGCGGTGCTCGCGATGAAGACGGGCGCCACGCTGCTCCCCATCTATCTGTGCAGGCTGCCCGACCTGACGTTCACGGCGCGCATCCTGCCCGCTATTGGGTGGACACCGTCCGGCGACCGAGACACAGACATTCAGGTCATCACCCAGAAGGTGATGGACACGCTCCAAAGTGTCATCCGTGAACATCCCGATCAGTGGTATATGTTTCGACCAATGTGGCCCTCCGATGGCAGCGCCACGCCGATCAGCGCAGCGGCTCGGGAACGTGCTACCGGCGAGCCAGGCGCCTGATGTCGAGCAATGTCGCGCTGTACTTGGCTCTGCGTCTGGTATCTCGGGTCTTACCGTTTATCCCGGTCCGCCTGGCTCACGCCCTCGCGTCCGCCGCGGGGATCGGTGCGTTTTACTTTTTTCGGTGTCCCCGCGCCGGCATTACCTCCAATCTGGCCGTCGTTCTCGCCCTTCCTGCGGGCGATCGACGTGTGCGGGCTGCGGCGCGGGGCTCTTTCCAGACAGACGCCAAGAATTGGGTAGACACCCTTCGCATCGGGAGATTACGGCCGGAAGCGATCGAGGCTCTGGTGGATGTGCACGGCTACGAACACCTCGAGGATGCGCTGGCACAGGGCAGAGGGGTCATCGTGGTGTCGCTCCACCTCGGTAATTACGACTTGGTTGGCCAGGTGATGGCGGCTCGCGGCTGCCGGCTGACGGTGCCGGCCGAGCGCGTCGAACCCGAGCAACTGTTTAGTTTTTTGATGGCCGAGCGCCGTAGCCAGGGAATCAATGTCATACCCATCGAACGGGCGCCCCGAGAGATGCTGCGGGCGCTGCGGGCGGGGGAAGCCGTGGGAATCACCGCGGACCGCAACATCGCGGGCAGAAGCCTGGCGGTAGATTTTTTTGGCCGGCCCGCCATCTTTCCCCGCGGACCGGCGGCACTCGTCAGGCACAGCACAGCTCCGGTTCTGATGGCCGTTGGGTTGCGCCTCCCGGGGGGACGCTTCCACGGAGAGATCAGCGCTCCGCTGTGCTTGGTGAGGACCGAGAATGCCGACGCTGATGAGATTGAGAACACCGCTCGACTGGCAAGAGTGATGGAGACCTATATCCGGCGATATCCCAACCAGTGGCTGGCCTTCAGCTCAAGCTGGCCCGCCCCAAGCGTCACGGGCGGTGTTGTTACCATAGGGCAACAGGAAAAGGCGGCGGCAATAGCAGAAGGCGGCGATATGAGGCTCTTGGCACTCCGGACTCCATGCGCTCGTTGCTTTCGCACCACGATCCGGTCAAGCGCCGGCCCATCGCGACTATTGTCTGCTGCCTGCCTCGTCGATCATCCGGGCGAAATCGGGCAGCGTTGAAAATAGCGCTGGTTTCTCCGTACGACTACCCGTATCCGGGCGGGGTCACCAATCACGTCCGACACTTACACCGCGAGTTCAAGCTGATGGGGCATGACGTGCGGATCATGGCCCCTTCCTCCAATCGAAACCTGGAACGAGACGAGGAGGACGTCTATCGCATTGGTGGGGTGCGTAGAGTACCGGCCAATGGCTCCATCGCGCGCATCACGCTCTCGTTCCGCCTCGCTCGTAGGGTCCGGGAGGTGTTGCAGGAAGAGCAGTTCGATGTGGTCCACGCGCATGAACCGCTCATGCCTTCCCTGCCGCCGACGGTCCTGAAGTATTCGACCTCGGTCAACGTGGGAACCTTCCACGCCTATCGAGGCTCATACTACGGTTACTTCTACGGCCGGCCCGTATTACGGCACGCCTTTCGCGAGCTAGACGGGAGAATTGCTGTTTCTCGGGCGGCGAAACGGTTCGTGCGTCAGTACTTCATGGCCCCCTACAAGATTATTCCAAACGGGGTGGAATTGGACCGCTTCGATCCGCGGCGAGTTGAACCGTTGGCCGAGTTTCGCGATGGGCGCCCGAACGTGTTGTTTGTTGGCCGGCCCGAGAAGCGTAAGGGAGTGGGATATCTCCTGCGCGCGTACAAGCACGTCAAGCACTGCTTTCCAAACGCTCGATTCATTATTGTCGGCGCTGGAGACTGGCAGGATTCGCCGTACACCGCGTACATTCAGCGTCACGAACTCCGAGACATCGTCGTGGTTGGCGAGGTGTCCGAGGACGCTCTTCCCAGGTATTACCGCAGCGCGGATGTGTTCTGCGCGCCCGCGGTACAGGGGGAGAGCTTCGGAATCGTGCTGCTGGAAGCGATGGCGGCTGGACTTCCCGTCGTCGCCTCGGACATTGAGGGGTATCGTCAAGTGCTCGCTGAAGCGCCCAGAGAGCTCCTGGTGCCACCCCGCAACGAAACAGCTCTGGCTGACGCCATTTGCGTGCTGTTGCAGGACCGGGACGCGGCTCGCGCAGTCGGCGCATGGGGCCGCCAGGCGGTCGAGCAGTACTCCTGGCCGCGCGTGGCCGAACAGGTACTGGACTTCTATCTCAAGACCGGAAGCCGGCCAGCGCCGGCGCTGACTAGACCGGTGCTTCGGCCCTCCAGCATGGTGATGTGAGATGCTTCCTGAATGGCTTCAGGCGGGTGCGCGCCGGATAGCCGAAGGCGTTGTGACGCCGCTGGCACGGACGGGCGTCACACCCAATATCATCACCGTGGTCGGCTTTCTGCTCAATTGTGCGACTGCCGGGGTGCTCGCCAGCGGACACCTGAGTATCGGTGGAGGGTTGCTGTTCTTTTCGGGCATGTTCGACATGCTGGACGGAGCACTGGCCCGCGTGATGTCACAGCAAAGTGACTTTGGCGCCTTTCTCGACTCTATTCTCGATCGGTACTCTGAGGCTGCAATTCTCCTGGCTCTAATCTATCAGTTCTCCATCGACAGTCCGGCGCGGCCCGTGCCGGTCCTCTTGGTCTACTTGGTGGCTATCGGGTCTTTAGTCATCAGTTACGCCCGAGCACGGGCCGAAGGGCTCGGCCTGGAGGCCAAGATGGGGATTGCTCCCCGTCCGGAACGAGTATTGATCCTCGGCCTCGGTTTGCTTTTCAATGCCACCACGACCGTTCTTGCGCTGGTGGTGCTCACGTTCATCACCCACTTCACCGCCATGCAGCGGCTGTACGCGGTGTGGCGACAGACACGAGTCAAAGTGGTCGAGCCCAAACCGTCCCGCGTGAAAGCGCCCGAGACGGGAGCCACCTGAACCGGTGCGTCGCTGCAGCGCGATACACTGAAGCATGACGTGTTCCCGCGGCTCCGACCGATGAGCGCCTCGCCTCGCCGCTTGCTGATTCTCGCCGAGGGCACGCTCGACTTCCACCATGGCAAGACGGCGACCAGCTTGCTCCGGTACCGACCGGAAGAGGTCGTCGCGGTTGTAGACAGCGAGCACGCCGAACGAACCACCGATCAAGTGCTTGGTTTAGCCGGAGAAACTCCGATTGTCGCCCGCGTCGAAGACGCGTTTGCGTTGGAGCCGACCGCACTACTAATCGGCATAGCCCCCAGGGGCGGCGCTCTGCCCGAGAACTGGCGCCGGCAGATAGTGGCCTGCATCGCACACGGCATGGACGTTATCAGCGGCTTGCACTTCATGCTCAACCAAGACCGGCATTTTGTGCGGGCGGCCACACAGTACGGGGTGACGCTTACCGACGTGCGCACGCCACCGCCCGATCTCACGGTCGCCGGCATGAAGCCACGCCGGGCAGGCGCCCGTGTCGTAACCTTCGTTGGCAGCGACTGCGCGGTGGGTAAGATGACGGCGGCACTGGAAGTGGCCGCCGCAGCCCGACGTCTTGGCCTATCAACCGCCTTCGTCGCGACCGGTCAGACCGGGATCATGCTGGAGGGCGCGGGGGTGGCGGTGGACAGGGTGATCGGCGACTTCATGGCAGGCGCCGTGGAAACCCTGGTGGTCGGGGCCTGTAAGGAAGCGGATTGGGTGTTCGTGGAAGGCCAGGGATCGCTGTTGCACCCGGGATATTCCGGAGTCACCCTGGCGCTGCTGCACGGCTCTCTGCCCGACGCTATGATTCTCGTCCACCCGCCGTCTCTCGAATACGTCGAGGACTATCCATTGAAGATTCCATCCCTCCAACGGTTGGTACAGATCTATGAGGAAGCGGCCGGGTGGGTGAAACCGGCGTCGGTAGTGGGCGTGGCGCTCAACACCCGAGACCTCAATCGAGCCGAGACGGAGCAAGCGATTACCGAGGCCGAAGGTGAGACCGGTCTGTCTTGCACCGATCCGGTGAAGTGCGGCGGAGAAAAGCTGGTACAGGCGCTGCTAGCCATGTTTGAGGCTTCGGCAAACTGAAAAGCGGTCAATTTGATGTGCAACGGGAAGGAGGTAGCAATGGAACGCGACGTACGTCTGACATCCCTGGTGCGATGTGCGGGTTGAGCCAGTAAGGTCAGCATGACTGACCTGGCGTACGTGTTACGTCACCTTCCTCCTCCCGGTGACCCCAACCTTCTGGTCGGCGCCAATCCCGCGGACGACGCTGCCGTGTATCGCCTGAGCGACGATCTGGCGCTGGTGCAAACGGTCGATTTTTTCACGCCCATCGTCGATGACCCGTATACCTTCGGTCAGATCGCGGCGGCAAACTCGCTGAGCGACGTGTACGCGATGGGCGCTCGGCCCATAACCGCGCTAAACATTGTGGGGTTCCCGATCAAGACGCTGCCGGCAGAAATCCTGACGGAAATTCTTCGAGGAGGCGCAGACAAGGCGAGCGAAGCAGGCGTACCGATCGTCGGCGGCCATACCGTTGACGATGCTGAACCGAAGTATGGCTTGTCTGTCACAGGGGTGGTCCACCCGCAGCGCTATATTACCGCGCACGGCGGCCAGCCCGGAGACCTGCTGGTTTTGACCAAACCGCTCGGGACGGGGACCATTTCGACCGCACTGAAGGCAGAAAGTGCCGTGACCACGCACGTGCAGCAAGCGGTTCTCTGGATGACGACGCTCAATCGCGCGGCGTCCTCGGCCATGCTGGCGGCAAGGGCACACGCCGCCACGGACATCACGGGATTCGGCTTATTGGGTCACCTCCTCGACCTCTGCCAGGCCTCGAAGGTGGGGGCACGAATCGATAGCGCAGCCGTTCCGTTTTTGCCAGGAGCGCTCGCCTATGCTCAACAGGGTTTGGTGCCGGCCGGGACCCAGAGCAACCTCAGCTACGTGCGCCCATTTGTCGAATTCGGCAGGTCTGAGGAGGCCGTTCAGGCTCTACTGGGGGATCCGCAGACCTCAGGCGGACTCCTGATCGCTCTATCTCCCGAGCACCTGGCGGATTTCAGCAGTGCCGCCGATGGGGAGATGCTCGTCACCGCAATTGGCCGGCTAACGTTACCGGACTCGCAGCCCCTGATCACCATCCTCTGACAGCGTGCGCAGGCACCCCTTTGCCGAGAATGCTTGATAGGAGAGCACTAAGCTTCACTGGCAGTGTTATAATCAAGGCACGTGCGCGTATGCAGCGCCTATCGCTTGCTATTGCAGCGAGGGGTGGCCCGGTATTGCGAGTACGACGTACTGAACTGATCCGGATAGAGTAATCGAGGGAAAATTATGGCAGAAGAATCCGCGGAAACCGAGGCAAAGACCGAGGGCCGGTATCGCTTACCCGTCTTGCCACTTTTCGAAACCGTTGTGTTTCCGCATATGCTGACTCCAATTCAAGTGGGCCGGCAGCCATCACTGCTGGCCGTTGATGAGGCAGTGAAACAGCGGCCACATCGCATCGTCCTGGTGACGCAGAACAACTCGAGCAAACAGGACGTAGGGCCGGACGATCTGATGGTCATTGGGGTCCTGGCGAGCCTTGGTCCCATGTTTCGTTTGCCGGACGGAAGCGTCCAACTTCTGGCCCAGGGAGAGCAGCGCGTCAACATCATCCGCTACACGCAGAGCGAGCCATTTCTTGAAGTCGAAGTTGAAGTTATAGCGCAGGACGTCCAACCGTCCCGTGAGTTGACCGCGCTGATGGAAACGGTAAAAGAGCTGTTCGTAACCTATGCCAACTTACGAGGCAATCTTCCGGCCGAGCCATTGTCCACGGCGCACGAGGTGGATGACGCGGCGTGGCTGGCGGACATGGTGGGGTACATTCCTGAGATCGAGCCTGAAGAGCGCAAGGATCTGCTCACCATACTTGGCGTCGAGGAGCGCCTGAAGCGGGCGCACGAATTGCTCTCCGAGCAGGTAGAAGTGCTCGAGTTAAAGAGCAAAATCAGCAATGAAGTGCAGAAAAACATCGACAAGACGCAACGCGAGTATCTCCTCCGCGAGCAAATGAAGGAGATTCAGCGTGAGCTGGGCGATCTCGACCCGGAGCAAGCAGAGGCTCAGGAGTGGCGGGAGAAGATCGAAGTCGCTGGTATGCCGGACAAAGCCCGAGAAAAGGCGGAAAAAGAGGTCGATCGTCTCGAACGCATGCCGGCGGCCTCGCCCGAGGTAGGCATGATCCGCACCTACCTCGATTGGCTGGTGGGTATGCCCTGGTCCGCGAGCACGGATGACCAACTCGATATTCGAGCCGCGGCAGAGCAGCTTGATGCCGACCATTACGGGCTTGAAATGGTCAAAGAGCGCATTCTCGAGCACCTCGCCGTCCGCAAGCTGTCGACCGAATTGCGCAGCCCGATCATCTGCCTGGTGGGTCCCCCCGGCGTCGGGAAGACCAGTCTGGGCAAATCGGTTGCAGTGGCTCTGGGACGTAAATTTGCTCGCATGTCTCTGGGCGGCGTGCACGATGAGGCGGAGATTCGGGGACACCGGCGGACCTACATAGGGTCTCTACCTGGCCGGATCATTCAAGCCATTAAACAGGCCGGTTCCAACAATCCGGTGATTATGCTGGATGAGATCGATAAAGTTGGTGCGGACTTCCGGGGCGACCCGTCGGCTGCTCTGCTCGAGGTGCTGGATCCGGAACAGAACACAGAATTTTCCGATCACTACCTCGAGGTACCTTTTGATCTATCGAACGTGATGTTCATCACCACGGCCAACGTGCTGTATACCATCCCGGCCCCGCTCCGCGACCGCATGGAAATCATCGAGCTGCCTGGATACACCGAAGCGGAGAAGGTGGAGATCGGCGAGCGCTTTCTCACGCCGAAACAGCGCAAGTTTCACGGGATCGAGGACGACCAGCTCACCTTCACGCGAGACGCGATGCATCTACTGGTCCGGGAATACACTCGGGAGGCCGGCGTGCGCCAGCTGGAACGCGAGATTGCGACGGTCTGTCGCAAGATCGCCCGCCGCTTTGTTGAGGACAGTCCCGTGCCAACCCACGTCGACACGGCCGACATTGCCACCTACCTGAAAGCGCCGCGCTTCACCTGGGGAATCGTGGAGGAATATGACGAAATTGGCGTCGCCACCGGATTGGTGGTAACTGAGGCTGGCGGGGACGTCATTCCGGTGGAAGTGACGCTGATGGACAGCAAGCCGAATTTCATTTTGACCGGTCAACTGGGCGAAGTGATGCAAGAGTCGGCTCGGGCGGCCATGTCCTACGTCCACTCGCGATCGCGAGACCTGGGTATCAAGCCGTCGGCCTTTGAGGAGCATTCGATCCACATCCATGTGCCGGCCGGCGCCATTCCCAAAGACGGCCCATCGGCGGGAATTACCATGGCGACGGCGTTGATCAGCGCCCTGTCTGGTCGCAAAGTCCACAAGGACCTGGCCATGACCGGCGAAATCACGCTACGCGGGCAGGTGTTGCCGATCGGTGGTTTGAAGCAGAAGGTGTTAGCAGCCCACCGCGCCGGAATCAAGACCGTGGTCTTTCCTAAAAAGAATATGAAGGATCTGGAGGAGATACCGGACGACGTGCGCGCGGAAATTCACCTGATACCGGCCAACAGCATGGACGAGGTCATTCAACTGGCGCTGCTCGAGCGTCCGGCGCCGGGCGAGGTCATGAAATACGCCCATTTTGACGCCATCCTGCTCCCTGGGCTCGAGGGAACCTGGCAGACCCCGCCCGCCCCGGCTGGGTAGCCTCGCTAAACGAGAGAGGGGCCGCCCTGAAGCGGTACTGGCCCTCTCTCGTTCACTCTCGGTGCGGGCACCCTTATAGGTGCACGCTCAACATTTATCCTTGACACTACATCGCTCAAGATTCTATACTGAGGCAGGTTGCATGTGAGGCTCCGGCTTCAGAAAAACCTCGCAAAGACATACCAAAGTAAGACAGAACAAAGGAGTCCTACAGATGGCAAAGGTGGTTGGAATCGACCTGGGGACCACAAACTCGGTCGTGGCCGTCATGGAGGGCGGCGAACCGATGGTCATCCCCAACACCGAAGGCAGCAGGCTTACCCCGTCCGTGGTTGCCTTCACCAAGACCGGTGAACGCCTGGTCGGGCAATTGGCAAAGCGTCAGGCGGTGGTCAACCCAGACCGGACGATTGCGTCTATCAAGCGCAAGATGGGAACCAATGACAAGGTTGATATCGACGGCAAGGGATATACGCCGCAAGAAATATCGGGCATGGTACTCGGCAAGCTGAAGACTGATGCCGAGAAGTATCTGGGCGAAACCGTGAATCAGGCGGTGATCACCGTTCCCGCCTACTTCAACGACAGCCAGCGACAGGCCACCAAGGACGCCGGCACCATTGCCGGTCTCGAAGTGCTCCGCATTATCAATGAGCCGACTGCTGCCGCCCTGGCCTATGGGCTGGACAAGAAGCAGTCTGAGACGATTCTGGTGTTCGACCTGGGAGGCGGCACCTTCGATGTCTCAGTGCTGGAAGTTGGCGACGGTGTGTTCGAAGTGAAGTCCACCGCCGGCGACACGCACCTGGGCGGCGACGATTATGATCGCCGAATCGTCGATTGGATCGCCGGCGAGTTTCAGAGCGAGGAGGGCATCGACCTCCGCAAGGACCGCCAGGCACTACAGCGCCTGCTGGAAGCCGCCGAGAAGGCCAAAGTTGAGCTTTCGGGCGTGGTGCAGACAGAAATCAATCTGCCCTTCGTGACGGCCGATCAGAACGGCCCCAAGCACCTTATCAAGACGATTACGCGGGCGAAGTTCGAGGAACTCACCGACGATCTGACACAGCGTTGCGTCGGTCCGTTCAGCCGAGCGCTCGAAGACTCGAAGCTCAGCGAGAAGGAAATTGATGAGGTAGTGCTGGTCGGTGGTTCGACTCGTATGCCGGTTATTCAAGAACTCGTCAAGAAGCTGACCGGCAAAGACCCGCATCAGGGTGTAAACCCGGATGAGGTAGTCGCGGTAGGCGCGGCCATTCAGGCCGGCGTCCTGATGGGCGATGTGAAAGATGTCGTTCTACTGGATGTCACTCCGCTCTCCCTGGGGATCGAAACCCTGGGCGGTGTGAACACCGTGCTCATTCCGCGCAACACGACGATTCCAACCGCTAAAAGCGAGACGTTCAGCACCGCTGAGGATAATCAGACGGCAGTGGATGTCCACGTAAGCCAGGGCGAGCGTCCAATGTCGCGCGACAACATGAGCCTGGCCCGTTTCCGCCTGGAGGGCATCCCGCCCGCTCCTCGTGGTCTGCCGCAGGTGGAAGTGACCTTCGACATTGATGCCAACGGGATCCTCAACGTTCATGCCAAGGATCTTGGTACTGGGCGTGAGCAGAGTGTGAAGGTCACTGCCAGCACCAACCTGAGTAGTGGCGACATCGATCGCATGGTTCGCGAGGCAGAGCAGAACGCGCAGCAAGATGCCGACGCACGAGCGGTCGCCGAGGAGCGGAATACGGCGGATAGCCTCGCGTACAGCACTGAGAAAACGCTCAAGGACGCCGGGGATAAGATCTCCGAAACGGATCGGCAGAGCGTCGAGCGTGCCCTATCGGAGTTGCGCGATGCGCTCAAGGGCAACGATGCCGGCGCGATTCGATCCGCGCGCGAGAGCCTCGAACAAGCCTGGGGACCTGTTGCGTCCTCCCTATACAGTCAATCGGCTGCTGGCGCGGACGAGCAGACCGCGGCGGGCGCCGCTGCCGGAGGCGAGACTCGACCGAATTCAGGCGAAGACGTGGTTGACGCCGAATTTCGATCGACCGAACAGTAAGGTGCGGACTGGGGGGGCGGCCCTGCGCCGCTCCTCCTGGCCCAGTGGAGAGAAGTACATGACTGAACAGTTGGACAAACAGGTTGGCGCCTCTGGCCAAGATACGCCGCTCGATCCACGCTCCGCCGAGGAGGCGGTGACAGCGGCCGATGGGAGGGACTTCGCAGCGACTTCACGGGTGGAGGCGCTGGAGCAGGAGCTGGCTGCGGCCCAGCAAGACGTGGCCGCCAGTCAGGACAAGTTCTTGCGGGCACGAGCCGACATGGAAAATTACAAGAAGCGCATTGAGCGCACCTACGCGGAGCTAACGAAATCCTCGAAGAAAGATCTTCTGCGCAAGGTACTGAGCGTCAAAGACAACCTGGAGCGAGCGTTGCAGTTTGGTGAGGGTGCTGAGACCGCCGGCGAATCGGTCCTCGAGGGCGTCCGCCTGACGCAGTATCAGCTTGATCAGATGCTGCAACAGGAGGGCGTGACGCCCATCGATGCCGAGGGAAAGCCGTTTGATCCGTATACGGAAGAGGCGATCCAGACCATGAACGACCCCAACGTGCCGGACCACACCGTCGTCCAGGTGGCCCGCACCGGATACACCTATCAAGATGAAGTGTTGCGGCCCGCTCAAGTTGTGGTGAGCGTGCACGCCTAAGGACAGTTGCCGCCGGGTCCTGTCACGGGCAGGGCACGGCGGCTAGCGGCCAGCACTACCGCGGATACGAGGCCATCAAGCGTATGGACTACAAGGACTATTACAAAATTCTGGGCGTTGACAAGAAGGCGTCCGAAAAGGAAATGAAGAGCGCGTATCGCAAGCTGGCTCGCAAGTACCATCCTGACGTTAATCCGGGGGACAAATCGGCCGAGACGAAGTTCAAAGAGATCAATGAGGCCCACGCCGTCCTGACCGACGCGGATAAACGGAAGAAGTACGACACGCTTGGACCCGATTGGGAGAAGCGATTCCAACAGAGCTACCGACCGGGCCAGGGTCCCTACACCTATACCCAGGGCGGGAATGCCGGGACGGCGGATTTCAGCGATTTCTTCGAGGGTCTCTTTGGTCAGCGTGGCGCTCCCTCCGGAACGAATAACACGAATTTCGACTTTGATCTGGGCTCACTTTTCGGTCGCGGACGTGGCAAACAGCCGCAGGTCGCCCAGCGTGGCGCCGATGTGGAACAGGGAGTCGACATCATGCTCCCAGAGGCGTTCCATGGAGTCGAACGGGCGTTTACCCTGCAGACACCGCAAACCTGCCCGACCTGCCAGGGCGCTGGGGTGGTGGACAACCACTCCTGTCCGACGTGCCAGGGCGCAGGCACAGTATTGAAGTCGAAACGCCTCGAGGTGAAGATTCCCGCCGGCGTGCGCGAGGGCTCGCGAGTCCGCGTGGCCGGCGAGGGCAACCCTGGCATGGGAGCAGCGCCCCCGGGCGACCTGTACCTGGTGGTGCATATGGCGCCGGATACTCGATTTCGACGTGAGGGCGACGACCTCTACACCGATGTCGCTTTGCCCATGACGCGGTTAGTCCTGGGCGGAGAGGTGGAGGTGCCAACACTGGAGGGCCGTGTCACTATGCGGGTGCCAGCCGGTTCGCAGAACGGCCGCACCATGCGGCTGGGTGGTCAGGGCATGCCGCAACTCAAAACGGGCCAACGAGGCAATCTGTACGCCAAGCTCGTCGCGCTTCTTCCTACCACCCTCGACGAGCACCAGAAGGACCTTTTCCAGCAACTGGAAAAAGCCGGGGTGTGAACCGCCTGAATAGATGAGGAAACAGGATTGCGAGTGGAGGGCAGCACGGTGAGAGAACGAAGGCTATATACCATCAGCGTGGCGGCCGAACTGGTCAGTGTCCACCAGCAAACACTCCGCCACTATGAGCGGCTGGGACTGGTTGAGCCGCTGCGCGGCAAGGGCGAGATCCGCTATTACTCGCCGCAAGACATTGAACGAATTCAGCAGATACGACGTTTGGTTGAAGAGCTCGGCGTCAATCTAGCCGGGGTAGAAGTAATTCTGAACATGCGCGACCAGCTCGAACGCCTGCGCAGTGAGTCCATCGAAACTATTTCCCGGATGCGCGAGGAGCACGAGAGCGAGACGCGACGACTCAAAGAGATTATTCGGAGGTTACAGGGCATCGGCGACGGGAAACAAACGGTGGAGGTCTAGTCCTCTCACCGCCTCGTCGTTGCTCTATCCATGACGTATGAACACACAACGATTTACTGAAAACTCACAGAAAGCCCTGGTGGCCGCGCAAGAACTCGCGGCCGAGCGCGGAAACAGCCAGGTCGAGGAAGAGCATCTACTGATGGCGCTGCTCAACCAGCCGGAAGGGATCGTTCCGACGCTGCTGGAAAAGGTCAATATCCCGGTGGGTAACCTACAGGCTGAACTGACGGCCCTGCTGGACCGTCTGGCGAAGCTGTACGGGGGCGCGTCCCAGCCCAGCATCTCACCGGAGTTGAGAAACGCGATGGTGAGGGCACATGAGATCATGGCCGACATGCACGACGAATACGTGTCGGTCGAGCACCTCCTGTTGGCCATGGTCGACAACCGCGACAACAGTACGGTTGGCCGTCTGCTCCGCCGGCTTGGCGCGAGCAAAGATGCGGTGCTCACGGCGCTGGCGTCTATCCGCGGGAGCCAGCGCGTGACCGACCAGAATCCGGAAGGGAAGTATCAGGCGCTGGAACGCTACAGGCGGGATCTGACCGCTCTGGCGCGGCAGGGTAAGGTCGATCCGGTTATTGGGCGGGACGAGGAAATTCGGCGCGTTATCCAGGTGTTATCGCGTCGTACCAAAAACAATCCGGTATTGATCGGCGAGCCGGGTGTTGGCAAAACAGCGATTGTGGAGGGACTCGCGCAGCGCATTGTGCGGGAGGACGTGCCCGAGCCGCTCAAAGGCAAACGAGTGATGCAGCTCGACCTGGCGGCCATGGTCGCGGGGGCCAAGTATCGAGGGGAGTTTGAGGAGCGCCTCAAGGCGGCGCTCAAGGAAGTGCAGGAAGCAGGCGGCGACATCATCCTCTTTATCGATGAGCTTCATACGGTGGTGGGCGCCGGCGCGGCCGAGGGCGCCATGGACGCGGGCAACATGCTCAAGCCAATGCTGGCTCGTGGCAAGCTTCGCCTGGTGGGCGCGACCACGCTCAACGAGTACCGCAAATATATCGAAAAGGATGCCGCGCTGGAGCGGCGTTTCCAGCCGATCCTGGTCCCCGAGCCGAACGTGGACGATACGATCAGCATCCTACGTGGACTGAAAGAACGTTATGAGGTCCACCACGGCGTAAAGATCACCGATGCAGCACTGGTCGCCGCGGCGGTCCTTTCCGACCGCTACATCACTGATCGGTTTTTACCTGACAAGGCCATCGACCTGGTCGACGAGGCAGCCAGCCGCCTGCGCATGGAGATCGAGTCCATGCCATACGAGATCGATGAGCTTGATCGACGCGTGATGCAACTGCAGGTCGAGAGCGCCGCGTTGTCGAAAGAGCGGGATGAGCCCTCGCGTGAGCGCCTCGATCGCGTGCAGCGGGAGATCGCGGAGCTGCGCGGCCAGTCGGATGTCCTCAAAGCGCAATGGCAGGCTGAGAAGGAAGTCATCGCGGACATTCGAGCTGGGCGCGAAGAGATTGAGCAGACCAAGACGGCCATCGGCCAGGCGGAGCGCGATCTGGATTTGGGCCGCGCGGCGGAACTGCGCTACGGACGAATGGTGGAGTTGGGCAAGGAGCTATCCGACGCTGAAAGCAAGCTGGCGGAACTGCAACAGACCGGTCAGATGCTGAAGGAAGAGGTCGGCGAAGACGACGTGGCCGAGGTGGTCGGTAAGTGGACCGGCATTCCGGTGAGCAGGCTACTGGAGGGCGAGGTGCAAAAGCTAATCAGCATGGAAGAGCGTCTGCACGATCGCGTCGTCGGCCAGGAGCAGGCTATTGAAGCGGTGTCAAGCGCCGTACGACGTGCTCGAGCCGGATTGCAAGACCCTAACCGCCCGCTCGGAAGTTTTCTGTTCCTGGGCCCGACCGGCGTGGGAAAGACCGAACTGGCGCGAGCGCTCGCCGAGTTCCTCTTTGTCGACGAGCAAGCCATGATTCGCCTTGATATGTCGGAATACATGGAGAAGCACACCGTGGCCCGCTTGATCGGCGCGCCTCCCGGGTACGTGGGGTACGAGGAGGGCGGTCAGCTCACCGAGGCCGTGCGGCGCCGGCCGTACGCCGTACTCCTCCTGGATGAGATTGAGAAGGCGCACCCGGACGTCTTCAATGTTCTGCTCCAGATCCTGGACGACGGCAGGCTCACAGACGGCCAGGGCCGCGTGGTGAACTTCAAGAACACGGTTATCATCATGACTTCAAACGTGGGCAGTGACGTCATTCAAGAGATGGGATCGGCGGATTACGAAGCCATGCGCCAGGCGGTGGTAGGCGTTCTCCGTGACCACTTCCGCCCTGAGTTCCTGAATCGGATCGACGAGGTCATCATCTTCCATGGGCTGAGCCGGGCACAGATCAAGTCGATCGTCGATATTCAGCTTCGCTCTCTGCAAGAGCGCCTCGGCGGGCGAAAACTGAAGGTCGAGTTGAGCGAAGAAGCCAAGGAGTTGCTGGCGGAGAAAGGATGGGATCAGGTGTATGGCGCCCGGCCGTTGAAGCGAGCAATCCAGAAGCTGGTGCTCGATCCCCTGTCGATGGACGTGCTGCAGGGAAAGTTCCATGAGGGCGACACCATCACCGTGGATAAGGACGGAGACCACCTGGTGTTCCGGGCCATGGCGGATGAACGAGAGCCGGTCGGCGTCTAAAGACGCCGGAAGCTGGTGATGGTGGGAGACCGGGCCCGGGCGGTTCGGTCTTCCAAGGCCCGCGCACTGCCTATCTCCTCAAAATCCTTCAGGCGGTTTAGATGCCCTTGCCCTGCTCGGTCTCCTTTTTTGCGCCCGTCTCCGCGTCGGCCCCTGCTACCATGATTGATGCTCAATCGTCGATACCCGCATCGAGAGGCGGGCCGGGTTGCCGCTCCTGTCTTCGGCCTGGCCGGAATCATCGCGGGCGTCGTCAGCGCGTCGCTGATTGGCAATGCTCCTCCCCCGGTGGCAAACGCCGCGCTCTGGGCGGCGATCGGCGGGGTAGTGGCGTACCTGGTCTTCTCATCGGAGGGACCTCAGAAGCGGCCAGCCTCCGTGGTCCAGGCTGCTATCGCCGATGGCGTCGTGGCCGGCGTCATCGTGGCCACCACCTTGATCCTGCTCGATCTGTTTGCCGGAGCCGGCGCCGGCGGAACTGCCGGCGTTCCGATCACCTTCGGACGGGTGACGGAGGGAATCGGCAGCGGCCTGCTCAGCGGCGCAGCGGGAGGAGGGCTGCTCGGCTACCTGGTCTTTCTCGTTGGCGGAAGTGAGAAGCTGGAGCGACGGCCGGCCCCTTCCCGCCGCAAATTCGGCAAGTCTAAGGGCGGAGCCACCCGCCGCAGACGGTGATAAGCGATACCCTCTTTATGCTGTTGGGAACAACTGTCCGCGCGCAATGGTAGAATCATCGGTTATGTTGGCACGCTGGAGCGCACCTTGCCGGTAGATCGAATCGATGTGGAGCACGTCGCCAGGCTGGCCCATATCACTCTCCGCGACGACGAGGTGCGGGAGCTGACGCTCCAGTTGTCCTCGATCGTGGATCACGTGGCTCGGCTGCAGGAGTTAGACACCGAGGGTATCGAGCCGACTGGGTTTGCCGTGCCGTCGTCCAACGTCATGCGGGACGACGAGGTGACGCCCTCCTGGCCGGTCGAAGCGGTGCTGGCCAACGCCCCCGTCCGCCACGATACGGTCTTCGAAGTGCAGGCCGTGCTGGATTGACGGCGCCTCCCACCCTGTCGCGGAATCACAATACCTATCGCCTCTCTCTGATCACCCTCGGGCCGAAAACACCGGTACAAACACCATGGATCTTGCGTATCTATCCATAGCCGAGACTCGCACGCTGCTGACCACCCGCCAGGTCAGTGCGGTCGACCTGGCGCGCGCCGCCCTCGACCGCATACAGCGGCTCGACCAACGTCTGGGCGCCTACCTGCGCGTGACGGCGGACCTCGCGCTGCTCCAGGCACAGCGAGCCGACGCTCGGTTGGCCGCCGGCAACGCCGGTCCCCTTACCGGCATTCCGCTGGCCATCAAAGATATTTTGTCAACCGCAAGCGTTCCGACCACCTGTGGGTCGCGAATGTTGGAACACTACGTGCCGCAGTACAACGCCACGGTCGTCTCTCGTTTACTTGAGGCCGGGGCGGTGTTCCTGGGCAAGACCAACATGGATGAGTTTGCCATGGGAAGCTCCAACGAAAATAGCGCCTTCTGGCCGGTGAGAAACCCCTGGGACGAGAGTCGAGTGCCGGGTGGCTCAAGCGGTGGCTCGGCGGCAGCGGTCGCCGCCGGTATGGCCGGCGTGGCACTGGGAACCGATACCGGCGGGTCGATCCGGCAACCGGCGGCCCTCACTGGGACCGTGGGACTCAAGCCAACGTACGGCAGGGTCTCTCGCTTCGGCCTGATCGCCTTTGCCTCGTCGCTTGACCAGATCGGTCCCATTTCCCGCTCGGTTGCCGACGCGGCGGAGGTGCTGCAGATCATCGCGGGCGCCGATCCACTGGATTCGACCGCAATCAATGCGCCGGTTCCGACGTATACCGCGTCACTCGATGGCGATGTCAAGGGCATGCGGCTCGGCGTGCCCAGGGAATACTTTGGCGAGGGAATGGAACCGGGTGTGGCAGCCGTGATGCAAGACGCGCTCCGCACCTACGAGTCTCTTGGCGCCTCAATCGTGGACGTGTCGCTCCCCCACACGGTGTACGGCTTGCCGACCTACTACATCATCTCGCCAGCGGAAGCCATGGCTAATCTGGCGCGCTACGATGGCGTTCGTTACGGGCTATCAGTGCGTGGGGAGGATATTTGGGAGATGTTTGGCGGCACGCGCGCGGCGGGATTTGGCGCTGAGGTAAAGCGCCGCATCCTACTCGGTACCTATGCGCTGTCGTCCGGGTACTATGATGCCTACTATGTCAAAGCGCAAAAGGTCCGCACGCTGGTCCGGCGAGATTTCGAGCGCGCGTTCGAGCAGGTGGACGCGCTAATTGGACCTACTACCCCGACCGTGGCGTTTAAGCTGGGCGAGAAAACGGCCGACCCGCTACAGATGTACCTGAACGACGTGTACACGGTGCCGGCCAGCATGGCCGGAATTCCCGCCGTGTCGCTCCCAGCCGGTTTCGCCGGAGGCCTGCCGGTGGGTCATCAGGTCCTGGGGAAACCGTTGGACGAACTGACGATTTTACGGGTTGCTCACGCCTTCGAGCAGGCAACTTCACATCACCAGATGCACCCGTTTCAGGAGCCGGCGGCATGAGTGACGTTCGTTTCGAGCCTGTCATCGGCCTGGAAGTCCATGCGCAGCTAAAGACCAGAAGCAAAATGTTCTGTGGGTGCGACGCGCAGTATTTCCAGGCAATTCCGAATTCGCATGTCTGCGCGGTGTGCTGTGGCATGCCCGGCGCGTTGCCCGTCATTAACCGGAGGGCGGTTGATATGGCGGTTCTGACCGCCCTGGCTCTGGACTGCTCGGTCGCGCCGCAGAGCAAGTTCGACCGCAAAACTTATTCGTATCCGGATTTGCCCAAGGGATATCAGATTTCCCAGTACGACCTGCCAATAGGGCAAAGCGGGCGTTTGGAGTATCTGGTCGGCGAGACCCCGCGCCATTGTGACATCGTACGTGTCCACCTGGAGGAGGATACGGGAAAATCACTGCACTCGGAAGGGAACGATGATCGCAGCTTTCTGGACTATAACCGCTGCGGTATTCCGTTGATGGAGATTGTCGGTGAGCCTGATCTGCGGTCCGCCGGCGAGGCCCGCGCGTACTTTGAAACGCTCCGCCAGGTGCTCATGTACCTCGATGTCTGCGACGGAAACTTACAGGAAGGCAGCATGCGGGCCGACGTCAATGTGTCCGTGCACGAGCCCGGCGAAGCATATGGCACGCAGGTCGAGATCAAGAACCTCAACAGCTTCCGCGCCGTCTTCCGCGCGCTCGAACACGAAATCGAGCGCCAAGCCGATGTACTGCAGCGAGGCGAGAGGGTAGTCAGGGAGACGCGCGGGTGGTCCGAAAAGCGTGAGGTAACGATAAGCCAGCGCAGCAAGGAGCAGGCGCACGACTACCGATACTTCCCGGAGCCGGACCTGCCTCCACTGGTGTTTACCGGCGCCTGTCTTAGCGCCATGCGCGACCGGCTTCCCGAATTGCCGGGCACGAAGTTGGAGCGCTTTCGGGAGCAGTACGGGCTTGCGGAGCGTAACGCCGGCGTGTTGACGCAGGAACGCGTCTTGGCCGACTTCTTTGAGGATACAGTGCAAGCGGCGTCGCGAGTGGGATCGAACGTGATCGCCAACTGGATCGTTGGCGACGTGTTGCGTCTAGCGAAGGAAACCGGCTCCAGCATTACGAATTCGAAGCTAACGCCGGTCCTCCTGGCCGAATTGCTCGGCCTATTACAGTCCGGCGCCATTAACGGGACAGCAGCCAAAATCGTGCTTGAAACCGTTTTTATGTCCGGCGAGGCGCCGTCTAACGCCGTGACGCGATTGGGTTTGCGTCGCGTGGCCGATCCAGCGATCCTGGCGCCTGTGGTGCGCCAGGTGCTCCAGGAGAATCAGCTTTTGGTCGAGACCTTCCGGGCCGGAAAAACCAACGCTTTACAAGCTATACGCGGCAAGGTTATGAAGGCCACCGACGGCAGGGCGGACATGAACGCGGTGGATGAGATTATCGCGGAGAATCTCGAGGTACGGCTGTAATAGATTTTTGAGCAGGCTGAGCTTGCGGCTCTTTCCCGCCAGCCTTTAGACTGAATCTCGCGGGCGATTAGCTCAGTTGGTTAGAGCGCACGGTTCACATCCGTGAGGTCACTGGTTCGAGTCCAGTATCGCCCACCAGAGTCGCTCATCCCAGCTTCCCGTTTGGCAGGACGAGACGCGCATAGACGATCAGCTTATGATCGTAGCCGGTGCCGTCGCGGTGAAACACACCGCTACAGGTGAACAGCACCAAGCCGTGCTCGGTGGATCCCCCATAGAGAAACTTGATGGGAAGCTGGGTGTTGGCGAAGTTGCCCTGCCACAACACTCTGAAGGTGAGCGGCCGGCCCTTGGCATAGTTCACCTGTACGGTGTCCCCAGCCTTCAGATCCTTGAGCTTGTAAAAAACGGCCGGGCAACAGGTCGAGTCCACGTGGCCATAAATGCTGGCTCGCCCCACCTCGCCGGGCCGGGGGCCACGAGTATACCAGGCGACATCTCCCCACTTGGCAGGCGCATGGACCTGGCTCGCCTTGGAAAGGTCAACAGCTTCCACCGACGCCTTCACGCCGATTTTTTGAATCGTCACAGATTTCGGCCAGCCACGTGGAACCGTGACCGTGTTGGAGGAAGCGGCGGAGGTGGGAGCGGAGGAACCGAGAACAGAAAAGGCAGCCAGGCCGAGGGCCAGTGCACGAACGGCAGTTAAACGCGGCAAAGTACAGACTCCATATGAAAATTGGGCTGCCGCATGATATCAAAAGACCGGGGTCGGCGTCTGTTCTGGCTGGGGCTATGATACAATCTGTGGCTGCAAGCGCGCTGCACAAGCTGCGCATGTCTCGAGCCTCACGGTGACCGTAGCTCAATAGGCAGAGCTCTGGATTGTGGCTCCAGTGGTTGTGGGTTCGAGCCCCATCGGTCACCCCACTTTTTGCACGTAAACAGTGGAGGGCCCTGCACGTGGGCTCTCCATTTTTCTGCGTTGGTTGCCCTTGGGATCGCGCGAACAGGAGTATTGACAGTATGGAAGACTGGCAACAATGGCAGATGAGAGCAGACCAGATCGCCGTATCTCTAGGCGCGGAGGTGGATGGTCTCACGACAGATTTCTTTGGGGATGCGGGGGATGCCACGATGCGCGGCTTCTGGCCCCGGTTCCGGGATTTGAAGGAACGGGTACGGACGGCGCCGGCGATCCGGCTGGAGGCGAAGCTGGACCTGGAGCGACGGCTCCGCTCCCTCGGCTCGCGCGCCTATAAAGCCCAGGAGGTAGTGTATGCGCACTCGAGCGAGCGTAAAACTGAGCTCCTCGACTCAATTGAAGAGGTGCGTATCTCAGCTGAAAGCGTGAGCGCGCCCCGTGACCTCCGCGGCATACGGCGCAGCCTGGACAATATCCGGCAACAGTTCGATTCAGGCGCGCAACTCGTGCCGCCCGACCGCCAGGTCGTGTGGGACGCGTGGCGAGGGGCTAACCAGTTCGTCTGGCAGAAGTTGACGGATGGCTGGGCAGAGAATGAGACTGAGTTGCGGGAATTGATTGCCGAGGCGCGACGGCACGTGGAGAACGGGGAGTTTCCGGCCGCGAAGCAGGCCGTGGCGCGGTTCTTTGAGGCGCTGAGAACGCGAGAGTGCAAGCAGGAAATCATGACTGCACTGAAGTCCGAAGCGGAGTTGATTCGTCGCGAGGCAGATCAATCGGAGTCTCGCAAGGTGGCTGAACGCGTGGTCAGTCAGCAGGCCCAGGTCGTGCCGGCGGTCGATTCCTGGCGTTCCGAGCTAGAACGCAACCGCGAGTCGATAGCACGGCTGCAAGAAGAGATTACGGTGCTGGACTATCAGTTCCAGAGCAGCGCGTCAATCCTGGAGCAAGCGATGGTGCGAGGATCGCTCGTTGACAAAAAGCGTAAACTTGCAGAATACGAGCGTAGCGCGAAGGCACTTCTTCGACGAATTGAGCAGTCCGAGGAGGCCCCTGTTTTTTCGATGAGCTAGGCCGCAATCAGCGGGTCCACCCTGAACGGCGACACGCGAACGCGGCAATGTTCTGTACGCTAACCGCAGCCGAGCCCGGCACAAGGAGCAGGGTATGCCAGACCATGATCAAACCGGACAGTTGACCGAATGGATAGTGGGCCTGTTGCTGGCGGACTCGGACCCTTCGCCGACTCGTGACTATTACTTCGTTCTGTTGCGGCAGGGCCGAGGGGTACCCGAAGCGGTGGGCATCGCGGTAGACGATCTCCTGGAGGAAGTGAGGTCCGCGGTGTCACGCGGTGAGCCTTACAGCCAACGTACGCATCGCGCTCGACTTGGCTTGCAGTCCGACGTTCCCTTCAGCGTCCATCGATTACCGCGGCCGGCGTTGGTACGCCGCATCGTGCAGGAAAGAGTGGCCGATAGCCGCACCTATCCGGGCCGGCAGAGTACTCGTCGAGGCGGTCGGTAGATGAGTCAACTCGAAGAGTTGCTGCAACGGAAGGACTTGCGCAGCGCCGACCGTGCCGTGGCCCGATCGTGGTTGCGGAAACTACAGGGTGGTCAGCCGTTAAACTACATCGAAACACAAAGTATGTGGGCGTGTCTAAGCCGTTACGGTCTCAAACCAATAGATATCCCGTACCGTGGTAGCGGCACGTAAGGATTTGGGCGGCGCGGATCGGCACGTAATGGTCGGTACAATGGCGACATGACGAGCCAGATCCCCTCGCTTCGCCGCAAGTACCACGTCGCCGTGAGCCTGGCGTATCTGGCTCTCGGCGTGGTGATAGTGGCGCGAAGCATCGCCGGACATGTGTTGCCGGTCGGAATCCTCGGTCTCGTATTTATCGCGCTGGCGCTCGTCCGGCTGCGAGACTACCGCACCTCGAAAAATGGACCGCGATGATACACGAAGGGGCCTCGATTATCGGTGCACTGATTGCCATTACCTATGTGTCCGTCATTAGCAACATTCTGTGGTGGATGCTTCACATCCCCAAGGTGGGCAATCTCCAGCAGCACGTCTCACGCATCACCCGCGAGACTACCAAGTTCGCTCGCATCGTGGTGCCGGTGCAGGGCGATGTTGTGAGCGACCGGCTGGTCGCTCTAGCGAGCCAAATGGCGAAATTCCGCGGCGCTACCATGGACGTGCTCTACGTGGTGGAAGTGCCGTTGCAGCTGCCGCTCGACGCCGTCTCGGGAGACGAGGAGCGTCAAGCGCTGGACGTTTTCGCTCGGGCCGGCAAGATCGCGAGGCGATATGACGTCAAGATCAACCGGCGAACCCAGCGCGCTCGGCAGGCCGGCCCTACCATTGTTCAGTATGCCCGCGACCACAATGTCGACTTGCTCATGATGGGAGACGTTCCTAAATCGAATCGCCGCGGTACACGGTACGCTCGCTCGGTGGAATACGTCTTTGAGAACGCGCCCTGTGAGGTCATCATCGACCGGCCTCCAATGGAGTAAGCAAGCATGGCGTGGCACGGGGTTGAACCCGGAACCGGGCGCAGCTTCCGCCTTCTGCTACCCTCCATCACCCTGGTATGCATGAACCTGATATGAAAGTATGAAGGACGGAGCAGGGAGTGCTTGAAGGCAAAAGGATAGCCCTGATAGGCGCTGGGGTCATGGCTGAGGTCCTGGTGGACGGATTGCTCAAGAGCAAACTGGTTCAAGCGAGCGACATTATTACGTCGCACTACCGTCAGGACCGCCTGGACGACCTCCACCAACGTACCGGCGTCAGCACCACGCTGGACAACGCGGAGGCGTACAGTCGCTCCGAACTCGCCGTGCTGTGCGTTCGGCCTCAGGCGATGGGAGCAGTGCTGGCGGAATTGCGGCCGCATCTGATATCAGATCGTCTTCTGATAACCATAGCAGCGGGATTGCCGACCGGCTTTTACGAAACTGAACTGAGAACGACGGTCCCGTTTGTCCGCGCCATGCCGACCTTTTTCGGGAGCATAAAGGCCGGCACCACGGGACTCGCTTTGAACAGTGCCACCAGTGCCGAGCACCTCGCGCTCGCGTCCCGCCTGTTTGCGACGATCAGCGAGAACGTCATCGTCCTTCCGGAAGAGGAGATCGATGCCTTCACCACCTTCGGATCGACGACGACCGCTACCATCTACGTTCTGCTCGATGCGTTGATTACGGCGGGATCGTTAGTTGGTTTACGTCATCAAGCATCGCACGCTCGGGCCATCGAACAGGTGATCGCGGCGGCGCGCAATGTGGTCGCCACCGACAAGCTTCCCTCGCAACTACTCGATGAGTTGTGCACACCCGGCGGCGTAACCGTGGAGGGAGTGAAGGTGCTGGAAGAGCGGGCGGTGCGCGGCGCGGTCATCGACGGTGTGCTGGCGGCGACGGAGCGGGCTCGCTCGTTGCGACAATCATCGGGGACGAATTAGCCGGCCACGGAGTCAAAGGACGGCAGATCTATAACGCGCCGTCCACGCCCCCGGACGGCGCCTGGGCCCCAGATCTGCCTGAGGAGCAAAACGAGAGACAGAGTCGCGCAGCCGAGCAAGGCCAGGGCCAGGGCATCACGGGTCCGAGGCCCAAGCAACGGATGCCTGTCGTCGGTCCACCAGAAGGCAAACGCATTTATGGCATAGTTATCAGCCGGGTTCGACACGAGGGGATCCGGCTTCACGGTCAACCGGTACCGCGCGTCTCCCAGCGACAGTCGTGCTACCTGATAGACGTTGTCCAGTTGGATCAGGATGGGCGATTGTCGCACCTTCCAGTAGTACTGATAGTGCTGCGCGCCCCAGTGGAAGGGCGTTCCGAACCAGTCTGCCGGCCCGACGGATTGCTGCTGGATAGCTTCGAGGCGGTACCAAAATCGCCACTGCGTAACCGAGATGGCTGAGACCTGAATGACCAGGCTGGTCGCGACCAGACCCAGGAACGTCACACGTGGCGCTTTGGCCAGGAATCGCCACGCTATCAGCACTTCTCCCAGAGGCAGTACCAGGTACGGCACGGAGGTATAGAGGTATCGCGGCCCCCAGGACGGGTCGCCGTGCCAGTACAGTACGTTCGAGTAGAAGGCGATTGGAATCAGGACCAGAACGGTCAAAAAAGTGGCGAGAGACGCTCTCTTACGAAAAAACGCTTTAAGAGCCCACGGAAGGGCGAAGACCAGCGGCAGATACCAGATAAGGCCCTTTCCGGGGCTGACCAGGAGGTTTGCCAGACCCACCCAGGGCGACTCTCCCAAGGTCTGCTCGTGGAGTCCGGTACGAAACACTGATCCGAACCGTCCGTAGTCCCAGAGCGCGACCGCCAAAAGCCAGGGAGCCAGGGCCAAACCGTAGACCGTCAGATCGGCCGCCACCTTGGGTCGCTGACCGGCCTGGAACCGCATCCAGATTGGAAAAACGATGAGTATCGGCACGTACAGGAGAGCGTCGTACCGCGTCAACACCGCACACCCAACCGCCGTGCCAGCGCACGCTACCCATCGCCGTGATCGGCAGTCCTGCCGGACGAATTGCCACACGCTGTAGACGGCGGCGAAGAGAAACAGATTGACTTGCGTCTGCTCCAGGCCACTTTGCGCGTCCGGCCAGGCAACCGTGGCCAGCCCAAAGATAAGTGTCAACCCTACCGCCGATCGCCTGCCATACCCGAGGCTCGAAGCCATCAGATAGAAGAGAACGGCCAGCAGGGCGCCGAGAATGAGATCGAGTGAGCGCGTTGCGTAGAGAGTGGTTACCTCGTAGGGCAATTTCAGATGATGCGCCACGACCTTGCCCGCCACGTACAGCGGCGCCATAAGGATCGCCTGCCCCGGCGCATAGAACGCGTACAGGTGACCGCCCACTCCTTGCGCCACCCGAGTGTCGAGCGACTTGGGGTGGTCGATCCAGGCGTGGTCCTGATCGACCAGAGCCTGGGTGGTCTGGTAGCGAAGGAGCGTATCGCCGTTATGCTTGAGATCGTTGGAGCCGGTCAGGAGATAGACCGATAGGAAGAACAGACCGAGTAGCGCGGGAGTGAGCGCGTCTGAGCGCCGAAGGGCCAACCGCATCACACGGCGCGAGCAACGACCTGCAACCAATTTCGTGGCAACTCTGAGATACCCAACTCGTCATAGGCCTGCACCACTGCGTTCTGCAGGATCGGAATCGCCACGTCGACCGGTACGCCCGGCAGCGCCCCGTTGACAAAATCAGTGTAATGACTTATATCCTGCCAGCTCTGGCAGGTCATCAACGCCTGGTCCTCCTGCATGTACTCGACCTGAAAACCATGTCGTTCCACCAAGTCGCGATATTCTTCTTTCGTCAGCCAACGCATTGCTTCGACCTTCGAGCGGTCTGGCCTCAGGCCAGTCTCTTTCAGGGCTTGACGCGCCCGCTGCATCCACAGTCGGTAAAACCCTTCGGTTCCGACCGTGTAGCATCCATCATAGAACGACGTATTGAAACCCAGTACGCCGTCCGAATTCAAGGCCTTGTGCGCCTCCGAAACCACGCAATCCTTATCGGGCAGCAAATGGATGGCGTTGCAGAACAGGATCACGTCCACACCGTTCACCATGCTCGAGAACGCCTGCGCGGTTCCACGGACAAAGGCCGCGGCGTTACCGACCAGCCGTCTGGCCTTTTCCAGAGCCGAGTCCGACGGGTCGAGTCCTATAATCTCGACCGGCTCCCGTAAGCGTCGCACCCGTTCCACCAGCAACTGGGTGACTGCGCCAGTACCACAGGCCAGATCAAGCACGCGCCTGATCGGACTCTGGGCAAGCCGGTCACGCAACTGCAACGTAACGTCAACCAACTGCTCGTTTACCGCACGGTAGAAATCGTGCTGGGCAAAGGCCTCGAAGGTATAGTCCGGGCTCTCGCCGCCTGCCGCCATTATATTGTCTCCTTCGGGCGCGTCGTCAACCTTCAACTAGAATAGCAGAGATATGAATGGTGCTATTGTGCCGTGCGCGGGGTCGGCTCTCGTCACCGGAGCGTCGCGGGGGATCGGCCGAATAGTCGCTCTGCGTCTCGCCGAAGCAGGCTATGCGGTGGTGGTCAATTATCGGGTTTCCGCGGCGGAAGCGCAGGCGGTAGTCGACGGCATCCGCGAGCGGGGTGGGCAGGCGATGGCGGTTCAGGCGGACATCGCGGTACCGGCCGAAGCGGCTGCCTTGTGGGGAGAAGCCGAGCGTGTGCTGGGACCGCTCCAACTGTTGGTTAATAATGCGGGAATCACCCGCGATCGGTTGCTGGTGCAAATGTCGGAGGAGGACTGGGACGCGACCTGGCTGACCGACCTGCGGGGTCCGCGGACGCTGGCGAGAGCGGCATCGGTATCGATGTCCGTACGCGGCTATGGCAGAATCGTCAACATTAGCTCGGTGGTCGGCGCCACTGGAAACGCGGGCCAGGCAAACTATGCGGCCGCCAAGTCCGCCATGATGGGCTTCACTCGTGAACTTGCTATTGCAGCAGCGCCGCATGCAGTCACGGTCAACTGTATCGTCCCTGGCTATATAGTGACCGATGCTACCGCGCATCTCTCCGATCGGCAGCGAGCTGAATGGATGGACCGAATCCCGATGCGCCGGTTCGCCCGGCCGAATGACGTCGCCGAGTTGGTCCTGTTTCTGAGTGGAGATGGCGCCTCGTATCTCACCGGTCAATGCATCGCGGTGGACGGCGGCTACTGCGCCGCCTCGGGATGTGGATTTGCTTCCTGACGTTTTGAGCGTCTCGAATCCGTCCCGGTGAGCCGGCAGGAGACACAATCCAACCCCGCAGCCCTGCTGCCGCTGGCGTCTCCACTGAGCAAACCCGCCTCTCGTCAGGAACTGTGCGCCCTCGGCATCTACTTCGCGGTCGTGGTGGTGGCCGCGGATGTGCTGAACGTGCGGCTCGGCGTGGAGCTACTGACGGTCGTGGTGGTGCTCGCGGCGGCGTGCATTTCGCGGTCGTTCGTGGCTTTTTGCCGTGATTGGTGGATGTTCTTGCTGGGCCTTCTCCTGTGGAATCTGAGCGGCCCGGTCGCTGCTCAGTCCCCCTTTCCTCAGCACCTGGACTTCATGCTCCGTCTCGACCGGCTGTTGTTCCTCGGGCATCAGCCGGTCTCCTGGATACAGCACCATCTGGCGACGATGGGGAAAGTTGGTCCTCTCGACGTTCTGGCCGCTGTCCTGTACAACATGCACCTGGCGGAGCCGTATATCGCTGGGTTCTTTCTCTGGCGCCTGCAACGCGCGATATTTTTCCAGTTCGTCGCGGCCTCGCTCCTGCTGCTGGTCGCGGGGTTTGTCACGTTTATCCTGTTTCCCGCGGTACCGCCCTGGCTGGCCGGCGAACCGTTGCGGTATATCGGCAACCAGTACGTGGGGTCGCCCGGTGGCCATACATATCTCCCCGGAGTGTTTAATGGCTTTGGACCGGTGTTGCACCGCCATCCCTTGCCGTTTCACGGCACACCGATCTTTTACCTGTTTCACTTCGCCGGGGATCGAGTCGCTGCTTTCCCTTCAGAGCATGCGGCGTTTCCACTCCTGGAGTGCCTGGCATTCGCTTGCATTTCGCGCCGGGCCACCGCCGGGCTTGCGATATGGGTGTTGTTAATCTTTGGTACGATCCTGTACCTCGGGGAGCACTGGGTCACGGATGCCCTGGCGGGATACGTCTATGCCGTCGTCATTTGGAGCGGTGTTCGGCTGATCGCCCGCGCCGGCTATCGATGAGAGGAGTGGCGTTTTCGGCACCGACGCGCGGTACTCCATCATGACGAAGGCGGCGCCCAGGAGCGCCGCCAGAACGACAAATGCCACCAGCTTTTGAATTTTCACGAGCGCCAAATCGAGCGCGCCGAGTCCAACGCAGAGCAGATAGAGCGAGAGCACAGTCGCAGTGTGGCTCATACCCAGTTCGAGCATCCGGTGGTACACGTGTTGCTTGTCGCCAGAGAGAAAATTTCTGCCGCGCAGCCTCCGGCGAACAATTGCCCATGCCACGTCCAGCACGGGAATCATCAGCACCAGCAGCGCCGTCGCAAGCTTCGCCGGCCCCACGATGGAAAGGGCTGCCAACGCCAGTCCCAGAAACATACTGCCTGAATCACCAAGAAAAATTCTCGCGGTGTGCCAATTGAACGGCAAGAACCCGATCAACGCTCCGGCCAGCGCCAGCGGAAGAATCAAGTCTTCGTGGTGCGCGCTGAGCGGAATAATGTGACCGCGCGGCGCTTCCCACGCCCAAATAGCGAGGAGCAAGGCCGCCAACGCCACGACGCCGGTGGCCAGGCCGTCCAGACCGTCCAGAAAGTTAACCGTGTTCATCATCCCCACCAGCCAAAACACTGTGACGATCAACCCGACTACGGCGGGCAGCGACCAGCCAGGACCCGTGACACCGGCAAAGGGATCACTGATGGACTGGATCACGCCCAGACCGCAAATGATGGCGACTAAAGCAGCGGCGGTCTGACCCGCCAAATGGGTCAGCGGTGGTAGAGTCAGAAACTCGTCAGCAACTCCCACCAGGACAGCTGCGAGGCCACCGGCCAGCACCCCTCGCACCGGAGAGGTCAACGGTAGGACCAATACTGAGGCCGTTGCAAAGGCTAGATAAACGGCGACGCCTCCCATCAACGGCGTAGCGCGCTTATGTATTTTCGGTCCGACCGGACGGTCGATGTTCCCCAACCGAACGGAAGTCCACCGCACTGCCGGAGTGAGAGCCAGCGAGACAGCACAGCCAATACACAACGGATACAACCATTCGCTGGCGGTGCCGGGTGTTACCGGTAGCAGTACGATCTCCTCGTCAGGCGGATATCGTCGACGAAGGCTCGGGCCATACCAAGTAGGGCCGTGGGTCTTCAGTAAAGCGACGCCCGACCTCGTGGTAACGGACGCCGCGTGGGAAGGTCCGGTCGCGCCAGGCGCCGAAGTTATCGACGATAGCCGTCCCCGGCTGCACGAATCGTTCAATGTCTGCCTGACGGTACATCGAATGCGGCGTCACGAGCAGGATCCCGTCGCATTCCGACAGATCATCGGGGAAGGACAGCGTGGCCACATGACAGATGTCTTCGATCTCCTCGGCACTGTAATAGGGGTCGTGCAGACGGAGTAATGGGGTATCTTTGAGGCAGTCCAGCGCATCCAGCGCGGGGGACAACTTGTGCATTTTCGCGTCAGGAGTATAGGCCAGTCCGAGGATGACCACCGAACGGCAGTCCTTGAACATGTCCCACAGCCGAGCCCGGTACAGGCGTTTGAAATACCCATCGTTAAACTCAACCGCGTCACGGACGGGGTCAAGATAGGCGTTAGCATCTCCTCCTTCCTCCAGCGCATAGCGAGGAGCGAGAGGTATGCAATGACCGCCGATTCCCATGCTGGGGTGCACCAATGGGATGTTCCACTTGGTGCTGGCCAGACTCAAGACATGGGTCATGTCGTACTGCGGAAACGCGAGCGACAATGAATTGCCAAGCGCCAGGGCTTGAAATCGAAGCAGATTCTCGATGACCTTGCTGAAAGCGGCGTGGTGAGCGTCGCGCGCCGGAACCACCTCGCGGCAGACCAGTGAATAGAACGCTATCAGCAAGGCGGTTGCCTCGCTATTGTTGCCGCCCACGATTCGGGGCAAGCTTTCCAATGTGTGTTCGCCCCCCGAAAACCAGTCGCGGCGTGGCGCCGCTCCGACCAAGACATCGATGCCCGGACGCAGACCTTCAGCATGCAGTTGTGGCAGAACAACGGTGTCGATCCAGCTCGGCTCAATCGTACTTTCGATAATGACGGTTGGTCGGAGGGGTCCCAGGTCTGTGGCTTTGATCACTTCGCAGATGCGCGGCATCACGTGTTCGAGATTGGCCGAGCTGGGTTCGGCGCCACGCTCCGTGGGCACCGAGATCAGGTGGATAGCAACGCGATGGTCTTTGAGGTCTCGCCAATGTGTCGTCGCGGTAACCAGGGTGTTCACCTCCTCCAACCGGCCGGAGGGGACAATGTCCGTGGTGAGGAACCTGCCTTGCCGGATCTCACGCACTCGCGTCTCCGCCACGTCGTACCCAACGCAGCGAATTCCCTTGCGGCTGAAGGCATACATGCCGCTAGCCCCGATATGGCCGCAACCCCACACCCCCAGCGATACCGATTGGTCCCGCAAGGAGTCGATCGTTTGGGCTACGCGAACCTTCTGCTCGCTCATTCCTTCGTCCTTTCAGCGTTCCGCCGGCCTTGGTCGCTGCAGCGGCATATCAAGGCAAGCCACACAAAGCGTGGCAGCGCCAGCATTCTGCGCCAGCGCCGGGGCTGTAGCACCAGCCGCCAGAGCCAATCGAGCGCGTGGTCGCGCATCCATCTTGGCGCCCTCCGAGCCACACCGGCAATATAATCAAAGCTGCCACCTACCCCCACCGCGATCGACACGCCCAAGGGGAGCAGGTGGTCGGCAATCCATATTTCTTGCCTCGGCGCACCAAAGGCGACAAAGAGAATATCCGCTCCAGAGCACCGCACCAAGTCTACTATGAACGCTGCATCTCGCTCTGCCGGAGAACCGCTGTACGTTCCGACTACCTGCAAGCCAGGAAACTGAGTGGCCAGCCGGCGGGCGGTTTCCTCGGCCACGCCAGGCGCCGCACCGAGATAGAACACGCTCCAGCCAGCAGAGGCCGCCAGACCTGATATCGAGTAGATCAGGTCCGACCCGCCGACCCGTGCCACCTGTCGGGCTCCCCGCCGTCGCATGGCCCACACGACGCCAGCGCCGTCAGGCGTCGCTAACGGGGCGTCCTGAAGCACGCGGGCGAAAGCGGAGTCGGCCCTGGCCCGCGTTACGAACTCGGCGTTCACCGTAACGATGTGCGCTGGTACTCGGAGTTGAACTCTCTCTCGCACGAAGGCCAGTACGTCGTCTTCCGAAACAACGTCGACGGCCAATCCGGCCACGTATACACGATCAAAGTTCAAAGGAGGAATCAGTCTCCACTCGCTACTTGCCAGCCCCCTGCACACGCCCTGCGAGTCTCTGGCGTCAATGGTTTTTTGGCCACCCTTGAGTATATGGGCGAGTAGCGGACCTCCCTGCTGCCGCGTCGAGGGGCGGAGACCGGCAACCGTCAGTGCGCCACGTTGATTTCACCCAGAATTCGTGCCAGCGCCTGGACGGCAAGCCCCTCGACTTCGTCATCCAACCCATTCGGCCGGGAAACCATGCGCTGGTGACCGGTTCGAACCTCTTCGAGAACCAAGCGCGCGCCGTCACTGCTCGGCACCTCGCGAACGATCCGCATCAGTCCCCGTCGTACGCAGATCATGGTCCACACGTAGTGGAAGAGTTCATACGAACGAGTCTGGTCGTCTTTGATCGATTCCATGAGGGTGGCGATGCGGCGCCGAGTCTCGATGTTCGGCTGGTTCATCGGTCGGAGATCCGGGACGGCAGGAGTACATATGCCAACCCCACAAACACGAACAGGATACTGTAAATCGTCACGGGGTCTCCCTTACCCAAAGTTGGTTCAGGACCAACTATACGGGTGCCCTTGAGTGACGAAAAGGGCTGTTACCACCCGGTGCAAAGCCGCTCCGATTATGTCGAGTTAGCGTAGCTGACCGGTGTCAGTGACGTGACATCCGGGCGACCGGAAGGGCCTCCACCGGGGACAGCGCGCAATCCACGTCTTTGTCCGGAAGCCTTTCCACATCAGGTATGCGGAGGAGTTGTGGGACGAGAAAAAGAGGGTGTGTCGGCCTATGCGCTCCCGACAGCCGGCATACACGCGCCCCTTACCTGAATTCGTCCTCATGCTGTTCGAAATACTCGGCGTTTAGTTGCGTGAAGCGTTGCCACTTGTCCGGAACTTCTTCCTCTGGGTAGATGGCATCCACCGGGCATTCCGGGACGCATACCCCGCAGTCGATACACTCATCCGGATCGATAAAGTACATGTCGTCGCCCGGAAGCGTGTGAATGCAATCGACCGGACAGACGTCCGCGCAGGATCCGTCCTTCACACCAATGCAGGCCTCTGTGATTACGTAGGTCATTCACTTCTCTCCCATCGTCCGCGCAGCGCGAACGCTGATTCTCTGCCCGTCAGACCCATCATAAGCAACGCCCTCCAACACCGACTATTACAATGAGCCAGTCACCTCCCCGGTTCGCCCGCAAAGTCCCCCAATTCCTCAGGATCACCGTTGTTTGTCTTTCGCGCCATTGCCAGCGGCAGTTCAGGAAATGCCTACCTGCTGCGGACCGATCACGTGAATCTGCTCTTCGAGGCAGGTCTCAGAATGCCGGCCCTGTCCCGAGGACTTGCCACGGAAGGCTTGACTCTGGACGGGCTGAGCGCAATCCTGATCAGCCACGAGCACCGGGATCATTGCCTCTCAGCTCAGGATCTTGCCGCCAAGCACCGGTTACCGGTGTGTGCCAATGCTGAAGTATTACGAGCGATCGGTCTCCACGACGACGCGCACAGCGAAGCGCTCGGTGTGGGCCGCAGTGTCCTGTTCGGCGACGTCGAAGTCAACACCTTTCCTGTCGCCCACGACTCGGTCTGCCCAGTAGGGTTTCTGATCCAGGCGCAGGGACGAGTGATTGTCCTTGCGACCGATCTGGGTGGCGCATCCGCTGAGGTCACTGAAGCCGTGGAGCAGTCGGACCTGGTCGTGCTGGAAGCAAATCACGATCGTGAAATGCTCCTCCACGGGCCGTATCCCTATCACCTACGGAAACGCGTGGCCGGCCCCACTGGACATTTGTCGAATTCTCAGGCGGCTAACATACTGGTGCGGCATGTCAGGAACGATCGAGTCGAAGTGTGGCTGGCACATTTGAGCAAGCAGAACAACTCTCCCGCCACGGCCTTAAAGACCGTAACCCGTTCGCTGAAAGCAGTCGGGCTGGGCGCGGTCTATGTGGGCGTGGCGGAGCGTGACCGCGCCTCGCTACGCTGGACGGGATTGGCCCGACCACGCCAACTTTCACTTTTTAACGCAATGGATGGAGTCTAACCTTTGGCGTCACTCGTCGCGCAGCGTACGTTTGGCTTTACCGAGTCTGTCATACGAGAGATGTCGCGCTTAATTGCGCTGCACCACCCGACCGACGGTATCAATCTGGCCCAGGGGTTCCCAGACTTCGCGGCTCCGGAGGCGCTGAAACGGGCGGCCTGTGATGCTATCGACGCGGACCTAAATCAGTACGCCATTACCTGGGGAGCCAAGGCCTTCCGCGATGGAATCGCCGCCAAAACAGAGCGGTTCCTGGGCATCCAGGTTGACCCGGAGCGAGAGATCACCGTCTGCTGTGGCGCCACCGAAGCGATGATCAGCGCGATGCTGGCGACCCTGGATCCTGGAGACGAAGTGATCATCTTCGAGCCGTTCTATGAGAATTACGGCCCGGACTGTATCCTGTCGGCAGCGGTGCCCCGTTTCGTACCGCTCTGCCCGCCGCACTGGACCTTCGACCGCGATCAGCTGGCCGCCGCGTTCGGACCCAAGACGCGTGGACTCGTACTGAATACGCCTAATAATCCGACTGGCAAAGTGTTCACGCGGGTCGAGCTGGAGGCGATTGCGGCACTCTGTCAGGAGTGGGACGTGCTGGTGTTTGCCGACGAGATCTACGAGCACATAGTGTACGATCACCAGCAGCATATCTCAATCGCGACGCTGCCGAATATGCGCGAACGTACCATCCTCATCAATGGGTTATCGAAGACCTTCAGCGTGACCGGCTGGCGCGTCGGTTACGCTATCGCTCCGCCCGAACTCACCTCAGCCATCCGCAAGGTGCACGACTTTCTTACGGTGGGGGCTGCGGCGCCGTTGCAGGCGGCAGGATCAGTGGCCATGACCTTTGCCGACGACTACTACGCTGACCTCCGCGCCGGTTACCAGGCGCGGCGCGACTTCCTACTGCCGGTGCTGCGGGACAGTGGTTTCAAGCCCTACATGCCTCACGGGGCCTACTACACAATCTGCGATATTAGCGACTTCGGGTTTAAAGACGATGTCAGTTTTGTACGCTTTTTGGTGGAGCAGGTGGGTGTTGCCGCGGTGCCGGGCAGTAGCTTCTACAGTGAGCCGCGGCGCGGTGCACAGCAGGTACGCTTCGCATTCCCGAAACGCCTGGAGACCCTGGAACGCGTTGCTCCCCGGCTCTTATCGGTAACAGACCGGATCGCGTCCCGCCGCTCTTAAAGGGACAAGCGCTGCTGGAGTGACTGAACGACACGAGTCAGTGGCCCCACTCGCTGCTGCTGGCGCTCCGTTACGCCGGCAGATGGCTCGATCAGCGCATCCGCCAACACGGTGCCGTCAACCCGCGGCGGCGTGAGTCCCAACAGGCTCTCCACGGTAGGTGCGATGTCCACCAGACGCGCCGGAAAAGAGGAGACGACGCCGGGGTTCACACCGTGTCCCGCGATGATCAGCGGGACGTGCTGATTATCCCACTGCAAACCGAGCGACCCGGCAGTCTGAGCGAAGCCGCCGCGAGTCACCCCGCCCGTACCTGTGCCCGGCGCGTAGCTGACAACCACGTCGGCCGAATCGGAGGTGGCCGTGGTCGAAAGTAAATAGGAGCTGGAGTCGGCGAAGCGGGCGGGCAGATCCGGATTCGGATACTGCAATTGATACGACCAGGAATTGCCGTTCCGATTCTTGTAGTAAATCGCATCGACGCCGCTGAGGCGCTGGTCCTGTATCGCCTGGGCAACTGGTTGAGCCTGAATGATCGTGCCCAGTCCTAGAAACGTGGCCGTGTCGGACTGCAAGTATGTCCGCACTCCGCCCGCGGCAATCACTGCCGTTTCAACCGTAGAGCGTCGAAGGCGCGACCGAATAGGTGATAGCGCTCTCCCAGAAGTAATGACAAATACGGATGAGCGAAACGCTCGTTCCCGTTGCATCTCGCGTTCGATCAGCGCAATATCGCGGTCTACGCCGGCCATGACACGCATTTTCACCGCCTGACGCAGCGAGGCAGGCGCAAACTGCAGCAAAATGCCCAGCTCACTGAAAGTAACGACTGTAAGTGCCGGATGAACCCTCCGCATAGCGGCCACTGTCTGCCGTGCGACCCACAGATCCTGTTGTCCCAGGGGCCAGCCCTGCACACGAACGGCAAAGCGACGATCTCGCGGGCCACCAGCGGGCGCGACGTCGTGGCGTAAGGTCCCCGCCGGTAGGTCGTGTCCTACCACACCGGTCGCCAGCCACCGCGGACCCTGGCGAACCGCGCACACAATGTAATCAGCGGTCCATGCAGCGGTGGCGGCGGCGCCGGCACAGCTTTCACCGCCCACCGACAACACGCGCGCTCTAGGATTGCGCGTCTTGATCAGCGTCGCCAGAGGAGTGACCGGCCGGGTCTCCATCACCTGATCGAGACTGCCGACAAGCACTTGAGATGGATCGGCGGGGTATCGTACCTGGCCGCTTTTCGCGTCCGCCCAGGCGTTACCCAAGACCCCCGTCGCCATCGGAAACGACCCAGTGGCAATCGTCGCGCCAGAGGCGGCCGGCACCCCTTCTACCTGGCCAACCCAGGCGTCGCGGTAGCGGACACCTTGATCCTCAAGCGCGCGGATCGATTTCAGCCCTGGCAACTGTAGGTCGCCGGCGCCTGCCCCATCGATGACAAAAATGACGGCGTGGGCCGCACGGCCATAGGGCGATGTGTACGACAGGTCGGAGGCCTGGTGGGCACGCGCCGCTACCATAACGGCCACAGCCGCGCTGAGAGCAAGAAAGGCCGCAAATACGGCGAAACCGCCGCGCTGACCTCCGCGCTTTCTTGCCGGCCTCGGCGGCGGGCGGCCCCTATGGGAATCGCGAGTCCGGTTGGCCCTCTGCGTCACTGCCACCCCATCCTTGCCGCGGAGCATTGGCGACCGCCGTCCGCCCTTTTCCTCCTCAAGCATGTTGCAGAGTACACGAAACGGAACAGCGCATGAAATCCCTCGTCAACCCGGCTATAATACGAAGAATTAGTGATAGGGAGTTCTCGAGGAGCGTTAATGACGACAACACTTATGCAGTCTTCTCAGTTGTTTTTCACCTCAGAATCAGTGACTGAGGGGCACCCAGACAAGATCTGCGATCAAATTTCGGACGCGGTACTCGACGCGATTCTCGAGCAGGACCCCGGGGCACGGGTCGCGTGCGAGACCGCCGCAGCCACCGGGTACGTCCTCATCTTTGGCGAAATCACGACGTCGGCCAAGATCGAACCCGAACAAATTGCGCGAAAAGCTATCGCCGAGATTGGCTACAACCGTCCGGAGCTAGGCTTCGATGCCGCCAGCGTACAGGTCGCGGTACGACTCCGTCAGCAGTCGCCGGACATCGCGGTGGGCGTGAATCAATCGCAAGAGGCCGAAGAAACCCATGCCAAGACGGACCAGATTGGCGCCGGCGATCAGGGGATGATGATCGGCTTCGCCTGCACGGAGACGGCGGATTTCATGCCACTCCCAATCTACCTGGCGCATGCCCTCTGCCGACGGCTGGCCGAGGTGCGTAGAACCGGCGCCATTGCATATTTGCGTCCGGACGGCAAGTCACAGGTCACTGTCGAATATCGTTTTGGCAAGCCCTTTCGGGTCGATACGGTCTTGATCTCGACGCAGCACGATGACGAGATTGACCACGAGCAGATCGAATCTGATCTGATGGAGCATGTGATCATGCCCGTTATCCCGCCTCACCTGCTCGACGACAGTACAAAGTATTACGTCAATCCAACCGGTCGTTTCGTGATTGGTGGCCCACACGGGGATGCGGGACTCACCGGTCGTAAGATCATTGTCGACACGTATGGTGGTATGGCCCGCCACGGTGGCGGAGCATTCTCGGGCAAGGACGCGACCAAGGTCGATCGTTCGGCGGCGTACTACGCTCGGTACGTTGCCAAGAACCTGGTCGCGGCCGGCTTAGCCGACCGAATCGAGATTCAGGTTGCCTATGCAATCGGACGCGCTCATCCGCTTTCTATCATGGTGGAGACGTTCGGCACCGGGCGGGTTTCGGATGAGGCGCTGATCAGCATCATCAACGAGCATTTCGACTTCCGGCCCACGGCCATCATTCAGAACCTCAATCTGCAGCGTCCCATTTATCGCGACACCGCATCGTACGGCCATTTCGGTCGTAGTGACGTCGATCTTCCATGGGAGCGGCTCGACAAGGTCGAGGCCCTGCGCGAGGCCACCAACGTTCACGAGGTTGCTACCGTCTAACAGGACGCAATTGAGCCGCCGACGCCAAGCGCCGGCGGCTCAATTGCGTTCTGTTTTCAGAGCAATCGAAGTTGATCGGGCTGTTCAGGAATGAAATTCGAGACGCCGACTCCCACCAGGCGGATAGGTTTTCCGTTCCATGCGTCGCCGAAGAGCAGAAGAGCGTGGCCGGGCAACGCTGTGGCACTGATAATCGTTCCTGGCGTCAACCGTCTGGTGACCGTTTCAAAGTCTGCATAGCGCACTTTTAATGTCACAGTTCTTCCGGGCCGCTGCAGCGACAGAGCGGGACTCATGTCTGTGCAAAGGCTGGTAATCGCTTCTCGAATTGACTCGGGCTGTGCAAGGTCCGCCTCAAAGGTCGTTTCTCGGCTGATCTGCCGGAGTTTTGCATCCGGCGCCACCGCGCTCCGGTCGATACCCCGAGCGAGTAACTGCCACTCGAGACCTCCGTGCCCGAAGCAGCCAACCACCCACGCTTCCTCGCGCGCTGCAAGTTCGCCCGCGGTCCTGACCCCTTGTGCGAAGAGCCGTCGCTCGGCATGAGGGCCGATTCCCCACAAACGCCGCACCGAGAGCGGCGCCAGGAACCCTGCCTCCTCCCCGTGTCGCACCTGAGTCAGTCCATCCGGCTTGTGGTAATCCGATGCCACTTTTGCGACCAGTTTGTTTGATGCGATGCCAATACTACCGGTGAGATCGGTTTGCGTCTTTATTCTCGCTTTGACGTCATTTCCAAGAGCAGCCGCATCCTGCTCGCTCGCGACCACGGTCGACACATCCACATAGGCTTCGTCAAGCGCCACTGCTTCCACCAATGGGGAGACGCCGCGCAGAATCGCCATGACCGTGCGCGAGACCTCACGATACACATCAAAACGCGGTCGAACGAAAATGGCTGAGGGACACAAGCGCCTTGCCGTTCGACACGGCATCGCAGAGTGGATACCGTGACGCCTCGCCTCGTAGCTGGCAGTGGCCACCACACCCCGACTGTCGGGATCGCCGCTCACCACTATCGGCTTCCCCCGCAATTCCGGTCGATCCCGCTGCTCGACCGAGCTGTAGAACGCATCCATGTCCAGGTGAATGATCGTGCGGTCCATCAATACGCCCCAAGCAGCGGCAACACTACACCTGTCACCTCGTGGCTCAGCCAGAGACCTCGTCCAGTCCCTTATCGCGGGTCCAGTACTTAAGATCTTGTTGGGCTCGCTTCAGCGTCGGCCCTTTGTACCCGAACCCCAGTTCTTGTCGCTCACTGTCAAGTAGGACGATATAAAAGTTTCCATCACTTTCTCGCAGTTGCACGTATTTTGCTCGTGCGTAATCCGTCACTCCTGCCTCCCGTGGTTCGTTCTTTCGGCGTATCGCTACCTGTCCCATAGCCGCTGGGAGTAGCATAGACGAGTGTAACGCGGTGGACTTGAATGGCCAGGGCTGCGCTCGGCGGCCGCGCGGTCGAGGCGATGGAGAAGTGGCGTGGAAAACTTAGTGAAGCTCGACCGGCGCCTCTATCTCCTCTGCCAAAGGAAGTTGCGCTGGCCCTGGATTAGTCCCATGATGGTGTGGCTCACCAGCTCGGGCACCAAGGGATCGTTGTGGATCATCCTGGCCGGAGGGCTCATCCTGGCCGGCACACCCCGCGGCCGCGTGGTAGCCTGCCTCAGCGTTGCCGCTCTGCTCTGCGCCGAAGGGCTGATCAATCTGCTCCTCAAGCCGCTCGTGGCGCGAGAGCGCCCGTATTCTCGCTATGGGCTGAAGCGTCTACTGGTGGAAGCGCCTGGCGCCTATTCCTGGCCGTCGGCGCACGCCGGCTCCTCCATGGCCGCCGCCCTGGTCCTCGGCTATGGCTACCCCAGGTGGGCCTTCCTTCTCTTACCGGTTGCCACCCTGCTCGGCTATTCTCGCGTGTATGTTGGCGTTCACTATCCACTGGACGTGCTCGCGGGCGCGGTACTTGGCGTCGTCTGCGCAACCGCGGTTCTGGCCCTAGCAACGGCGGGTTTGCACCTTATCTGACGAATCTGACGTGCTGGCGTTACACGCCGAGAGTTCTGCACCGCTCACACCCGGCTGCGCCGGAGCCCCGTTGTCCACATGATGAGGTCACTGATCGATAGGCTGACATGATGGCTGTACCACACGGATCCACCCGGCTCCTGGGGCTGGCGCGCTCAGTCCATCCCTTTCCTACCGGCGTGGTGGTCTTGACCACGCTGGGCCTTGCGTTCATTGCCCATCGCGGCTTTCCGACAGCTGGGACACTCTGGCGCATGTTCGGCGTGGCACTCTGCTCGCAACTTGCCGTCGGCAGCCTCAATGACTACCAAGATCGACGCACTGACGCAATCAGCCAACCAACCAAGCCAATCCCTTCGGGCCAGGTGGGCGCCGGGTCGGTACTGGTTCTGTGTCAATTGAGCCTCATCGCGTGCTTGCTGCTGGCAACGACCTTTGGACCGGTACCGCTTCTCCTGGTCGTACTCGGCACGGCGTCTGGTCTCGCCTACGACCTGTGGCTGAAGCCTACGCCATTCAGCATTCTTGGCTATCTGGGCGGGTTTCTCTCCCTTGTCAGCTGGGTATGGCTGGTAGCAGGTCGCTTCACTTCGCCATTTCTTCTGATGTATCCGGCCGGTGCATTCCTCTTGCTGTCAGTGCATCTCGCCAACAGCTATCCCGATCTGGAAGGTGATCGTGCGCTTGGCCAGCGAGGCCTCGCCGTACTACTGGGGGCAGAGGGGACCCGCCTGGCGATCGTGCTGTCTTTTAACCTCGTAGCGGTAGTGAGTACGGCCGCTGTATTGCTGCACCACTCCTCACAGACGGAGGCCTTACTGCTGGCGGCCTGGGTATTGGACATCAGTGCCGTCAGAATCAGCCGCCGCGCGGTCGCTGATGTTCAGGCGCGTCGACGTCTATTCACGGCGCTCGCCCCTGCCACGGCGCTGCTGGGGGCCAGTTGTCTGCTGACTATCTCCCTTGCTTCTTGAGCTTCATTGCGTGGCGCAGCTGAGCTGAGAGGCGCTATTATAGTACATACGTTCTATAGTAGTTTCGGAGCAGGGAGGGGCGACAGTGATCTATGAGGTCCGCAAGTGGTTTGACGATTGCGATTGCTTGTACACAGACGACCGGCGAGTGAAGGATCTCGCCATTCAAACCGGCGAGTTGCAGATCGTGGGGACGTACTTCAAGTCGACGCGTGAACACCAGCCATTCGCCTGGGACATAGTGGGGCCTCACAATCTGGTGAGCGGTCTATCAAAGCAGTTTTCCGCCGCACGTCGGCGCATGGGATCGGTTGCCTCGGGCTGATACCTGAGCCTCCCCGCCGTTGACGTGTCCTGTATACTGGGGCATAGAGCTAAAGGGACTTGAGGCCATTGTCGACATTTGACCAGCTATTTTCAGAGGCAAAAAAGCGCGTTTCCGAGATCGACGTCGCAGACCTCCCGACGACTCAACAGCCTGAACAGGCAAGCACTGTGGTGGACGTGCGCGAGAAGAGCGAGTGGGACGAGGGGCACATTCCTGGCGCGATTCACGTGCCGCGAGGCTATCTGGAGTTGCGCATTGAGTCCGCCGTTCCGAACAAGTCCGCGCCCGTGGTTCTGTACTGTGCCGGCGGCACTCGGTCGGTGCTGGCTGCCCGCACACTGCAGGAATTGGGGTACTCGGATGTACGCTCGGTCCGTGGGGGCTTCACCGCCTGGAAAGACGCGGGCAATTCGTTTGTCGTCCCCCGCACGCTCACAGCCGAGCAGACACAGCGGTACAGCCGGCACGTTCTGGTACCGGAAGTAGGGGAAGCGGGGCAGTTAAAACTGCTGGACGCCAGAGTGCTGCTGGCGGGCGCGGGCGGACTCGGGTCTCCCACGGCTCTGTACCTGGCGGCAGCGGGAGTCGGCACCCTGGGTATCGTGGACTCCGACGTGGTGGACGTCAGCAACCTGCAGCGCCAGGTTATTCACACCACCGAACGAGTGGGGATGCTCAAGGTGGAATCGGCCCGTCTGTCCATCGAGGCCTTGAATCCCGACGTGCGGGTTAACACCTATGAGACTCGCCTGACCCGCGACAACGTGGACGAGGTGATCGGCCAGTACGACATTGTGGTGGACGGCACGGACAATTTCGACACGCGCTACCTGATTAATGAAGTGTGCGTGCGGCAGCGCAAGCCAAACGTCTCGGCCAGTATTCTGAGTTTCGACGGCCAGATCTCCACCTTCGTGCCGGTAGAAGGCCCCTGCTATCGCTGCGTCTATCCCGAGCCGCCGCCGCCCTCGCTGGCCCCCACCTGAAGTGAGGCGGGAGTCCTGGGCGTGCTTCCCGGGATAATGGGACTGTTACAGGCCAATGAGGTCATAAAGCTTATCGCGGGTATTGGTGAGCCGTTAATCGGACGACTCCTGATGTTCGATGCGCTGAGCACGTCATTCATGGAGTTGAGGCTCCGCCGAGACCCCGACTGTCCGGTCTGCGGTGGCTTGACCGAAGCAGCCGCTCCAACCAGAACCGCGGCCGGCGCTATTGCCTAGTATCGGATCAGTAGAAAAAAGGAGTGGCACGTCATGAGCAACGTGCGTATTCCGCCTGTATTGCGCAAGCAGACGGGCGGGGCCAAAGAAGTCGACGCCGAGGGCAACACCGTCCGTGGCGTTCTCGACAACTTGACCGAGCAGTTTCCCGGCATGCGGGAGCACCTCTTTGCGGACAACGAGTTGCAACGCTTCGTGAATGTGTATCTAAACGACCAGGACATTCAGTACCTGGACCAGCTGGACACACCCGTAACCTCCACCGATACGGTCATCATCTTGCCAGCCATGGCCGGCGGTTAAGTTGACCACCTTCGCGGCGGCCATGCCGCCGGCAACTGACCGTTTCGCGCGCCCCGTGGCTGCCAGCATCCTCGATACCATCGGCAACACGCCCATGGTGGAGTTGCGCCGCCTCAACCCGAATCCCAATGTTCGATTGATTGCCAAGCTGGAGGGCGCCAATCCGAGTGGCAGCGTGAAAGATCGGGTGGCCCGCTATCTGGTGGAGGAGTTCGAGTCCCGCGCCGATTCCCCGGATTATATTCTGCTCGAGCCCACCAGCGGCAACACCGGCATCGCTCTGGCCATGATCAGCCGGGTCAAGGGCTACCGGGTGGTCGCCGTGATGCCGGCCAACGTGACCTCTGAGCGGCGCAAGTTGCTCGAGATCCTGGGCGCTGAGATCATCGATTCGCCGGCGGAGAAAGGCACCAACGGCTCCATCGAGATGGTGCGCGACCTGGATCGGCAGCAACGGTACTGGGTGCTTAACCAGTACGCCAACCAAGCCAACCCGCAGGCACACTTCGAGACCACGGGGCTGGAAATTCTGCGCGACGTGCCGGACGTCGACGTGTTCGTGGCTGGACTGGGAACGGGTGGGACGCTGACCGGTGTCGGTCGACGGTTAAAGCTGGAACGGCCAGGCGTCAAGATCATCGCCGCGGAGCCTTTACCGGGCGATCTGGTACAGGGGCTGCGCAGTCTGGAGGATGGCTTCGTGCCGCCCATCCTCGATGCCTCGGTACTGGATCGGAAATATCTGATCAACAGTAAAGATTCCATCGACATGATGCGCCGGCTCGCGTCGGAAGAGGGCATCTTCGCCGGAGTCTCTTCCGGGGCAATCCTGGTCGCAGCCATTCGCTACATCGAGCAGATGCAGGAGGGAACAGTGGTAGTACTGCTGCCCGACGGAGGCTGGAAGTACCTGAGCGGCGTTCTGTGGACGGCCGATACCGCGTCGCTCGATGAGGGGCTTGAGAGCGCCTTTCTGTGGTGATCCCGCGGCGCTTCCACGACGCGATGGTGCGTGAGGCCCGCGAGTGCTTTCCCAACGAAGCCTGTGGGTTGCTGGCAGGCAAGCCAGGTGCCGTGGTCGAGTTTTACCCCATCAGTAATGTGGATGCCAGTCCGGTACAGTACCGTCTAGACCCCCAGCAACAACTGCGGGCTATGCTCGAGATCGATGATCGTGACTGGGAACTGTCCGCCATCTTCCACTCGCACACTCGCACCCGCGCCTATCCCTCTCAGACCGACATCGCGCTCGCCTTCTATCCGGACACGCTCTATGTGATCCTATCCCTGGCCCTCGACCAGCATCCCGATCTGCGGGCGTACCGAATCGTCGACGGTGTGGTGAGTGAAGAGTCGATCCAGATTGTGGACTAGTGGTTTGTCCAGGAAGGGTTGAGCGGCAAGGCTCGGCCACCCATCTCGAAACTCATGTGCAGACACAACACTCGTGACGACTATCGCGAGACGCGTTCTCAGACGGAGGCCAGGACGACATTGAACTCAGAATCGGCCGAGGAGCGTCCGTCCCCTGCGAAAATGCACGCCGATGAGGTAGACATCGACGTTTTTCTGGTTCGTCGACTGCTTGCCGCGCAGTTCCCCCCGTGGGCGGGCCTTCCAATCAACCCAGTCACACCCTCAGGGACGGACAATGCGCTGTATCGGCTCGGCGACAATATGGTCGTGCGTCTACCTCGTAGGGAGCAGACCAGCGGCACACTGGAGAAGGAACGCCACTGGCTTCCGAGACTCGCTCCTTTCCTGCCCCTTGCCGTCCCTATCCCGCTCGCCGAGGGGATGCCAGCCGAGGAGTATCCCTTTGCGTGGTCCATTTATGGCTGGCTGGAGGGCGAGAACGCGAGCATCGAGGGCATCCACCGGCCCGGGCCAATTGGCGACCGACCTGGCGCGGTTCTTGGCAGCTCTGCAGCGGATCGACACCGCGGGTGGCCCACCGCCCGGGGAGCACAACTTCCTCCCGGGGGCGCCGCTCGCCACGCTGGATGTTGCGACCCGCGCCGCGATTGCGTCTCTGCAGCACGAGATCGACACGGACCAGGTGACCGTGGCCTGGGTGAATGCCGTGCAGGCGCCGGGATGGCTGCGCCCACCCGTCTGGATCCACGGTGATCTTGACTCGCGAAACCTCCTCGTCAAGAGGGGTCGGCTCAGCGCCGTCCTAGACTTCGGATGCCTCGGAGTGGGCGATCCCGCATGCGACGTGATGGTCGCGTGGAAGGTCCTCTCCGCGAATACCCGCGACCTCTCCAGTACTCTTACCTCCAGTAGCTACAATGTCGTCCTCAACGCGAGCGGCTGCACCTTCTCCGACGGAACCTCTTACAGTGGGGTTGATCCCAATGTGGGTCCGCTGCAGAATAATGCCGGCCCCACCCTGACCGCTGTCCCTCAGGCCGCGCGGTCGGATATCCACTCAGGCCCGCTTGCGCGGCCAGCGCCTCCTCGGTGGGGCCTGCTGCTCGACGATGCTGCCACAAGAGCGCGCCGAAGGCCCGGGTCCTTCCCATGGTGCTCCCGTCGTCTCCGGCCCAATCGCCCTATGGTACCCCCCGGCCCGGCAAACGTCCATTGGCCGGTCGCGGCGCGTGCGAGAAAACGTGCCGCAAAACGTGGGTCAAAACGTGGGTTTCGTGTGGTGGATCGCCCCACCCTCCCCTAGAGTGTGGCTATGACGACTCGAACAGGAGCGAGGGAGAGTGGGATGGCCGTGCGATGGCCACCAGGGGAGGGGCCAGCCGGCACTGCTGACAGGGTCCGGTGGATGGTGATTGAGGCGTGCAATCACGACTCGCTCGCCGTGCTCGATGAGCTGCTGCTTGACGATGTTGAGCACTTCCGGCAGCTGGTCTGCTTCCGGGCGGCGGTGACCGATGAGCACTGGATGATCGAGGAGCAAATCGCGCAGGGGGAGACGGTCGTGTCCCGGCTGTGTGTGGAGGGACACTTCTCTGGCCCCCTGCTCGGCAGGCCCCTCCCGGGCGATGGGCCTGCGTCAGCTGGATTGCGATCACCCGGTTCCATGATGGCCGTCTCATGAACCTCTGGCTCCAGGCAGATCCCTTAGGTCTGCTCTGCCAGCTCGATGTCATGTCGCAGCTGGAACTCTGTCAGGTCCTGACCGTGGCCCGGGTGGCGCGAGCCGGGGGCGTGGATGGGCGCATGAGCTGGGAAGGAGATGACGGCACGAGGGACGGCAGATATGGCGAGAGCACCGGCGATTTGAGGGATGACAGACGAAGCCCGCAAGAAACACCACACCGAGCGGCACGAACGTGTATCACATTAACGACGAATTGGCATGGTAGTCTTCCTGGCAGCGAGCCTCTTGGGGGCTGCGGAACCCCGAACGGCAGGTATGAAGATCACAGCGCCGGGATATTCAACGTCGTCTCGGGCCTGACGTCGCCGGACAGCACGAGTAACGACGAGAGCTTCACCTCTTCCTTCACGCAGCCGATCCTCATCGCCCTGGAGCGTTTCGCAGAGTTATTGGACCGAATAGCCGCAGTGGCGAAAGCAGTTGAGAGCGACCTGTGGGGGGACTGTGTCCAGTGCGGCGGGGAGCGCCGCTTCCAGGGCTTCACGGGTCGTGGCCTCCGCGCGCCGAAGCGCCTGCTTCATGACGCTGATCGTCATCTCAATGGGATTGAAGTCCGGCGAGTAGCTGGGCAGGAAGAGGACCCGTGCTCCGACCGCCTCGATCGCCTGTCGCACGCGTGCCCGCTTGTGGACCGACAGGTTGTCCAGAATGACAATCTGCCGCGGCTTCAGGGTCGGGACCAGGAGCTGCGCGACGTACTGGTCAAAGGCTACCCCATCAATCGCGCCCTCGATGGACATGACGGCCGTGATCCCGTCCAGCGAGAGGGCGGCACAGACGCTCAGGTTCTTGCCATAGTTGCGGGGAACCAGTCCCCGGGAGCGCTCGCCCCTGGGTGCCCAGCCGAACAGTCAAGCGAGTCGGATGTTCACCCCGAACTCGTCCACGAAGACCAGCCGCCGTGCATCGATGTTCCGGATAATCCGGTGCCACATCAGGCGGCGTCGCTCGTCTTGCTCAGCGGCACCCAGCGTCCTTTTTTTCGGGTGTACTCCAATCGCCGGATCTCCCGGCTCATCGTGGAGATGCTCAGCCGGCTCCCGGTCTGCTGCTCCCAGAAGCGACAGTGCTCGTCGAGGAAGGCGGCGGGATGCGCGTCCAGTTGGGCGCGGAGGAGTTCGCGCTGGTCAGGACGGATGGTGGGAGCACGGCCCGGATGGCGTTTGGGCGCAAGCGAGCCGGTCGTCTGGTGTTGCGTCAGATAGCGTTTGACGGTGGAGAGGCCGATGTCGAACACGCGGGCGACATCGGCCTTGGATCTGCCAGCTTCAACCGCGGTCACGATCTTGGACCGCAAGTCGGGGGAGTATGCTTTCATTCCTCACTATGCCAAACAGGCCAATCACTCCGCAAGTCGCTCTAACGGTAGTTTGTTGCCTAAAGTAGAGGGATAGTGGTAGAAGGGGTGGAGGAGGTGCAGGATGACCCAGCGCCAGGCCGTTCCCGCCGCACCCGGTCCGTT
>JAABUH010000036.1_pt1 | contig 182419 bp, 179 predicted proteins | sample 5559121 | NCBI WGS metagenome assembly JAABUH01 (sample SAMN10711871, study PRJNA513364) | rock metagenome | isolation source: Antarctica rocks | place: Antarctica: Victoria Land, Battleship Promontory nord | collected 2015-12-28
AGCCTTCGGGGCAGGGCGCGATCAATCGCGCCCCTACGCCTCCGGCATCATCCTCGCTGGCCGGCTTCCCGCCTGACCTCGCCGACATTGACGCCTTTCTCGCCCACGCGCCCGACCACTGGAGCGCCGCCCGCGACGCGCTCGTCGGCGGCGCGCTGGCCCGCTGGCTCCGCGTGGTCGGCGAAGACCCCCTCGCTGCCGTCGCGGACGAAGTCGCGCGGGATGTGGGCCGGGACGACGACGATAAGCTGCGCGACTTCCTCTACCGAGCGGGCATGGAGACCGCCGCCGAGGCCCGCCGCGCCTTCGGCGAAGGCCAGCGGCTCGCACGGGGCGGGCGCTACTTCTTCGAGGCCCTTCCCCTTCTGCGCCGGGCAGTGCATCTCGATCCCAGCCGCCCCGAATATCCGCAGGAGTTGGCATCCGCCCTGCGCGCGACCGGCGACGCTGCCGGTGCCGCGCTCGTTCTGGAACAAGCGCTGGCCTCCCATCCCGCCGCGCGCAAACTGGTCCGGGAACACGCCGAACTGGCCGGGGCGCAAGTTGCCCTTAGCGACACGCGCGTAGACTTCGGCGTCCTGCGCCGGGGCCAGAGCCGGACATGCCGGCTGACCCTGAACAACGAGGGCGGGGGTGTTCTGGAGGGACGGGTCGCCGCCGCCCCCGGCTGGGTGCGGGTCGAGCCGCCCGCCTTTTCGACGCGCAAGCGCCAGACGCTGACCCTGACCGCTGTGACGGACGGTGTCTGGACCGCCCCTGCTGCTTATCAAGAAACGGTGGTTCTGGAAACGTCTGGCGGGCGTCAGGAGATCGCCGTCTCGGCCAGCGTCCTGCCCGCCCGGCTATCCTGGACACGCATCGCCCTCTGGTATCTGCCCCTGCTGCTCTGCGCCGCCCTGCCTGCCGCCGCCGGGCTGTTCGGGCAACTCCACCACGCCAGCACGGGCTACCTGTGGCAGCCGGGCTTTGTCGCCAGCGGCCTGCTCTTTCTTTCCCTGTTCGGCCTGACCTTCGCCGCCGACATCGCCTGGCCCCCGCGCCTGCTCCCATTGGGCCTGACCGGCCTGAACGCCTGGTGCCTCTCGCGGACCGCCCAGAACTTCGGCGGCAGCACGGCGGCGGCCCACCTTGCCCTGGTGCAAACCGTCACGCCCATCGTGGTCCTGCTGATCTTGCAGACCTGCGCCCTCGCGCTCGACCCCCAGGGGTGGGGCCGCTGGCAGCTTTGGCGCTGGATCATCGGCGCGACGGGCCTGCTCATCGCCTACTCGTTGTTGCATCTGAGATAGTTATGGGAGGCGTTGCATCATGGGTTTGACCGTCTGCCTGTTCATCATTCTTGGGAGCGTTTTACCTATTATGATACTGGTGCTGTGGGCTATCTACTGGAAAAGATATAAGCAGTTCATTTGGCTGATTGCTTTCACATGGACGGACTTGCAACTTGGACAGGCTTACATTGCTTTTTACCGGAAGCAATTCATGCTGATGTGGCTCTACCTGCTGGGGTGGATCGGCCTTGCGGTTTATAGTTATGTCATATACCGCCGCCTTAAACGTGAAAAGAAGTTGTGAACACTGCCCAGTGGGTTGCTCGATAAACAGGTAAACAACCTTTATGGACCACACACCTACGAATGCCGAGCTGCATTTGGGCTGATGGGCATTTTCGGAGCCTCTATGAGCCTCAGAAACAGGCTAAAATCCGTAGCGACTTCGGAAAGAGTGTCGCGGTTCAAACTGGTCACTGCCGAACTGCGCTGGACCTATCTGGGCTTTGCAGCTTTGGCAGCATTCATGTCTGCCGGAACGATCCTGAGTGACGTGTTGCTGGATGATAACCCAAGCCATAGACAACATCAGGTGGCTGCGCTGCACGTTTCTCTCGCGGTTGCGGCGACTTCGGCGACATTTTTTGTGCTTGCGATCTGCGGATGGGTGTTCAAATGGTTTCCGTTAGCCGCCATAGAACCTGAACATCTGGAAGACGGGACGGTGTGGCCCCCGCCGCCGAAATCGGGTACATAATCTGCATGGACCACATACCCACGAACGCCGAAGTTGCCGATGTTTTTGAGCAGATCGCGAACATCCTGGAAGGGCAGGGCGAGAACCCGTTCAAGATACGCGCCTACCGCAACGCCGTCCGAACGCTGGAAAACCTGAACGAGCCTGCCGCCGACATCAACGGGCGGGGTGAGCTGAAGAAGATTCCGGGCTTCGGGGAGGCCATCGTCGGCAAGACAAAGGAGATACTCGCGACGGGGACGTGCGACCTGTACGAACGGCTGAAGGCGGAAGAAGCGGCCAAGAGCGCCCCGCCCACTGTCGTGCCGGGGCCGGTCATCGCCGCAGGGCATGAGGACGACGAGGCGGAGATCGAGGCGCCGTGGTGACTCCGATCCCGCGCACGTTCTACGAGCAGGACACGCGGACGGCGGCGCAAAAGCTGCTCGGCCAGATCGTCCTGCGCCGCCTGCCGACGGGCGAGACGCTGTCGGGCATCATCGTCGAGACCGAGGCGTACCTGACGGACGACCCGGCCTGCCATGCCTATCGGGGGCAGACGCCGCGTAACAGCATGATGTTCGGGCCGCCGGGCCATGCCTATGTCTACTTCACCTATGGCCTGCACATGATGCTAAATCTCGTCTGCGCCCCGGAAGGCACCGCCGAGGCGGTCTTGATCCGCGCCCTGGAGCCGGTCGAGGGCTTAGAAGCAATGCGTGTGCATCGCGGGGGCATCGTGGAAACGCGGCAGCTCACCAATGGGCCGGGCAAGCTGGCGCAGGCGCTGGCCCTGACGCGCCTGTCGCACAACGGGGTGGATGTGACGGACGTGGCAAGCGAACTGTTGGTGCTGCCCAACGAGTACCCGCTGTTCGACATGGTGACGACGACGCGCATCGGTATTACGCAAGGGGTGGATCTGCCGTGGCGGTACTATGTGGCGGGCAGCCCGTATGTGTCGCGCAAGTGACCTCGCCCTGAAATACCTCGCCGTTTACGGTGGGGGATAATCATGCCCCACTTTTCCCAGCCTCTCTTCGGCCTTCTCCTCGCCGCCGCCGTCGCCGCCCTTGCCTATCGCGCGGGGGCGCTGACCCGGAGCGGCGCCCTGGCGGCCTGGGGCGTCGGCGCGATGGTCTTCGGCGTCGGCGGCTGGCTCTGGGCCGCCGCCCTGCTGACATTCTTCGGCACCTCCACGGCCCTGAGCCGGTGGCGGCGGCGGGCCAAAGAGACGCTGGGCTATGAGAAAGGCGGGCGGCGTGACGCGGGGCAGGTGCTGGCGAACGGCGGCGTGGCTGCGCTATGCGCGTTGCTGCCGCTGGCCTTCCCAGCGCTAGGCATGGCGCACGCCCATCTGCTGTTTCTGGCGGCCCTGGCGGCGGCTAATGCCGACACCTGGGCGACCGAGCTTGGGTCCGCGCTGGGGGGGCATCCTTACGATCTCAGGACGGGGAAGCCGGCCCCGCCGGGAACATCGGGCGCGGTGAGTCTGCTGGGGACGCTGGCCGCGCTGGCGGGAGCGGGCTTGATAGGCCTGTACGCGGGCGGCGGGGTGGGCTGGGGAACCGTGACGGCGGCCGGGTTGGGCGGCGCGTTTCTGGACAGCCTGCTCGGGGCGACCGTTCAAGCGCGTTGGCGCGACCCGCTGCGGCCCTGGCTCCTCACGGAGCATCCCCAAGCGGGGCCGCCGGACTGGGGCCGTCGGGGGATCAACAACGATCTGGTCAACGCCCTCTGCACACTGGGGGCTGTCACCCTGGCGCTCTGTCTCATAAAATAAATTTTCTTGGCATACGTCCTTCGCCCCAAAAACGCGCAACCTGTGTTACAATAGAAGTGCAGGTTGTTTCCCCTTCTGATCCCCTTGCATCCTGAGTCGTTTTCGAGGAGTACCACGTTTTGGATGTACCGCCGGGAGATGCGACAGTTGCGTCGCGCCGCTACGTTTCCGCCGAACAGATCGAAGATGTCGTGCGGCAGCTCAAGGACATAGTCTCCACACGCGCTGTCCTGGGGCCGTCGGGCCGCATTGACGAGCTGCATGTGCTGGTCAACCCCAAGCGTGCGCCCAAGCAGATCGCGCGGGATATCGAATCCGCCCTGCGCGCCCATTTGGACGTTTCTCTGGACTACAAAAAAATCAGCATCGCCCAAGTCCAGGGCCGTGCGGCTCTGGGCGGCGCGTCGGAAGGGCTGCCCCGCCTGCGCTTCGCCGACGTTTCACTCACCGTCGCCGGTAGCCGTGGCGAGGCCGTCGTCCGCCTGAAGCGGGAAGACGCTGTGTATACCGGCATGGCGGCCGGCCATGCCTCCAGCTACAACCAGATGCGTCTGATCGCCACGGCGGCGATTCGGGCGGTCGAGGACACGCACGACCAGGATGGGACGATGGTGGTGGAGGATTTGCAGACCGACGTTGCGCTGGCCGGGCATAAGGCGGTGACGGTGCTGGTCAGCGCCCTGACCTCACCCAAGGGCGAAGAGCTTCTTACCGGTTCGGCTCTGGTCCGCTATGATGTCTGGAAGGCCGTCGTAAATGCCACCCTGAACGCCGTCAACCGCCGGGTCAGCTTGGCCTTCATGGAAGACGAGTTCTAGACGACATCCGTACAAAAAAACCTGTGATTTTTACCGAGACAATGGAATAATAGATACGGTTTGGGCTGCTGGAGACAAATGAGGCCCGAGGGGCCTCGCGAGCGGAGGCGGAACGATGCCCGAGAGATCGGCACGTCCGCGTTTCACCTGGATACTTAACTTGAAAAAGCTCACCCGCATAATCAAGACTGTGACCAACGCCATCACCGGCTGCGGCGTCATCGTGCATTGGCCGAATGACTAGCTCGTACCTCCCCTGCAATCATACTTTGCAGGCGGCTGTCGGCTTGTTCATGCGCCAGTAGCCTGATTATTTTTCGAGCGAGTTGTGTCCGTTGTCTCCAGCAGCCCTTATAATGTTTCTGATGATCTTGGCGCGTTCCGCCGACACTCACTCGGGGATTTCCTTCGTCTAGTGAGACACGGCGCTCGTTGGCCACAGGGTATAGCTGTATCTTCCATGTCTGTGCCTTCGACTATAGCACAACCACAACCGGTCGCAGCCCTGCGCCCGGCGGAGCGGCCCTGGCGGGGCGCTTACATCCTCCTGCGGCGCTGGCTAGGGTGTGGGGCGTTGCTGGTCGCGCTGCTCTGCGTTTGGGTCAGCCCTCTTAGGATGGCTGACTTGCCGAATGTCATTGTGTTAACCGCACTTGCTGTTGTCGTGAGCCTGTTGCCGGCACGCTTGCCCGGCAACCAGATGTTCACCTATCCGGTCATTCCCATCCTATTCTCCATAGTCGGTCTTTATGGTGCGACCGCCGTTTTGCTTGCTGCGTCTGTTGCGGTCGTTGCCAGCGGGTTTATTGGTCTGACAAGTAAGCGTAGGCTTCAGATCAAATATTATATCCCTAACGTCTCCAATCAAATTATCACCATTGGCGGGGGCGCTCTGTTTTACGGTGCCCTGGAAAGAATGTGCTTTCCTGGTGGCGGTGTGCAGCCCGGAGAAAAAACCGACTGGCGGGCTTGGCTCGCCCTGCCCGTCTGCGCTCTTATCGCATTCGTCGCCAATACCTTGATTTCCACAACCCTTGTCAGCACCTATGGGGGAAAGCGCTGGGACATAATCTGGCACGACAACGTGCGCTGGATGCTCCCCAGCGCGGTTTTCATGTCGCCGGTCGGTTTCCTCACCGCTATGCTTTACAACCAGCACTGGTGGCTCGGGGTCGGGTTCATCATCCTGCCGGTCTATGCGCTTCGCATGACGGCGGTGACGCATGAGCGGACGATGGCGGCGTACAAGGAGGGGGTGGACCTGCTGGGACGAATCATGCAGGAGGCGCACCCGTACACGCACGGGCACCTGCACCGGGTCGCCCGCTGGGCCAAACGCATTGCCGAAGACATGCAGCTCCCGGCGTCGTCCATGCAGCACATTGAAGACGCCGCGATCCTGCACGATATCGGCAAAATCGCCGTGGACGACCGCGTGCTGAACAAGGTGGGCAAGCTGACGGACGATGACTGGGTGATGATCCGCCGGCACCCCGTCACCGGCGCGGATCTGGTCATCAAGATGAGCGCGCTGGACAAGGTGGGCTATTGGATACGGCATCACCACGAGCGGCCCGACGGCAAAGGCTACCCGGATGGGCTGAAGGAAGATGAGATTCCGGTGGAGTCCAGCATCATCTCCGTCGTGGATGCCTTCGACGCCATGGTGGGCGGCCCGGCCAAGGAGGATCAGCGCCCTTACCGCCAGCCGATGTTGCGGGAGGATGCCATTGCCGAGCTGCGCCGCCATGCCGGGACGCAGTTCCACGCCGAGGTGGTGGAGGTCTTCATTGCCGTTCTCCAGCGTGAGAAGGATCTGGAAGAAACGGGGCAGCACGTCGCGCCTAAACCTGACCTCGCCGACGATTCGCTCTGGGCTGCTCCGCCTTCGGGCGTGATGGCTTTGACGGCAGGGGGCTGAAGGCTGTTCATGGACCCAACCCTTATTGTGGACATCATGGCGACGCTGGCCTTCACGTCCGCCCTCCTGGCTATCTTCTTTTACCTCCCTTGGCGCATCCGCCGCTCCTACCGGCAGACCTTCATCGCCATCGCCCGCGCCGTGGAGGCGCGTGAGCCGCACCTGCTCGGCCACGCCGAGCAGACGGCACGTTATGTGGTGCTGATGGCCCGCTGGCGCGGCATGAGCTTTGCTGAGACACGCCGCCTGGAATACGCCGCCCTGCTGCATGGCATCGGGAAGGTGGGCGTCCCTTACGGTCTGCTGAATAGCCCCGCCTGCCTGACCTGTCCCGCTGACCGCTTTGTCCTGCGCGATTACGTCCGGATCGGCGCGGCCATTCTCGATCGCATCCCTATCTTGAGTTCTGCCGCTGACGCCGTGCGATTTCAGCACGAGTATGTGGATGGCAGCGGCTATCCCTTTGGCCGGTATGGGAAGGACATCCCCGCCCACGCTCAGATGCTGTGCATCGCCAGTGAATATGTGGCGATGACCACGCCGCGCCTCTATCGCGCCGGGCTGGCCCTGACGCTTGCCGAGGCTGACACTTACCTGCGCGCACAGATCGGGCGGCGCTACAGTGCCCGGATGGCTACCCTGTTCCGGCGGGCCAAGGCGACCGAGCGGCTTCGCCTCGCGCTGCTGCGGTGCGGGCGCTCTGTTCTTCGCCTTGTCTTGAAGTTTGTCCCCAACCAGCCTTTCCTTCCCGGATTTTCGCGCCGCATACTTTAAAATGCTCTTTGTCCGGCTTTTCGTCCTTGCCCTGCTCCTCCATGAGAACACGGGCCTCTTCACGCGAGGCCGGAACTATTTCACGACTTGCTTCCTGCCGTCCCTGGGCCTTTACCTGCCGCTGCGTGGGATGGTCGCTTTGCACGGGAGCCTGCTCGCCCTCTGCGCGACGCTCCTCTTCTGTCCTTCTCTGTGGATGCTCTATCCCCTGCTGCTGCTCGCCCTGTCCCTGCTGATCGCTTCCTACTCGATCCGGCTCTCCAATCACCTCGTCGCGGCCTGGTTCATGGGGCTGCTGCTCTGCCTGGACCTGCTGTTCCAGACACCCGAACGGCGCGGACTGGCGCCGACGCCCTTCTTTCTGTCCGGCGTTCAGATCGTGGTCGGCCTGACTTACGCGCTGGCGTTCCTGCACAAGCTGAACCCGGAGTACCTCTCGCCCCGGATGAGCTGCGGCAGCTACCTCGGCAGCCAGTACCTCGAACATCGGGTCAACATCCGTCATCCGGGCCTGCTAAAGCTCCAGGGGTTCCTCTCCATTTACGCGATCCTGGCCTTGGAGGGGGGCATTCCCCTCTTGTTCCTGTTCCCGGCGACGCGGCCTCTGGGCGTCTTGCTGGCCGTGCTGCTCCACCTGCCGCTCGGGCTGCTGGTCCATGTCCACTTCGCCGCTGTCATGTACGCCGGACTGTCCGCATTCGTCGCGCCCGGCAACTGGCCGCGCGTGTTGTCCGCCGCCTTTCATTTCAGCCCAGGCAAATGGATTTTCTGCCTCCTGCTCGGCCTGTACCTCGGTCACCGCTTCGGGGGTTACGGCTATTCAGACCGTCGCCGTCTGCCCGCTTATCTGCATCAGCTCTTCTTCGGAGTCTACTTTCTGGCGGCTCTTGCGGTGGGCCTGACGCTGCTGCACGGCGGGCCGCTGCGGACGTTTGCCTGGGGCGGCCCGGTTCAGCGCGCCCTGCTCCTGACCCTGACGCTGGCCTTTTTGCTGAACGGTCTGAGTCCCTACCTCGGCCTCAAAACCAACTTCAGCTTCGCCATGTTCAGCAACCTGCGTCCCGACCCCTGGCGTCATCTGCTCTGGCGCGCGGGGTGGCGGCCGCTGTGCCTGGCGCGCTATATCCGCGTTGAGGAGATTGAGGGGCTGCCCGAAACAGTGTCGGGCGAAATGCCCCGCCTTGTTGTGGAGCACCTGCGGCAGCACGATCAGTGGCAGTATACAGACTACTTCTTTCACGAGGGGCTGCGGCTGCTTTGTCGCACGGCCCAGCCGCCGGTCATTCGCATCGTCTACACAGAAGAGGGGCATCGGCATGAGGTCCAGGATTACGCCCGCGCCATGGCGGCGCACCCGCCGCGCTACCTGCGCCTAGCTCTCTTCCCGTATACGCTGCCGCTGGACCCCGCCACTCGTCACTGCGACTAGGGCGCAGAAGACAGAAAACGCGGAAGGCCGAAGCCTTCCGCGTTTTCTGAGTCAAGAGGGATGCTCATTTGCGTCCGAGGAAGCGCCCTAACAGGGCTCCGGCTTTGTCCGCGACTCCCGCCGTGGGAGGGGGCGTTTTGGGCGGAGGTGGCTGGCCGGTGTCGGGCTTTTTATCGGGCTTTTTAGGCGGGGGGGGCTGGCCTATCGGGTTGGTTCGGTTTGACGGCGCAACTTGGTCTAGGCGATTCAGCTTGGCCTGGATCGAGTGGCTTGGCGCGATTTGGAGGGCCTTGCGATACTGCACTGCCGCGTCCTCGCGTTTTCCCATCTGCGCGAGGGCATCCCCCAGGATGTCCAGCGCGCGCACGTTGCGCGGATCAATCTCCAGTACCTTCATGCAGAAGGCGCCCGCCTCGACAGGCTTGCCGGCCATGATCGCGTTGTCTGCATCACTCAGCCGTCCGGCAATCGCCTGCGCCTTCTCAGCGCTCGGTGGCTGTCCCTGTGGCGCGGCCTGCGGCGTGGACGCCGCACCGTTGGCATAAGGCCGACTGGCCTGCTGCCCTTGGGGAGTTGTCGAAGTGCCGTTGGAGGAGGCATTGCTCGACGCGGCGGCTGCCACTAGCGTCTGATTATACTGCGCGCGCCGCTCCGGGTCGGCCAGGATGCGGTACGCCTGGTTGATCTGTGAAAAAACGCGCTGGCCCAGGTCTTTATCCTGGACCACGTCCGGGTGGAACTTGCGCGCCAATTCCCGATATTTCTTTTTGATCTGGTCCGTGGTTGCCACTTGAGGGACACCCAAGACTTCATAATAATTTCGCTGCAAGCTCATCGTAGTATGCTCCGAACAGAGTAAAAATGAATGCGGGTTCTGTGAGACGGTTGTGCCGGTCTTTCCTCACTTTCCAGGCGTCCGCGCGAAAGAAATACAAATAAAAGCGCGCGTCCGTCTTAATTCGCCGTGGATTAGTTGCCGTCGGGGTCAGCCATGTTGTTCATTTGATTAGCGTAACCCGTGTAAAACTGAATGAGTATCACGAGGATCCTAAAGCCCACGATCACGGTCACGATGGCGCCGAGCGAGACGCAAAGCTGGTGCAGGCGAACCGCCGACTCCTGCTCGTAATACTCGGCAACCTTGTCCATCGTCATGTCTAGGCTGCCGGTCTGCTCACCGGTCCCCAGCATGGAGACCACCATCGGCGGGAAGATGCGCGTCGCGACCAGGGCCTCGGCGATACCGCGCCCGTCTTGCAGGGCGGGAATCGCCGACACCATCCGCCGCTCCATATAGGCGTTGCCGGTCGCCGCCGCCGCTGCCCGCAGCGCCTCCGGAATGGAGACGCCGGCCGCGTACAGCGAGGCCATCACCCGGCTGAAACGGGCGAGCGCGATCATCCGCACCACGCCGCCAACCGCAGGCAGGTTGGCGATCAGGCCGTCATAGAATGCCTTAAACTGGGACGCCAGCCGAGTCAGGACATAAATCGCGAAGACAACCGCGCCCGACTCCAGGAGCGGCAGGATCGCGAGCTGGAAATACATCCGCACGTCATGCCTGACGACCAGGAAGACGACCGGCGGCACCAGGAAACTCGCCACCAGCACTGAGACCGGGTACGTCATCTCGCGCTTGATGACCGCCCGCAGGGCGTATTCCTGCTCCAAGGCGGAGGCCAGCCGCGACATCATCACGTCCAAACGCCCGCTCTTTTCGCCCGCCGCGATCATCGCTCGGTGGAAGTCCGTAAAAACCCACGGGAACTCGGCGAGCGCCTCCGTCAGCATCTCCCCTTGCAGGACGCGCGCGCTGATTTTGCCGAGGTAGTTCCGCAAGCGGCCATTGCTTGCCTGCTGGGTCAACGATGTCAGGCACTGATAGATCGGCACCCCGGCGTTGAGCATGGCCGAGAACTGGCGGTACAACAGTGCCAGGTCGCGCAGTCCGACGCCGGACCAAATGGGATATACGAGGTGTGCCAGCAGCCAGCGGCCCACCGGCATTGCGGGTCGCGCGCGGGTCGCGCGCTGCGGGGGTGTCCCGTTCCACAGCGCTCCGTTCTGAGGCGTCAGCGTGGCCGCGCCGCCCTGCTGCGGCGCCAGACGCATGGGGAAGTACCCCATGTCACGGATTTCCTGGGCCGCCCGACGCTCATCGGGCGCATCCAGCGACCCGGTAACGGTGCGTCCCGCCTGGTCTTTGGCCTGATACGAATAGATCATAAACGGGTTATAACCTGTGGACAGAGGCGCGAGACATGTCATCGCCCTTGTTAGACGAACCCAACGCGCCGAATGTTCCCTTTGCGAGACGAATGTTCCAAAAAAAGTTCAGCAAGATCAGTGGCTTTCTTCCCGTCCCCCGGCAGCGCCAAATCCGGCGCGATCTCAGCCAGCGGAATCACGACAAAGGCCCGTTCGCGCAGGCGCGGATGTGGCACGGTCAGCCCAGGGAGCGCGACTTGATCAGCACCGTACAGCAGCAGGTCCATGTCTATAACGCGCGGCCCCCAGCGTTCGGTTCGCACCCGGCCCATTTGATTTTCAATGTGCAGCAAAGCATCGAGCAGCGCCTGCGGCGCAAGGCTCGTCCGGGCAGCGGCAACCACGTTCAGGAAATCCGGCTGTTCCGTGACGCCGACCGGCGCGGTCTCATACAGTGACGAGACGCGCATGAGTTTGATTGTCGGCAGGTCAGCCAGTTTTTGCAAGGCCGTTTGGATGTTTCCCAGACGATCCCCGAGATTAGTACCCAGACCGATATAAGCGATTATACCTTCTTCTACCAGGTTCTCTGTGTCAAATGTCACAATATTTATATGATTATTTTTATTGAGAATCACTCATCGAAATCAGGCCCATTGATCAGGATACCCTAGCGCGAGATTTGTCACACAGGAGAGAGCACAACAGCGGAAAGGGCAGGATTGCGCCTGCCCTTTCCAATGATACGCCGCCAGCGATGCCTAACGGTTAATCGCTTCCTAACTTGAGGACGCTCATAAACGCTTCCTGGGGGATCTCGACGCTGCCGATGCTCTTCATGCGCTTCTTGCCCTCCTTCTGCTTCTCCAGCAGCTTGCGCTTGCGGCTGATGTCCCCGCCGTAGCACTTGGCGATGACGTTCTTCCGCAGGGCCGAGATGCGCTCGGCGGCGACCACCTTGGCCCCCACGGCGGCCTGCAACTTGATCTCGAACTGCTGGCGCGGGATGACCTCCTTGAGCTTGTCCACCAATTGCCGCCCCCGCTCATAGGCTTTATCCCGGTGCGTGATGAACGAGAGGGCATCGAGGGGGTCGTCGTTGATCTTGACGTCCAGCTTGACGAGGTTGGACGGCTCATAGCCGCTCATCTCGTAATCGAACGAGGCATAGCCCTTGGTGCGTGACTTCAATTGATCGAAAAAGTCCATCAAAATCTCGTTCAGGGGCAGCTTGTAAAAGATCATCACCCGCTCTTTGGCCGGGTACTCGGTGCGGAGGTAAACGCCGCGCCGCTCGCGGGCCATGTCCATGACCGTCCCGACATAGGTGGAGGGAATGATGATGCTGGCCGTCACATACGGCTCGTCCATTCTCGCGATCTCGGAAGGCGGCGGCAGGTTCGCCGGGTTGTCCACCTCGACCGTCTCGCCGCTCGTCAGATGCACTTTGTAGATGACGCTCGGGGCGGTCGCAATCAGCGTCAGGTTGAACTCACGCTCCAATCGCTCCTGCACGATGTCCAGGTGCAGCAGCCCCAGAAATCCGCAGCGGTAGCCGAAGCCCAGGGCCGCCGAGGACTCCGGCTCGAAGGTCAGGGCGGCGTCGTTGAGCTGCAGCCGGCCCAGGGCCTCTTTAAGATCGGGGTACTGATTGCTGTCCACGGGGTACAGGCCGCAGAAGACGACGGGCAGCGCCTGGCGGTAGCCGGCCAGCGGCTCGGTCGCGCCCGCGTGGGCGACCGTCAGCGTGTCGCCCACGCGGCAGTCGCCGACGGTCTTGACGCTCGCCGTGATGTAGCCGACCTCGCCGGTCATCAGCTTCTCGACCGGCTTCATGCGTGGGGCGAAGATACCGACGCCCGTCACATCGAAGGTCTTCCCGCTTGCCATCGCCCGAATCTGCGTGCCGGGCGCGATCTCGCCGTCCCGGACGCGCACATACGCGACTACTCCCAGATGGGCATCGAAGTGGCTGTCGAAGATTAGCGCCCGCAGCGGCTTCTGGGCGTCGCCCTGCGGCGGCGGGACGCGGCGAACGATAGACTCCAGTATCTCCTGCGTCCCAATGCCTTCTTTGGCTGAGGCACGGATCGCCTCGGTGGCGTCAATCGCCAGCACCTCCTCGATCTCCTCGGCCACGCGGTCCGGGTCGGCGGCGGGCAGATCAATCTTGTTGATGACCGGGACGATCTCCAAATGATTGTTCAAAGCAAGGTTGACATTCGCCAATGTCTGCGCCTCGACCCCCTGGGCGGCGTCCACAACGAGGACTGCCCCCTCACAGGCGGCGAGCGACCGGGATACCTCATAGGTGAAATCCACATGACCGGGCGTATCAATCAGGTTCAGCTCGTACTCCTGCCCGTCCTGCGCCTTGTAGTTCAGCCGAACAGCAGCCATCTTGATTGTGATGCCGCGCTCGCGCTCGATGTCCATCGAGTCGAGCAATTGCTCTTGCATGTGCCGCCGCTGGACCGTCCCCGTGAATTCCAGCAGCCGGTCGGCCAGCGTAGACTTGCCGTGGTCAATGTGAGCGATGATGCAAAAATTGCGGATATTCTTCTGGTGGTCTTCCATATTGCCTTTATTATACCAGAGTGGTGCGGTTCGACGGAGAGGAGATTCGCAGGCAGACGTTTCAGGCAAAAATCACAAAAAGTTTTATATAAAACTGGAACGAACCCTGGTACAATGGCGTTGGAAGAACAGTGAAGAAACGTAAAAGGGAACGCTATGACACTGACACTACTAGAACGACCGACCACAGCCGCCGAAACCCAGCATGAGTGCGCGACATGTAGCCATAAGAATCGCGTCTATCTGACCTCGCCCAGTGGCGCGCAGACTGCCGCTGTTTGGCGCTGCGGCCTGCTGTCGCAGAAGACCCAGACGGAGGTGCTGGTGCAGCCGCACGAGAACTGCTTCGAGCACCGGAGCCTGACGGACCATTGGGAAGAGTCCAGCCTGGCGCTCGTGCGTTAAACACCAGGCTCAACAGAAGGCAACTTCCTGGCTACGCTGGGATGCCGCTGTTGATCTCGATCAGGTTTCCATCCGGGTCACGGAAGTGGGCCGTGCGGACGCCCCCGTCGGGGCGATCCTGCGGCTGCGCCGCAAGCGCCACGCCCCGTGTACGCAAGGCGGCAGCGGCCTGATCCACATCGTCCGTTGCAAAGACGAGCACGGCACGGTCCTGCGCGTCCGCCGTCGCCGGCCTGTCGGCGGCGCCTATTGCTTCGGCCATCAGGTCGCGCCGGAACAACGCCAGCGTCTGGTCGCCGACGCTGAACTCCGTGTAAACATCACCTTCGGAGCCGAACCGGGCTGCGAACCCCAGAGCGTCTCGGTAAAACCGGAAGCAGGCGGGGAAGTCGGACACGAGTAGGCGAACGTGCGGTGATCGGAACATGGCGGGCAGTCCTCCTCTGGGATAAGGGCAAACTTATGTTTGCCTGTGCCCATTATATCACACGCCCGTCAAGCTGTCAAGCATCATTAGTCGCTGAGGGTAGCGCCGTCCCGCAGGCGGCGCAGTGGCGGTCGCCGCGCCGCGCCCGCGTCCCGCAGTGCGGGCAGAACCGGACGTTCTTGTGGAGCGTGGACACGCCGCAGCCAGGGCAGAATGGGGCGGGACGCGCGAGGAGCCGCCGGGCACCGCAGGCGCGGCACCGGACGCGGACGCTGTGAGTGAACAGCCAGACGGCGACCGGGTCATACGGTATGCCGACCAGCCCGCCCAGCAGCAGCCCATACGCCCCCTCGACTGTCCAGCCCAGCCCGACGCCGAGCAGTTCGGCGTTGGGGGTGTTGAGGTTAGCGACCTCGATGTCGGGGATGTGGAATTGGTCCAGCAGGCGGTTGATGGAGACCGTGAACTCCATCTGTGATCCCGCGAGCTGGAACTTGACCCGCTCCGGGACACGCTTCTGCGCCTCGCCTGTCTCGTAAAGCACGAGCAGCGCGCCCACAAGGCACAGGATGGGCGACCGGCGCATCCCCAAGAAGACCAGCATGGCCACGGCCAAGCAAAGCCCGCCCCACCCGAAGACGATGCCGGGCAAGTTGATCTCAATGTTGTGGAAGACCCGGAACGTCGCCCACGGACTGAGCGCCCCCGCCAGCACACCCGCCGCGCCGCAGAGGATAATCAATTGGGCGGTGCCTCGAATCAAGCGCGTCAAAATGGGCTGCGGAGTGGAAGTCATGTGAGCAGGTGGATGTTGACGGTGGGCGCGTTTTGGGCGGCCTGCTTGGGCAAGCCCTGGTCGAAGGTGAGCAGGAAGGTGAGGCGGGTCTGTAACAGTTCCTCGGCCAGCGCGATGTAGAGCGCGTCAGCGGAGCGGCTAGCCCCATATCCCGCACAGAGTTGATCCGCGCGGAGGATGAGGCTCGCCTCGCCGCCCGGAGGCGGCAGGATCGCCGACATGCGGATGTGCAGGCTTTGCACGGCTTGTGTGTGTTCCGTGTTGGTCAACGCACCATCCGTCAACTTACGGCGGAGCGCGTAGAGCGACTCGCTGACGATTACGTTCGGTGCGTAAAAGAGGCTCCCCGCCCGCGCGTAGTTCTCAACCTCCGTTTTCGCCGTAGCATAGCGGAACGGCTCTTTTGCACACAGCGCAATCATCGTGCTGGCGTCCATGACGACGCAGGAAAAGCTAATCGGCAGGATCGTCGCCATACATGGCTCCTCGGCGGCCCTCGCGAATGATCGCCACGCCGTCACTCTCTGGGGCCGGGTTCATCCCCTGTTGTATCTCTTCCGCCGCCCGCATCGCATCCAACATCTTCATATTGGGCTGAACAGCCGTGGGCAGTGCATCTGCTTCCACGGTCACTTTGATGCGCTTGCCGACTAACTCGTCGGCATGGGCGGCGATCTCTTCCCAAGTGCCTTCCAGAACTTGCTGTGCCATTATGTCACCCCCTCAGCGTCATCATACCTCATTCTTCCGCCAGGGCGCGGCGCAGGAAGCCGCCGGCATGGGCTAGGCGCTGCCGGGCCTCGTCGGGCGTCACGCCGGTCTGGATCGTCACGATGGCGACTTTGGCTGACCCGCCCGCTGATTCCAGGGCGGCCTCGGCGCGTTCGGGGCATGCCCCTGTCACTTGGCGGACGATGCGGACGGCGCGGGCCTGGAGCTTGCGGTTGGTGGCCTGGACGTCCACCATCAGGTTGCCGTAGGTCTTGCCGATCTCGATCATCGCGCCGGTCGAGATCATGTTCAGCACCATCTTCTGCGCCGTCCCGCTCTTGAGCCGAGTCGAGCCGGCGAGGATTTCGGGGCCGACGACGACGGCGACCGTGACGGCGGCAATGGTTCCCACCTCGGAGGGCCGGTTGTTGGTGAGCGCGACCGTCGCCGCGCCGCGCTTGACCGCCTGCCGCAAGGCGCCGAGCACGAACGGCGCCTGGCCCGAGGCGCTGATGCCGACGACGGTGTCCCGCTCACTGACATCGGCCTCGATGATGGCCGCCGCGCCCAGGTCGGGGTCGTCCTCCGCGCCCTCGACAGCGCGGAACATCGCGCCGTCCCCACCGGCGATCAGCCCCTGCACTATTTGGGCCGAGACGCCGAACGTCGGCGGGCACTCGGCGGCGTCCAGCACGCCCAGCCGCCCACTCGTCCCCGCGCCCACATAGATGAGCCGTCCGCCCGCCCGCAGCGAGGCGGCGGCGCGCTGCACGGCGCGGGCGATCTGCGGGATCTCGCGCCCGACGGCGGCGGCGACCGTGGCATCTTCGGCGTTGATCAGCCGCAGGCGGGTCTCGGTATCCAGGGCGTCAATGTCGGCGAGGGCAGGGTTGATGGCCTCCGTCGTCAGTGCCTCCGTGGTCAGTGCGCGTGGGTCTGTCGGTGTCATCGGGAACCCGCCTTTCGGGGAAACGTGTTATAAACGCGGTATAATCTATTATTCCAGCAATCCGCGACTCTGTGAGGTGTGATTTCCTATGCCGACCTATGGCTACGAGTGTCTTTCCTGCAACAACCAGTTTGAGATTTTTCAGAGCATCAAAGACGACGCCCTGACGACCTGCGAGACGTGCGGCGGCGCGCTCCGCAAGCGCATCTACCCGGTCGGCATCTCTTTCAAGGGGTCCGGCTTTTATGTGAACGACTACGCTCCCAAGCCGAGCGGCGGGGCCGAGGCCAGCGCCCCTGCCCCTGCGTCCGAGGCCGCCGCCCCCGCGTCGGGCGGCGAAGCAAAGGCGGAGACGAAATCGGAGGCAAAACCCGAGGCCAAGTCCGAGCCAGCCAAAACGGAAACGAAATCCGAGACGAAAGCGCCCGCGCCTGCGGCCTCCTAACACCCGCTCTCAGTTTACCACAAACAGGCAGCCTCCCGGTCAGGGAGGCTGCCTGTTTTGCTGGATGCCGTGTGCCGCTGAACGAGGCGCTGGCTGGTCGCCGCGAGATCCAGGCCGGCGTTTTCGGCCTTCGGTACAGATCCCGCCACGCCGCGTGTCCGTTGTCATAAATGGTCATGCACAACGGCGTGATGAGTAGGCCGCTCGCGCCGCTGGAACGGGTCATGCTGCGTCCACTGCGTTCAATCAAAATGACGCAGCATCCTTCCCGGCGCGCGATGCCTGCTGCATCGTCCAGTTCCCGTTGAACTCCTCGGTCCGGCCCCCTGGCCCGAAGACCAGCAGGCGGGTCGCCACTTTGTCCAGGAAAAAGCGGTCGTGGCTGACGACAATGATCGCGCCGGGGAAGTTGACCAGGGCGCGTTCCATGACCTGGGTGCTGGTCAAGTCCAGGTGGTTTGTCGGCTCGTCCAAGATCAAGGTCTGCGCGCCGGACAGCAGGCACTTGGCGAGGGCGACGCGGGCGCGCTGACCACCCGAAAGCGTCCCGATTCGCTGGCTCAGGTCCATTTCGGAGAACTGAAGCAGCCCCAGGAATTTGTTGACCTGCTTGCGCTGTGCGCCGAAGGCCAGGGCGCCCGCCCCACCCATCGTGTTGACGGCGTGCGTCACGGTGTCGCCTAAGTCCTGCTCGGCCAGAATCTGGTTGAAGTCGGCGAAGGACGTGCCGCCGGGCCAGACGACCTCGCCTGCATCGGGCGACTCGGCCCCGGTCAGCAGGCGCAGCAGGGTGGACTTGCCGCTTCCGTTGGGGCCGACGATGGCGAGCCGCTCACCCTTCTCGACCTCGAAGGACACGTCCGAGAACAGTGTTTGGCCGCTGTAAGACTTGGCGAGATTTTCCGCCGCCAGCAGCTTGTCCGGGAGGCGGATGCCCTGATAGATTGCGGTCACGACGGTGTCTACGGGGCGCGGCTCGCGCCGCTTCTTCAGGTCGGCCAGCTTTCGCTGGAGACTGGGACTTGGGCTGCGCCGCGCCTCATCCCGGTCCGCGATGGCCTCGGCCTCAAATGTCAGCAATTCTTCCTCGTGCAGGAACTGGCGCTCCAGCGTCTTGAATCGGAACTGTTTCTCGCGGATGTAATCCGTGAAGCTGCCGACGTATTCCTGAAACCCGTAGTTTTCGACCTCGACGATGCGTGTCACCACGCCGTCCAAAAATTGCCGGTCGTGGGAGACCAGGAGGAGGCCGCCCCGAAAGCCGTTCAGCCAGCCTTCGAGCCAGGCCAGCCCTTCGACATCCAAATAGTTGGTCGGCTCATCCAGCAAAAGCACTGCCGGCGCTTCCAGCAGGATTTTGGCGAGGGCCGCCCGGTTGCGCCAGCCCCCGGAAAGCTGGTCAATCGGCCGGTCACGGTGGGCCTCGACGAAGCCTAGCTTGGTCAATACCGTGTCAATATAACGCCGGTACTCCCAGCCGTCCCGCCGCGTCATCTCGTCCAGCCCCGCTGCCTGCCGCTCCAAAAGACGCTCCATCTCGTCAGGGTCTTCAACTGTCTCCAGGGCGGCTGCAAGGTGATTAAGCTGCTCTTCCAGCGCGCGCAGGTCGGCGAAAAGGTCTTCTAAAACTTGCCGGACGGAGAGGCTGCCGTCCAGCGCGGAGAACTGGGAGAAGTAGGCGATCTTCAGGCCCGCCTCCCGCTCCACGGCCCCCGCTGTCGGCTCGATCTGGTCCAGGATCAGCCTCAGCACAGTCGTTTTGCCGGTCCCGTTTTTTCCGATCAGCCCGACGCGCTCACCCTCGTTTAACTTGAAGAAGACGTTCCGCAGGACAGGGCGGTCCTCATATTTCATCGAGACATTGTTCAGTCGAATCAGGCTCATTCAGTCTCCCCCGCTGACGATAATAACTGTAGCCCCTCTTGCTGCGGACTTCGGCCGCGAGGGCCGGGGCGCCTGGAAAGTATAGCATACCCACAAGGCGGAAATTATCGAAGAGATGATCGCGAACACGAAGGGCCAGCGGATTCATAAAACCAAGTGAAACGCATCGGTGGGGATCTGGGAGTCGTCGAAGGGCAGGGATTGGTCGAAGAGCAGGAAATCACGGGGGCAACGGTGAACGTTCCCCCAGCGCTCCGAGAAAACCAGAGGGTGACGTTGACTGTTCGGATCAGGCCGAACGAGAGAAGGACAAGCATGAACAGTCAGATGGGTAACGCTTGAAAGAGGTCCAGGATGCATCGTCGTTTTGCGTTCGCTCCAAAGTCCGCACTCCTCCCTGTCGCGGCCTTTCTGGCTGTCCTGGCCGGTGCCGCCACCTGCGGCCTGCCCGTGCTGGCACAGACGCCCCCGCAGGCCCCTCCCGCCAAACCTGCCAAGCCGATGACTCTCCAGCAGGGCCTGGCCCAGCTTGACCACATACCGAAAGGCGTCACGCTCACGGTCGGGCCGCAGTGGGAAGACCTCCCCAAAGAGAGCCTGCCGCCCGCGCCGTCCGCCACGCCCTCCGAGGTGGCCGCATCGTTCGGCAAGGCTAACCCCACGTTCGGCAGCGTCCTCGCCATCGGCCCGCCGATGATGGTGCTCCTCAACGCCAGCCCCGGCGTCCCGGACCCTTACGCGGGGATGGCCTCCTATGACGTCGTCCCCCTTTTCGCCGCCAGCCTCACCGACGCGCAGTGGACCTCGCTCACGGGCGAGCAGGGGCTAGGCATCGCCGAACTCACGGACGTCCAGCGCCAGTTGTTCACCCAGATGCTCCCCGACGGCCGCCTCCGGGTCGCCCCCTGGTTCGGCGACTACAATCCGACCCCCGCCGCCGAACAAGACCTGAGCGATCAGCTGCCCTCCACGCACCTGCGGCTCAAGCAGACGGCGGAGGTCCAGATTTCCAGCGAGGGCGAGGAGCATAGCTCCTACCAGATGCAGAACATCCCTCCCCCGACCGGCAATACCTACAAGCTCCTGCCGTCTGGACAGAACTACGGCGGCTCACAGGAGACGGTCTACGGCCAGCGGGTGCGGGCCGAAGTGCCCAACCAGCTCAAGGCCGGGGACTTGGACATGAGCCTGCCCATCCTGAAGACGCCGATCCCCGTCGGCGGGATGAAGACGGTCGGCGACCTGATGGCCCGCGTCTCGCAGGCCACGCACCTGGAGATCTATGCCGACCGCCGCCTGGAGCAGAAGACATTGCTGATCCTGGGGACCGGCCGGGCGGCCCCGGCGGAGGATCTGCTGAAGGCGACCGCTTTCTGCCTGACGGGCGTGTACCGCCGGCTCGGGCCGGCGTTCGTGCTCACCGATGACGAGGTCGGGATCGCGACCCGCATGGCGCGCTGGCAGGAGTTCGAGAAGACGGCGGTCGCCCTGCGCCAGAAGCCTCTCCAAGAGGCCCGCGCCGCCCTCAACGCGCGGTTCGGCACGCGGAAGATCCCCGGCTTCGGCGACCCGCTGGCGCTGACGGAGGCGCAGCTCAAAGACAACGGCGGGGATACACCGCTGTCCAAGCTCACGCCCGCGCAGCAGGAAGCCGTGCGGGACGCGGCGGCGCTGTGGGAGAAGAGTTATGACGCCAGCATCAAGGCAGGGTTGATGAAGCCGCTCGATCTGGGCGGTCCCATCCATCTGTACCCCACCGTCGCCCTCCAGCTCGTCATCCCTTCGCTGTCCTCCCCCGTGGACATGGGCATCCAGGTGGGCCGGAGCAGCCTGTTCCCGCCGCCCGCGCAGACGCTGGAGGACCGCCGCGCGCAGAGTGAGAAGCAGATTCGAGAGATACTGGCTACGCACGGGGAGGGGTTCTTCAAAGCCATCCGTGAACGCCCCGGCATGTGGCCGCAGTTCGCCAAAGAGCACCCCGAGGCCGCGTCCGAGGTCCTGGCCGCGCATCCCGACATCGCGGCGCTGGTCAATAGCGCATCCCCGGCCGCGCCAATCCGGCCGGGGCCGAAGCTGGCCGACGTGCTGAGGCTCGTGCCGAACCGTGCCGCGCTGGTCTCGCCGGTGAAGGCCGAGGACGCCGACGCGGATGTGGCGGCGGCCCAGGCGCTAGGAATGACGCAGATCTGGGTGAGCGTCTTCGCCGACGGTCAAGCGAGTCTGGACCCGTTGACCGAAGTTCTCAAGCGCACCCAGACGAAAGCCGCTCCCGGCAAGCCGCCCCTCAAGGTCTTCGCCGTGCTGGACCTGCTCTCGTGGGGACCGAAGCCGCCGCCCGCCGCACGAGACCTGACCGTGCTGGGAGAAACCAGCGCGGAGGCGGAGGCCCGCCACCAGCAGATCCTGGCGCCACAAGGCGAAGATTTCTCTGATGCCGAGCAGGACACGGAGACGACACCCGGCATCGCTGTCAGCTCCTTCGCGCCTGCCGTGCAGAACACGCTGCTGACGCTGGTGCGGTCGCTGGCGGCCACGCCGGGGCTGGCGGGCGTCGTCTTCCGCCAGACGGCCCCGCCCGGCTACGACCTGCGCGCGAACGAGGAGGACAACCGCAGCCTGCTGCTGGGTTATGGGGGAGACACGCGGCTGGCGTTCCTGCGCTCCCACCACGCCGACCCCGTGGACGTGTTCTCGCCGGGGCGCTACAACGGCAAGGCCAACACCGATCTGCCGAACTTCCAGTACGACGGCCAGCTTTCGCAGAAGGTCAACGACGAGTGGAACTCCTATCGCCGCGAGTCGAACGTGTACTTCCTGAACCAGTTGCGCGCCGCCGCGCGCCCCCTGCGGGTCATCGTAAAGCAGCGCGGCCTGCCGCCCGGCGGGCGTGATGCGGACGGTAAGCTTGTGCGTCCGCCCGGCCTATACGCGGCTTGGGACGCCCCGAACGCCCCGCCGCCGACGCTGTACGGCTACCGGGACGACCGGGCCAAACAGCCGCTGGTGGGTCAAGACCCGCTGGCGCAGGCGAAGGCACAGTCGCCGCTGGTGCTGGCAGAACTCCCGACCGATGGATTTTTGGGCCGGGACCCCGCCGAACTGGCTCTTGTCTGGCGGAAAGCCCCACCGCCCGGTGTGGTCATTGACGCCGGGACACAGCGCTTCTCCGATGTCGCCGCCCAATGGACGAAGCACTGAGAGTGATTGTTCACACACGCGCCGTTCCGCGTTTGGCGTCGGTCCCGGCCGCGTCCTTGATGTACTCCGGCGTGTGGGCGTGAGCCACGGCGGTCTCGTAGGTGATGACGCCCTGCTGGTACAGGTCCAGCAGCGACTTGTCCATGATCTGCATCCCGTCCGCCCGGCCCGTCTGGATCGTGCTCCGCAGCAGGTTCGACTTGCGCTCGCGGATCTGGTTGCGGACCGCCTGCGTCCCCACCAGGACTTCGGTCGCCAGTTTGCGGCCCTCACAGTCCACGCGCGGCAGGAGCTGCTGGGCGACGATGGCCTGAAGGCAGGACGCAAGCTGGGTCAGCACCTGCGGCTGCTGGTCGCCGGGGAAAGCGTCCACGATCCGGTCCACCGTCTGGGCCGCGTCCGGCGTGTGCAGCGTCGCGATTACCAGGTGCCCGGTCTCCGCAGCGGTCAGGGCGGTCGAGATGGTTTCGAGGTCTCGCATCTCCCCGACGCCGATCACGTCCGGGTCTTGCCGCAGGATGTGGACCAGGGCCTGGCTGAAGGAGCGCGTGTCCGAGTGGACCTGCTGCTGCACGATCAGGCTGAGGCGGTTCTCATGGACATACTCCACGGGGTCCTCGACGGTGATGATCTTGCACCGTCGCTGCCGGTTGATCATGTCGAGGAGGCAGTTGAATGTGGTGGTCTTGCCGCTGCCGGTCGGGCCGGTGATGAGGATCAGGCCGCTGCGCCGTTCAACCAGTTTGCCCACGATCTCGGGAAGGCCCAGCTCTTTGGGCGAGCGCAGGCTCAGGGGGCAGACGCGGATGGACGCCTCGACGCTGCTCATGTGGTAGTAAACCGTCACCCGGAAGTGGCCGACGTCCGGCAGGAACAGCGAGACGCAGAGCTGCCAGTCTTTCTCGAATTCTTCGATCTGGCCCTCGGTCAGCAGGGAATAGACCCGTGTCTGGACGTCCTCGCGCCCGAGCGGCGTGCCTTCCCCGGCGATCAGCTCCCCATCAATCCGCAGCATCGGCGGCAGGCCGACGACCAGGTGGATGTCCGAGGCGTGCCGCTCCACGGCCCGGCGCAGGACAGAGGCCATCGGTACATGCTGGGCGGTCTGACTCTGCTGGTCTTCCTGGCTCTGCTGGACGGGCCGGCTTTGGAGTTCCAGTCCGCGCATCCGCCCGTCGCGGGGGATGGTCAGTTCCGTGTTCATGCTCATTTCTCTTTCTTTAGTCGCGGCCTTGTTTCTTTAGTCATGGCTTTGTCTCTTTAGTCATGGCTTTGTCATTCGTGGCCTCGGCGGGGCGCGGAGCGGTGGAACCAGCGCCGATGCGCGGGCGGCTCCAAAACCCCCAGCAGACGCCCCTCGATATTCTCGGCGTTTAGGGTGGTGAAGGAAGCCGAGGGCAACGGGAGGCCGCCCTCCCCCGCCTCCGGGTAGTAGCCCGCCGGGACGCGCCACAGGCAGACCTCGCCCGGCGGCACGACGGTGTCGAACGTGCCGACGGCTTGCCGCGCGGCGGCGCTGAGGGGCAGGTGGTCCGGACTGGCTCGGCGGCCGTTAACCCACAGTGCCCCGCTCGCATAAGCTACCTGGTCCCCTGGCAGGCCCAGCACCCGCTCAATGATCGGGTAGTCGTTGGACTGAGCCAGGACGATGTCGCCGCGCCGTAAATATGCCAGGGGCTGGCCCAGCCGCTGCTCGACGACCTCGTCGCCCGCCCGCAGCCCCGGTGCGCTCGCATCCGTCTCGAGGTGGTACAGCGGATACCACTGGCCGGCCAGCCAGTAGAGGCTGGCGAGCGTCCCCGCAACCGTGCCGATGCTCAGGAAGCCCAGGCGGAGCGAGCGCAAGTACCGCGCCTCCGGGTTGTTAGGGGCGGGCGGGAACGAGCGGTTTACGGCTTCCCACACGGAGTAGTACACGAGGCCGAGCGCCGCCCAGAGCAGAAAGTCTGAGGCCCAGGAGCGGAGCAGCAGCAGGGCCAGGCCGAGCGCGGCGAAAAACGATGCCATAAGCGTCACGCCGCGCTGGATGTCCCGCAGCAGCAGGTGGCCCGCGCCTGGCAGCAGGGCCGCCGTCATCACCAGCCAGGAGCGCAGGGACAGGTCCAGGGCGGGCGTGGGGGCGCGCGCCGGCAGGGCCGGAGGGCGGATGCGCCGCCCTACCCGGTCCAGGAACGTGAGGTCGCGCGCGCGGGGCGGGTACAGGCTCTGCCCCAGGCTCCCCCCGGCCCGCACGCTCGGATGGGCCAGGTCCATGCCGCACTGCCCGCAGGTCAGCGCCTGGGGCATATTGAAATAGCCGCACCCGATGCATTTCATGCCGTGTTACTCATGCCGCGTGACTCACAACACGTTCCGCCGCTGATGGCCGTGGATCTGGTGGCCCTGCGCGATAGCAGTGTCCGCCTCGTAATACTCCGCCGTCAAAGTCTCTTCGGTGACCGGGCCGAGCAATGCCCGGAAGACTTCGACGTAGTCCAGGCAGCGTTTGCCCTTGGCCCCCTTGACATGCACCTGCACCTGCCCGCTGGGGTCAATCTCGATTTCGAGTTCTTCTTGTGCCACTTTTTTCTCCTGTCTGTTAGACGACTCGGTGGAAGGCCGCTGCGAGGCAATCACCATCGGGGAATACTTCTCCCTCGACGGCGATGTCGCTCCGCCGAATGCCTACCCGCCTGATGCCGCTGCTTTCCCAAGCCGCTCGTTTCTGTCCCGGCGTCAGATACGGGTCCACGAGCGTCTCGATCCCCTGCGGCGTCAGGACGGGAGTGCCGTCTGCGGGGTACAACGCGGCATCCACTCGGAAGATCGGTGGGTTCCCGGCGCTCAGGTACAGATCCGTCGCCTCACGCCTTGCCATGTCCTTCAGCAGACTCTCGATGTCCATAGTGTTCTCCTTCCAAAACTATTTTTTGGCCCGAAGCTGTCGCCAAAGCTTCGAGAATACGCCGGTCGCCTGGACGCGGCTCAGGGCCTGCTCCGCCTCGACGAAATGCCGACGGGCGGCGGACGCGCGCCCGTAGTACCCGGAGGCTAGGGCCAACTCGCCCATCCCCTCGTGGGCGACGCCGAGGTGATAGAGCAGCAGACAGTTTCCACCCGACGCGGCGGCTCCCGGACTGCTCTCTTTCTCGAATCGGTGCAGGGCCGAGAGCAGCGGCGCCCTCGCCCGTGTGTAGTGGTGAACGCCGTTGTAGGCCATGCCGACCCGCATCTCCAGGTGCCAGTCTGCCGGGGCAAGTTCGACCGCCTTCAGGAAGCAACGGGCGGCGTTCGCTTCCGAAAGGTGCGCTCCCAGCAGGCCCTCGCCGCGTGCAAGCCATACCCAAGCTGAGGGCGACCGCAGCCTGACCGCGCCGTCCAGGAACTCCATGCCCTGCGTCGGCTGCCCGCCCAGCACGAGCGCCAGGCCCTTGGCAGCCAGGAGATCGGGCGAATTGAAGAACTTCTCCAGGGCGCGGGTACTCCAGGTAGTAGCCTCCGGGTATTCGCCCAGGCAGAGCAGGCAGCGCGCCTGCCCCAGCCACGCGGCCGGCAGGCCCTGGTTGAAGCGGAGTGTGCGCGAGTAGGCCGTCAGCGCAGCCTCGTACAGCCCACGGTCGAAGGCGTCGTCCCCAGCGCGCAGGCAGCCCGCCTCGTCCAGCGTAGGCCACGGGTCGTCCGCCTCCGGGGAGGCCGCCTGCTTCGAGTCCGGGTCAAAATCAAGATTAGAGAAACGTCCCATGCCTGAGTTCCAGATGCCTTAGTTCCAGCGGCGGACGCGGACGCGGATGGCGTTGTCAACGTCCACCTCCTGCCCGATGACCTCAAAGCCGCGCTCTTCCATCTCGCCCATGACTTTGGCGTAAGCAAACTGCTGGCGGACGCGGTCCATCAGCTCATGGCCCGCCTCTTCCAGCTCGCCGTCCGACTTGCCTACGCCGCCGACATGGACCGTGCATTGCCCTCGCCCGTCCATGCGGAAGGTCGCGCTCAGGCCGTCACGCTCCAGCGTGAACGCCTCGCCCCGCAGCAGCGTCTCCGAGACGATCTGGCTGTTCTCCATGACCAGGCTGACGCCGGCCGGGGCCGCCCTGCCCATTTCCTGCGCCAGGTTCGCTTCGGCCTGTTTTGCGGCGCGGTAGCCCATCGCCGCGCCCGCCGCCACAATCGCCGCCGAGATCATCGGCCAACTCCCCGCCACCACGGGGATCACGACAAAGACCACAGACATCGTCTCAGCCCTCCACCCTTTCCAGTTTCATGTCCTCTGACCCCAAATCCTCTGACCCCAAATCCTCTGACCCCAAATCCTCTAACTCCAATTTCCGTCCCCCGGTCACCAGGGCGCGCACGGCGGTGACCACGCCGGTCGAGGCGCGGCGGGCGCGTCCATCCGCCCACTCCCGCAGGCGGTCGATCGGCTCCTTCATCGTCCGCGAGAGCGGCACCATGTTCACGGCGCAGCGCGCCAGGATGTCGGTGGTCAGGTCCGATTTCGCCGAGTAGGCGTCGAACAGCCCGGCGATGACGCATTGCTCGATCTCCGCCCCGCTGTAGCCCTCCGTCGCCTCGGCCAGCGCCACCGTGTCGAAGTCGGTCGGATGGCGTCCGCGTTTCGCCAGATGGATGTGGAAGATCTCGCGCCGCTCGCGGGCATCGGGCAAGTCCACGAAGAAGGTCTCGTCGAGCCGGCCCCGGCGCAGAAGCTCGGGCGGGAGCTGGTCAATGCTGTTGGCGGTGGCGACGACGAACACAGGCGCGGTCTTCTCCTGGAGCCAGGTCAGGAACGAGGACAAGACGCGCGCCGATGTACCCCCGTCCGTCTGCCCGCTGCTCTGGCTGCCCGCCATGGACTTTTCGATCTCATCAATCCACAAAACGCACGGCGCGGTGGACTCGGCAACGCGGATAGCGCTCCGCATGTTTTCTTCTGATGAGCCGACGAGGCTGCCGAACAGGCGGCCCACGTCCAGCCGCAGCAGGGGCAGCCCCCAATAGCCGGAGATGGCTTTGGCGAGGGCGCTCTTGCCGCAGCCCTGGATGCCGATCAGCAGGACGCCTTTCGGTGCGGGCAGGCCGAACCGGGCGGCGTCCTCGTCGAAAGCCACGCTGCGCTTGCCGAGCCAGTCTTTGAGCACGTCCATGCCGCCGATCTGCTGGAGGCTGGTGTCGGCATGGTAATACTCCAAAAGCCCCGACTTGCGGACCATTTGCTCCTTCTCGGACAGGATAATCGGCAGATCCTCGTCGCTCAGGCGCCCCGAGATCACCAGCGTCTTGGCGAAGACGTTCTCCGCCTCACCCAGCGTCAGCCCGGACGCCGCCCCCAGGATGCGCTCGCGGGCGGCGGGCGACACGCCCAAGCTGCGCCCGGTGCTCTCGTTCACCTCGGACAGCGTGCGGTCCAGCAGCGCGCCCAGGTCGTCGCGGTCCGGCAGATCGAACTCGACGACCGTGACGTCCTTTTGCAGTTCCAGCGGCAGGCACAGGGTCGGGCCGATAATCACCAGCGTCTTGTAGCTGTTCTTCAGGTACGCCGCAAGTTCGCGGATGCGGCGGGTGACGCCGGGGGAGTTGAAGAAGGCATGCAGGTCCCGGAAGACGTAGACGGCGTTCTCCATGCTGTCCAGGACGTGGTCGAGGGCGACCTGCGGGTCCGTGGTCCGTTCGTCCATCCGCTTCTTGCTTTCGAGCGGCGTTCCCCACTGCTGGAGGCCGCGCGAGACGGACCACAGGTAGAGCTTCTTTTCCCGGCGTTGGGCGATCTGCGCCAGCGCCTCCTCGACGCGCCCCTCCTCCCAGGTCACCACATAGATGACGGGGTAGCGTGCGCGCAGCAGCACTTCCAGTTCCTGCACCGAGCGGCTTGCCATTCTTGTTTGCTCTCCGTTCTGCTCTTCCCGGCCCTACTTCTCGTTCTGCATCTTCTCGTTCTTATTCGAAGGCCGCCATGCGAGCCAGCACGCGGGGGTCATGCTCGTCGAGCGCGGCGGCGACCGGCAGCAGCTCCGGCAGCAGGCGGGCGAAGCTTACTCGCCCGTCGCCCTGGATGATGATGTCCACTGCCCGCCCCTCGCTTGTCCCTAATACACTCGGTACGGAACGGTCCACTTCCTGCTTGTCGTAAGCGTCCTGCTCTTGGTAAAGGTTCACGCCGATGTCTCGTGCCATCGCCCCTGCACGCTGGATCTCCTCCGGCGATAGGAACCGGCCCAGCACGGGGTCGCGGGCCGCCCGGAAGTCCGGCACATACTGGAACATCAAGTGAAACGGCGTTTCGGGCAGTGCCTGGGCGGCCCACTCCATCGCCGGGCGCGCGCAGCAGTCCAGATGGCCCGGCATGACCAGGTGGCGGATGATCACGTCGGCCCCAGACGATGCAGCGGTGAGGAAGGCGGCTTTCACTGAGGACGAGTAATCGGGGATTAGGCCGAGCCGCCGGGCGCAGGCGTCGTTGCCGAAGTGGATGTCGCCCAGGAACAGGTCTACCACGCCGTCCAGCAGGGCCATCGCCTGGGGCGTCGCATACATGTTGGAGTTCCAGACGACTGGCAGTGGCGCCGAGACCTCGCGCAGCATCCGCAGGATGTTCGGGATGTGGACTGTCGGTTCTCCGCCGACCAGGTTCAGGTTGGCTGCCCCTTCGCCGTGCCGCCGGTCCACGCAGCCGGCGATGCTCTGCGGAGCCATGGGCAGGCCAGACATCGGGCGAGTGATATGGGGGTGGGAATAGCAGAAGGCGCAGCGCATCGTGCAGCCGGACAGGAAGACCTCGTGCGAGGCCATCAGCTCAATCTCCTCGCCGTGCAGGATGCCCTCCCAGTGAACGGCGGTTTTGTCGGCGACGCCGCAGAACCCCGTCTTGCCTTGGTTGCGATTGACGCGGCAGTGGTGAGGGCACAGGTCGCATTCATCAAGCATCCGCTCGGCCAGAGAGACCTTCAAATCCAGAAGGGTCGGCCTGCTATCAACTGGCCTGATGTCGGGCGAATCCGGCGCGATTGAGCCGTCTGCCCTCCACCTATTCAGGGTCAGGGCATGTGCGGTCCACGAATCGGCCGCTGGATCGGCCACCCAAGTCCGTGCCTGGTGGAAACGCGGCGTAAGCCGGCCGTCACGGACGGCGCGGAAATGGTGCAGGCAGCCTTGCCGTCTGTACGTCATGCTTTTGTCTGCCGTGCTTTTGTCTGCCATGAATGACTAAACGCGGCGGCACGGGAAAACGGTTCGGGCTGGAAAAACAATATGGAAATTATTTTAACCGAGGTCCGAGCCGCTAATAACTCAAACACCCCCGCATCACCGACGCGGATGAGCCAGGTTTCAGATGCTTTCGCAGGACGCGATCCGGCTTGCCTGACGCCAAATCTCATGAACCCGCGAAAACCCGTACTTTTGCTGTTGAAGGCCGCCCGGCGATGGTTTATAATGTCCCCAGAAATGCGGCGGGACGGGAGAATACGACGGTGAATGATGAAAGAGTGGACGAAAACGCTACGGGGACGCTGTGGACGGCAGCGGAAGAGAACTTCCTGATGCTGGCCCGCGAACTCGAATGGGCCGAGGCGTATAGCGCCGATCACCCTGCCTGCCCGATGGGGCGTGTGTACCTGCATTTCCTGCAATGGGAAATGCTTACGGCGCAAGGGGAGCGCTGACAACCAATCTTGTGCTGACACCAACCTGGTGACGTAACAAAGGGCGGCCTCGCGGCCGCCCCTGCTTGTCTTGCTCTTCTCGCTCCGCCCACGCCGTCTATGCGACGCTCTCGTCCTTCGCCACCCGGTTCTCGGTGTTGTAAAACGTCCCCAGCGACAGGAACGTCGGTGCCCACAGGCCGATAAAAATGCCCGTGTCCTTTTTTCCGGTCGCGTACATGTAAATCGCCGTGATGATAGACACCAGGCTCGCGCCGTAGATCAACCCTTGCACATCTTTATTCATCGAAAAGCCTCGCTTCTAAAACGCTTCTTGGGAAACCAGCGTCATGAAATTATACCGTGTCCGCCCGGTTGACAAACCTGCGGCGCACGTTTATAATGCCCATGCCGGGCAGTGGGTCTGCGCCGTCCGGGAAATCGCACGTCTTCCAGGAGAAATCCCCATGCGCGCTCGGTTCCCTTGGATGCCCCTCGCGGCGCTCGTCGCGTTCGGCTTGCTCACGGCTTTGATCCCTTCGGCCCAGGCCGCGCCCCTGCGGGAATGGCCCGTCTCGGCGCGGGGCGACCAGGATGTCAACGTCCGCGCCACCCCACACCTGCTGGTGGCGCACGGCTACCCCGTGCCCATAGGCGGCGTGTTCGGACGCGCCACGGAAAAGGCTCTGCGGCATTTCCAGGGCGCACACCGGCTCGTCGCCGGCGGGAAAACGAACAACGCTCCCTGGGAAAGCCTCATCGTCCCGCTGCGCCAGGGCAGCAAAGGTTCCGCCGTCAAGGCCGCCCAGGTCGAGCTGCGGAACGAAGGCTACGGCGTGGCCGTGGACGGCATCTTTGGCCCCCAGATGGGGGACGCGGTGCGAAAACTGCAATCCCGGACCGGGCAGACCGCCGACGGCAGTGTCGGCCGCAACACTTGGTACGAGCTGGTCGGCGGGAGCGACCCCGCGCTTCCATCCGACTGATTCGTCCCCGACGCCCCCGCTCCCCGCCTCAGGAAATTCCTCGCCGGTTTTGTATGCCCGTGCCGGTCAGGTACAATAAGGTTGATAAGACAAGCGGGGCAACGAGGTTTGAGGAAGAATTACATGGCGTACAAAATACTGGTGGTGGATGACGAGCCGACCATCGTGCGGCTGATGGAGTTTATCCTGGCGCGGCAGGGCCACGAGATGCTGGTCGCCGTCAACGGCGAGGAAGCACTGGAAAAAATCCGCGTACATGCTCCTGACCTGGTCCTGCTGGACATCATGATGCCCCGTATTGACGGCTACGAGGTGGCACGGGCCGTGCGGAACGACCCGGCGACGGCGGCGCTCCCCATCATCATGCTCTCGGCCAAAGCCCAGGAGGAGGACATCCGCAAGGGCGTCGAAATCGGCGTAGACGAATACATCACCAAGCCCTTCAGCCCGGAGCACCTGGTTCACGTTGTCGCCGGCTATCTTGGCCGTTTGAACAAAGACGATGGCAAACTGAACAAAGACGGAACAAAAGACGGAACACAGGAAGGTTAAAGCGTCATGCAGGAAATCGCACCCAACGTCGCAGCGCTGCCGCTGTCCATCGAGAATGTCTATTTCGTGGGAGCGCCGGGCAGCCCTTGGGTGCTGGTGGATGCGGGAACGCCGGGGACGGCGGGACGCATCCAGGCGGCGGCGCGGGCGCGCTACGGCGAGAGTGCCCGGCCCGAGGCGATCCTGCTGACACATGGTCACTTCGACCACGTCGGCTCCGCCCAGGCCCTGTCGGACGCCTGGAACGTCCCCATCTTTGCCCATCCGCTGGAACTGCCGTACCTCACCGGCAAATCCAAGTACCCGCCTAAAGACCCAACTGTCGGCGGCGCGATGGCGATGCTTTCCCGCGTCTTCCCCACGAACGTCGTGAACCTCGGAGACCGCGTCCTGCCGCTGCCCGAAAGCGGCGTCGTGCCGGGTCTGCCCGACTGGGAGTGGCAGTTTACGCCGGGACATTCCCCCGGCCACGTCTCCTACTTCCGCCCCGAGGACGGCACGCTGCTGGTCGGCGATGCCTTCGCCACGGTCAACTTGGACTCGCTCCCGGCCCTCGTGACCAAGAAGCCCGAAATCTCCCTGCCGCCGACTCCGTTCACCTGCGACTGGACGGCGGCCGATCAGTCCGTCCAGCTCCTGGCCTCGCTCAATCCCTTTACGGTCGGCTGCGGCCACGGGCGCCCCCTCGCCGGCCCGCACGTCGCTCCCGACTTGAACCTGTTCGCCGACGGGTTCACCCCGCCCGCACATGGCCGCTACGTCGGCAACCCGGCTAGGACAGACGGGAACGGCATTGTCTCCGTCCCGCCGCCCGCGCCTGACCCGCTCCCGCTCCAGGCCGCTGTCGTCGCGCTTGCCGTTGGTGCGGTAATCACCTGGTCGAAGCGGCGGTCTTAGCCAGGTTTCACTGCCAGAACTGGTAAGTCGGGTTCTGCGTCGCGATGCCCCAAATGTTGAGCAGGCTGCCGGGGATGAACTGGCCCAGGATCAGGCCGTAGAAGAAGGGCAGGGCGGCGGAAAAGGTCCGCATCCCGCCGTAGCGCAGGAGCACCACTTTGGTGAGCCAAGCGATGAACAGCGGCAGCCAGAGCAGGTTCATCTCCCACGAGCCGGAAACGGCGTAGGCCAGCGGGTGGAAGGGCCACCAGAAGAAGCGGACGCGCATGGCCTGCAAGAAGGCCGCAAACAGGAAGCCGACGACAATGGCGAGGGCAGCCGACGTGTTGGCGGGCTTGGGGGCTTTCAGCCAGCCCGCGTAGCGGTCCCAGCCGCTCGTGTCGTTCCACTTCATGCCGTAGAGGTAGTCGTTGTGCAGCAACGCCCAGAAGGCGCACAGCATCCCGAAGCCCCCGGCCAGCAGCAGCGCCCAGAACCACGCCCGCATCTCGCGCTTGGCCCCGGTCTGCTCGGCCATCTTGAACGCCTCCAATTGGAACGGCATCGGATGGCATCGGTAGGCGCGGTTGAACCAGAAGAACAGGCTAAACGCGGCCAGGCCGCCCGGCGCCATGCCCTGCGTCCCCAGCACGTCCGACAGCGCCCAGTCCGGGCCAGTGAAGTGCAGGTCGTGGACGGGGGTCCCCAGTTCGGCCCGCATCCGCGTGATCGCCAGGGCCAGGGCGAAGTAGATCAGGAAGAACAAGATCGCCAGCCACCAGGACAAACCGAGCGCCATCGAGAAGGCGACCAGGCCGACCAGGCCGCCCGCCAGTCCGACGAAGGCCCAGCGGTAGCGCATCGGCTCGTCGGCGTCGTCAATCTCCGAGTCCCGGCCCAGGGCGCGGGCAACGACGTGGCCGAAGTAGTGCCGGCTGATCCAGAGCGTCCCGATAAAGAACAGCAGGTACGCGCCCATCGCCTGGTAATTGGCGTAGGGCATCCGGGGGTCGGCGTCCCAGGCGCTGGCGACTACGACCACGGCTTGAAGTTTCCAGAAGATGTAAAAGAACCAGGACGAGAAGAGAAAGTCGAGCGGCATCAGCAGACCCAGGCCAACCATGAACGGGTAGTAAGTCAGGGGGGTCCAGCCGACCGCGTGCCAGGGCTTGGTCGGGAACGACTGCCCTAGGTCCGTCACGTTGGATGCCAGGACGGCGGGGACAGCAGGGTAGTAGTAATTCAGCGCATTGGTGGTGTCAATGGCCGCCGCAAGGAAAAACCCGATCCAGAACAGGCGGCTTTTGGTCAGCGGCACAGTGCTCCGGCCGCGCCCGAACGGCTGGGCGTCAGTGATTTCGAGAGGAATCTTGGTCAGCGGGTAGGTCAGCCGCTCGTTGTCGGTCCACTGCTTGCGGATGAGGACGTTGACGCACTGCATGGTCCAGAGCAGCAGAACGACGAAGCCCGTCCAGATCAGGATGGCGGGCAGCCATGCCCCGAGCGCGTCCCCGTCGAAATGGCCGTGGCCCAGATAGAAGGCCGAGCGCTTGTCAATGCCCGGCGCCATCGCCCACTGAGGCAGGTAGCGGCCAAAAAGAGGTAGATAGTTGTTGCTCGTGTTGGACTGCGCGAGCGGCCAGGTCAGGTTGGGGACGAGCATCTGGATGAAGTCATGCCCGGCCATGCACGACCCGATGCAGAGCATGGCGTAGACCAGCAGCAACTCCCCTTGCGCGAACGCCCAGCGCGGGCGGATGCGGGCGATCAGGCCGTTGATGCCGGTCAGGATGACGAGAATGAAGATGCAGTTGAAGAACAGGGAAATGGTGGTCGGGTGGGCCGAATACCGGATGTTCTCCATCATGATGACCCAGTAGGCATTGATCGGCATCAGCGCCATCCCCAGGAGCAGGGCACGCGGCGTCACGCTGCGCGCCCGCGCTGGCGTCAGCGGGGCGGGGGGAGCCGTCGTACTGGGATTCGTCTGTGTATCCATGCTGGCCCCTCAAAAGCAGTCTGTTTGCCACCATGTTCGGCTTGGGGGACGGCGATTCCTCCCTGACCGCCAAGCCGGCTTCAATCTTCTTCGATGACAGGATCACGCACGACGGCCAGGTTGTCGAAGTAGGAGTCGCTGTTCTCGTCGTGCGTCGAGACCTCTTCGATGACGGCCCCGCCCGCCGAGCCGAACGAGTGGCGGACGCCGGGGCGCAGGGTATAGCGCTCCCCTATTTTCAGAGCAACGGTTTCCCTATCCGCGACCAGTTCAACCTCGCCGTGCAGGACAAAGAACGTCTCCTTTTTGAGCTTGTGATAATGCGTCGGGCATTCCTGACCCGGCAGCAGCGTCAGCCACTTGCTGCAATACTCCGGCTCGTTGACCCGAACGACAATGCCCAGTCCCTCTCGGGCATACCACCCCAGCCCAAAGTCCGCGATCTCGATCTCCAGTGCGGTGGAAACTGCAAGCCCGGCGTCTTCTAGCTGCCGCCGCATCTGGGCCTGAGCGGCGATCACTTCACTGCGTTTCATGGGGGAGACTCCTTCAACGAGGCGGCGCAAGGGCGCCGAGGCCGGGCAGCGCATTGAATTGATCGTCGAACAGCGAGTTGCCGCCATTGTAGTTCGGCAGGCCCTCAATGGGGACCCATTCCGGCTGCCAGTAGATGACACCCTGCCCCAGCCCGCCCGGCGTCTCCCGGACCGTCTTGACAAGGTCGGCTAGGAACAGGTGCTGGCCCTCGGGCGTCCGGCCATACGCGGCGTAGACAACCTGGTCCGGCCCCGCCGTGCCGTTCTGGGGGAAGGCGGTCTCGGCGATGACGAGCGGCTTGTGGTACTTCCGGGCGTCGGCGGCCAGTGCGCCTCTTAATTGGGCCAAAGTGTTTTTGCCGTCGGGATAATAGCTCAGGCCGATCAAATCGAAGTCAATGCCCTGTTTTTGCGGGTTGAGGTGGTCGAAGAACCACTGGGTCAGGCCCACATCCGCGCCGTTGTTGATGTGGATCATAAGGAGCGGGGGCGGCAGCGGCTTCGCGCCGTCACGGACGCCCGCGATGCCGGCCTTCAGCAGCGTCCCATATTTCGTCCAGCCGTCCGGCTCCTCAACCTTGCCGTCGGGCCAGAGCATCCCGTTGATCGTTTCGTTGCCGATCTGGACGATGTCCGGCATCGCGCCGCTCTGACGCAGCGTTGTAATCACATCGCGGCTGTAGGTCTTGACCTGCCGCGTGAGCTGATCGAACGGCAGGTCCTTCCAGGCGGCGGGTTTGACTTGATGTGCGGGGTCCGCCCAGGTGTCCGAGTAATGGAAGTCCAGCAAAAATTGCAGCCCCGCCCGCTTGACCCGCTTCGCAAGGGAAATGGTGTAGGGCAGGTCGTTGATATATTCCCCTTGCCCGGTTGGGTGAACCCACAGCCGCAGGCGAACGACATTCCACCCATGCGATTTGAAGATTTGAAGCGCATCGCGCGGCCTGCCGCCGTCTTTATAGACGGCCCCTAGCTGCTCCTCGCGGGCCAGAAATGACAGGTCGCCGCCCGCCAGAAAGGCCGGTGGCGGGGATGACTTGGCCGGAGCGGGTGCCGCCAGGCACAGCAGGGCAAGGAGCAGGAAGAGGCCCCCCAACCCCCAATAATGGGGGAGCCAAAAGAAGCCTGGCTTTCTTTTTCCGACTCCCCCGGAATTGGGGGCTGGGGGGTATCTCATAGGTCATTCTCCCTTCGCGATACCGACGTCAATCACCTGTCCGCCGACAGTCTGGTGGCAGTGGACGGCGATCAGGTTCTTGCCGGGGTGGAGGGCGGCCCGCGCCGCCTCCGACATCGGCAGGCGGGCGTACTCGTCTTTATAACCCGCTTCGCCGGCGGCGAGGACGCCGTTGACGTAGACTTCCACATCTTCATCGTGTCTTGCCAGGACGGCCATCTTGGCGGGGATGTCGGCGGGCAGCGTCACCTCGCGCCGCAGCCAGATGTCACCGGGCGTGTCGGTCCAGGCGGTGTTGACGCCGCCTGCGCCGTGGCCGAACGGGGCTGGGCCGGTCTTCCAGGCGGACGCATCGAAAGCCGCCTGGGTCCAATCGCCGGCAGGCTTCACCGTTGTGTAAGCCCAGGTCTGGGGTTCGTCCTCCGAAGTCGGCACGAGATCGGTGTTGGGGTTTGGGTTGGGCGGCAGGGGCAGGAACCGGCCCCGGTTGGCGGCGGCGACGATGGCACGGTCTACTTTGGTGACTGCCCGGTCGTAGGTCAAGAGGCCGTTTAGTTCCTGTTCCACGTCGGTGAGCTGCGTGTAGACGACCGCGCTCGTCCCCCGGCTCTCCTCGATGCCGTAGGCGTTTCGGAGAAGCTCCTGGTAGCGCTTGGTGGTCTTCCACCCGCTGCTCAGGGTCGCCCCATAGCCCATGACGCGGCCCTGGAACAGCGTGTGGCCGTCCACGCGCATGGTCACGCCGCCGAACTCGCCGTTGACGGCGGCGCGGGTCGGCTCCGGCAAGTTCGACCAGGGGCCGGGGTAGGCATGGGTGTCGTGAAGGTCGCCGACGCCTTTATCGGTCCATCCGCTGGCGTTGTTGACCAGCCGGGTCGGGTCAAGCTGCCGAGTCAGCGCGACGATCTGCTCGGTATCGTGCTGGCCCCAGCCCTCGTTGAACGTGGTCCAGACGATGATGGACGGATGGTTGTAGAACTCCGCAACCTCGCTCCGCCACTCGGTTTCCCACTGCTGCTTCGCCGCGTCCTTCAGGTTCCCGAACGCCTGCGGCATGTCCTGCCAGACCAGCATCCCCAGCTTGTCCGTCCAGTAATACCAGCGTTCGGGTTCCAGCTTGGCGTGCTTGCGGAGCAGGTTGAAGCCAAGCTGCTTGGCGGCAACGATGTCGGACTTCAGCGCGTCGTCGGTCGGGGCAGTGTAAATGCCGTCGGGCCAGTAGCCCTGGTCGAGCGCACCGACCTGGAACACGAACTCGTTGTTGAGCATGGGCCGCGTCCGGCCCTGAGCGTCCTTGCCGAGCGAGACTTTCCGCATGGCGAAGTAGCTGCCCACGGCGTCCCCGTTTCTGCCGGCGAGGGAGACGCGCAGGCCGTACAAGTGCGGGTCGGCGGGCGACCATAGATGGGGGCCGGGGATCGGCAGGGTGATTGAGGTCCCGCCCATGCCCGAAACTTTGGCGACTGTGGCCGCGCCGTCCGTCGCCGTGACCTGCACCCGCGCCCCCGGCGTGCCGTCCGTTTGGACAGTCAGCCGCAGGACTTTGGCGTCAATGTCCGGCGTGATCTTGAGGCTTGCGATGTGTGCCGTCGGCACCGGCTCCAGCCAAACCGACTGCCAGATGCCCGTCGCACCCGTGTAGAAGATGCCCCCCGAGTGTGTTCGCTGCTTGCCAATGACCTGTGCGTTCGGGTTGTCAGTGGTCATCGGGTTGTAGGCCGAAACGACCAGCTCGTTCGCGCCGGGTTTGAGCGCATTGGTGACATCGTAGTCAATGCCGGTGTAGCCGCCCTTGTGCTCGCCCATCGGTGTGCCGTTGACGGACACGGTGCTGTCCCAGTTGACGGCCCCGAAGTGGAGCAGAACGCGCTGGCCGCCCGCGCGCCAGGCGGCGGGGACGGTGAACGTCCGCCGATACCACAGGCGCTGCGTGACGGGGCTGGCCTTGCCGACTCCTGACAGGGAAGCTTCATAAGCGAACGGCACGAGTATCTTGCCGTTATAGGTAGCGGGCGGCGCTGTCGCGGCGCTGTCGGTCAGGCCGTAGTCCCACGACCCGTTGAGGCTCTGCCACTGAGCGCGGGTCATCTGGGGGCGTGGGTAGTCGGGCAGGGCGTTGGCGGGCGAGACCAGTATGGCCCACCGGGTTGGCAGGCTGCCGCCCGACGGGGTCTGCGCTCCGGCGGGAGCGGCGGGCACGAGAGCGCAGAGCGCCAGCAGGGCAGCAAAAAGAGCTTGTTTTCTCATTGTGTGGTTCTGTCCGTATGATCTCTGGGCTGAACCCAGGAGCTATTTGGACGGGTCGCCCCTTCGGGGCGACCGAGGCGGCAGCCTTGTCCGAAGCCCTGAACGGGCGGCCCGCCTGTGTAGCCCTGCCCTTCAGGGCAGGGCTGTTCTATCGGTTGGCCTTCAGGCTGAGGCCCGCGCCCTTCAGGCCGGACGCCACCGCCGAGAGCGAGATGCCGCCGGGCCGCTCGCCCGCGCCGACAATGACCAGACACTTGCCGCCAAAGGCGTGGCGGTAGAAGGCTTTGTCCGGCCCGTGATCGCTGGGGTCGCCGTTGCCGACGCCCGCAATGTGGCCTGCGCCCGTCACCTGGAACGTCATCAGGTTGTCCGCCGTCGGGACAATGCGGCCCTGGGCGTCCACCACGTCCACCTCCACCATCGTCAGGTCCTCTCCGTCCGCCGTCAGCGCCGTCCGGTCCGTCGTCAGCCGCAGGGCGGCGGGGGCACCGGTCGTTTCCACTTTGTCCGTGGCGACCACCTTGCCGACTGCGTCAATGCCGCGCGCCTCCAGCGCGCCGGGGGCGTAGGGGACGGACCAGGACAGGTGGCCGTTGGGGGGCATGTCTTTCGCGCCCAGGCTCGCCCCGTTCAGCAGCAGCTCGACGCGGGCGGCGTTGGAGTAAGCCCAGACATCAATCGGCTGGCCTTCTTTTCCGGCCCAGTTCCAGTGCGGCAGGACATGAACGACCGGCTTGTCGCCCCAGGCGGCCTGGTAGTAGTAGTAGCTGTCTTTAGGGAAGCCGCACTGGTCCATGACGCCGAAGTTCGAGTTGACATCGGGCCAGCCAAAGGGGGTGGGTTCGCCTTTGTAGTCGAAACCCGTCCAGACATAGCCCCCGGCGACGAAGGGCCGGTCAGCGATGGGCTGCCAAGCGGCTTCCGCTGTCTGCGCCCAGCCGGGTGCGTGGAGGTCATAGGCGCTGATATGGCCTTTGGCCTGGTCCCCGAGATAGGTGATGTTATCAATCTTGAACGTATCCGGGCCATAGATGCCGCGCGTGCTGACCTGGCTGGCGGTCTCGCTGCCGTAAAGCGGCATTGTGGGATGGGCCTTGTGGAAGCCGTCATAGGCGCCGGGGTTGTAGTTGATGCCTTGCAAGTCCTCCACGGACGTGATGCCGACGGCGCTGTCATAGCCACCGTTCATGGCGCAGGTGACGGGACGTGTCCCGTCGGCCTGGTCCACGACTTTCTTCATGGCCGCGAAGATGTCCCGCCCGTGCGGGGTGCTCTGGATGCCCTCCTCGTTGCACATGGACCACATGATGACGCTGGGGTGATTGCGGTCCCGCAGCACCATGCTCTGGACTTCGTGCAGGTCGGCGTAGGGGGTGTCCTGTGACGCTTTCCCGGCCTCAGTGTCACCCAGATGCCGGTTTTCGTCCATGACCAGCATCCCCAGGCGGTCACAGGCGTCCAGCAGTTCCGCCGTTGGCGGATTATGAGACATCCGGTAGGCGTTGCTGCCCATCTCTTTCAGCTTCTTGACGCGCCAAAGCAGCAGACTGTCCGGCATGGCGACGCCGACTCCGGCGAAGTCTTGGTGGTTGCACGTCCCCTTGATCTTGACGGACTTGCCGTTCAGGAAAAAGCCCTTCTCGGCGTCAAAACGGATGGTGCGGATGCCGAACGGCGTGTCCGTGGCGTCTAACACCCGGCCCGAACCCTGAGTTTCAGTTTGAACTTCGGTATGCACAGTGTAGAGCCGAGGCGTCTCTACGGACCAGGGCGCGGGCTTTAGGACCGCGACCTGCTGTGTAAAATCCCCCGACCCTATGGGGATGCCCATGGGCGTCATTGTCGAGGCAACAACCCGGCCCGCTGGGTCCAGGACACGCGAGACAAGGCGGAACTTCGGCATGATGCCGTTGACGGTGAAAGAACTTAGCCCGGTGACTGTCGTTTTAATCGTCACCGTGGCAGGCGAGGCCGTTCCGTCCGGCCCCGGCTCGGCCATCTTCGTAGTCACGAACGTGCCCCAGGGGGCGACGTGAACGGGATCGGCGACGTTCAGCCAGACGTGGCGGTAGATGCCGCCGCCCTCGTACCACCAGCCCTCCTCGTGCTGCGGGCTGACCTGCACGGCCAGCACGTTCCGCCCGCCGTAGTGGGCGGCCCGGCTGATGTCGTAGCGGAAAGGGGTGTAGCCGCAGGGGTGCTCGCCCAGCAGAGTCCCGTTGAGGTAGACCTTGCTGTCGCGGTACGCGCCGTCGAAGTCGAGCCACAACGCCTTGCCTTTGTCCGAGGCGGGCAGTTCAAAGGTCTTCCGATACCACGCCGCCGTCGGGATCAGCGACCCGTGGGAGGCATCGCCTTTGGGCGTGAACGCCGACTCCAGAACATAATCATGCGGCAGATGCACGACGCGCCAGGCGGCGTCGTTCATGTCCGGTCGGGATGGGTCCGCCCCGCTGGGGGCGGCGCTAAGACCCAGCGTGACCGGCGCGGCGATGCCGCCGCCCCCTGCGGTGTTCTCAACCAGGACAACTAAGACGTTCGGCCCCGCCGCGTTCCAGGCCGCATCCAGCGGTACGTCGAACGGGTCATTCCACCCCTCGTGGTGCGTCAGTTTTTGCCCATTCAGATAGACCGTGGCGTTGTCGTCCACGCCTTCAAGGCGCAGGGTGCGTCCCCGCCCGGCGGCCAAGGCCGGCAGCGTCGCCCGGAACCAGGCGAAGCCACGGCGGCCGTGAAAGACATCGTCCCCGCTGGCCGCGCCCTGCCAATCGCCGCCGGTCGTGTCCAGCATAGCGGCCGTCATGGCGGCTTCTTCGCCCGGCAGCCCCACGCGCCAGCGCCAGCCGGTCACTGCAACGGCGCTTCGGAGGTCCACCGATTTGTCCTGGGAAAAGCGCCAATCGGCGTCCATCAAGATGTGCTGCCGGGGGGACGGAGCGGCGGCATGTGCCCGAAAGGCGGGGGACAGCGCGGCTCCGAGCGACAGCGCGGCGAGCAGAGCGAGGTTCTTTTTCATGGGTGTCTCTTGCCGTGAGAAGCGGATTTCCTGGCAGCGGGGAGGCCGAGGCATCGTGCCTCCGTCCCGCGCAAGATAAGGATTGCGGAAATTATACTACGGTTGAGGGCAAAAAGCAACCCGCTTGGGCCGCCGGAGCGCGGCGCAGAACCGTGAACGTAAAGGCGAACTCGATGTCAAGGCCCGGCAGGTCGTCCATGCCCGCCTGCGCCTCGTCCGATAAGTGCCAGAAGGTCGGCGTCATTTGGATCAAATGCACCACATCTTCCGGGGGCAGAACTCGTCGGTATCGAAGAGTTTCCGAGTGACTGGGGGCAAATGCCCCACCTAAGTCTTCGATGGCCCGCCGCTCCTTGCCGCCGTCAATCCGGGGCAGGCGCAGGGCGTCATGCAGCGCGGCCAAGTGCCCCTCGGCGGGAACGACGACCAGCAGCATTCCACCGGGTCGGAGGACCCGCGCGAACTCAGACGGGCTTCGGGGCGCGAACACGTTCAGCACGACATCCAGAGAGGCCGAGGCAAACGGCAAGGGTTGATGGATGCTCGCGACCAGAAAGCAAGCTCCCTTATATTTCGCCGCCAGCCGAATGGCCTCTTTGGAGATGTCCAGGCCGTAACCGTTTCTGCCATGAGGCAAAGCCTGCATAAGCCGATGCAGGTAGTAGCCCTCACCGCACCCGGCATCCAAAATCCTCGCACCCAGCGTTACGCTCTTGCGAATGTCCTCGCCGATGAGGAAATTGATCCCGTCCGACAGCGGCGCATAGTAACCTTTGCTCAGAAAGGCGCGGCGGGACGCCGCCATCTCTTTCGTGTCTCCCGGCGATGCGGAAGCTTTCTGATTGGCAAGAAGCAGGTTGACATAGCCCTCCCTGGCGATGTCATAGGAGTGACCTCGACCGCATCGGAAGGCGTTTCCGACCCGGATCAACTCTTCTTTGCAGAGCGGGCAAGTCAACATTGGTCTTTATGTCTTTATTGGTCTTGACTCAGGCGTTTCGCCAAGTGGTGAGGCTGATGGCCGCCGCTGCCCGCGCTGCGGGGGAGCAAAGGGCCGCCGTTTCCCCTGCCCAGTCATAGCCCCAGTCAAAGGCTTGGGACAAGGCGCGGTTGTCCGCGCCGGGGTGGCAGACGATTTCCGTCAGCCCCTCCTGCGCGTTCTGGAGGTAGGCGGCCAGAACGAGAGTTGTTAGGTGCCCCGAAACCGCCATGCCGGAGAAATGGTCGGAGGTGCGGAGGCCCGACGCCGCGATGTAGCGGCGCGCAAGCCGCGCCATGGCGGCCAGCGCGGCGGCCTGGGCGCGGCGGGCGGGCGCAACGGGCGCCCGAGCCGGGCCATCCAGCGGCAGGCGGATCGCCTGGATGCCGTATTCGGCGGCAATCGGGCAGACGACGCGCATGACGCTGGGCAGGGCGTGGAGGTGTTGGTGCGAGTCGAGGTGGCTGATTTCCAGCCCACGCACGGCTTGGATCTGACCGCGCAAGGCGTCGGCGACCCGGCGGGCGGGCCACGCGCCACGCGCATAGCCGGACAAGAATGCACCTAAAGTGGCAGGAAGGCCGGGAAGGCCGACGAGGGTGAAATGCAAGCCGAGGTCCAAAGCGGGCATCGCCTCTGCGCGCCTTACGGCATCCCCAAAGGCGGGGCCGAGCGGCATGAGGCTGGCCGAAGAAACGACGCCCTCCCGGTGTGCGCGCTCCACGCCCTCGTTCAGCGCGGGGTGCAGCCCGAAATCGTCCGCATGGACAATGACACGCGGCATCCCTTCCCTCTCTGTCACGGGCGAGCCGGGCGCGGACGAGAGGGGCGGCGGGCGGCGCGGCGGTAGTCGGCCATCTCATGCAGTATCTTGACGACGACCGACCCCGACGCCAGAGTCGAGACGCCCGCCGTGCGCTCGTAGTACCTCATCGGCAGCTCGGCAATGGCGAACCCGGCCCGGTGCGTCTCGATCAGCAGCTCGGCGTCAATGAACGACCCTTCGCTTTGCAGGGTGATCCGGTCTACAACCGCTCGCCGGAACAGCTTGAAGGCGAAGTTGACATCGCGGACCTTCAGCCCGAACAAGACGCGGATCAGCCGGTTGTAGACAAACGACATGATTTCTCGCTTCATGCCCTCTGCCCGCCCGTGCCGGTTGCCGATCACCATGTCGGCGTTGGCCGTCAGCGGAATCGCCTTCAGGGCATCGTCCATCTGAATCGGCAGGTCGCTGTCAATGTAGAGAATCCAGTCTTTCGTGGCCGCCGCGAAGCCGGTCCGCAGCGCCCCGCCCAGCTTGCGGTTTTTGGCATGATGGACGACCTTGAGTTCCGGGTGACGGGCGGCCAGTTCGTCCGCCAGCGCGCCGCAGCCGTCCGTGGAGCAGTCGTCCACGACCACGATCTCCAGGTCGGACGTGATCTTGTATCCTGTCGCCAGCGCCTGCGCCACGCAGTTCTCGATGTTGCCGATCTCATTATACATTGGGAACACGAACGAGAGGGAGGGCAGCGTCGCCCGCGCCTCGGCAGTGTTTTTGTCTTCGGTCATGCTCATCATCCCCAGCTCTCGCTCACGTCTCGCTGCCAGCCCCACGCACTGAAGTACGAGGCTGTGAAAAGCTCACCGTCCAGGGGACGGGAGGACAATATGGCCGTATGCCATAGCGCGTCCTTCTCTCGCGTCCCCTGGACGCTGGGCACTTCTTAGCCTCGCACTTCAGTGCGTGGGGACTGGCGGCGTCGCCCGGAGCAAGACCGTCCGGCCATAGCGCCATAGTTCTTCCATGTTCCCCACGCCGTACTGCCCGCGCAGTTCGTCCTCGTCGCTCGCCCGCATAGCGTACACGACGCCCGGATGCTGCTTCATGTCCTGGGCCGCTGCTGCGTGATCGTCAGAATAAACGACGGGGCGAGTCGAATAATAGCGCAGGCTGGGGTGCTTGAAGCCTAGCGCGTGAATGACTCCGTCCGGTGGTGTTGTCTGCGCGGCGACAGCGGCCATTATCCGCTCTGAAACATCCGCCTCACGCACCTTCCAGGTCGGTGAGCACCAAGCAATCAACAAAAACAGCACCGTCGCTGTTCCGGGAATCAGCCAGGTGCCCCGCCGTCTCCCAAAGCCGACGATAGCAAAGGCGCTCAGAAACAGGACCAGGAGCCAAAGGCGGAGTGTCACCGATGACACGTCATACTTCATCGCGGCCTTCCAAAGCGGGAAGAGAAGGATCAAGTTTGCCGCCGCGTATACATCTAGAGGGCGAATCTTCGCCAAAGTTTCAGGCCGGTCCGCCAGCCACACGCCTACCAACACCGCCGCCGCCGGGTAGAGGGGGAAGATGTAAGTGATCAGCTTGCTCTGCGAGGCCGAGAAGAACACGAAGACCAGCGCGATCCACAGGCCGAGGAAGAGCGCGGGGTTGTCCGTCAGTCGCGCCTGCCACGCCTCCCGGCCCTGCCGCCAGGTCAGAATAAGTGCGCCCGGCAGGGCTAGGGACCAGGGAAAAAAGCCGCCCAGCAGGACCGGCAGGAAGAACCAGACGGGGCTGGTCTCCTTGTGCTCTGCCTGCAAGTAGCGCGTGACATTGTTCGCCTCCAGAAACCCATCAATGAACAGCCGCCCGTGGAGGTGGATCATCAGCAGGAACCAGGGCAGACCGACCAGGAGGCACAGCGCGAAGCCGCCCCAGAGCGCGGGGGACAGCAGACGTTTCGCCTGCCGTGTCAGGCAGAGAAAAGCGATGGTCTGGATGCCGATGAGAACAAGCGCGACCGGGCCTTTGGTCAGCGCGGCCAGGCCCGTCATCACGCCCGCCAAAACGATCCAGCGGCCCCGGCCCGTCTGCGTCCAAGCGTGCAGGGCGAGCAGGGCCGAGGTCAGCGCGAGCGCCAGCGTCATGTCCGTGACGGCGGCGCGGGCCAGCAGGAAGAACTGCACGCACGTTGCCAGCGCAAAGCCCGCCCAGAGAGCGGCGCGCGGCAAGCGCGGGTACGCCCGACGCGCCAGGGCGTAGGTCACGGCAACCAGAGCCACGGCCAGCAATGCGGAGGGGAAGCGGGATGCAAACTCGGACACGCCGAACAGGCGCATGGAGAGTGACGTCAGCCAGTAAAACAGCGGTGGCTTGTCAAACCAGGGCAGCCCGCCATAGTGCGGCGTCAGCCAATTCGCCGGTCTAGACCACGCCATCTCCTTGCCGACCTGCCCGTAAACCGGCTCATCCACATCCACCAGAGGCAAGCTGCCCAGGCTCCAAAATGAGAGCAGGGCCGTCCCCACCAAAAGCAGGGCGAGCCAGAGCCGCTCTCGGTGGGCGGACAAAGGAATTGTTTCTTGGACACGAATAGGCAATTATACCGGAAGCGAAGGCGGGAAGTCAAACGCTTTTTGCCGCCGCGACAGTTCCAGGTGTGGCGCGAACCGAGTTCAGGCTGCCAGGGCAGACCAGAGGAACCTCTGCCGACAGGCTTCCAGCGCGCCTGGGAAACTTGTGAGCCACGGGCTTGACAGGGGCGCTCTCACGTCATGCTCTTCCGATCACACCCGCCGCACAGCAACCTCTCGCGCCGCAAGATACTCTTTGATCTCCCCGACCGTGTGTGTCCCGTAGTGGACGATACTGGACACCAAAGCGGCCTGCGCGCCGCCTGCCGTTATGGCGTCGTAGATGTGCTCCAGCGTCCCTGCGCCGCCGCTGGCGATGACGGGGATGCCGACCAGCCGTGTCACGGCCTGGGTCAAGGGGATGTCGTAGCCGGCCAGCGTCCCGTCGGTGTCCATCGAAGTCAGCATGATCTCGCCTGCCCCCCGGTCCTCCATCTCTCGCACCCAGTCCAGGGCGTCCAGGCCCGTCGGAGTCCGGCCGCCATGAATGTGGACCTCCCAACCGGACGGCGTCCGGCCCGTCTTCTTGGGGTCCACGGCGACGACGACGCACTGCGCCCCGAAGTCTTTGGCGCATTCAGTGATGAGATCGGGCGTCGTGACGGCGGCCGTATTGATGCTGGCCTTGTCCGCGCCGGTTTTGAGGATGCGCCGGAAGTCTTCCACCGTCTTGATGCCGCCGCCGACGCAGAAGGGAATAAAGACCTCCTCGGCGACCCGGCGGGCGTAGTCGAACATCAGGTCACGTTTTTCGTGCGAGGCTGTGATGTCGAGAAAGACCAGCTCGTCCGCACCCTGAGCGTCGTACAGTGCGGCACGCTCGACGGGGTCCCCGGCGTCTCGCAGGTTGACGAAATTCGTGCCTTTGACGACGCGGCCGTTCTGGACATCAAGGCAGGGAATAATGCGGGTGGCTAACATGACCTTTATTATACCGAATTCGCGATCTTCCTTGACAAAAGGGGTGTCTTACCGTATGATTAAGCTATTCACTCGCTTATGCAACTGCCTGTATGAAAAGACTTCTTGCTTGTCTCGCGTTCCTTTTAGCCTTCACCGTGCCTCTCCATGCCCAGTCTGGGCCGGTCGTCCTGCGCGTCGGCGGGGCGGGCGGCTTCAAGCTGCCGGATAAGAACGCCACGGACCCGAAATCCCACGCCGACCGGGCCATCGTGGACGCCTTCGAGCGCGCCCACCCGGACGTGCGCCTTCAAAGCGCGCAGGGCTTGCAGATCGGGGGACAGGCCGCCGAGTCGAACCTGCTGCTGGCTTTTGCCGGCGGCACCGCGCCCGACGTGGTCTACGTCAATTTCCGGTCTTCGGCCAGCTATATCCAGCAGGGGTTCCTGCTGCCGCTGGACGGCTACCTCCGGCGCGACCCCGAGGTGCTGGCGCGCATTCAGCCGACGCTGCTTCCCATCCTCAAGGACGCCGGGCACGGGCACATTTACAGCGTCCCGTTTTTGGCCGCCGTGCAGGCGCTCTACTACCGCAAGGACATGTTCCAGGCGGCGGGATTGGACCCGGACCACCCCCCGCGCAATTGGGACGAGTTTTACGCCGACGCCCAGGCGCTGACGGACCAGCCGAAAGGTGTCTGGGGCTTCGAGTTCGGGACGGACTCGGATGCCTCGGCGTATTGGTGGATCAACTTCTTGTGGCAGGCGGGGGGCGAGGTCATCAAGCGCAACCCGAAAGGCCAGTGGGCGGCGGCCTTCAACACGCCGGAAGGCGTCACCGCCCTGGAGTTTTACCGGAAGCTCTTGACCACGCCGTGGAAAGGCAAAGACGGCAAGACCTACATCGGCGTCGCCACCCACAGCAGCACGCTGGGACAGGACCGGGCGGCCGGCAAGGTTGCCATGTGGTTCCAGTACCAGAGCAACGTGATCGCGAACCAGGCCGACGCCACCCAGATCAGCCCCAGCGTCGTCGGCATCGCGCCCATGCCGAAGGGGCCGACGGGTATTACGGCCAACGAGGCCAACGCCTACATGTGGGGCATCTCGTCGCAGATCAAAGACTCCCGCGTCCGCAACGCCGCCTGGCAGTTTGTCAAGTTCATGGCGAGCGACGAGGCGGACCGCATCCGCACCCAGTCCTATGTCGAGGCCGGGCTGGGCAATACGGTCAACCCGGTCGCGCTGCAAAAGTACGGGTACGAGGATTACACGTCCCCGCAGTCCAAAGTCTGGCTCAAGACCAACGAGACGCTGTTTACACACGGGCACCCGGAGCCATACGGCGAGAACATGAGCCAGATCTATAACCTGCTGGGCGTCCCCCTGGGCGAGATCGAGCAGAACCCGAACGCCGACCCCAGAGCTTTGCTGGACAAGGCGGCACGGTCGGTAGACGCCAAGCTGACCGGCTACGTCCCGCCCGATGTCATGCGGGCGCGGCGCGCGTCGGCATGGATGATCTTCAGCCTGCTGGCCGCCGGGCTGCTGGTCTACCTGACCTGGCTGGGCCGCCGCTTGGGGGCGTCAAGGGCGCAGGAGCGGTCGGCGCGCGTGTTCTCGACGCGGCCTGCGGGCCTGCCGCTGAGTGTCCACCTGCTCATTTGGCTGTTCATGCTGCCCGCCGTCCTGTCTATCCTGGTCTGGCGTTATTATCCGCTGGTTCGGGGCTTGGTGATGGCGTTCCAGAACTATCACATCCTGGGCGGCAGCTCGTTCATCGGCCTGGACAACTTCATTGACCTGTTCCTATCGGAGACGTTCTGGTACGGTGTTCGCAACTCGTTTCTCTACACCGGCATCAGCCTCGCACTGGGCTTCTTCCTACCGCTTGCCGTCGCCTTCGGCCTGACGGAAGTGCCGCGCGGCAAGATTCTGTTCCGCACCCTTTACTACCTGCCTGCTATCACCGCGCCCCTGGCGATCTCGTTCATGTGGAAGTGGTTTGAAGACGGGACGCCCAACGGGCTGTTCAACTCGCTCCTTCTTTCCGCCGCGCACACTTTCGGGCTGCACCCGGACCCGGTGAAGTGGCTGGACAACCCGAAAATCGCCCTGGTGGCCGTTATCCTACCCTGGGTGTGGGCCTCGGCAGGGCCGGGCAGCCTCATCTACCAGGCCGCTCTGCGCTCGATCCCCACCGAAATGTACGAGGCGGCGGACCTGGACGGCGCGGGCATCTGGACCAAGATCTGGCGGGTGACGGTCCCGACGCTGAGGCCGCTCATCATCATCAACCTCGTCGGAGCAGTCATCGGGACTTTTCAGGCAACGGACAACATCCTGGTGATGACGGGCGGCGGGCCGCTTTATTCGACGCAAACGCTGGGGCTGGAGATCTGGTACAACGCCTTCCTGTTCCTGAAGTTCGGCTACGCGACGGCGGCGGCCTGGGTGATGGGGGCGCTGCTGGTCGGCTTCACTTTGTACCAGTTGCGAATCATGAAAGATTTGCGCTTCGCGGCGGCACGGGGATAAAAATAGTGCAGCAACAAACAGTTTTGGCATGGTTTGTGCTCTTATGATTACAAACATAGGACTTTCGCTTCACTCTAAGCTATTCTAGGGTTTTTGAACATTGTTGCCTGATATTAGCATCTATAAATAATCTGCAAGCAAGCGAAAGCGAAAGTCCTAAAACAGAATGATCGCGTCCCCCAGGAAGCCACACGGCGTCTTGAGCGAGCGCTGACCTCCGAGGAAGCAAGAACAACACGGATGGACAACAGTTATTCAAAGCCGGAAGCCGTGGCCGAGGCAGATGAGACCGGACAGATGGAAGCCTGGGGGGAGCGCGTCTTTCTCCAAGACGCTGCGGGCGGATTCCACGCTCTGCGGGAACAGATGATTCGGGAGATCGGTCCCGAGTTCGCGGCGGACATCCTTTATCGGGCCGGCGTCGCCTCCGCAGAGCGCGTCATGGCATATGTCTCTCACTCCGACGGAGCGGGAGCCATCCGGCTGGAACGGGCGATGGGCGTGCTGGCGCAGAGCGGGTACGGGCGGCTGCGGCTGGAGCAGGCATCCAAGCGACCGGGCGAGATCACGATCCACGCCGAGAACAGCCTCGAAGGCGACATGATGCGCGGACGGGCGGGGGGGGGCGGGTATGTCTGCGACTACCTGCGCGGCCTGCTGCGAGGCATCGTCCAGGCGCTGCCTCCCACGGAGGGCTACCCGAGCGGCGCGGTCGAGTGCGTCGAAACCCGCTGCCTCGCCAACGACGACCCCGAGTGCCGGTTTATCATCGCTGCCCCGGCGCATCTGGCCCAGCACGGCTACCAAATCGGGGACACCGGCTATAGCTCCGTCCGGGAGACGCTGCTGCGGCTGAACCGGCAGCTCGAAGACGTGCTGGAGGCCGCCAAGCGCGACCCTTTGACGGGCCTGTACAACCGCGCCCACTTCGAGTCCGCGCTGCGGCATCGGATCGAGTACGCTAACCGCCGCACGGACACGCTGGCGGTCGCCATGATAGATATAGACGGCTTCAAAGGAGTCAACGACGCCCAGGGACACGGGATGGGCGACCTTGCGCTGCGGCAGGTCGGCCGCCTGCTGGCGGGGCAGGCGCGGGACACCGACATCGTCGCGCGGTACGGCGGCGATGAGTTCGCTTGGCTGATGCCGGGAACCTCGGTGGAAGCCGCCCTAGCCGTCGCCGACCGCATCCGGCGGCTGGCGCAGGACTTGCGCGAGGAGATGGACCTGCCCATCAGCCTCTCCGTCGGCATCGCCGCCTGCCCCCAGGACGCCGCCAGCATGACGGACCTGATTGACTTCGCCGACGCGGCCATGTACGCGGCCAAAGACGCGGGCGGCAACCAGGTGCGGTGCTACATCGCCGCCGAGGACCACCGCAGCGCGTCCCGGAAGCGCGTCCGCAAGCCCCGCCCGCGCGGCGCCCCCCGGCCCGTCAAGGCTCCGCCGTCTGACGGGGGCAGCCTTCCACTTGACCTCTCCAACGACTCTCCCAGCAGCTAATCGTTCGCCAGTATCCGGCGGGCGATGGCGATGTCTTCCGGCCTGTCCACGTCCGTACCAATCTCCGGGTACTCGGAGCGTATGCCCGCCGCTCGCGCGCCGCTGCCGAGCAGGCGGCTGACGGCCTGCTCCAGCGCGCCGACCGTCAGCAGCGAGGGCGCGAGGAACCGGGCCAGGAGCAGACGCATCGGCAGGCCCAATCCGAGCATCCGTGCGACCTGGACCGGGCTTTTCCGGGCGGCATAGGCACGCGCGATGGTCTCCTGATGCGTCCGCAGGAAGTGCGGGTTGACCAGCATCAGGTTCCCCAGCGTCAGTGACCCCTCGCGCAGCTTAATTGCCGTGCGTTTCATATCGGGGAAGCGCGCATAGCACAGAGCCACCGGGACATAGGAGCAGCACAGGTCCGCGCCGGACTGGACCGCACGGATGATAAAATCCTCGACGGCTTCGGGAGTCAGGAACGGGATGTCCGACGTGCTGATCAGCACCCGGTCTTCCCCTCCGCCTGCCTCCGCCGCCCTCACGCCCGCCATCAGGTTGTCCAGCAGCGTCTCGCCGCCCCGGACGCTGTGGCAGTTTGGACCCGCCGGAACGTCGCCGACCACATAAATCTCACCCACAGACGGCGCTTGGTGCAGGGCGGACGTGACATAGTCCAGCATCGTCCGCGCGCCCAGTGGTGTCAGGGCGCGGTTCTCGACGCCGGTGGCCGCCGCCATCTCCGCGCTGTTCTTGCCACCCGCCAAAACCACCACATCCACCCTCATTCGTCCGCTCCTTGTGTCATAGTTACCCAGGCCCGGCCAAGCTGGGTGGCCTTCACTTCGCCTGCCAGACGCTCCCCCTCTTCCTGAGTCGAAACTCGGCGGAAGAGGCAAGAGCCGCTGCCGCAAAGCAGGGGCCTGAAACTTTCGTCGGTTTGTTCTGTCTGATGGAGTAACACACAAGCCGCCGCAATTTCGGGATAACCGGGAAGGATAACCGATTCAAAGTCATTCGCCATCCTTTGTCCGCCCCGCAGCCACCCGTCTGTCGCCGTCCCAGGGACGCGCCCCGGCAGGGCGTCGAGGGCAGCATAAGCCGCCGCTGTGGAGACGCCGACATGTGGCTTGATTACGACTAAAAACCATGGCGGGAGCAGCGGCGGCAGGGCTGTCACGCGCTCGCCCAAGCCTTCCACCCATGCCGTGCCGCCCGTCAGAAAAAAGGGTACATCGGCTCCCAGAGCCGCGCCGATCTCAGTCAATCGTGAATGAGAAAGCGCCAATTCGAGCAGATCGTTCACGGCCAGCAGAGTAGCCGCCGCATCGCTGCTGCCGCCGCCCAGCCCGGCCTGCGAGGGGATGCGCTTGTGCAGAAGGATGTGCAGGCCGCTCCGATTGCCGGGGATATCCCCGCGCGCGGCGGCGACCTTTTGCAGCCGCACGGCGGCCCGATGCACCAGGTTGGATTCGTCGGCAGGGATGCCCGCGCCCTCGTCGCCCGTCACTTCCAGCCGGACGCCGGGAGCGTCCGCCGTTCGGGTGACGGTCAGGGTATCGTGCAGCGAGACCGTCTGCATGACGGAGGAGATGTCGTGGTAGCCGTCGGGACGGCGCGCGCCGACATCGAGCGTCAGATTGATCTTGGCGTAGGCAGGCCGCGTCAGGCTGGTCATGGGCCGGCCTGAGTGGACCGGAGATGTGCCGAAGCGGAGAGCGACTCGGACAGTGCGGCGGCGAAGTCCTGGGCGGTCGCCGCGCGGAAGTGGGGCAGGCGGCGGAAAGCATCCCCCAGACGCGCCGCCCCGTATTTGTCGTCAAAGGTCAGCGCCTGCCCGATCAAGTAGCGCATCCCGGCTTCGTCCTTGCGTGCCAGCCAGACGGGGCTAGGGCCGATCTTTTTGTAGAGCGCCAGCGGGGGGGCGACCAAGATCCGGTCGAAGTTGGGGGCGCCGCTGAAATCGCCCCACAGCGCCTCGACACGGGCCGGTCCGTCTGGGCCGCGCTCGAACCAGCGCACCAGGAGGCGCTCGCCGAGGTAGCCGTTGGCCCAGTATTCCGGTGCGTCGTAGCCGCCGACGGCAGGCAGGGCGAGGTGCGCGTACTCATGGACCGTCTCGCGCAGCCACTCGATGGAGGAGCGGGGCGTATCCAGGTCGTACAGATAAATGTTGTCGCGCCACTGCTCGCCGCCGCTCTGGCCGCCGGTGCAGAGCCAGACATCAAACGGCGCCGCTCCATTCGCCGCCTCCTGGCCGGTTCGACGAGTCAACGTCTGGTGGGCCAGGGCAAGCAGGCGGGCGATGCGCGCCGCCAGCGGCGCATTTGCCTCATTGGAATAATGCACCGCACAGAACAAACGGGCTTCTTCGGCGTCTGGGGAGTAAACATACACAACTTTGGCGAAGGACCAGTGGTGCTGCACCTCCTCGGCGTGCGTCGGCAAATAGGATTTGGGAACAATCAGAGTGCCGAGGTCGTAAGGCAAAGAAGTAATATCCACCGGCAGCGCGGGGAGCCAATCGTTCTGAAGGTGTGGCGGCAGGCCGCCGCTGACCAGCGCCTCCAAACGGCGCGTCGCCACACGGGAGTCGGGGTAAGACTGGCGGGCCGCGACCAGCGTACCAAACGCTTGGGCCGTCTGCCCTGCCTCTTGAGCCGTCTGCGCCTGAGTCAGCAGGGCCTGGAGGGTGGGGTCTTTCGCGGCGGCTGGAAGTGCCAGGCAGAAGAAGAAAAGCAGCGTCAGGACGTACATACGAGCCATAAGGCCATTATATCACATTATGAGACCCAAGATGAAATCCAAGTTGAACCCCTCGGCGTTCGCGGCACTCGCCTGTTTGGGGTGGGGAATGCCTGCCGTGGCGGGCGATCTCACCGTGACGACGGCCCCGCCGCTGTCTGCCCATGACAAATCCCAGGCGGCCGACGAATCCAAGCAAGGGGCGGACGCCTCGGCGGAGGTCGGCAAGGCGGTCAAGCTGGTAAAGGACAAGGGGATCGTGGATCGGGTCAACGCTATCGGCCAGAAGATCGCGGCCATCGCCAATGTGACGACTTACCCAGCGTCCTATGGGAACGACAAAACCTTTCCGTTCACCTGGCACTTCTTCGTCATTGACGAGAAGGACGTCAACGCCTTCTCGCTGCCGGGCGGCTACGTTTATGTCAACTCCGGGCTGCTGAAGTTCGTGCGAACCGACGACGAGCTGGCGGGTGTTCTGGCCCACGAGATCACCCACGCCGCCCACCATCACATCCAGTCTTTGACGCACGAGCAGGCCAAGATGAATACGGAGATGGTGGCGGGCCTGCTGGCCGCAATCGTGGCCCACGTCAACCCGCGCGACATGGCGAACCTGGCGGCAGGCGCGCAGTATACACAGATGGGCATCCTCAACACGCGCTACAGCCAGGCCGCCGAGCGCGATGCGGACCACGGCGGCACGATCCTGTTGCAGAAGGCGGGTTACAATCCAGTTGCCATGCTGACCTTCATGCAGCGATTGGGCAGCATCGAGGCCCGCAGCCCGAAGATCGAGATGGGTATCCTGATGGACCATCCCTACACGACGGAGCGTGTCGGCCTGATTAACTTGGAACTTGCGGAAATGAACGTGCCCGTCACGCCCCATGCCATCCGCGAGGCGACGGATGCGCCCCATGCCGTTGTCCATCCGGCCCCCGGCGGCGGGGAGGACATTGTCTTTGCCAACCGAACTCTGCCGACACTCGCCGACCCTGACCTGAACCGGACGCAGGCGATTGCCGCCAGGTTCAACACCCTGCTCGACGGCGGCTTGCAAATGTACCAGATTGCCGCCAGCGGCGACCAGGTGCTGATCTCCGACAAGCCGCTCCTCACGATCACGCCGGCCGACGTGGCCCTGCACCCCGGCCAGACAACGGCCTCGCTCGCCAAAGCCGCCAGCGACGCCCTCCGCAGCGGCGTCTACGCCCAGTCGTTCCTTAGCAGCAGCAAGCTGTAGGCAAGATACCGGCACTTCCAGTGCCGGTCCCTTTCTTGCCCCGCCCTTTCCCATCGGAAAACTTTTCTGCCACACCCCTTGACAGGCGGCCAAGCAGGTGGGTATCATAGCGCACGTTCCCAAATTTAGTGAAAGGAGCAGCCGAGGATAATGACACCGATTCAAGTTCACACACCAACCGCCGAGCGATACCAGCCCGACCCTTCCGGTCGCGTGCTGTCGCTCGCCAACGCCAAATTCCAGCGTCCGGCTGCTCCCTTTGACGGAGGTTTCGTCTCCTAACCCTCACCGCATTCGTGTTTCGTGAGCAGAAGACGTCCACCGCAAAGGCCACAAGCCGAGCGGTGGGCGTCTTTTTCTTTCGCCACCCTCCCCAAAGGAGAGAACAGTGACACACGACATCACGGAATACGACGAGAACAAACACCTCGGGGATATGCACGTCGAGGAAGACAGCGCGCCGCTGTGTCTGGTGCATTATTACGCGGAGCGCGCGGCCTACCCGCCGGAGCGTAACCCGAAGCCGCCCGGCGACCGTCTAATCAGGCGCGTGGCCGAGCGGCGCGGCAACCTGATCATTCTGGAATTCGCCGCGCCACCCGCGCCCAAACCGGCGCGAACGGAATGGCCGGGCGGACGAGGCGGCAAGGGCCTCCCGGCGCGGGCTTACGACGCGCTGATGCTCTCGCTCCTGCTGGCCTGCCTGCTGGGATGCCTCGCCGCCTTCCGTTTCTGACATCGAAGGGGGACGTTCGGGCCGTAGTCTCTGGGTTATCTGGTACATTGGTTCGACCCCAATCCCGGCAACGGGATGATCCCAAGACGATTTTTGCCTGAACGTCCTTTCCGGCCCCACTGCCTGGTGGGGCCACCAAACAACTGAATAGTGCTCAATACCGGTTCGGGCCGGAGCGTGTGGGTTATCCTCCACCCAGAGATGCCGCTTGGGAGAGCGGCCCCAGCCTTCGGGCTGGTCTCATCCCACCGCACATTTGCCCGGACCACCTATGGGGAGCGTAGCTCAGTGGTAGAGCACGATCCGTTTCCGCCCTTTGCCTGCCTCGCGGGCCGCTGGATAACGGTTATCACTACTAATGACGGGGTCGGAGGTTCGACTCCTCCCGCTCTCCACCACAACTGAATAGGACAGCAGACGAGACGCAGGTTCGGGCCGGCGTGTCTGGGTTATCTTTTGTGAAACGATCCCAGCACATCACTTTGCCTGAGCCACAAATGGGGGCGTAGCTCATCGGCAGAGCAGTCCGTCTCCGCCCTTTGCCCAACTTTGGGCCGCTGGATGATGGTTACCAGGTAGCAGGTTCGAATCCTGTCGCCTCCATGACAACAGAATAAACGAGATCGGTTCGAGCCGCAGTGCCTGGGTTATCATCTGTTAAATGAGTGCTCGCGAGAGCGGCAGTCTTGAAACCTGTCTTAACCCCAGACGCAACATTTGCCTGAGCCGATGATGAAGAGCGTGGCGAAATAGTAGACGCGCGTCGTTGCCGCAAGGCATACCCGTTTCCAAACCTTTGTCCGCATCGCGGGCCGACAGGCGACGGTTATCTAGGATGGCGTTGCCGAAAGGCAGTGCAGGTGCAAGTCCTGCCGCTCTTCAAATTGTGACACGGACGGGCCGAAGCCTTTGGGTTACCAGTGAAAACGGTCTCCGCCACGCGGAGATGCCCAAGCGCACCCTTTGCCTGTCCGGCACTTGCCCCATTGGGGCCGAAAGGAGACGAAGACGATGACGTATTTGAAGAAGGTGCTGAACAAGAAAGTGACGCCGCAGAGCCAGCCCATCCCCGGCTCGGCCCAGGTCGCCAACAGCGCGGGCGGGTTCACCTTCGCCGTGGATGACTGGATCCGGCTGGCACGATTCCTTGTGCTGGGGGCCGAGGGCGGCTCGTACTACGCGGGTGAGCGGGCGCTGACGCTGGAGAACGCCGAGGCGGTCAAGCGGTGCATCGGCATGGACGGCCCGCGCGTCGTGCGCGAGATCGTCGCCGTGTCCGAGGCGGGGCGCGCACCCAAGAATGACCCGGCCCTGTTCGCGCTCGCCATGTGCGCCGCCTACGGGGATGAGGACACGCGCCGGAAGGCGCTGGCGGCCCTGCCGACGGTGGCGCGGATCGGGATGCACCTGTTCCACTTCGCGCAGTATGTGGACGGGATGCGCGGCTGGGGGCGCGGGCTGCGTCAGGCGGTGGGCAACTGGTATTCCGGGATGCCCGCCGACAAGCTGGCGTACCAGGCGGTCAAGTACGGGCAGCGGGACGGCTGGAGCCACCGCGACCTGCTGCGGCTGGCCCACCCGAAGCCTGCCACGGAGCAGCACTTCGGCCTGTACCACTGGATCACCCAGGGCTGGGAGTCGGTCGGCGAGCAGCCGCACCCCGATGCCGTCCTGCGGCTGGTCTGGGCGGCGGAGCGGGCGAAGGTCGTGGGGAACAGCGCCGAAGTCGCCGCCTTGATACGCGAGCATCGCCTGCCGCGCGAGGCGGTCCCGACCCAGTGGCTGAACGACCCGTTCGTCTGGGAGGCGCTGCTGGAGGACATGCCGATGACCGCCCTGATCCGCAACCTGGCGACCCTGACGCGGGTGGGCCTGCTCACCGCGCAGGGGCCGGAGACCCGCCGAGTGGTCGCGCAGATCACGGACGAGGCGCGACTCCGCAAGGCGCGGGTCCACCCGATCCAGGTCCTGTCCGCGCTGAAGACCTACGCGCAGGGGCATGGCGAGCGCGGCGGGAACACCTGGTTGCCAGCCCCTGCCGTTGTGGACGCGCTGGACGCGGCGTTCTATGGCTCGTTCGGCAACGTCACGCCGACCGGCAAGCGCTGGCTGCTTGCGCTGGACGTGTCCGGCTCGATGGGGGGCGGGTTGATCGCGGGTGTGTCCGGCCTCTCGCCGCGCGTCGCCAGCGCGGCGATGGCGCTGATCATGGCGGCGACCGAACCGCAGCACCAGTTCATGGCGTTCTCGACCACGTTCATGCCGCTGAATATCAGCCCGCGCCAGCGGCTGGACGACGTGCTGAAGACCGTCAGCGGCCTGCCCTTCGCCGGGACGGACTGCGCCCTGCCGATGGTCTGGGCGCTGAAGAACAAGGTCGCGGCGGACATGTTCGTCGTCTACACCGACTCCGAGACGTGGGCCGGCAGCATCCAGCCGGTCCAGGCCCTGCGGTTGTACCGCGAGCGCATGGGCATCCCGGCCAAGCTGATCGTCTGCGGCATGGTCTCGAACGGATTCACCCTCGCCGACCCCGACGACGCGGGCATGATGGACGTCACGGGATTTGACGGGTCCACGCCAGCTCTGATGAGCGACTTCGCAGTCGCCTGAGACAAAACCAGAGCGGCTGCCCTGTTGGGGTAGCCGCTCTTTTTATGTCCGGCCTACAAGCCGCGCGAGGCAGGCCAGCGGTAGACGGCCGCGCCGGTCATTGGGAGGCGCCACCAGCCCCGGATGATTGAGGTGGAGGCGGGGTGCCCGAAGCGGGCGGCGGATAACTCGACGGTGAAGGGGCGGTCGCGCGGGAAGGGCCGCAGGGTCCAGTCCGGCCCTTCGCGGCGGACGAAGAAACTGCCGTTTGTGCGGATCGCGCCGAAGTCCAGCACGCGGCCCTCGTGGTTGACCGGGGCGCTTTGGTCACCTTGGTTGGGCGGGGTGGGGGTGAACGTCAGGCCGTCCGCCGTGACGTGCAGCGTGCCCAGGATAATGCGGCTGTGGGCGTCGGACGTGCCCTGGAGAGTTAGCCGCCCGGCGCCCGGCGCGTCCAGGCCCACCGTCCAGGGGTAGTCGCCAGGGGCGACGTCGGCGGGGACCGAGACGTTCCACGGGCCGTCCGTGACCGTCTCGCCCGGCTTCCACTGCGAGGTCGGTTTGGGCAGGGCGTGGTCCTGCTGGAATCGGATGCCCTCGCCGCCGTCGCTTGGGGACGACTGGACGAAGTGGACAAAGCATCCGTAATCTGCGTTCAGGGCCTGCCCGACTGCCCAGTGGTAGGTGGTGTGGAACGAGCGCAGGCCGGTCGGGACGAACTCGGCCACGGTGGGGCGCAGGCGCGTCGTGCCGGGCGTCTCCCAGTCCACGGCGGGGCGGGCGTTGACGAACAGGCTGTCGGGCGTCTCGGCCAGGTCGGAGACCACGCCCGCCCGCAGCGTCGTCCCGGCCCGCAGGCTCGCGCCCGTCGCCAGCCAGCCGTTCGGCGGCAGGGTGACATCACTGACTCGCAGGGGCGTCTCGCCGCCGTTCGCCCACAGTGTCAGGCCGTTGCTGTAGCGGACACGGACGCGGGACCAGCCCCCCGGTGCGTCCGACTTGGCCGTCGCCGTCGTGTCTCTCCAGCGGCTGCCATCAAAGTAGTCAATCGCGACGGGATTGGCGAGCGCCGTGCGGCTAGTCAGCGGGCGCATCAGATGCGACTCAAGCCACGATAGGGCCGGGTCATGCCATGCCTCACCGCCGAGAAAGCCCTGGTGGCCGTAGGCGACCTCCTGCATCCGATACTGGTCCAGCAGACTCAGCAAGCCGCGCCCGGCGTCCGGGCCGTGCGCCCACCAGCGCTCATAGTAGCCCATGCCGTGATTGAACTCCAGCGGGTGGATCTTGAGCAGGTCGAAATCCACCGGCAGTGGCGCCCCCGTGCCCGACCCGTCGCGCCAGCCCTGCCCGAACTGCGCCTCCACGCCGTCCAGCAGCCCGCTCCAGTACCAGTGGTTGTTGCCCTCGCCGAAGACCGGCCCGTGGTGCAGGTCCCGTTCATAGGCCCAGAGCGTCCGATGCGCGTTCCAGACCGTTTGAAAAGCCCCCGCGCCGGGCTGCCCGGCCTCGAAATCCACATGGAACCAGGGCGGCACGGCGGAATGCACGTCGAGGTAGTTCGCCGCGCTGCCGTAGCGCCTGACGACCTCCGGCCCCTGCGTCTTTGCCAGAGGCAGGATGCGCGACGGCTTGACGGCGAATGACTGAACCTTCGTGCCGGGGTTGTACCAGGCACCGACCCGCGTTCCGTCCGGGGCACGCGCGATGTCCGTGTCCGTGAACCCCTCGAAGTTTGGGTAATAGTCCACATAGTTCTCGTGCAGCGCCATCTCGATCCCGTCCGCCTGGGCCTCCCCGACCAGAGCGGCCATGGCCGGGTCGCCGCCCAGGCTCGAATTGGCAGGGACATGGGCCGGCAGGCCGTTGTCGTAGCCGGAACGCTGCCAGTCGTGGAGGATCGCCGTCCCTGGCCCAAACCCATTGTCAGACAGCGTGTGCAGACGTGCCTGAACCGTCGCAAAGCTGCCGCCCCAGATGTCCAGCATGACGCGGTTCGCCAGATCGGCGCGGAACGGAGAGGGCGGGTTCGGGATGTTCGGCAGCGTCTCGGCCAGGTGCCAGGCGGCGGTGTAGACCAGCCGCTCACGGAGCAGGTTCCGTGTGCCGTCGGTGCGAGCGTCGTAGACGGCGCGCGTCCCTGCTTGGGAAGACGCCCCCGACGCCGTCCAATCCAAAAATGCCCCGGCAAACAGGTTCTCGCGCGTCAGGAACCAGATCGGGTTGGAATAATAAGGAACGGCGACCTGTTGCCGCCGCATCGTCGGCCCCCAATCGCCGCCGCGCAGGCCGCTCAGAAAGGGCCGGTCACAGGCGATGTCGAAGACGAGGCTTTTCCCCTGCATCCGGCCCGTGATTGCGACGGTCGCTGTCTGCCCTGCGACTTGGTAGGTCCGCGTCAGCGTCGCTCCGCCCCCGCCGGGGGCCAATGCCAGCCGTGCGCCCGTCGACGTCGCCGTGGCCGTCCAATCCAGACTTGCCCCTCCCGCCAAAGGGAGCGTTAGAGGCACGTCGCCCGTCATCGCTGCCCGCAGAATCAAATTGCCCAGCAGAGCGTTCCCGACAGGCTTCCAGTGGTACTCCAATATCCCGTCCGCGCCCTGGTAGCGAAGCACGGCGCCTGCCGCCGTGACCTGGACATCCGTCTTGCCCGCAAACCCGGACGGCGGCGCAACATTGCCGTTCTGCCGCGAGGTTAGCCGCCGCAAGTCGAGCGGCGGTGGGGCGGGATGCGATTGCACCAGGGGTGCGAACCCTGTTAAGACGATCTGCCGCCCACCCCACAGCGCAAAATCGAAGCTCGGATTGTTCTGCGGGCCAGGGTCGGTCTCGAACCGCAGCGTGACCGTCTTGCCCGCCTGCGCCGTCAGGTCGAGGGCGAACGGCTGCCAGGTGTCATCCGCCCGGTTCACGTCCAGCCTCTTTTGCCCCTCCACGAACACGCGGAACGTCACGCCGTCCGACTTGCCCACGCCGTCCGCGCGCAAGGCCGTCGCGCCGCGTAGGACGATCTTCGGCACGCGCGGCAGCCGCAGGGTGAACTCCTGGAACGAAACGCCGGTCTTACCACGCCAGGGGACATGCAGCAGCCATGCCTCGCGCCCGTTCTGAAGGCCCGCCGACTGACAGGCCGCGCCGGTTGGACTATCTATCCCGCTCGTCCAGCCGACCGGCAGGCGAACTTCCGGCGTACCGCGCAGCGCGTAGCCGACTTCGTACAGCCCCAGGTCGTCGAGCGTCATGGTCGGCTGGTCCGGCACGATGACCGGGCGGCTCCAGCCCGCGCCGGGCAGGGTTAGCGCGAGAAGAAGAATACTCAAGAGTAACACGGGGGAGTGAATGTGTTTCATAGGGTGGTCTTTGTCGTTGCGTTTGCAGAAATTATACCTGCCAGCCGGTATTGACTAGGTAGCAGGTCGCGTCGTGCTCGTCCAACCGGCTCCCCAGCATCTCGGCGTACCTGTCCCCGAAAGTCCGAAAAAGAGGGCGGTGTCACCATCCGGCCCAACATTTGCCGAGCAGTGCATGGGAAAGACGCCGTGCAAAGGAAGCAGGTAGTTCAAGATCGTGAAGACGCTCTTTTTGATCTCGCCTGCATACTGCGTTCCCCCAATCAGCCCCATGCGGCGAGTCGGGTCCAGCGCGATGACGGTCTCAGAATTGACCCCATCGCGCATGGGATCGGTCTGAAAATCGGGAATGTCCAGCAGGGTAAACTGAGGCTCAAAATGCGCGAGTTCAGAGGGGGTGGACGAAGAGCTGATGGGCAAACAACGAATGCCAGGCGTACTGCGTGATGATGCGGATCGGCAGGCGGTGGGCCGGGCCGGCTCCACCAAAGCCCTCAAACACGAACAGTTCGCGGCCTCCGGTGACGGCGACCATTTTGCGCCGCAGTGCATCGAACTTGTCGGGCGTGACCGATGGACGCGAGAACGGCCTCGCCGCGATGAAGCGACTCTTCAATCAAGGCAGGGGCGGAAAGGTTGAGATGAAGCCGGACGCCATTGTCAGCTAACAGTGCCGGAATGTCTGTAGCATCGGGCGTCGGCATTCAAGAGTTCCTTTCAGGCTTCACTGACCATCAGCCGTTTGAGCTGGGTCAGCGCGCGGTTTTGCAGGCGCGAGACGTGCATCTGCGAGATGTTGAGCTGCTTGGCGACTTCTGCCTGGGACATGTCCTTAAAGAACCGGTGGATGATGATGGCGCGCTCACGCGGCTCAAGCGACTCCAGGGCGTGGTCCAGGTCGCCGTAGGCCCCCAGGCTTTGCAGAGATTCATCTTCGGCCCCGACGAACTCGGCCAGCGAGAGCGGGGCACTGTCCGAATCGTGCATCATCTTGCTGTCCAGCGACACGGTATCGTAAGCGTTGCCCAGCTCGATCGCTTCCAGCGTCTCTTCCTCGCTCGCGCCGATCCGCTGCGCGACCTCCTGGATCGTCGGCGGGCGGCCCAGCCTGCTGCTGAGGTGTTCCTGCGCCTTCGAGGCGGTCTGGTTCAACTCCTGCAAGCGGCGCGGCACTTTCAGGCTCCACGCCTTGTCCCGGAAGTAGCGCCGGATCTCGCCGACGATGGTCGGCGTTGCATAGGTCGAGAACTTGGTGCCGCGCGCCGAGTCGAACCGATCAATCGCATTGATTAAACCGATGGTGCCGACCTGGATCAAGTCTTCGAGCGGCTCGCCACGGTTGACGAATTTCCCCGCGAGGTAACGGACTAGGTTGTGATGCATCACGACGAGCCGGTCCCGCATCTGCGGGTCCCGACTCCGGGCATACCGGGCGAACAAGGTTTCGGCATCGTCCTGTGACCAGTCAGCCACCTTTTTCTGTGTCATAACAGTCATTTTATTCCAGAGCGCCGTTCTAATAGGGTCATCGCTACTCAGGAGCGTTTTTTGTCAGCACGACACGAGTGCCCGTCGCCGAGGTCTCGATTTCAACTTTGTCAACGAGGATCTCCATCAGCAAGGCAGCCAGCCCCTGCTGGTCCACGCCGGCCTCTTGCAAGAGCTGGGCCTCTTCGGAGGGGGCGGCGGCATCCACCTCGGCGACATCGTCCGTGATCTCAATCGTCAGCGCATGGGGGGCCACCGTGCTGACGATGTGAATGGTAGCCACCTTGCGCCCCGCGCGCTCGATGGCACGAGTACAAGCCTCGCTCACGGCAAGGCGAACGTCTTCCACTTCGTCATGGGAGAACGGCATTCGACTCGCGATGCCTAAAACGGCGAGGCGCGCGACGCCGACATATTCAGGGCGGCAGGGGATAGTGAGCTGAACTGTTTCGGCTTGCGTGTCGGTCATAAAGCCGTCCCTTCTTTGGCAACGGCTTCGTCTTCGGTCGGATAGATGTCGAATATCTTGTTCAGGCCGGTGATCTCGAAGATGCGCTGGATTCGCATCCCCGGCCCGACTAGGGCGAGGTTGCCGCCCGCCTGGCGCAGACGCTTCAGGCCGCCAATCAGGACGCCTAGCCCCGTGCTGTCCAGATACTCGACTTTGGACAGGTTGATGATGACGCGCTTGACGCCACGCTCCGCGAGCTGAACCAGGTCCTGCTTGAGCTGCGGTGACGTGTAGACGTCCACCTCGCCTTCAATGTCTAGGACACAGGTCGTCTCATCGGGAGTGCGGCTGTTCATCGTGAGGTTCAAATTACGATCTCCTTTGGCATCTTGCAGTCATTCAAACAGGGTGCGGCATCTCGGGGGCGGCGACAGACGTTTGGGATAGCTCGGTCAAGATCTGCTCCGCGCGGCGCTTCAGGTCGTCCACGGTCTCCCCGATCTCGTCATGAGTCTTCGCATGGGGCCGGCGGGACGCCAGAAAGCCGATCAGGGCGCCCGTGAGTGCCCCCGCGCCGACACCGGCCAAGATCAAGAGGCCGATGGTGTGTTGTTGGTCACGGTCAGGCATGTCTGGATGATAGTCCCGTTCACAGGCGCCGCTGGATGGTGGCCCCGCCCAGCACCGAGTCGCCGCTCAGGTCGTACAGCACCACGGACTGGCCGGGTGTGACAGCCCGCTGCGGGGTGTCGAAACGGACGACAATCTCGCTAGCCTTCGCCCCGTTTTGTACGATGGCGGGCACAGGCTCCATATTATAACGTATTTTCACCAGGACAAGGCGCGATTCCTGCACGCCGGGAATTCCCACCCAATTGATGTCGTCAGCGACCAATCCCTCTGCCATCAGGTCATCGTTGCCGCCGACCACAATCGTATTCGTCTCGGCGTTGATGTCCACGACATACAGCGGGATGGGGGAGCCGACGTTCAGCCGGCGGCGCTGGCCGATGGTGTAAAATGCAATGCCGTCGTGCCTGCCGCGCCGCCGGCCGCCTGTGTCCACGATGTTGCCGCTTTGAACCGTCTCCGGGGCGGTCTGCGCGAGGAAGTCCGTGTAGGAGCCGCCCTGAACGAAGCAGATCTCCTGCGAGTCCGGCTTGTCGTGAACGGCTAGGCCCAGTTCGGCGGCAATGACCCGCGTCTCAGCCTTGTTGGTGACTAGGCCCAGTGGCATCAGGGTGTGTGCCAACTCTTCCTGCGTGAAATGGTACAGCGCATACGTCTGGTCTTTGTCCCCGTCCAGGGCGCGGCGCAGGGTCCAGCGGCGCGCATCCTCGTCGAATTCCACGCGGGCGTAATGGCCGGTCGCTAGGTAATGGGCGCCCAATCCGCGCGCTTTGGCGAGCAGAGCGTCGAACTTGACGTAGCGGTTGCAGTTGACGCAGGGGTTGGGGGTGCGGCCTTTCTTATATTCGTCCACAAAGTTGCCGATGACTTTCTCGGCAAAGAAGTCGCGGAAGTTTAGGACGTAGTGGGGGATGTCCAGCTTGGCGGCGACCCGGCGGGCGTCCTCGACCGCCCCCAGGGAGCAGCAGCCGACCCCTTTGGTTTCAGTCGTGCTCTCCTGCCAGATCTGCATGGTGATGCCGACGACGTCGTAGCCCTGCCGCTGGAGCAAGCCGGCGGCCACGGACGAGTCTACACCGCCGCTCATGGCAACGACGACGGTCTGCTTGGTGTTGGGCATAATAAAACCTAAGAACCCATCCCGGCTCGTTCCTCGCCACCCATCCCGATTCGGGAGGACCTTGCAAGCGAAGCGGAGGAAGAGGTGAGTTTATTCGTTCGCCAGCCGCGCCAGGGCGCGCGCGTAGATCTTGGCTGCCCGGATCAGATGCTCCACGGGCCAGCACTCATCCTTCTCATGCGCGCCGCCATCGGCCGGGTCGGCATCCCGGAAGCCGGGGCCAAAGGCAATGCCTTTTCGCATCGAGCGGGCATAGGTCCCACCACCCATCGTCAGCGGCGCGGTCTCGTCGCCGGTCTCGTCCCGATATACCTGAAGCAGAGTCGCCACGAGGGGATCATCCAGCGGCACATAGAGGGGTGGCTGGTCGGACAGCGATTCCAGCGCCCACTCTGATTCCGAGATGCCGCTTTCCAAACACGCGCGCAGGGTCTCTGAGTTCCAGGTGACCGGGTAGCGGATGTTGAATGTCAGTGACGCCTTGCCGTCCTGGATTGCGGCCACACCGAGGTTGCAAGTCAGCGGCCCGGCCACGTTGTCTCGTCCCGCGATACCCAGCGCCCCGCCTGTGGTGTCGCTTGCCCAGGCATGGATTTGCTGGACGACCTGTTTCTGGTCCTCCTGGTGGTCCAGCAGCAGCAGGGCATCGCATAGGACGGCGACTGCGTTGACCCCATTCTCCGGCGTGCTGCCGTGGGCGGAAACGCCCTTGGCGGTCACGCGCAGGCCACCGTCTTCCATATCTTCCGTCGTGATGCCCACCACGGCGTTCAAGCGTGCAATGACGGCGGCGCGCGGGGCCGGGTTTTGCAGGACGGCCTCGGCTGCATCCGGCACCATGTTCGGGCGCTGACCGCCAGCTAGCGAGACGAGGTGGATGTACCCGCCCTCAGGCGGCGCGGGGCAGGTCAGGATGGCATTGGCGATGCCCTTCTCGGCATAGACCAGCGGGAACATGGCATCCGGGGTGAAGCCCGTGACGGGCATTTCCTCGTGCGCGAAGTAGTGCTTGACGCACTCGAATCCACTCTCCTCGTTGGCCCCCAGGATCAGCCGGATGCGGCGTGTCAGCGGCACGGCGCACTCTTTGACCGCTAGGAGCGCCCAGAGCGCAGCCATTGCCGGACCTTTGTCGTCGGTCGCGCCGCGCGCATAAATTTTACCGTCGGCGATCTCAGCCCCGAACGGCGGATGCGTCCAGCCTGTCCCCGCAGGGACCACGTCCACATGGGCCAGCGCGCCGACGATGGGTGCATCAGCGGAGACACCCGGCGCGGCCCACTCGGCATGGGACGCATACCCATCCAGATGCTTCGGTGTCAGCCCATATCGCTCCCCGACGCCCACGGCGTAGTCAAGCGCCTTCCGGGTTTCCGCCCCGAATGGGGCGCCGGGTGCGGGCGTACCCTCGACGCTGGGGATACGCAGCAGGGACTGAGTCGTTTCGACGATCTCCTGTCGGTGCGCCTCGATCCACTGCGAGACCTGCTGATCAATTTGGCTAAAGTTGTCCACGCGGCTGCTTTCTACCTAAGTTGTTAAGCGAACGGATATGCCCTGCCATTATCCACAAAATGCAGGCGGGCGTCAACGTGAGTCCCACGCCGAAGCCCTCACGATTATGTCACGACAATGTGATGACGACCGCCTCGGGAGCGCGCCCCAGGCGAAGAGGCAAAGCCGCCCCCTCCATGCCCCGGCTGACAATCAGGGTGCGTCCGTTGATCTCCTGCCGCCCTGCCCAGGTGACGGCGCTGCCGGGCGGCAGGTGCCGGGCGAGCCGCCGATGGAGCCGCCGGCTAAACCAGTCCAGCAGCATCACCTGGCCGCCGTGCGTGTGGCCCGCCAGTGTCGCCATCGGTCTGAGGCCGGGCATCCATACGGCGTCCGGGTTGTGCGCCAGCAGGAGGCGCGGCGTGTGCGGCTCCAGGCCGTCGAGTCGCGCGTACCAGTCCAGGCCGGCCGCCGCCTGCCGGTAGTGCTCGGGCGTTTGGTACACGTCGGCCCGATAATAATTCGGCGACTCTTGCAGGTCTTCCAGCCCGACGATCAAGAGGCGCTGGCCTCCGACCTGGACCGCCGCCGCCTGATTCCGCAGTACGGAGACGCCCCACATTTGCAGGCACTCGACCAGAGGCGCTGCGTCCCCGCCGAAGCTGAAATGGTCGTGATTGCCCAGCACGGCCAAGATAGGGATGTGGAACTGCTGGGTCTGTCGCAGTGCGGCGGCGAGCAGGGGGAGGTGGCGCGCATCATCATCTATGAAGTCGCCACCCAGCAGCATCAGGTCGAACGGGTCGCGCCGGTGCCGCCGCAAAAGACGGTTGATCTTCGACCGCAGGACGCGGGGCCGGGTAAATCTCCCCAAATGCCAGTCCGTCAGCAGCAGTACCCGAATCGGATTGACGAGTGGCCGGTCGGGGTCGGAAACGTCATGGGCGGTGACACTGAGCCGGGCGGGTTCTACCCACCAGCAGTAAACGGCCAGCAGACCGAGTAGGTTCAGCAGGAAACGGATCATAAGGCAGGCGCACCGGAACCATACAAGAAGTGATTAGGCGTCGTTCGCACGGTCATGCCCCAGCCCAGGGCCGCCAGACGCGCGGCCAGATCATCAGGCTGGTAGAAGACTTTGACGATCCGAAACTCCCGCCCGTCGTTCAGCCGGCGCAGGGTCGTCGTGGCATCCTCTCCTTCCAGCCGGTGATCCGCCGCCGTGGAGGTTTCACTGTAGCGCGAGTCGAGGAAAAACACCCGGCCATTTGGCTTGAGGCAGGAGCGGACCAGGCCCCAGAAGGCATCGAAACGCTCCAGGGGCACATGGGACAGCCAGAAGCTGAAAAAGATCACGTCGTACTGACGGTCCGGCTGCCACTCAAACAGATCAGCCTCCATGTACCGGACGGAAGCGTCGCCGAGCTTCCCCCGGTTGATCGCCAAAGTCTCCGGCGAGGCGTCCACCGCCGTCACGCTCGCCGCATACCGGGCCAGCCGCTCCGTCCACCAGCCCGTCCCCGCCGCCAGTTCCAGCACGTCACCGGCCGGGTTGAAAGCTGCCAGCGCGTCCGAGATGGAGGCGATTTCCTCCGCCCAGCGTGCGTTCGCCTCCGGCCCCCGGTCATAGCGCCCGTCGCGCCGGAACCACTCGTCATACTCCCCGGCCCGCGCCCGGTAGTAAGCGACCTGTTCGTCCTGGATGTTTTGGTTCATGGTGCTTTGTCTAACCCGTGTGTGTAGTTTCCGACCTGCGACAGAAAAGCGGCCACGTCTGCGGGGCTGAAGCAGATCGTCCACCCACCAAACAAACCCTCCCTCAGACACCCAGGTCGGCTGCGACGCGATCCGCCGCACATCCTCATAACGCACTTCCAGTGAACGCTTGGCGCCATTCTCGTAACCGATATGGTCCAACTCGTAATAGGATGCATCCAGGATAACCGCCAGTTTTCGGGCCAGTGTGGTTTTGCCGCTCCCACCGGAGCCGATGATGTGAACGCGCTCGTAATTTTCGGCCGCCACGGCTCATACTCCTGGATGACTTTCTCGAATAGATGCTGCCCCGGCTAGAGTGGGAGCGTGCGTGTCTGGTAGATTTAGAAACGGAAACCGAGTCCTGCGACAAGCCGTTCTCAACTACCCGGCCACCTGCGGTCCCCCGTCTCCCTCCCTCTCCGCCATCCGCGCCTTGATCTCCGCCTCCGCGCCGTTCTCCGTCGGCTCGTAATAGGGCTGCGTCTGCACCCCTTCCGGCAAATACTCCTGCGCCACATAGTTGCCGGGATAGTCGTGTGGGTTGAGGTACGGCGTGTCGCCTTGGGCCGCCCGGCCCGTGCCGCTGCGGGAGTCACGCATCGGTTTGGGGACCGGGCGGGCGCGTTCGGCTTCCACATCGGCCAGGGCGCGCTTCAGGGCGACGTAGGAGGCTTTGGACTTGGGCGCGGCGGCGAGGTATGTCACAGCCTGGGCCAGATTGAGCTGCGCTTCGGGCAGGCCGACGTACTCGACGGCGTGGGCGGCGGCGTTGGCGACGACCAGGGCGAGCGGGTCGGCATTGCCGACATCCTCCGAGGCCAGGATCACCAGGCGGCGGGCGATGAAGCGGGCGTCCTCGCCCGCCGTCAGCATTCGCGCCAGGTAGTAAAGCCCTGCGTCCGGGTCGCTGCCGCGAATAGACTTAATGAAGGCCGAGATGGTATCATAGTGCGTGTCACCCGTTTTATCATAGGTCAGCGCGCGCCTTTGCAGCGCCTCCTCGGCGATCTCGCGAGTAATGCGTCGGACGGCATCTGCCTTGCGAGACTCGGGGCGGGTTGTCGTTGCCGCCAGTTCCAGGGCGTTCAGGGCCGTCCGGGCGTCGCCGTTGGCCTTGTCAATGAGGTGGGCGCGGGCGTCCGGTTCCAGCAGGACGTTGAGCTGCCCCAGGCCCCGTTCGGGGTCTTCCACAGCCCGGTCCAGTAGTGCGCCTAGCTGCTCCTCGGACAGCGACTCGAAGGAAAAGACACGGGCGCGGGACAGCAGTGGGGCGTTGACCTCGAAGTAGGGATTTTCGGTCGTCGCGCCAATCAATACGACCGTTCCGTTCTCGACATGGGGCAGCAGTGCGTCCTGCTGGGCCTTGTTGAAGCGGTGGATCTCGTCAATGAACAGGACGGTCTTCTTGCTGTACAGTCGCCGGCGCGTGGCCGCCGCCTCGATGACTTTCCGCAGGTCGGGGATGCCCTGCGTCACGGCAGAAAAGTTCTCGAAGTGCGAGGAGGTCCGCTGGGCGACGATGCCTGCCAGCGTGCTCTTGCCGACGCCGGGCGGCCCGAAGAAGATCACCGACGTCAGCGCGTCCTCCTCGATGGCCCGCCGCAGCAGGCTGTTGGGGCCGAGGATGCGCGCCTGGCCCACGAATTCTTCCAGCGTCGTAGGCCGCATCCGGGCCGCTAGTGGGGTATTGGGCGCGGTCGTCTGCGTGGTCGGGGCACCGTCGTCAAAAAGGTCCATAGGGATATTGTAGCACAAGGGAGTGCTGGTGTATCCGCTCGCCTCACCCAAGACCGTTGCGGGTGTCTGTGGAAGACTTCAGGTAAGACGGTGGCGCGACCAGCGGCAGCCCCAACGCCCTCGTCGTTTCTTCGGCAAATCGGTCGGCTTTGCCGGAACGATTGAACGCGCCCAGTAGCTTCCACTTTCGCTCTCGTTTCCAAACGAGGCCGATCTCATAGCGGCTGTTCATGGCGGCGCACCGGACGTAGACACCCGCGAAGTCGTCATCCAAGCTCCCTGTCTTCACTTGCTGGCTGAACGACCAGCCATAAGTATGGCGGTAGGTGCGCCGGTCCCAGTTGATTATGAAGTCGTCTGGTTCTGAGAAATATAGGATCGTCCCGCCGATGGCAACACCAGTGAACACAGCCAAACAATACAGGGGCCAGTATTCGGAGGTCATGCCTTGTCGCTGGTTCCCCGTGTCGAAGATGCCGCCCGCGTATAGTTCCAATGGGCACCCCATAATCAGGACGATAGCGATCATGATTACGGAAACGCGAAGGCCCAGCAGGGTGCAGAAGGCAAGTTCTTCCGGTGAGCGCTTGTCCTGCGCGACTCGGCTTTGTTGACCACGAAAGCCAATAGCCAGGGCCAGGAAGGTCCAGGCGAAAAAGCCGAGGCACACAATCACGCTGCGATCTGCGGCAATGCCCATGCAGGAATTGTACCCAGCGACGTGGTACATTGTCTGGAGACCGTAAGCGGGAGGCCGTGAAAATGGGAGTGTTGGCACAGTTGCGGGCGCTGACGACGGATCAGCGGAATGCCTTTCTCGCGGCGTACCTGGGGTGGACGCTGGACGCCTTCGACTTTTTCGTCGTCGTGTTCGTCCTGAAGGACATCGAGAAGGAGTTCCACGCTTCGGCGCAGCAGGGGGCGTCGGTGCTGTTCGCGACACTGGCCTGCCGCCCTATCGGGGCGTTTCTGTTCGGCGCGATGGCAGATAGGTATGGGCGACGCCTCCCGCTGATGATAGACGTCATCCTCTATTCCGTGCTGGAACTGGCGTCGGGCTTCGCGCCGACGCTGACGGCGTTTCTCATCCTCCGCGCCCTGTTCGGCATGGCGATGGGCGGCGAGTGGGGGCTGGGAGCCTCCCTCGCCTTGGAAAGCACGCCTGCCGCCTCGCGCGGCCTGTTGTCCGGCATATTGCAGCAGGGCTACCCGGTCGGCTACCTGCTGGGGGCCGTCCTTTACCCATTTGTCGTGCCTCATCTCGGCTGGCGCTGGATGTTCTTCATCGGCGCTCTGCCCGCCCTGCTGTCGCTGTTTATCCGGTCCAAAGTCAAAGAGTCGCCCGTGTGGGAGCAGGAACGGCGGGTGCGCGAGCGGTTTGACTGGGGGCAGGCGCTCCGGCAGCACGGCGGTCTGTTCTGCTACCTCGTCCTGCTGATGACGGCCTTTACCTTTATGTCGCACGGGACGCAGGACCTATACCCGAAGTTCCTCCAGGTGCAGCGCGGGTTTGACGCCAACACGGTCAGCGCCATCGTGATCATCTACAACCTCGGCGCGCTGATCGGCGGCATCGTCGTCGGCACACTGTCGCAGCGGATCGGGCGGCGCAAAGCGATTATGATCTTCGCGCTGCTGGGCTTGCCCGTCATTCCGCTGTGGGCCTTCTCCCATTCCCCGGTCCTGCTCGGCGTGGGCGCGTTCCTGATGCAGTTTTGTGTCCAGGGGGCGTGGGGTGTCATCCCCGCCCATCTGACCGAGCTTTCTCCTACCGCTGTGCGCGGGACGTTCACCGGCTTCGCCTACCAGCTCGGCAACCTGCTGGCGGCGGCGAACGCCAACATCCAAACGAGGATCGCCGAGGGACACGGCGGCGTCAAGCACCCGGACTACGCGCTGGGCCTGTCCACGGTCATCCTCGTCGTCCTGCTGGCCGTCGCGCTGGTGACGGCGCTGGGCAAGGAAGCGCGGGGAGCGGAGTTCACGCGGGACGGCTGACCCCTATCCTCTCAACCGTTTATCGGCTCAGGATGCGGGCGGTCGCGAGCTGCGCCAGCGGCTTCTCCATCTTCTGCATGTTGCCGGCGAGGATGATCAGGATGGTCTCGCCGGGGAACTGAAGCTTGGAACCCAGCCATGAGGCAAGGTCCGGGTCTCGTGTTCCGGCGGGGACAATCCCCAGCACATAGAGCGGCTTGTCCGCCAGATACCTGACCTGCTTGCGGACAAGGTAGGCTTGGCCGACGGCCTCAAAGCGCGCGAGCTGTTCTCGGAACCGAGCCAACTCTTCCTGAGACAGCCCGTGGTAAAGGAACTTGTCGGTGGGGCTGACGGTTTCCCGCTCGGCATGGCCCGCTTCCCACTCCCGCTGGTGTTTGACGGCGCGCTCCCGATAAGAAACGGCCTCCGCCGCTCTGTTCTGGCCGCGCAGAAACCAGTAGATCGCTTCGCAGCCTGCCCCGACGGACGCGGGAGCGAGGCCCATAGCTTTCTTGAGGTAGGGAATCCCGCGTGCATCTTTGTGGCCCAACAGCATCTTCCCGAAAACAAAATTGGCTTCGGCATGGTCCGGCTGTGCGCGAAGATATTCCTGAATGACCGGCAGGGCTTCCGCATCTCCATGGACCTGGGCGAAAAGCAGCGCGCGCTCCCAAGCCTCGTGCAGCGTCAGTCTGCCCTGGACCGTTTTTGCTTCCAGGTCTTCGAGTTTTTGTTCCTGAAGACGGGCCTCCTGGTTTTGCTTGACCCAGACTTCCGCGATTTCCTGGCGCCGCGCGGCATTGAACTTCGGCATGATCCGGTCGCGCAGGGGGCCAAGGTAAATGTCGGCGGCGGTTTCTAGAACAGGCGGCGGCAGCGGCAGCGGCAGCTTGGGAAGATCGAGCGGCCCTCCTGGGACCATGCGGTATCCCAACGCCGCAAGCCGGTCCGTCAGGCTGGGATGGGTATCACCCAGCCCCGTCCGCTCTTCCAGGGCATCTTCGTACCATTGCAGTTCCTGCTCGGATTGCTGCCGCAGACTGGCCCTTAAACTGCTGTAAAGGTCGTTCGGCACACTCGGCTGTGTGCGCGCCTGCTTCAGCAGATTCCTCCAAAACTCCTGTCCATAACTGCGCCCCTTCAGCTCGCTCAGGACGAGCATCTGGGCGGCCGTCTCCGCGCCGCAGACCTGCGCCGCGCAGCGGTCGGCGACGTATTCGTTCCCCCGACGCAGGACAAACGAGTAAGCGGCAAAGTACGGCGAGTACCAGCGGAAAAACGGGAGGAAGAGGGAGACCCCGCCGTGCTGCTGCTGGATGAGTGAGTGCAGCATTTGGTCCCAGGTCGCCCGGACGCGATAGATCCAGCCACTAAAGCGGCTGTGGCTCCGCGAGAGATGCCCGATCTCGTGCGCCAAGACGGCGCGGAAAGAGGCTGCCGGAACGGCTTCCATCAAGGGCAGCCCTACCATCAGGTAGTTCGTGTGGCCTCCCAGCAGCCCGAAGCGCGGGCGCTGGAACACGGAAGCGTTGAACTCGTCCTGCACCAGCACATGGTCGAACCGGGGCGCCTGCAAGATCCGGCAGATCTCATCCACGGCGGCGAAGAGGCGGGGGGCCTGCGACCGCTCGATGGGGATGCCGTTCGGCTCCGGGAAGTCCACCTGGAAGGAGCGGAAGATCACCCCGATCAGCGCTACCAGCCCCATCCCAAGTGGGATCAGGAGCTTCAGGGCGTTGAGAGCGCCGAAACTGGCATGGCGGGCCGTCAGGATCACCAGCCCGACGACGGCCCCGATCAGAACGGCGATCAGCGCCAGCAACAGCAGAACAATTGCAAAAATATAACCATAGCCAAGCGCCGCGAGCAATCCGACATGTGCCTGATAAGCAGACGGCGACTGCTTCGCATACCGTTCCAGCCGGCGAACCTGTGCCTCGAACTTCTCGTCCGTCATTGTAGCAATCTCCTTGCCCGCTTAGTTCGGCAAGGGAGCATGATTTCCCTGCCGCCGGGTACAATGGGCCATGGCACAATCCTCTTTGTTCGACGCTGTTGATCCTGTTCCGCCCCCGCCGCTGCCCGACTCGTGGCTGGCCGCGCTCCGGGGCGAGTTTGACAAGCCCTACTGGCCTGCATTGCAGGCGTTCGTCGCCGACGAGCGCGCCCGTCACGCCGTCTACCCACCGGCCGAAGACGTTTACTCCGCCTTCCAACTGGCCCCCTTCGACGACATCCGCGTCTTTCTGCTCGGCCAGGACCCTTATCATGGGCCGGGTCAGGCGCACGGCCTATGCTTCTCCGTCCGCCCCGGCGTCGAGACGCCGCCCTCCCTCGTCAACATCTACAAAGAACTGCGCGATGACCTGGGCTGCCGCATCCCGAACAACGGCTGCCTCGTGCCGTGGGCCGCCCAGGGCGTCCTGATGCTCAACGCCGTGCTGACCGTCCGCGCCCACACGCCCAACTCGCACAAGGGGAGGGGCTGGGAAACTTTCACCGACAGCGTCCTCCGCCACGTCAGCGCCCGCCCCGACCCCGTCGTCTTCGTCCTGTGGGGTGGCTACGCCCAGAAGAAGCTGCCCCTGATTGATACCAGCCGCCACATCGTCGTCCAGTCCGCCCACCCCTCGCCTCTGTCGGCAAGAAACGGCTTCTTCGGCAGCAAGCCCTTCTCCCAGATCAACGCCGCCCTGCGCGGCTGGGGCAAGCCCGAAATAAACTGGCAAATCCCCGACCTATGATCTGTGAGTGGGCCAGCCACGGGAGCATGGTATAATAGGATAGCAAGGGAAGACAAGTCAGAAACTACGCCGCAGTAGCCGGTGGCTGTCTTTCCATGACTGCGGTTGACAAACTCTCTGAGGATGATAGTGATAGATGCAGTGTCCTAAGTGCGGTTATGTGCTCACGCCTTTCGATGTGGATTGCCCCAGATGCAAGATTTTCGACTCGTTGGCGGCCGCCTCGCCGGAAGACCCCGCGGCTGATTTAGAGAGCATAGACGATGCGGCCATGTTGGATACGGCCAACACGGCGGCGCCCCTGAGCGTACCTTTGGCCGCAGAACTTGAAGTACAGGATAAGAAAAGCGCCGCTGCGCTCATTCCGTGCCCCCTCTGTCAACACCCCGTCAGCCCTCGTGCTCTTCAGTGTCCGAGTTGTGGACACTCGATGACTCAATCATCGGTGAAGCCGGAAGAAATGAGACCCGCCGCCACGAAACCGGCTGCCATCGCGAAGCCGGCTGCCATCGCGAAGCCGGCTGCATCCGTAAAACCCATTACTCCGGTCGTTCCGGCGCGTGAAGTCAGCCCAGCAATACAGCGGGTTGTTCCTGCACCACCGTCCCGTCCAAGCGTCGCCCCCGCTGTGGCCGTTGCACGGGTTGCCGCGCCCAGGGAGATGCCTCCCCTTCCGGCTCGTGAGGTACGTCCTGAGCCGCAGACGCTGCCCGAGACGCTGCCCGAGACGCATTTTTCTCCCAAGCCGCTGGTGCTTGCGGCGGTTGCCCTGGCTGTCGTTGCTTGCGCTCTCTGGCTGATCATCGGCCTGTCAAAAACGGGTCGCAGCCACTCTGCCTTAACCTCCCCGCAACTGACAAAAGCGAGCCAACTGATCACACAGGCCGACGCCGACGCCGCGCGGTTCCAGCAGACCGAACTGACGCCTGAGCAGGCCGACACATCACTCCAAACGCGGACGACTCAGTATCAAGAGGCGCAGAGACTCTGCCAACTGGCTCTCGCGTTAGGCGCGGACCATCAAACCGCAACAGGAGACCAGCAGGGGGTGGCCCGTGGACTGCATCAGGTTCAGGCGGACAAAGAAGCGCAGTCGGCCCGGCTCCTGACGGCGGAGATCGGCGCAAGTATTGCCCTCTACAAACATCAAGTCTTGACGGACGCGCAGGCAACTCACATCCGGGCAAAGCTTCGGACAGATTGCGGGGCTGCGCTGGCGGACTGCGCCGACGCGCTTAAAGACGACCCGGCGAATGCCGTCGCGTGGGCGGCGCGTGTCCGCGCCTTGCGCTTCATGGGGGAGGCGAAGGCCGCCGACGCCGCCCTCGCCCATGCGCTGACGCTGGCCCCCGGTAATCCCGTTCTTCTGACTCAGGGAGTGCAGCCGTAATGACCACTCGGAATGCGTTACTGCATGTCTTTCTCCTTGTCCTGTTCTTCCTGGTCAAAGGGTCGGCACTGGCCCAGCAGGGCGGCGGCGACACGATCAGTAGCATCAAGGGGACCCACCCCCATGCACCCGCGAAGGCCATCCATCGACCCCGGTCGGCTGTCCACCCTGCCGCCCCGCACCACATGGCGGCGGCGCGTCCTGCCGCCCGTGTGACCCCGCGCCGGGTCGCCGTCAGAGCGGTGCGCCGCCCCAGCCACGACAAAAGCAAGCCGGTGCGCTTCGTGGCCCGGTCGGGTGCGGGTGTGATGGCGTCGCCCCCAACCCTAACCGGCTTCCCAATGATCGGCATGTGGTACGAGCCGAATTACGACGCGGCTGACAAATTCGGCCACTGGGCTTCAGGACGCGACAACCATAGTGGTACGCCGGTTTTCGGGAATTATAGCGGCAACGACCCCACAGTTATCAGGTCCCAGTATCAGGCGATGCGCGAGTGCGGAGTGAACTTCGTTATTCTGAATGATGACCAAACGATCTTCGCGGAAGAGGGCATCACCGACCGCAATATCCGGGCCTGGTTCGATTTCATGGACGCCCTGCCTGCTGACCAGCGGCTGCCGCTATGCCTCTCCTTCGGTGGGGAACTTAACTCCCATTCGGACAAAGGGGCCTTTCTGGAAGCTGCCGACTACATTTGGAAGTCCTACGCACAGCGGCCCAGTTACTTCCGCATGAGCGGCAAGCCGCTCTTGCTTTGGTACATCGAGAAAGATGTATTTCCCGACTGGAGCGACCCGCGTTTCACCGTCCAGAACTGCTACAACGCCGGTGGTGCCGGCCATGAGCAGGACGCGCACGGCGGGTGGGGGTGGGGTTCCTACCCGTACCCATCTGACAACGCACAATGCATGAGCTTCTTTCCGGGCCGGGTCGTTGCCAACCCGGCATATAGGGATCGGACGTTCATTGACCGCCGTGGTGGTAATTACTATGAGGAGTGCTGGGTGCGTGTGCTCAAGGCCCGCCCGCGCTACGTTGCTGTTACCAGTTGGAACGGCTGGGAGGAGCAGACGGCTATCGAAGATTCGACAGACTGGCGCGACCAATATGGGCTGTCCTGCCCAAACTGGTATCGCCAGATCACCAAAGGATACGCCTACCTGCGCCTTCACCTGCTGCTCCACGGCTTCTACTATAAGGACGCATCGCGACCGGATGTATACTACTGCACCCGGCACCTCAAGCTGTTACACGTCCCCGAATACCCGCATCTGATGCCGACCATCACGACGCCGGAAGGCTGGCTGGATCGTGTCCCAAAACTGCCATGGGCGGGTAAGTTGGAGCCGGAGCCATGACCACATCCGTGAGGACGCCATGACTGAGGACACGATTACCGCTGACGAGTATGTGCTGTACGCCGACACAAAGAAGTCGCTCAATGGCCTCAACAAGCGGATGCTTTTCTTCATGCTGCCCCTCGTGGTGCTGTCGTTTGTCTTCTTCGGCGCGTTCTCCCACGGCTTTGCAATCCCCCGGCACGGCCCGTCCGGCCAGCCTGCCCCGGCGCTCCGCGTTCCTTTCGACCCTGCGATGGCCGCCTTCTTTTCCTGGTTCCCCTGGTTCCTGCTGGCCGAGTGCGTCTTTTTGTACGTCGTCATGGCGCGCTCACACCGCAAACAGAAGAAGCCGATTGTCGTTCTCAACGCTGACGGTATCGCGGTGGATACCACGGCAACCCATTTGGGCTTGATTCGGTGGGATGAGATCGAGGAAGTCCGTCCCTACACCTTCATTTACCGCTACGTCGGCATCATTCCCAAGAACACGAGCGCCCTTTGTCAAAGGCTAGGCGCAGGCCGTGCCTGGGTGGTGCAAGTCAATGCCTTCTGCATCCCGCTTTACAAGCTGCTCGGAATCTTCGTCGCGCCGATCAACATCCCGCAAGTCTATCTGCCGATTACCGTGGATGAACTGACGGCGCGTATCCATGCCTACCAGGAGGCTCATGCGCGGGCTGCCGCCAATGCTTATGAGGTTGCTCCTGTGACACATGACGGGAGCATCTGGCCGCCCCCTCCCTCACGGGGGCCGTCGCCTTGAATTATGCCACCGACCTTTTAAACGCCCTGACCTCGCCGATTCTCCTGCGTGGCGATGCGACGACGGCTTACCGCGACCCGGCTGCCGTCTATCACAATGGCCTTTGGCATCTGTTCTTCACGCAGATGCAAACGATGCCCGACGGCAGGGTGTACTCGTTTCTGGGAACGAGCCGTAGCCGCGATCTGCGGCGCTGGTCCGCGCCGAAAACGCTGACGCCTGCGGATCGCGGCCTGAACTTCGGCAGCCCCGGCAGCCTCGTCCGCTTCGACCGGCAGTGGGTCCTTTGCCTCCAGACCTATCCGCGCCCCAACGGGGAGAAGTACGGGAACGGCGACGCGCGGCTGTGGCTGATGCGGAGCCGGGACCTGGAAATGTGGGGCGAGCCGGAACTGCTGCGCGTCAAAGGGCCGGACGTGCCGCGCGAACAGATGGGGCGGATGATTGACCCGTATCTCTTTGAGGATAAGGACGAACCGGGGAAGTGGTGGTGCTTCTTCAAGCAGGATGGGGTAAGCATGGCGTACTCCCACGACCTCACGACCTGGACCTACACGGGCCGGGCCGAGGCCGGGGAAAACGTCTGCGTCCTTGTCGCCGGCGAGGACTATGTCATGCTGCATTCGCCGGACAACGGGATCGGCCTCAAACGCTCCTCCGATCTGCGGACTTGGCGGGATGACAGCACTCAGACGCTCGGACAGGCCGAATGGCCGTGGGCACAGGGGCGCCTGACAGCCGGATTCGTGCTGGACCTGCGGCACGCGCCGGAGATCGGGAAGTATGTCCTGTTCTTCCACGGCAGCGGGCCGGAGGACGAGCGGACGCTGTTTGACACCTTCGCCAGCATCGGTATTGCTTGGAGTGACGACCTCCATGAGTGGGACTGGCCGGGCAAAGGAAAGCTGGGGGAGCGACGAAAGGAACAAGGATGCGAACCTGGGTTGCAGCCCTGGCTTTAGCCATGACACTCACCTCAACAAACGCTCGAGCCGTACCGACGCAGCCGATCCATCTAGAGGCGGCGGACGCGCAGCTTGTCGGTGTCACGATTGCCACAACCATTCCCGGCTACACGGGGAAGGGGTATGCGGGCGACTTCGCGCCACAGAGCGCCGAGATCGTCTTTACCGTCTCTGACGCCAAGCCGGGGATTTACACGGTCAGTCTTCGATACTGCGCTCCGTCGGGTGAAAAGGGCTACGACCTGGTCGTCAACGGGTCCCGGTTCTCCGGGATGCTGCCCAAGACAGGGAACGCCTTTGCGACGCACCCGGCGGGCAAGGTGGAACTAGCGGCGGGGCGCAACACGCTGGCGATCAAGCGGGGGTGGGGGTACTACGACATCAACTCTGTGGACCTCGTTCCCGCGCCGCCGCCGCCGGCTTTAGTGAAGCCGCCGGTTCGGCTGTCAGACCCGCACGCTGCCGCCGGCACACGCGCATTGATGCGCCGTCTGGTCGGCCTGTACGGGACGAAGACGCTATCGGGGCAGTACGACAGCGCCGACAATGACTACATCCACAGCGTCACGGGCCGAACGCCGGCGATCTACGGCGGGGACTTCATGGACTATTCGCCCTCGCGAGTGGCCCACGGCGCGAAGCCTGACGCGACGGAGCAGATGCTGGCGCGCGCCAAAGGGGGCCAGATCATCACGGCCTCGTGGCACTGGAACGCCCCGGCGGGCCTGCTCGACAAGGAACTGACGGACGCACAGGGCAAAAAGGTAGACGCCCGCTGGTACAAGGGCTTCTACACCAACGCGACGACATTTGACGTGGAGAAGGCGCTGGCCGATCCAAAGTCGCCGGAATACGCCCTGCTCCTGCGGGATATGGACGCGGTCGCCGCGCAGCTTCAAAGGCTTTCGGACGCCCACGTCACGGTCCTGTGGCGACCGCTGCACGAGGCCGAAGGGGGCTGGTTCTGGTGGGGCGCGAAGGGACCCGGCCCCTTCAAGCAGCTTTGGCGGCTGATGCACGACCGGCTGACCAACGGCCACGGCTTGCACAACCTGATCTGGGTGGACAGCTCGGGCGGCAACCCAGCCTGGTATCCCGGTGACGATGTGGTAGACGTGGTGGGCGTGGACGCCTACCCGTCCGACATCACCGACCCACTCAGCGCCACCTGGGAAACATTGGAAAAGAACTACGGAGGTCGGAAACTGCTGGCTCTGACGGAATTCGGCGGCGTACCGGATGTGGAGAAGATGCGCCGGTACGACGTCCGCCCGGCTTATTTCGTGTCCTGGACCGGTGACCTCGGCCCGAAAAAGAACGCAAAAGAGGCGCTGGCGCGGATCTATCAGTCGAAGAATGTGGGGACATTGGGCAGGCCCCCGGCGGCTGGCGGTGCCAGCCGCCGGTGAGTCGGCGGGGTTACGACGGGCTGGTGACGGTGTCGGAGTCTGCCATCGTGGACTGACCCGCTCCGGTAGACTCGCCCTCGGGCGTCTGACCCGGCGTTATGTCTCCCATCGCATCGGCTTGGCTGGAAGCCGCGTTCGCGGCGGCGAGGCTGGACTCACCCGCCCCCTTGTCTTCGATCTGCTCGTCCGATTTTGTGCTGCTTTGCATGATTGTTCTCCTTTTTCGGTGAAGGGCGAAGCCCTCTGCCTCTGTACCCGCAGCCGGGTGAAGAAAAACGCGCCACCGGCACTCAGACCGCAGCCTTGAGGAAGAGCACGTCCAGACCAACGCGCCGCCAGACAAACCCATGCTGATGTGACAGGGCCTCCGCCCAGGTCGCGACGGCGGCTTTGGGACCGCCAGGCTGGTCAGGCATGGTGTCCGAGGCGCAGGCAGCGTTCACCAGGACCTGGCTGCCATTGTTGACGGCCAAAACGGCCTCCTGCTCGATGGCCTCCAGGCCCTTGCCGTAGGTCAACACACGGACCATTCGGACTTTCGCGGCGGGTGCGTTCAGCATGATAGCGACACTTCCTCTCGGCGTGGACTGCTCGGCGTGGACTGCTCGGCGTGGACTGCTCGGCGTGGACTGCTCGGCGTGGACTGATGCTTATTCTACCCGATGCGTGGAGGCTTCCGTTCCAGCACCGTAACCGCGCAGAACGCATCTTCATATGAGGAGGCCATGGGGTAGAATGGTTTCATGCCCTTTACGCTCACGCCTCCCTCGCCGGTGCGCCTCATCCCCCTGAGCTTCGCCGCATGAAGATCATCATCGCGCCGGACTCGTTCAAAGGCAGCCTGACGGCCGTCCAGGCCGCCGAAGCGATGGCCGCCGGGGTCCGCCGCGTCCGCCCGGACGCCGAAGTTGTCCTGCTGCCGCTGGCTGATGGCGGCGAAGGCACGGTGGAATCACTTGTCTTAGCGACCGGGGGGCGGCGGGAAACCCTTCAAGTCACCGGGCCGCTGGGGGAGCCGGTCGAGGCAGTTTGGGGGCGGCTGGGGGTGGCGGCGGGAATACCGGACGGCGGAACGGCAGTGGTGGAGATGGCGGCAGCGGCGGGTCTGCCCCTTGTCCCGCCGGCCCGGCGCGACCCTCGCCGCACGACGACCTATGGGGTCGGAGAATTGCTGCGGCTGGCCCTTGACACCGGCGTGACACGGATCATCGTTGGCCTGGGCGGCAGCGCGACCAACGACGGCGGGGCGGGCATGATGCAGGCATTGGGCGTCCGCTTTTGGGACGCGGCGGGAAAATCGCTCCCCGAACCGATCACCGGCGGCGACCTGCCGCGCCTGGCACACATCGAGGCCGGCAGCCTGGCGCGGTTTGCCGTCATCGAGATCATCATCGCGTCCGACGTGACCAACCCCTTGCTGGGGCCAAGCGGCGCATCTGCCGTTTACGGCCCGCAGAAAGGCGCGGACGCGGGGATAGTCGCCGAGCTAGACGCCGCCCTGGCGCAGTACGCCGTCGTCCTGCGTCGCGATCTGGGCCGAGACGTGGCCGAACGACCGGGCGCGGGCGCGGCAGGCGGCATGGGCGCGGGTCTGATGGCCTTTCTGGACGCCCGGATGCAGAGCGGCATTGACCTGGTGCTGGACGCGGCCCGGTTCGAGGAGCGGGCTGCGGGCGCGGATTGGCTGCTGACGGGCGAGGGCCGGATAGACGCGCAGACGCTGCATGGCAAAACGATTGCCGGTGTCCTGCGCCGCTGCCAACCGCTCGGCATCCCCACCGTTGCGTTCGGCGGCTCTGTAGATGATGCTGCGAGCGAACAACTCGCCGCCTTCGGCCTGCGCGCCGCTTTCCCCATCGTCTCCGGTCCCATGTTGCTGGAAGACGCCATGCGGAACGGGGACGCGCTTCTGACGCAGGCCGCCGCTCGCGTCGTGCAACTGTTTTAGGCAGGAAAATGGGAGGCGCATTCAAATGGATCAGAGCACACGCAGCGACGAAAAACCGATGGACGAATACAACGAAGCTTATCGCCCGCAGTTTCACTTCACCGCCCAAAAGAACTGGCTCAACGACCCGAACGGCCTGGTGTTCTACGAGGGCGAGTATCACTTGTTCTTTCAGCACAACCCTCTCGGGCTGGAGTTCGGGGATATGGCCTGGGGGCACGCTGTCAGCCCCGACCTAGTCCACTGGCGGCAGTTGCCCCATGCGCTGATGCCGGACGCGCGCGGCCCGGTCTGGTCGGGGTCCGCAGTCGTTGACTGCAACGACACTTCCAATCTCGGCAGCCCCGGCAAGGCCCCGCTGGTCGCTCTGTACACGGCAGCGGGAGGCAAGTCGCCCGAGTCGCAGGGACACGCCTTTACCCAGTGCCTCGCCTACAGCGTGGACCACGGGCGGACATGGACCAGATACGCCCACAACCCGGTTCTTCCCCACATCGCTGGCGAGAACCGGGACCCCAAAGTCGTCTGGTATGCGCCCACGCGCCGCTGGATCATGGCTTTGTATCTTGACGGGGATCGGTTCGGCCTGTTCTCGTCGCCCGATCTGAAGAATTGGACCTCGACTCAGACCCTGACACTGCCGGGCTGCGACGAGTGCCCAGACTTCTTCGAGATGCCCGTGCAGGGCAGCCCGAACGAACACCGCTGGGTCTTCACGGCGGCGAACGGGCGCTGCCTTGTGGGGGAGTTCGACGGCAAAAAGTTCACGCCCGAAAGCGGGGTGCTGCCGGGTGACTACGGCGCGAACTTCTACGCTGTGCAGACCTACAGCGACATCCCGCAAAGCGATGGGAGGCGTATTCAGATCGCCTGGATGCGCGGGGGCGAGTATCCCCACATGCCGTTCAATCAGCAGATGAGCTTTCCCTGTGAATTGACGCTGCACCGGACGCCGGACGGCCTGTGCCTTCACCGGGAGCCGGTGCGAGAGATCGCCAGCCTGTACGAAAAGGCGCAGCAGTGGCACGATCTGACCCTTGCCCCTGGCGATAATCCACTCCGCGCGCTGTCCGGCGACCTGTGGGACATCAGCGCCGATATTGAGGTCGGGACGGCGACGTCACTCCGGTTCCGAGTGCGCGGCACGGATATTCGCTATGACGTTAAGGCGCAGACCCTGACTGTGCAGGGGCGGATAGCCCCGCTAAAACTGGACGGTCAGCGTCTCTTCCTGCATCTTCTCGTTGACCGCACCTCGCTGGAAGTGTTCGGCAACGCTGGACAGCTCTCGATGACGAATTGCTTCCTGCCCCCCGCCGAAGACCAAACCCTGGCCCTCTTTGCCCACGGCGGCAGCGCCAAGATCGTCTCCCTGACCGTATACCCCTTGCGTTCCGCCTGGCCCCACCCCTAACGGGTATAATGGACGCATGGCCCGCAAACCCGCCGAACCCAAAGTTCCCAAGCCGCCCAAGCCCGCGCCTGTCAAGAAGCCGCGCAAGCCCGAGTTTTCGCCCACACGCCTTCGCACGTTCCTGTCCTGCCCGATGATGTACCGTCTGGAATACGTCGAGAAGGTCGGCAAGTTCTACCACCGGGCGCGGGCGGGGTACACCTTCGGCTCCACGCTGCACCAGGCCCTCCAGACCTTCCACGAGGACGGCGGCAGCGCCGCCGTCTCCGCGCCCGAACTGATCGCGAAGATGGAGACCGTGTGGCAGTCGCAGGGGTATCAGAGTGCGGAACATGAGCAGGCGCACAAGGAAGAAGCGGCTAAAATCCTACAGACCTACCACGCCGCGTCCGAGGCCCGTGTAGACCAGACCAAGCCGTTCCTGATCGAGAAGATGCTGAAGTGGGACATGGGGCCGTTCGTGCTGACCGGGCGCATTGACCGGATTGACGAGCACCTGGAAGACGGCGCGCTGGAGATCGTGGACTACAAATCGGGGCGGCTGGGCGTCACCGAGGAGGATGTCAAAGGCGCGCTCGCCATGTCCGTGTATCAGCTTCTAGCGAAGCGCAACAACCCAGACCGGCGCGTCTTCGCGACCATCCACGCCCTGCGCGGCGGCGTGACGGCCTCAGCGTCCTTCACGGACGAGGAAATGCTGGAATTGGAGGAAGGCCTGCGCGGGGTGGGCATCACGATCCTGGAAAAAGACTTCGAGGCTGCCCGCCCCATCCCCCTGCCGCACATCTGCCCCGGCTGCGACTTCCTGCCGCTCTGCACCCGCGCCTGGAAACGCGAGGGGCGGGATTACGTTGCCGAGTTAGCCGTTTAAGCCAGCCTTTGATATCTCTTCGCTGATGCCCAGTGCCTTGAGGTCGTTCCGGGACTGGTCATCCGACGACACCAGGGCGCGCATCTGCTGGGCGACTTCTCCTTCGGTCATGCCCTGCCGCTGCATGGCGTCGTGGACGAAGGCCAGGCGGTCGTGGGCCATCAGGAGGTCCAGACTGGAAATGTCCAGGATGTCGGCCAGCGCACCCAGGGCGGGCACGGTCTGCGCGATGTCGCTCTCTGCTCGCGCTTTGAGCAAGGTCTGGGCGTACTCTAGTTCGCGGATCGCTTGGTCCAGCGGGGCGCTCATCACCCGGTATTCATTGACTTTTTCCGCCAGCCCGGCGCTCAGATCGGTCGAGGCCATCGCCTTTCCTCCACGCGAAGTTTACTTCGCCACTACGGGTATTATAGCACGTCCCGCCCCGGCTTCGGCATAAACGGCCTTGACTTTGGCGTTCTGCGGGTCGTCGAACCAGGCGCGGAAGAGGAGGATGTCGCCGCGCTTGACGGCTGTGACAAGGTCGGCGTGGCGGCCGTCTAAATCGCCGTCCGACGTGTTGAGGACGGTGAACGCGCCGGGATAGACGCGGCGGATGCGGTCGGGCGTGCCGAGGACGCCGCCGCGCAACTCGTCATAAGGGGCGGCGACGCCGTAATAGCGAACATTTTGATGCTCCGGCATCAGCAGGACAGTGATCTTACGCGAGGCCAGCGCGGCGGCGACGGCTTGGAAGACCGAAGCAGGGTAGGGAACGTTTGGGTCGCCGTTCGAGTCCACATAAAAGAGCGTGCAGCCCCAGCGTTTGTTAGCGTAAAGGGCTTTTTCGATGAGCGTCCGCGTCACCTGCTTCATGTCTGCCTGGTCGTGCTGCGACGTGCCGCCGTCCGCCGTCTTTACAAGAAGTTGCGGGCGAATGCAGACGCCCACTTTGAGGCCCGCGCGGCGGAACCGAGTGAAATAAGCGTCGGCCAGCGGTTCCATCTCTGGGGAGAGCTGCGCCAGTTTGCGCGGGTCGCCGATGTAGCTGGTGGCGTGGGGGTACTCCTGCCCCTCGATGTCCCAGGTGATCATCCCCTGCGCGTTCATGGCTTTGAGGATGCGGATGCTGTTGTCGGCATACTCGGTCAGCCGTTTCGCGAAAGCCGCGCGCCCCGCCTCGCTCGTGACATCTACGTCGTCGGCGTTGTTGAACCAGCCGCGTGGATTCTTGCCGCTGGGCCGGTGCGGAACGGTGGAAGACAGCATCAGGTAGCCGAGTGGCCGCCGGTCCGGCCAGTGCAGGGTGAGAGGGAACGCGGCAGCGAACCTGCGGTCCAGATCGGACGTCAGCGATGCCGCCGTCGTGCCGGGAGGGCCGAAGCGGAGCGAGAGCGTGTAGCTATCCGAGCGGCCCGGCGCGATGGGCCGGATGAGGTAGGGGGCCAACAGGTCACGCGGACCGTTTTCGGGGCCGGACGAGACCCGCAACGGGAACTCCGTGTCCGTGGGCTTGTCCAAGGCGAAAGGGAAGCCGATCAGGAGCGGCTGATGGATGTCTTCATTACAAAGCGCCAGCGTTCCCGTGCCGTAGCTCGCACTCACGACGCCTGGCTCGTCCCGGCTGGCTGTCATCAGCGGGTACTCCTGCGCGTACTCGGTCGGCTTTTGCGGGAATTTGAGCCACAACGGCTGCAAAACAATGGCTTGGATCGTCGTGTCTGAGGTTGTGTTCGTGACGATGAGCGCCAGACCGAGATGGCTCCCCGAAGGCGTGAACTGGCCTCGGACGCGGCCCCAGGCGAACGTCCGCGTCACGATGCGGCTGGCCGGATCGGTTGAAACCTGGCTTGGCCCACCCCCCTCGATGCTCACGTCCTTGCCGTCCGCGCCCCGCAACGTGACCCGCGAGACCCAGAACGCGCCGCCGTTGAACGCGCCGTTTGCGCCGATGTCTGGGTTAAGCCAAAGAAATTCCTGGCCGCCATACCGAAGGGACGACAGCCCGTTGCCGCCGAAACCAACGGTGACGCTGGGCGCGGCCCGCGCGGGCAGGGGCGTTGGCATCACGAGAGCCAGCAGCAGCATTATCTGTAACAGTCTCAGCATAGCCGTCAGTGTACCCTGCGGGGCACAGTTTCCCTCTTCAGGGGTTGACAAACGCCGGGTCCGGGTTGTAAGATAAGCCATGCCCGCCGCTGCCGTGTCTTCCTCCCACACCCTACCGCCCGTTGCCCTGCCCGCGTTCGAGGGGCCACTTGACCTGCTCCTGCACCTGATCCGCGAACACCGCATAGACATCGCCGACATCCCCATCGTCCAGATCACGGACCAGTACCTTGCCTACCTGCGTGCGATGGAGGAAATGAACCTCAATGTCGCCGGTGAATTCCTGCTGATGGCGGCGACGCTGCTGGAGATCAAGAGCCGGATGCTGCTCCCGAAACCAGCGCGCGTCGAGGAGGCCGAGGAGGGCGGAGACCCGCGCCAGGAGTTGGTCCAGCGTTTGCAGGACTACCAGCGATACAAAGCGTTCATCGAAACATTGGCCGAATGGGAGGACGACCGGCGCGCGCTGTTCTTTCGCGGCCAGGGCGACTACGGCGGTCTGTACGAGTTGCCGGTCGGCTTTGGCGAGCTGAACCCCGGCGCGCTCCTGAAAGCATTGCATCGGCTGCTGGCCGAGGCCGGCGACGACGGCGACCAGGCCGTCACCAGCGTCCGCCGCCAGAAGATGACCCTGCGCCTGGCAATGGCCGCCCTGTGGCGTAAAGTCCAGCGCGGCGGCGCGTCCGGCGTCCTGCTCGACGAGTGCTTCGAGCGGCCCTTCGTGCGCCTGGAAATCGTGATGACGTTCCTGGCCCTGCTGGAACTGCTCCGCCAGGGCCGCGTCCAGGCCCGCCAGGATGCGCTTTTGGATCACATCTTTTTAACAGCGCAGGAGACGGCTCATGCCTGAGCCGCCCGCGCCGTTCGCCGAGGTGGACCTGCCGCCGCTCCTCGAAGCCTATCTATTCGTGGCGACAGAGCCGGTCCAGCCTGCCGAGATCGGCCGCCTGCTGAACATCGAAGCCGCCGCCGTCGAGGAGGCGCTGGAAGACATGGCGAACGCCTACGCCCGCCGGATCAATTCCGGTCTGCACGTCGTCCGCATCGCCGGTGGCTACCAGATGGCGACCCGCCCCGCACTGGCCGAGGGCGTCGCGCGCCTGCTGGCCGCGCCGGGGCAGAAGTCGCGCCTATCAAAGCCAGCCTTGGAAACGCTCGCCATCATCGCCTACCAGCAGCCCGTCACGCAGGCCGAGATCGAGGCCGTGCGCGGCGTCAGCGCCGACGGCGTGTTGAAGACGCTCGCCGAGCGGCGCTTGATTCAGGAGACGGGCCGCAAGGAAGTTCCGGGGCGTCCGATCCTGTACGGCACGACGCCCGACTTCCTGCACTACTTCGGCCTGAACACCTTAGAAGACCTGCCGCCGCTGGAAGACATCGTGATCGCCGAAGCCGAGGCCGATAAAGCCGCAACACACGACGCCCTGGAAGCCGTAGGACTGGAGTAACAGCCCCCCGGCCCCCAATAATGGGGGAGCCAGAGGATGAAGTAATAGCTGCCCGCCCTACTCCCCCATTATTGGGGGCCGGGGGGCCATCCTGATCGCCATTATGACCAAACGCCAAACAGTCTTGCTTTTCCTGTTGCTGCTTCTCCTGCCGACGACTCTTCCTGCTGCGCCGCCGCGCGTGAAGGCCACGCTGAAACAGGCGGCCCCTGTTCCCACCGACCCAGAAGCCGATCAGCAGGGGGTGGTGCCGGTGAAGACGGCTCCGGCCAAGCCGGCGGGTCCCGTCGTTCCCGTGGTGCACAGCCATAACGCGATTTTGGTGGATGCCGTGACCGGCAAAGTCTTGTGGGCGCGCAACCCGGACGCGCCCCGACCTATCGCCTCGACGACCAAGATGATGACGGCCATTCTGCTGCTGGAGCGGGGCCATCTGGATGATGTTGTGACGGCCCCGAATGGCGTCCAGTACCTGCCGGACAGCAGCCTGCACCTGCGGCCCGGTGAGAGGCTGACCCTGCGCGACTTGCTTTACGCCCTGCTGCTGCGGTCGGCCAATGACACGGCGGTGACAGGGGCGGTGTATCTCAACGGAAGCGTCCCCGCCTTTGCCAAGCAGATGAACTTGAAGGCGAAGGAAATTGGCGCGACCCATAGCCACTTTGTCACGCCGAATGGGCTGCCCGCGCCCGGCCACTATTCGACGGCGGCGGACCTGGCGAAGATCGCCTGTTACGCCCTCAACACTCTGCCGCAGTTCAACGAGATCGTGCGGACGCCGATTTACCGTGTCCACCGCTCCATGGACACGCGCGACGTGTGGGTCAAGAACACGGCGGCGACGTTCCTCAAAAAGTTTCCCGGCGCGGACGGGGTCAAAACCGGGTATATCCATGCGGCGGGACACTGCTTTGTCGGCTCGGCGACGCGCGGCGGCTGGCGGATGGTTGCCGTGGCCCTGAACAGCGGGACTTGCCGCGAGGATGTCGAGTCGCTGCTGAGTTATGGCTTCACGGACTTCGCGCCCACAACAATCGTGCCCAAAGATGATCTGGTCGGGAGCGTAGACATCCCTAGCGCGGCCTTGCCGGTCAAAGTCAAAGTGTCGAACGCCCTGATCCTTGTGTCGTCCCGAAGCCACCCGTTGCCGATCTACAAAGTCAGAGTGACGCCGCTGCCGCTGCTGCCGCAGGCGCCCATCACGGTGGGGACGCGGCTGGGGACGGTGACGGTCCTTGTGGATGGCAAGCCGCAGGCGACGGGGGACGCGCTGGCGGCGGAAGATGTCGCTGTCCGGCCCGCTGTGGCCTTCGTCCAGACGACCAAAACGATAGGGCGGGCGGCGCTCAAACTCATCGGCGCGCTGGCGGCCCTTGCCGTGGTGGTTTTAGGAGGCTGGATAGGTTATGCCCGAGCGACTGCAAAAAGCGCTCGCCGCCGCCGGGATCGGTTCCCGGCGGGCGTGCGAGGAGTGGATCACACAAGGCCGCGTCCGCGTTAACGGCCAGGTCGTGACGGAGCAGGGGACGAAGGTGGACCTGGATGCGGACCAAGTCCATTTCGACGGCCGGATCGTGCGCCCGCCCCGGAGGCGCTACTATCTCGCCCTCAACAAACCGCGCGGCGTAGTCTCGTCACGCGCGGACCCCCATGCCGGACGGCTTGTGACGGATCTGGTGGACATCGGCGGGAAGCCGATGCTGCGGCCTGTGGGCCGGCTGGATGCCGACAGCGAGGGGCTGATTTTCCTGACCGACGATGGCGATTTCCTGTTCAAGCTGACCCACCCGCGCTACCATGTCCCCAAGACCTATCGGGCGCAGGTGCAGGGCGTTCCCAACGCCGACGCATTGGGGCGTCTGCGGAAGGGGATCATGCTCGACGACGGTCTGACCCGGCCCGCCGAGAACGTCCGCCTGCTGCGCGGCAAAGAGAATGTGGATGGCAGCGGGGTGGGCGAGGTGGAACTGACCATCTACGAGGGACGCAACCGGCAGGTGCGCCGGATGCTGGCCGCCGTCGGCCACACCGTCACCCGCCTGACCCGCGTCCGCATCGGGGCCGTTCGCCTGACGGGCCTGCCGCCGGGCGCGTGGCGTCACCTGACGCCCGCCGAGGTGGCGGCCCTGACCGCCGGAACTGCTCCACAAGACAGAAGCCCAGAACAAGACAGAAGCTCAGAACTTAAAAAAGAAGAAACGCAAGAGGAGAAAACACCATGGCCCGAACCGCCACCTTCGACACCACCAAAGGCGTCATCGTCGCCCATCTCGCTGAGGACGACGCGCCCCTTACCACCGCCAACTTCATCGGCCTCGCCGAGAAAGGGTTCTACGACGGGCTGACCTTCCACCGCTACGTCGCGGGCTTCGTCATCCAGGGTGGCGATCCCAGCGGCAACGGCTCGGGCGGCTCCGGCAAGAACATCAAAGGCGAGTTCAAGGACAACGGCGTCTCTAACCCAGGCCGTCACGACAGCCCCGGCGTCCTCGCCATGGCTCGCTCCGGCAGCCCTGACAGCGCCTCATCCCAGTTTTACTTCACCCTTGCCGCCGCCCCGCACCTGGACAACGGCTATGCTGTGTTCGGCAAGGTGACATCCGGGCTGGACGCCGTTCTGGCCCTGCGCGAAGGCGACCGCATGAACAAGGTCACAATCTCTTGACACCATAGCCCTGCGGCGACCGCTTCCTCACGGCGCCCCGCCTGTAGGCGGGGCGCCGCGCTGTTGCAGCGCCTCAACGCAAAGGCTTCGATCAGCCTTTTTTCGACGAACCCCCCGCCGACGCGGCTTTCTCCGGCAGTGTCTTTTCCGTCTGCAAAGCGTATTCCTCGATATCTGCGACTGTAATTCGCGGCAGCTCGATCTGTTTGTACACGTCCTTGACAGCGATGTCGAGTATTTCTTCCGCGCAGGCCGTTTTGCTGCGGCCCAGCTTCTGGGCGATGCGGTACAGCATCAGGTGCGTCGTGATCGGGACGCGCAGCGAGAGGCTGCGGTCGGGGATATCGGTCTCGACGACTTCTTCCTCGTCCAGCGTCGCCAGATGGATCAGCTCGTGCTCGATCCAGTTTTGCAGCTTGCTCGCGTTGTGCAGGTTGTGTCCGTTATGGCTCATCGTGCTCGTCCTTCGGAAAGGTAATGACTTCATTATATCCCCTTTTGCGCCAGAACCGCGCCTGATAGCCCCTTGAGTACATTGTAAACTGTGTTTAATATATCCAGGTATGAAACCGCGTTCACTTTGTCCTGGGATTGTGTTATAATTGACACGTCGCCGCTGTGATGACAGGTCGCCCTGTTAGAGGTTTTCGATGGACATATCTAGCCGCTCTCCCCGTTTGTTCTGTTTTCGCGCGTTTTTGGTTTTCACGGTCTGCTTCAGCCTGCTGCGTCCCGCCGCCGCCCACCCGATGGGCAACTTTTCCATTAACCACTATGCCCGCTTTGAAGCGCAGGCAAGACAGATCACCTTGCGGTATGTGCTGGACTTCGCCGAGCTTCCAACGGTGACGGAGCGGGAAGCTATGGGCGCATCGGGAAACGGGCCGGTCCCCGAGGCCGTGAGCCAGGCGTATCTGCGTGGAAAGGCGCTCACCCTCCGCGATGGGTTGACTCTGACCATTGATGGAAACCCTGCCTCGTTATCCGTAACTCCCGTGACCGTGGAGTTACGGCCCGGCGCGGGCGACCTCAGCACGATGCGGCTCGTGCTTGACCTCGCCGCCCCCCTGCCGGCGGCCCGCACCGGCGCGATGGTTCAGGTCGCTTATCGAGACAATAATTATGCGGAGCGCACCGGCTGGAAGGAGATCGTCGTCGTGGGGGGAGCGGGCACAGCGCTTCCCACTTCGTCCGTTTCCGGCAGCGATGTGAGCAAGGAGTTGACCGTCTACCCGGCCAATCCCACCCTTGCCCCGCCGCAGCAGACCGAGGCGACTTTCACTGTGGCACCCGGCGGCGTCGCCTCCGCGTCGCCGCCTGTGATCGCCAGCCCCCAGCCGCAAGCCTCCAACACGCATACGCCCCAGGATGCCTTCACACAGGCCATTGCCCGCAAGCAACTGACGCCGGGCGTCATGCTGCTGGGCCTGCTGATCGCCTTCGTGTTCGGCTCGTTCCATGCGCTCTCGCCGGGGCACGGCAAGACGATGGTGGCTGCCTATCTCGTCGGCTCACGCGGGACGGCCCGCCATGCCGTCTCGCTCGGCGTCATCGTGACGGTGACGCACACCTTGGGCGTCTTCGCATTGGGCCTGGTGACGTTGTTCGCATCGAAGTACGTCGTGCCGGAAAAGCTGTACCCGATCCTGAGCGTCGTCAGCGGCCTGGCCGTCTTCGGCGTCGGCGTATGGCTGCTCACGTCCCGTCTGCGCGGCATCGCCGATGACCACGGTCACGCGCACGATCACAGCCACACGCACGACCATGAGCACCCGCACACGCATGATCACGACCCTGACCACGCGCACGGTCCTGACGAGATACACTTGCACCTAGCGGATCACGACCACACGCACGACCATGACCACAGCCACACACATGACGCCGACGGGGGACATTCCCACGGCTTCGGGCATCACCATCATCACGTTCCCGATGGGCCGATCACCGCGCGTTCCCTGCTGGCGCTGGGCATCTCCGGGGGGATCGTCCCCTGTCCCTCCGCCCTGGTCGTACTGCTTTCCGCCGTCGCGCTGCACCGGATCGCCTACGGGATGGCCCTGATCACCGCCTTCAGCGTCGGCCTGGCGTCCGTGCTGATCATCATCGGCCTGATGGTCGTCTCCACGCGCCACTGGTTCGAGCGCTTCCCCGCGAGCGAAGGTCTGCTCCGCCGCCTGCCGGTCGCCAGCGCGGCAGCAATTACTCTGATCGGCATCATGCTCGTCATCCGCGCCGTCACGCAGGGCGTTTAGAACCGATATGTTCAGCCATGCTTAGTAAATCGCTCCTCGCTGACGCCAGCACGAAAACGAAAATAGTCAGTGTCCTGACCCTGCTGGTGGCGGGCAATGTCCTTCTCTGGCTCCTGGTCTGGAGCCTATCCGGCAAGTTCCTGTTCCTGGCGGCGACGGGCTGGCTGGCCTACGGCTTTGGGCTGCGCCACGCCGTGGACGCCGACCACATCTCCGCCATTGATAATACCACCCGGAAGCTGATGCAGGAGGGCAAACGGCCCGTCGGCGTCGGCTTTTTCTTCTCGCTCGGCCATTCCACCATCGTCCTCTCGCTGTGCGCCGCGCTTGCTCTCTCGACAGCGTATGTCCAGAGGCATATGCCGCAGTGGCAGGGCGTCGGCGGCGTCGTCGGCACCCTCGTGTCCGGTCTGTTCCTGTACGTCATCGGCATCATCAATCTCATCGTGCTGTGGAACCTCTTCAAGACCTTCCGGGACATTTCGCGGGGCAAAAACGTCGAAGACCAGCACATGGGGGATCTGCTGGATCAGCGCGGCCTGCTCGGACGCCTGTTCAAGCCGCTGCTGAAGATGGTCCGCCATAGCTGGCAGATGTATTTCGTCGGCTTTCTGTTCGGCCTGGGCTTCGACACGGCCAGCGAGGTAGGCATCCTCGCGCTCTCGGCCCGTTCCGGCCAGACCGGGGTGCCCTTCTGGGTCATCATGCTGCTGCCACTGCTGTTCATGGCCGGGATGTGCCTGATTGACGCCCTCGACGGCATCCTGATGCTGGGCGCTTACGGATGGGCGTTCATCAAGCCGATCCGAAAAGCCTACTACAACCTGATCATCACTAGCCTCTCCGTCCTAGTCGCGTTTGTCGTGGGGACCTATGAACTGCTGCAAATCTTCGAGTCGCAGTTCGCGCTCAAGGGCCGACTCTGGAGCTTCCTGGACCGCTTGCCCCTCGACAACCTGGGCTACATCATCATCGGCACGTTCCTCGTGGGGTGGGGCCTATCCGTGCTGGTCTACAAAATCAAGAAGTACGAGTCAGCCTAGAATCGTTGTTTTCTTGTCTTCAACAACGCCACACATATGCCCACAGGTACTTGTACCTGTGGGCGTAAACACGTCACGACCCTCTCTGTTCGGTTGTAACCCATTTGTAATAATTTAGTGTTTAAAAATCGTTTAGTTTGTATTAGGATTGTGTTATAGTAGGGTAGCTAATGTTGCCCAGGAGGTTACTCATGCGCCCCAATCGGACCGCCTTTACTTTGATCGAATTGCTCGTCGTCATCGCCATCATCGCGATTCTCGCCGCGATCCTGTTCCCCGTCTTCCAGTCCGTCCGTGAGAACGCGCGGCGTTCCGCGTGCTTGTCCAACCTCAAGCAGATCGGCCTCGCCGCCACGCAGTACATGGACGACAACGACGGCGGCCTCTACCATCACCACGAAGATTATGTGCTGGATGACGGGACCCAGACGCATACGCTCCCCGCCGATGTCAGCGGCTGCGTGGGCGGCGGGGCCGGCAACAGCAGCGCGGAAAAGCCGTGGGCGATCTTTTTTCAGCCGTACCTGGCGAGCCGCGAAGTGATCTTCTGCCCGGATGACGCCGCGCCCCACTCGCCGCAAGAGGCCAGGACCATCGCCGACTATAACGGCGGCATTACGGCCATAGGGCAGGAATGCAGTGCGGCCCCGGATGGGGAGCAGTGCCAGGCGGAGATGCCGAACCACCGCTGGGCGATGTGGAGCTACCTGCTGAACTCCATCTTTACACATAAGTCCTGCCGCTATGCCCTTGAAGGCACGTTAAACGGCTATGCGACGCAAGCGGCTATCAACGCGCTGCCGGATCAGAACCTGATCATGTTCTCCGAGCGTAATTCCGTGGCCCTCGATGACGCCGCCAACACCGATTGGGGCTACGTGCCGCAAGACGACTACGACACCTGGCCGGGGGAGGCGAGTCTGGTCCAATCCGGCAATGGCGGGCAGTACGCCAACCAGGGCTGGATCAAGTATGACCGCCACCGGGGCGGGGCGAATTACCTCTTCTACGACGGTCACGCCAAATTCATGCACTGGAGCCAGGCGCGCACATTGGAGTATCCAGACCACGTCGTTCGCAAGCCGCTGGCGAATCCGCCGAGTTAGCACGCACAGGCAGGGCGTTAAGAAGTAGGGCCGTCGGCACAAGTCGGCGGCTCTTTTGCTTTAAATTCTGCGGCTCCCGCTTGGGAGGGTATAATCTTCCCAGATTGGGAACTTTCAGCCAGTCCTAAACGCTTGTGAGAAGGAAAGAGGGCAGCGCGCGCCCGACATGCCATGAGGTTGTTCCCGGATACCAGGCGGAAGAATGCGCCCGCGCGTGAGCAAAACGCGGACGGGGAAGCGGGTCTGTCCGAGGACGATGTGGACCTTTTTGCGCGCCTGCTGGCCGCGCATCAGGACAAGCTGTACCGGGTGGCCTACCGCATGGCGGGGCATCACGAGGATGCCCAGGACTTGCTCCAGGATGCGCTGCTGGAAGCCTACCGCTCCTTCAAGAAGTTCCAGCGCGGCAGCTACTTCGACAAGTGGCTGTACCGGATCATGACCAACACGTTCATTGACCGGCAGCGCCACCGGAAGCGGGTGGGGCGGATCGAGTCGCTGGACGCCCCGCTGCCCGGCATGGACGAGGGAGAGGGCATGGGCCGCGAAATCCCCGACTGGGAGGACGAGCCTTCCCGTCGGGTCCTGCGGGACACGTTCGATGAGCCGATCCAGAAGGCGCTGGACGCGCTCAAGCCGGACTTCCGGCTGGTCCTGATCCTCGCGGATGTGGAAGAGTTCTCCTACGAGGAAATCTCTGAAATGATGGATACGCCGATTGGGACGGTCCGTTCGCGCCTGCACCGCGCCCGCGACATGATGCGGCAAACGCTGGAAAAAACCGATAAGAGCAATAGTAAAACCAAATAACAAGAACAAACGGCGCCCCGGCGCGTCAAAGCAGAGACCATGATGAGCAAGAATGTCCATCCGCACGGGGAACAACTCTCCGCTTATATTGACGGGATGCTGGATGTCGGGAAGACGCGCGGCATTGCGGAGCATCTGCGCGCCTGCCCCCCCTGCCGTGCCGCAGTGGGACAGCTTCAAGAGACCAAGACGCTGCTGCACCAAATGCCTGCCCCGGCCCGACCCGGCCCGCAGTTTTGGAACGATGCCTATCGCCGCCTGCGCGTGGATGACCGTGAACGCGCCACGCTGCGCCGGTCTCCGTGGGACTCCTGGCGCGGGCCGGAGCAGGCCTCGCACCGCCGCTGGGCGGCGGGCCTGGCCGCCGCCGCCGCTGTTGGGGCGATGATTGCGGGGCCGCTCACGGGCACACACAACATCGGCGCGGGGCCGCCGGCCATCGCGCCGCTGACGGAGGTGCCGCCGGACGTCTCGCCGGATGTCTCCTCGCTAGTGGAGTCGCACACGGACTTCGTTTCGGCCACTCCGCTCGATGACCCGGACGGGCAGAAGATGATCGCGGCGGACGCGCGGAAGGCGCCGGTCCCTACGGAGGCGGCAGGTTATGCCGACATCGCGTTCTAAGTTTCGGCTGACGGCACTGGCCGGGCTGCTGCTGGCGGCTCCGGCCTTTGCTGTTTCTCACGGTCAGCCTGTGCCCAAACGGCATACTTCGCCGGCCAAAGCCATCCTGCACGTTCCGACCGCAGAGGAGCTGTTCGTCAAGGTCCTGAGCGCCGACGATTCGTTCACCTACCGGGGGCGCAAAGTCACGACCTACTGGCGGACTGGCCGGACGACCGCCGTCAATGTCTTCCATCGCCCTGTGGACGACCGGCGGATCTACTACCTCAGCCCCAAGTCACAGCGTGGCCTGCTCATCGTCAGCGACGGGCACGAGGAGTGGCAGTATGACCCGCACACCAAAGAATTAAGCCACCGCCGCCTTTCGCCGGGCGCGCTGGACGAAGATGACGTCCTCAGCTACACGCTCCTCAGGGCGAATTACTACCTTATGGTGGACCCCAAGCCGCGCGTCTACGCCGAGCGAAAGGTCTGCCTGGTCACGATCAAGCGCCCGCAGGGGCACACGCTGGCGCGCAAATTCTGGATAGACACCGGCAGCGGCCTGATTCTCAAGCGCGAAATTTATGGGGATGATGGCGAACTCGCCGTCACACGAGCCTTCACGGAGATCACTTACCACCCAAAGCCGTCTTCCGATGTTTTTAGCCTGTCCAGCCTGTCCAGCCTGCCGGGGCTGCATACGGTCGAAACCTCGGCGGCGGCAGAGCGTCCGATCCCCCTGAACTCCCTGTCTCTCCCACTCGCAGGAGAAGCCTATGCGCCTTTCATCCTCGCCGGATACCGGCTCGTGGGCGCGTCGGCGACCGCCGTCGGCGGCAAGCCGGTCCTGCACCTGCGCTATTCCGACGGCCTGAACCTGGTCTCCCTGTTCGAGCAGAGACGCACCCAGGCGCGGCGTCCGACCCTGGTGAAAGGCATGCAGAAGACGCTGATCGGGTCCGTCCCGGCCCATGTCTCGCGCCGGGCGTCGCTGACGACGCTCAACTGGGATACGGCCACGCTGAACGTCACGCTGATGGGCGAAATGGGGGTCAAAACCTTTCACTCCCTGGCGCTGGCCGCCGTTCAAAACAAATGAAGGCGCGATTGTTCGCGCCTTCATCGTTCCTTCAGTGTTCCTTCAGTGTTCCTATTCATACCCGCGCGTCAAGACGTTTCGCGCGTTCCGCTTCCGCGATCTGGTCGCGCAGCGTGTGTGTGAGCTTCGTCATCAGGCGACGGGAGAAGTCATCGTCGGCCAGCGCCAATCCTTTCTCGGCATAGGGCAGCGCCTCGGCGGGCTTGTGCTTGGTGGCGGCCAGCAGCATCGCTGTTTCACGGTACAACTCCCACTCGTTCGGGTTTTGCGCGATCCCTTGCTTCAGCACTTCCTCGCCTCGCTGAAGATGACCCGTGCGGGGCAGAATCGTCCCCCCCATGATCTCATACGCTTGCACGAAATGGGGGTCCAGCGTGATGATCGTCTGGAGCAGCGGCAGCAGGCTCTCGTTCTTGGACCAGTCGCCGCCTTCCGCCAGGTACTGGTGGTGGTAGTGGTCTATCACCTTGCTCCACAGCAGGTTCGCCGCGATAATGCGGAACTCGCCGCCAGCCTGCGCCAGCGCGGCGTTCTTGCCCTGCGCCGCGCTGGTCACGAGGTAGCCCTGGGAAAGCCCTGTCCGCTGCGAGGCCGATTCCAGACTTCCCGCCGCCGCCATCAGCCCCAGGAAGAGCAGCACGGCGGGCCAGACACGGGGCCTGTTTGTCGCTGCCATCTTAGGCCGCCTTTCTCTGCTCGGTTGCGTCCTCAAGCGTCAGCGTCACGGCCGGCATCCGGCGCAGGACGCGCCTGCGATAGGCGAGGCCGCCCAGCATGAGGAATCCTCCCGTCATGCCGGCCATCTGGAGCCGCTCCTCGCGGGCGTATTGGGGGTCGCCCCAGTGTTCCAGCAGCTCATCGCCGTCGCCGTCACCTTCTATCGCTGAGGGTGCGGTCGGCGCAGCCGTGGGCGAGGGCGGGGCGGCCTGCGCGGCGCGGCGCGGCGCCAGCAGGGTCACGCTGCTCAGAGTCATCAGGATGCTGGGCAGGACGAGCCACGGCAGGCGGTCTTTTCGTGCGTTTCCCCTTTCGGATGTTTTCATCAAAGTTCCTTCCGGGAAAATGTCAAGGAGGCCAGCGTCAGCAGGGCCGCCGTGTAGCAGACGCCGTAGGCCGCCGTCTGCCAGAGGTAAGGGGCAGGGACTAAGAGATGATGCACGAGGGCGTCCTTGAAGTTGAACGACTCCAGGTTGGGCAGCAGGTGGTACAGGCCCTCGATCATCAGCCGGTTGAAGCCGTTTTGCGGGCGGGCCATGAGCGAGGCGTACAGCGGGAACTTGACGTTGCCCAGCAGGCAGAGCAGTACCGATAAAAACCATGCCAGCGGCCAGGAGGTCAGGGTGGAGAGCCACAGCGCCAGGGCCGCTAGGATTGCCGTCTCCAGAAACAGGAACGGCAGCACATAAAACAGCGCCGGGTCGAGATGGCCCATGTAGAAGACCTGGAGAAATGAGAATGCCGCCGCCATGACCGCCATGCCGATGGCGACCGTCCCCATGGCCCCGGCATACTTGCCGCAGACAAACTGCCAGCGGGCAACGGGCTTGGCGATGACGGGGTAGACCGTCTTCTGCTCCTGCTCACCGGGGATGCCGGTCACGGCAAGCGTGATAGCGACGACGGAACTGACCAGGAAGACCGAGAAGAGGCACAGGTCGTTGAGCATCTTCATCTGAACGTGCCGGTCGAACTTCGCCAGTGTCGCCGAGCCGAAGATCAGGAAGACGGCGAACAGCATCAGGACGTGGAAGACCTGCTTGCGCGCGCCTTCCAGCATCGTGATCCGGCCGATGATGCCGATGTTGCGTAAAGCCTGCATGTCGCTACCCCCCTACCAGGCGCAGGAAGGCGTCTTCCAGCGTCTCGCGCTGCGGCGTCACCGCCACCAGCCGCGCCCGCCGCTGTTCCAGCACTCCCAGAACGCGGTAGACGAGCGCCGAAGGCACCCGCAGGCTGGCCCCGGTCTCGCCGGTCGCCTCCACCGTCCCGCCCCAGCCCTCGATCTGCGCTCTCAGGCCTTGGTTCAAAGCCTCGTCGCGCTCCCCTTGCTCGATCTGGACGCACACCTGGTCGCGCGCCCGTGTGATCTCCTGGGGGGTCCCGCAGGCGACCAGTCGGCCGCGCGCCATGACGCCCACGCGGTCACAGACCGATTCCATCTCGGAAAGCAGGTGCGAGGAGAGGAAGATCGTCTTGCCCTCGTTCTTCAGTGTCGTCAGGAGCGCGCGCAGTTCTTTGCGCCCCACGGGGTCCAGGCCGGACGACGGCTCATCCATGATCAGCAGGTCCGGGTCGCCCACGAGGGCCGACGCCAGCCCGACCCGCTGGGTCATGCCCTTGGAGCATTTGGCGAGGACCATGTGCCGGTTCTCCCACATCCCCACTTGCCGCAGACAGTTTTCAACACGCTCCTTGACGCGCCCGCCGGATAGGCCCGACAGACCGGCATGGGCGCGGACGACTTCCCCCGCCGACAGGAACTTGGGGAAATAGGGCTGCTCCGGCAGGTAGCCGACGCGGCGGCGCGCTCTGTCGTCGCTCACGGGTTTGTCAAAGAGCCAGGCCTCACCAGTCGTGGGCGGGATGAATCCGAGCAGCATTTTGATGGTCGTCGTCTTGCCCGCCCCGTTGGGGCCAAGGAAGCCGAAGAGGGAGCCTTCCGGCACTCCCAGCGTCAGGTCGTCCACGGCCACGCGCTTTTCTTTCTGGCGCGGCACGGGATAGTGTTTGGTGAAATGTTGAATACGGATTGCTACGTCGGTGTTTCGGTCGGGCATCGTGTCGTTCCCCTTCGTGGGCGGAATCTCTTGCCTTTCACTTCGGCATCCCACCCGGCATTCTTTAGGGTACAATGGAGTCCATGAGTCTCCCGCCCACTCACAAAGAGATCTCCTGCGCCGAAGTCCGGGCGCGTCTGGAAGGCGGCCGGCCCGTCCGTCTTGCGGACGTGCGCCAGCCGTGGGAATACGAGCGCGGTCACATCCCCGGAGCGCTCCAGCTTCCCCTGGACGAGTTCGCTGCCCGGTTCGCGTTGGAACTGGACCCTGCCGAGGAGATTATCTGCGTGTGCGAGCACGGCATCCGCAGCGCCGCCGCCGCCCGCTATCTCGCGGCCCAGGGCTACCCGAACGTCGCCACCATGACCGGCGGCATGGCCGAGTATGCTGGACTCGTTGAAGTGGGGGATCGAACTTCTGGCGCCCACGATTGACAGCCAGCGCCGCCCTGATAACTGTGCGTATCTTTGGGAAGACGGGGCGGGCGATGTCGTTGTTCCTGCCGAATACTCTTCTGCCACGCTGTCGCTGCTGTCGGAGGCGGCGGGGCAGGAGCTTATGAAGATCATTCCGTTTGCCATTGACGAACTTCTGTGACTGGAAAAGACCCCTCTCATGCCTTCCCAACCTCTGCGTGAACTCGAAACTGTCCGTACCCCTGAAGCACTGACCGCTCTCTGCCATAATCTCCATACGGCGGGCCGCTTCGCGCTGGACACGGAATTCGTCGGCGAACGGACTTACCTGCCCCGGCTCTGTCTAGTGCAGGTGGCGACGGCGGAGTTTATCGCCCTCGTGGATACACAGGCAGTCAGCGCGCTCGCCCCGCTCTGGGACCTGGTAGCCGACCCCGGCGTGGAGAAGGTGTTGCACGCAGCCCGCGAAGATCTGCGCTTGGCTTATTTCGGGGGAGGAAAACGGCTCCCGTCCGGCGTATTTGATACGCAGGTCGCGGCGGGGCTGATCGGCCTGGCCTCGTACCCGCTTTCCTACGCGCGTCTGGCTGAGGCGCTGATGGGGGTGAAACTGAACAAAGCGGAGACCCGGAGCGAGTGGGACCGTCGCCCGCTGACGCCGGCACAATTGGAGTACGCCCGCGACGATGTCCGCTACCTGCTGCCCATCGCCGACAAGCTCAATCGCCTCTTGGGGCGCTTGGGGCGGGAAGAATGGCTGGTCGAGGAGATGGCGCGTTTCTCAGACGCGCGCACCTACGAAGTCGCCCCCGAAGAGGCTTACTTGCGCCTGCGGAACGCGCGCGGCTTCACGGCCCGGCCCACGGCCCTGCTGCGGGCGGTCGCAGAGTGGCGCGAGCGCGAGGCGGCGGCGCGCGATGTCCCGGTTCGGAGCCTGCTGCGCGATGAATTGGTGATCGAGCTGGCGCAGCGGCCTCCGCGCCGCTTGACCGACTTCCGGCGCGTGCGTGGCTTTCCCGAAAACGAGGATGTCAGCCTCGGCCCGCCGATCCTGGATGCGCTCAACGGCGCGCGCGCTCTGGCCGAGGATGAGCTTCCGCCGCCCCTAGCCTCGGGCGGGCCGGAGGAAACGCCGCGCGAGCGTGTCTTGGGCGATTTGCTGTATGCCGTCGGCGAGGCGCTCTGCCTGGAACGGAACCTTGCGCCGGAGCTGGTGCTGACAAAAGCCGATGCGCTTGCCCTGGCGCGTGGTCAGGCGAGCGGCGCGCTGCAAGTCGGTTGGCGCGCGCAGGCCGTGGGGAATGACCTTGCGCGGATCGCGCGGGGCGAAGCCTCCGCCCGTCTTCAAGTGACGCCGGAGGCGCTTCAAGTGTTGATTACTTCAACTGAGTGAGTTTTTGTAATAAAATCCGCGCTTAAATGCAGAGAAAGCGGGTATACTGCGCCCAGCGTATGCCATGTCAGCGGCCTGACTTCCACTTGACTATGGATGATGAGACGACTGAAATCTATGCCCGGATCGGCGATGATCAACCCTTTCACGCTCTCGTCGAGGCTTTTTATCAAGGCGTTGAAGCAGATTCCCTTCTGCGCCCCTTGTACCCAGTGGACTTGACACACGCCAAGCTTCATTTGGCATGGTTCCTGATCCAGCGCTTTGGCGGCCCCTTGCGCTATCAGGAGGAACGCGGGCATCCGCGCCTGCGGATGCGGCATCTGCCATTTCAGATCGGGCGGGCTGAAAGCGAAGCCTGGCTGCGCCATATGAATGCCGCCGTAAAGGCCGTTCCTGCTTTTGGGCCGTTTCGGGACAGCTTGGGTCGGTATTTCTCCGATTCCGCTGCCTTTCTCATCAACCACTCCGAGATACCAGCTATCTCTGACGACTGAAACATGAAATTAGCCCCACAAATATACCGAATTTCCAATATTCCCCCGCACTTGGCATACTTTATGCACTTACCCCTATTGTCTGACGTTTCCAGACAAGGAAGTAGAATCATGCATCGTCATCATGCGCTCCTTTTTTCTATCGCGGTCCTTGGCGGCCTGCCGATGGCGGCGGTGGCCGAGCCGCTCTCGGTTGCATTGCCGCCGGACTCGTTCATCGGTCAGCATGTGGCATCCATGCCTCAGATGAGCCAGCAGGTCACGCTCGACCCTGTCGTGCGGCGTCGCCTGGCCCGCCACTTCCACACCTCCGGGCCGGCCGTGGTGCGGTATATTCAGAATAATCTTGTCCTAAAGAAGACTACGACCGCGCAGCGCTATCAGGTCTACTGCATCTCCCAGACGGGGCGCGAGTACACGATCAACTCGCGCCTGCCGATCGGGACGCCTGTCTTCGTCATGCGTAGCACGGGCAAGCCCATCCTGAAGCTGGCTTGCGGCAACCCGATGGTCGCCGAGCTGCCGCCGGTGACAATCCATACACTGCCCTACTCGTCGCCGGAGCTGGCGAGCCTGCCGAAGCCGGTCCCCGCCGCCATCCCGCCCGTGCTGGCATCCAACGGCCCGGTGTTGGTCGCGATGAACTCCGGGCCAGGTGTTATTATCACGCCCACCCCGACTACTCTCGTCGGCGGTGTGATCAATAGCTTGCCCGTCCGCAGCGGCCGTTTTCCGATTGGCCTTCTCGCCGGCATCCCGATCATCGCTGGGATCGCCAGCCACGGCGGCGGTCCCAATTCGCCGACAACTCCTGTGACGCCAGTGATCCCTGTGGTTCCGGTCGTACCTGTGGTTCCGGTAGTGCCGGTCGTACCTGTGACGCCAGTGATCCCTGTGGTTCCGGTCGTACCTGTGATTCCGGTCGTGCCGGTAGTGCCGGTTACACCAGTGCCCGTTCCAGAACCCAGCACCCTGGCAGCCTTTGTGGTCGGCGCCGCAGGTCTCCTGTTCTTACTGAGCGGGGCGCGGCGACGGAACCGCAAAACGACGAACTAAAGGGAAAGTGTTTCCTGTGTGGGAGCGGGCGCGGCGGTCACGAGACCTGCCGCGCCCGCTTTTTTGTAGGCGGTGATCAGGTTATGCGCCCGCCGTGTCGGCTCCGGCAGGCGGTAGCCGCGCACACAGTCCAGCACGAGCCGCGTGGCGGACTGGACGCCCACCTTGTGGCCGGGCGAGAGGAAGAGGGGGTTGGTACGCGGTTTGGTCCGAGTGACCGACCCGATGACGCGCTGCCCGGCCCGGTCCAGCAGCGGGACACTGACGCCTGCTGTATCCCCCAGTGCTGCCGCGTCGTACTTCCCGTACAGAAAGCTTTTAGCGACGCCGATGCTCGGAACATCCAGCAGGACACCGAGGTGGCAGGCGATCCCGAAGCCGCGCGGGTGGGCCTGGCCCTGCCCGTCTACCATGAGGAGGTCGGGGACCGTTTCCACTTGAGCGAACGCTTCCAGCGCGACCGGCGACTCGCGGAACGAAAGCAAGCCGGGGATGTAGGGCATCTTGAGCGCCGCCGTCGCGTAGCGGGTTTCCAAGACGCGGAAATCCGGGTACGACAGCACGACGACAACCGCATGGCCCTCGTTCTTCTCGATGTCGAACGAGAGGTCCACGCCGGCCACCGTCCTGATCTCGCCAAAGCCGTCATGGAGCGAGACCAGGCGGCGCAGCCCCGTCTGCTGCGCCTTTGCCTCTTCCGCCGTCATGTCCCACGAGTGGAGTTCTTGATAATTCATACCGGTTACACCAGCCGTTCCGAGGCCAGTGTGTCCAGGTCCAGCCCGTCCACCTTGCCCGCAACCCAGTGGTAATAGCCCGCGCAGGCGATCATCGCCGCGTTGTCCGTACACAGGCGGGGCGGAGGCACCGTCAGGCGCAGGTCCTCCTGCCCACAGGCCTCCCGCATGGCCGCTTGCAGGCGCGAGTTCGCCGCGACGCCTCCGGCCAGCAACACATGGTCAACCCCATGACGCCGCGCCGCCCGCAGTGTCTTGGCGACCAGGACGTCCACGATGGCTTCCTGCACCGAGGCGGCCCAGTCCGGCAGCGACACGGACGCCAGGGCCGGGTCCTGCCGCGCGTTCAGGACAGCCGTCTTCAGGCCGCTGAAGGAGAAGTCCAGCGAGTCCGGGCCGAGCTGCGCGCGGGGCAGGGCGATGGCTTTGGGGTTGCCGCGCTCGTCGCGTGCCAGCCGGTCAATGGTGACGCCGCCGGGGTAGGGCATCCCCAGCAGCCGGGCGGACTTGTCGAACGCTTCGCCCGCCGCATCGTCCCGCGTCCGGCCCAGTATCTCGTAGTCGCCATGCCCCCGAACCAGGAATATCTCGCTATGCCCGCCCGAGGCGACGAGGCAGACGACGGGGAAAGCGATATCCTGCTCCGCCAGCCAGTTGGCGTAGATGTGGGCCTCGATGTGATGGACGCCGAGCAGGGGGATGTGCAGCGCATACGCCAGCGCCTTCGCCGCCGAAACGCCTACGAGGAGCGCCCCCAACAGACCAGGGCGGTTTGCGACGGCGACGCCGTTCAGGTCGCCGAAGCCGATGCCGGCCTCCCGCAAGGCTTCCGCAACGACGGCGTTGATCTGCGTGACGTGCTGCCGCGAGGCGACTTCCGGCACGACGCCGCCGGTTTTTGCGTGAAGATCAATTTGCGAGGCGATGATGTTGGAGCGTAGGTCATGCCCATCCCGCAGCACGGCCGCCGAAGTCTCATCACAGGATGTCTCGATGCCCAGGATATACACGCCCTTATGATACCCTGTGTGCGGCGCTTCTTTACCCCCGGCCCTTGACATCCGCCCGGCCTGGGGTGTATCCTGTACGGGTGCGCGCCCAGCGCGCAGGAGGGTTTGGGTATGCTGTCCGAAACTGCGGGCTTGCCGCAACAGAGCGTGATAAAGAGCGCAATAAAGATCGTGATCCTGGGCTGCGGGCGCGTCGGCTCCACATTGGCCAAGCAGATGTCCGGGGAAGGGCATGACGTCGTCGTGCTGGACCAGACCAGCGAGGCGTTCCGCCGCCTGGGCACCAAGTTCCGGGGGCAGCGCCTGGTCGGCTCCGGGCTGGACCAGGACTTGCTTCAGCGGGCCGGGCTGGACCACGCCGCCGTGTTCGTCGCCGTGACACAGGGCGACAACACCAACATCATGGCGGCACAAATCGCCCGCGAGGTCTTCAGCGTCGGCAAAGTCGTCGCCCGCATCTACGACCCGATCCGGGCGCAGGCGTACCGCGAGCTGGGCATCACAACCTTGTGTACGACCACGCTGGCCGCCGGGCTGATCCACGACGCCGCCCTGGGCGGGGGCGAGGACGACCGCTTGCAGCAGGCCGCCGTGAGCTTCGACAAGCTGTACCTGGCGCTGCGCGGCTAGGGGCGAAAAGCTGACGGCGAAGACGCCAAAGGATCAACCTATGTATGTAATCGTTGTGGGCGGCGGCAAAGTCGGCTACTACCTGACCAAGCAGCTTTTGACTGAGGACCACGAAGTCCTGCTGCTCGAAAAAGACCGGCGCCGGCAGGCGATGCTGTCTGAGCAGCTCGGCGAGGTGGTTGTGCAGGGCGACGGCTGTGAGGTACGCATCATGGCCGAGGCGGGCTTCGGCCGCGCCGACGTCATCGTGGCCGTGACCGGCGACGACGAGGACAATCTCGTGATCTGCCAGATGGCGAAGAAGAACTTCCAGGCCCCGCGCACGGTTGCCCGCGTCAACGATCCGGCGAACCGGACGCTCTTTGAAAGGCTGGGCATCGACACCACCGTTTCCAGCACCCAGATCATCTTCAACCTGCTGGAGCAGCAGATTGAGCCGGGGGAAATCATCCCGCTCGGCGCGCTCCGCAACGGCAACATCGAGGTGGTCGCCATCAACGTCTCCGAACGCTCCCCGGTCCTGAACCGGAATGTCAAGGACCTGCCCCTGCCCGGCAATGCCCTGATCATCTCGGTCGTCCGCTCGGAACACGCCTTGCTGCCGCAGGGCGACATTCGGTTCGAGGCCGGGGACACGGTGATCGCGATGGTGGTCGCCGACGAGGAGCCGCAATTGCGCCGCATCTTCGGCGAGGCGCACCATTAAGCCGAGCTTAACCTCGTGAAACGCAAGCCTGCTCTTCTTGCGCTTCTGGCCGCCGCCTTGGCCGTGATGGCGCTCCTTTTCCTGCGCCGTCCCCTGCCCCTCCCGCCAGTTGTCCTGCACCCGACAACCCAGCAGTCCGCGCGGGCCATGCGCCACATGGAGGCGCTGCAACAGGAGCTTCAGCCAGAGGAGTCGCCGCAGAAGAGCACGCTCTTGGGGCGGCGAAAAGCCTCGACGCCCGCTTTGCCCAAGCCGCGCACCCTGCGTCTGTCCGAAGAGGACTTGAACGTCTATCTCGCCGGCAATCAATCCGCCCGCAGGCTGCTGGCCGCACAGGGCGTCAAGACGGTCCAGATCATTCTGTCGGAGCCGGCGAACTTGACGATCCGAGCCGCCGTTTCCGTCAAAGGCCGCCCACAAAATGTCCAGCTTAACGGTGCGCTGGCCCCCGACCCCAATCTGGGGCTGCGCTACACCGCCACCCATGCCCAGGTCGGCCGCTTCCCCCTGCCGCCCGCCGTCGTGACCGCCCAGGCCAATGCCCTGGCCGCCCGCCTCACGAGGCAGATGCATGGCCGCCTACCGCTCACGATCCAGACCGTTCGGGTGCAGGGCAAGATGCTGGTGCTGACGGGCTTGCTGATCAAGCGGCGTCGAGTCGCGCCGCCCGCCCCGGCGTCTCCACGATCAGCGTTACCGGCCCGTCGTTAGCCACCTCCACCAGCATCTCCGCGCCGAATTCGCCCGTTTTCACCTTGACCCCAAGCGCCTGGACCGCCTGCACGAACGCCTTGTACAACGGCTCGGCCACTTCAGGTGACGCGGCCCCCGTGAACGACGGTCGCCGCCCCTTGCGCGCGTCGCCGAACAGGGTGAACTGCGAGATGACCAGCATCGCCCCGCCCGTTTCGAGCAGCGGCAAATTCATTTTGCCGCCTTCGTCCTCGAAGACGCGCAGGCCGACGAGCTTCTCCGCCAGCCACTCGGCGTCGGTCCCGGTGTCGCCCGGCGCGACTCCCAGCAGCGTCACCAGCCCTGGCCCGACCTCCCGGCGCTCCCCCGTCTCCTTCAGCGTCACGCTCGCCCGCGCCGCCCTTTGAATGACTGCCCTCATAAGAGCATTGTACCGTCTCGCTCTGATGATTAGGCCGGACGCCGTCATGCTGACCATCGGCAACCGAACGGGAACCGTGGGGCACGTCCAGGCTGTCCGGCAGTTCGCGCCTTTTCTGCTTTCGCTGCTCTTTGCGGCACGACTCGGCGGCTATGTCACCCAGCGCTGGTCCTACGCGCACTGTTCCCGCGCAGCGGCTCTGACCTCCCTGCTCACGCTGCCGCTGGCGTTTTTGGTTGACGAGAAGCGGGTCAGCCAGCAGCAGCATACGCGGGAAACGTCGGCTGAACATGCCGAGCGCTTGGAAGCGCACCGAGCGCGCCGAGACAGTCGCCGCTTTGCGGCAGGCGGCCCGGTCTCCCGAATTGTGGATGGTCGTCGGGTATGTCTTTTATCTGATCTTCACGCCGGGCACCAACATGGCAAAGTTCTACTACTCCGTGGATACGCTGCACTTTTCCAAGCAGTTTATCGGGAACCTCGGCCAGTTCACCTCCGCCGGCGTCCTGCTCGGCATTCTCTTTTTCGCCGCCGTCTCGCGGAAGCTGCCGGTCGCGGCAGTGACCTGCCTGACGGTGCCCGCCGCACTGCTGATCCTGCTGCTCCCGGCCTGGGCAAAAAGCCGACAGCCGCTGTCAGCGCAACCCGAGACGATCTGACCGGGTACAATGGCTCTATGAATACACCTGCGCTCATTGTCATCGTCTATGCCGTCTTGGTCATCGTCGGCGGCGTCCTCGGCTTTGTCAAGGCCGGCAGCCGCCCCTCGCTGATCGTGGGCATCCTTGGCGGCCTGGCCCTGCTGGCAGCAGGGTGGGGCATTAGCCAGGGTCAAGTCTGGGGTCTCCCAACGGCGCTGGCTCTGATTCTGGGGCTGCTTGTTTTCTTCGCCGCCCGTTACGTCCGCACCCGTGCCTTCATGCCCGGCGGCCTGATGGCGATTCTGAGCCTGCTCGCCCTTGTCGGCGTCTGGCTGGCGGCGCGCGGGCGCTGACAACGAAGGTGCTTCTCCCAAAGGTTCAGCCCTGGGAACATTTCCGCAAGAGGTTTATCGCATGACGACACCAAACCGATTTGTCTCCTTTCTGCCCGCCGCTTTTGCGGCGGTGCTAACGCTGGTCGCAGGCGCGTCGGGCGCGGCCCCGCCGGACAAGGATGCCGGGGTGCAAGCCGTCGTGGGCGGCGTCTCGGCGGCGCGATTAGAAAACACCGTGCGGGCGCTGGCGTCGTTTCCGACGCGCCACACGCTCTCGCCGACCGGCAGCGCGCAGGCGGTTGGCTGGATCGCGGCGCAGTTCGAGGCGATCTCGGCCGCTAACGGCGGGCGGCTGCACGTCGAGCGCGACACTTGGACGCAGCCGGCTGGGGAACGTCTGCCCGCGCCTGTATCCATGACGGACGTGGTGGCGACCCTGCCGGGCGACGCGACGCCCGATCGGATCATCCTCATCAGCGGGCACTACGACTCGCGCGTCACGGACGTCCTGAATGCGACCGGCAGGGCGCCGGGCGCGAACGACGACGCTTCCGGCGTCGCCGTCGCGCTGGAACTGGCCCGGCTGATGGCGGGGCGCCACTACCCCGCGACAATCAAGTTTGTCGCCGTCACCGGCGAAGAGCAGGGACTTTACGGCTCGACCCATCTGGCGCAGGAGATGGCGGGCGGCAAATTTGACGTCGAGGCGATGATCACCAACGACATCGTCGGCAACTCGCATGGGCAGGGCGGCCTCCATGACGACTCGCACGTCCGCGTCTTCGCGTCGGGCGCCGATCCGACCGAGACGCTGACCCAGGCCGCCCGCCGCCGGGCGGCGGGGACAGACGCCGACACGCCCGCCCGGACCCTGGCACGGGCCGTCCTGGACGCGGGCCGCCGCTATGTGCCTGGCTTCGGCGTCCTCCTCGTCTACCGCTTGGACCGCTACCTGCGCGGCGGGGACCATGCCCCGTTCGTCCAGCGCGGCTTCCCCGCCGTGCGCTTCACCGAGCCGAATGAGGACTGGCGGCACCAGCACCAGGATGTGCGCGTGGAGAAAGGCGTTCAGTACGGCGACCTGCCGCAGTTTGTGGACTACGACTACCTGGCGCGCGTCGCCCGTGTGAACGCCGCCGTCGTCGCCTCCTTGGCGTCCGCTCCCGCCCCGCCGCCGAATGTCCTGCTGAAAGCCGACCTCAGCCCGGTCACGATTCTTTCCTGGGGGCCTGTGCCCAATGCGGCGGCCTACGAAGTGCTGTGGCGTCCGACCGACGCCCCCGACTGGACCGGCTCTCGGCGATTTGAGAACGCCGAAACGGCCACGCTCCCGCTGTCCAAAGACGACTACCTCTTCGCCGTCCGCTCCGTCTCCCCCGGCGGCGCGCGCAGCCTGCCCTCAGTCCCATCCCCCGCGCCGTGACGAGGTACGACATGGACGAGCCAAAGTGGCTGGCGGCGCATGGGCTGTAAAATTTTGCCTGGCCGCTTGGGAGCGCGCTTGATTTAATATGATTATCGCTGTATAATCGTTTAGGGCATACCTCGCAGTCAGACTGCCGCGCTGTCCAGGGTACAATCCTCCGCCATCAGGCGCAATGGGAAGACCGTGAAACACAAAATAACAGTGAAGCACAAAACAAGGGCTGTGACCGCCCGGCTGTTTATTGGGAGCCTTATGATGAGTTCTCTCTGGCTCACCGGATGCGGCGGCGGATCGAGCAGCCAGAGCAACCAGATCGTCAAGGGCGCATCCATCACGAAACAAGCGAAGGTGGTGGTCTCGCCCGGTTCCGGTCTGGTCCGAGGAGAGACTTACACTTATGTTTCTCTGCAAGGTGAGGATGGACAGACCTATGTCCCTTTGACTCTGGACGCCGCGTTCCAGAAGGACGGCCTGCGCGTTCAGTTTACCGCTACTGTGGATAGCACGGAAGCACCGGCGGACGGGCAGGCGGGCATTTATGTCACCCTCACCAGCATCAAGACCCTGTGAAAACGTAATGGTCTGCCTGAATGGTTAACCGGCGGCGCACGGGCTGAAAAAATAGTTTTGCCTTCCAGCAAAAACACTGGACTTGGCACGGTTCTTGCTGTATAATAACTCGACAGCCGGTGCTTGTTGTGCCGGAAGGTAGCCTGACGGAATAGGATACGCCACATTCATGGAAGAAACAATGACACACGCCCCCACGCAATCCTCACTGCACCTTGCCGCCGCCCGCTTCTGCCACGCCTTCTGGCGGGAGGAAGACGGAGCCTCACTGGTTGAGTACGTCCTCCTGGTCGCGCTCATCGCCGCTGTCTGCCTCGGCGCCGTCACCCTGCTCGGCAGCAATGCCAACACCAAGCTGGGCACGGCCTCCAACGCGCTCAAGTAGCTCTTCCCCAGTAGTCCATCGCATCGTTCCCAGTAAGTCTTATCACTGTCGCATCGGCCACGGAGGGCCGGTGAGGATCAAAACTAAGGAAGGAATATCCCATGATCACCACTTTTGGCTCCACGCTCCGTTCCGCCGTCCGCCGCTTCTGGAATGACGAGGAGGGCGCGACGCTGGTCGAGTATGTCCTGCTCGTCGCGCTCATCGCCGCTGTCTGCGTGGGAGCCGTGACCCTGCTCGGCAGCAACGCGAACACCAAGCTGACCAACGCTGCCAACGCCATCAAGTAAAAGCCGATGACCCTGGCGCTGGCGATCTTGCTGACACTGGCGGCTGTCTGCGACATCCGTACCCATCGGATACCCAATTCCCTGTCCCTCGCCGGCCTGGTCCTTGGGCTATTCGGGCATGGGTGGCGCGGCGGTGGTCCGGGCCTGCTCCTGTCCCTCGAAGGCATCGCCGTTGCCGGCCTGGCCCTGCTGCCCTACGCACTGGGCGGCCTGGGGGCGGGCGACGTCAAACTGCTGGGTGCGGTCGGCGCGCTGATGGGGCCGCTGTTCCTGCTCTGGACGCTGCTCGGCACGGTTCTGGCCGGCGGCCTGCTGGCCCTGGCCTGGGCCGCACGGCGCGGCGTCCTGCGGGAAACGGTCTTGAACGCCTTGCTCGGCCTGCATCTGCTCGGGGCACGGGCAGGGGTGAGCGCCCTCGCGTCCGCCTCTCAGGCGGGCAAGATGCCGCTCGCGCCCGCCATCGCGCTGGGGGCGGCCTTCGCGTTTGTCCGGCTGCACGGGAAAGTCATGCCATGAACCGGTGCCGGCGGCGCGGGGCCGCCCTGGTCGAATTCGCCCTAGTCAGCGGCTTGCTCTGCCTGCTGCTGTTTGGCATTATCGAGGTGGGTCTGCTGTTCGGGGACCAGGCGCTGGTAGGGGCGGCGGCGCGGGAGGCCGTCCGCTCCGCCGCCGTGGGCGACCCGACAGCGACGGCCAAGTCGCGCGGGGTCAGCGGGGGCGTGGGGCTGTCTCTGTCTGCGGCCAACATCGTTCTGGAAAAGAGTGCCGACGGCGTGGTCTGGATCGCATTGGGCGACGCGGGGGCGAAGAACGACGCCCTTTCCAACATCAACCTCGTCCGCGCGACCGTGACGTACAGCCACCCGCTGGTCACGTCCTATCTCTTCACCGGCGGAACGAGGACGCTGACTGCCAAATTGGTGATGCGCCGTGAATGAACGTCAAGGAAGATACCAAATTGGGGCGACACTGCCGCTCGTCGTCTTTGTCCTCACGGCGCTTCTGGGAGTGGCCGCGCTGGCCCTGGATATCGGCCTGATGGAAGGGGCACGGCAACGGGCGCAGAATGTCGCCGACGCCGCCGCGCTGGCCGGGGCGCAGAACCCCGGCGCGGAGGGCGCTGCCGCCGCATCTGTGACCGCCGCCAACAACGCCAATGGGTCCGCCTTCCAGGGCGGCGCGACGGTCGTGAACGGCGACGGCTCTGTCACCGTGCGCGGCTACGTCAACGCGCCGCTCGCCTTCGCGCCTGCCATCGGCTACGCGCCGACGGCGATGGACGGCGCGGCCAACACGCTCTCGGTTCCGGCAGCCGCCACGGCCGCCATGCAGAATGCGTGTGGCCTGCCGCCGGGAATGCCTGTTGCGCCGTTCGGCGTCATCGGCCTGACCATCCCCGGCGGGGCAGGTGGGTCCTGCGCGGGCGCGGGCGGCAAAACGCCGCCCAGCCTGCTCCCGTAGGAAGTTCCCCGCCCTGAACGGCGGGGTTTCAAGGGTTCCATAAAGAGGGCGAACCTTGTGTTCGCCCTCCCAACTTATCAGCCCAGGGGTTCAGCCCTGGGGAGGCACGGAGGCAACCATGCAGGTCGTTCCAAATCCACCGAGGCCGCAGGCACCAAAATCGCAGGCGCCGAAATTGCAGATGCCGAAAGGGCGTGCGCCGCGCGGTCCGGGGCTGCTGGGCGCGCGCGAGGGGACGTTGAGCCTCGCCCTGGCTGCCGGTCTGGCCGCCGCGCTGCTGGCGTTTCTGCTGGTGCGCGGGCGGCTGGCCGCCTCGCCCGCCGCTCACGCGCTCGTCCCGGTCGTGGTCGCTGCCCGCGACATCCCCACCCGCACCCGCCTTTCCCCGGCCTGGCTGCGCGTCCGCCAGGCCGCTCCTGCCGATTTGCCGGAGGGGGCTGCCGCGACAGTGGCCGCGTTCGTCGGCAAGGTCGCGACGAAGCCGATTACAGCGGGCGCGGTCGTCACCAAGCAAGCCGTCACGGACGCGAATGCCGCGCTGGGCATGGCCTTCGCCCTGCCGCCGTCTCAACGCGCCATGACCGTGACGCTCGATCCTACGGACAGCGCCGACCAGTTCGTCCGCCCCGGCGACCATGTGGACATCCTGGCGACCGACGAGCCAGGCAGCGGCCCTGCCGAGGCGCGGACCGTCCTGCAAAACGTCCGCCTCCTCGCCGTGGGAGCGCAGACGGCGCCCGACGCCGCGCCATCCGCGTCCACGAGCGGGCCGGCGCATGTGACCGTCGCCGTTTCGCCCGCCCAGGCGCAGGCCCTAGTCCTGGCCGCCGTGCGCGGCAAGATTCATCTCACGCTGCGTGCGACTGATGACGACGCGGTTGCCACCTTGCCTGTCTTCCCCGCCGTGCCGCCCGTGCGCGAACCATCCCGGTCCGCCCCGTCGCCCCCCCGGATACACCACCCGTCTGTGCCGGCCCCCGCGCCCGCCTCGGACGAGGCGCTGCCCCTGCCGCCGCTGCCGGTCCACCTGACACCCCCGCCGCCCGCCCGCGTCTCAGTGACAATCATCAAGGGCAGCCAAAGCCAGACGGTTTCGGTGGAACCATGAGCCGATCACGCCCCTCAAGCTGGGAGTAAAATAATGTCCTATGCACGAACAGCCTGCGTCTTTTTGCCTCTCCTTCTCCTGCCGCTCGCGGCGGGGCGCGCGCAGAACCGTTCGTCCCTGCTTCCATCCATCGCTAAGACGCTCACTAAGACCCTGTACGTCGGCGAGTCGGACGTCTACGAGTTCGACCGCATGACGGCGGCGGCTGTCGGCAGCCCGACAGTCGCAGACATCGTGCCGCTCTCCTCGCGCCGCCTTCTGGTCAACGCCAAGGGGGTAGGGGAAACCACACTCTTCGTCTACGACCGCCGGGGCAAACATCAACTGCGCCTGGCCGTGCTCCTGCCCGCGCCTGATCTCGGCCCCGTCGCCGCGCGGGTGCAGGCGGAGATCGGCCTGCCGGATGTGACGGCCCGTGCCGTCAAAGACACCCTGTTCTTGGAGGGCGCGGTAACGAGCGTCGTGGCCTTGCAGCGCGCGTCGGCCATCGCCGGGGTTTACACGCTCAAGGTCAGAAACATGATCACCATTCTCTCCCCACCGGAGAGCGCCCCCGGCCCATCGCTGGCCCAGACCTATGCAGCCCTGCTGACGGATAACCTCGTCGGAAGCGGCGTCAAAGTGCAGGTCGTGGACGACAAGACCATTGCCCTGCTTGGACAGTACGCCTCCCATATCGCCGCGCCGGAGGCGGCGCTGGCGCCGCACCTGCCCCCGCGTAACCGCAGGACAGGTCGCTTTATGCGGGCGAGCAAAGGGGAGGCCGGGATAGACACGCCGGGGGCCGCGCCCGACGAGAGCGCGCCGCTGATGGATCTCAAAGAAGCCTCTCCCAAGCGCAGCGGAGACAGCCCGCCGCTCGACCCGCTGGACCGCCTGATCCAGTCCCTGCCGCCGGACCTCAAAGTCGTGGACCTGATCAACATCGGCAGCCGCCCGACCCGGCAGATCTTGGTTCACGCAAAGATCATTGACATCAACCGAAATGCGACGAAAGACTTGGGCATCCGGTGGGGATCGCTTGCGGGCGGCTCCTCGCGGACCGGCAATGTCGCCACCTTCACTCCGCAGCCGATCCTATTCGGTCAAGTCGGCGGCCAGAGCGTCACGCCCGGCGGCTATGGGTTTTTTGGCGGCGACGCCTTGCGCCGCATCTTCCCGCTGGCTGCCCAGCTTGACGCGCTCATCCAGGAAAACAAGGCGCGGGTGCTGTCCGAGCCGAGCCTGATGGTGCTGGACGGCAGTGAGGGCAGTATCCTTGTCGGCGGCGAGATTCCCATCCCCGTCGCGCAGGCCAGCAGCGGCACGAACGGCAACAGCGCCTCCGTCACGATCGCTTACAAGCCGTATGGGGTCCGGTTATTGGTCAGCGCCGCCCTCACCGGCGACGGCATGGTTCAGATGACGGTGACGCCGGAAGTCAGCGACCTAAACTACGCCGCTTCCGTGCAGATCAGCGGCTTCGTCGTCCCATCCTTGAGTGTCCGGCGCGCGACCTCGACGCTGCAAATGGCAGATGGCGAGACCCTCGTTATCGGCGGCCTGTACAGCAATACCACCTCGCGCGAGGTTGAACGCATCCCCCTCCTGAGCCAGATTCCCGTTCTGGGCGAGTTCTTCAAGCACACCGTTACGCGCAAAGCGGAGAACGAACTGCTGATTCTGATCCAGCCCGAGATTGTCACGCCCCAGACGGCGGGCGCGCACCCGCCCACGCCGGGCAGCCTGGAGAACCCGCCCATCGCCAGGCCGAACGTCCGGCGCGGGGACTTTGACAAGGACTTCCCTGAGCTACAGCATGGCGGCGACCGCGAGAAGCCTGGCCCGCCGGTGAACCTGCCGCCACTCATACAGCCGCTCTCTAAACCCCAGGAGGCGAAATGATCCGCGTCTTGATCGCCGACAGCCAGGCCGCCCGCCGGGAGCAGCTTCGCTCCGCATTGGCCGCCGACGGGGAAATGGAGATCGTGGGCCAGGCGCGGGACGGCCAGGAGGCCGTGCAGCGGGCGTATGCCCTCCAGCCCGACCTCGTCCTGCTGGCCGCCGACCTGTCTGTACAAGACGGCTTCGCGACAGCGGAGCTGCTGGCTTCTTCTAGCCTGCCGGGGCAAAGCATTTTGCTGTCTGAGGGGGCACACCCCGACGACCTGCGCCGGGCGATGCGGGCGGGCGCGCGCGAGCACCTGCCTTGGCCGTGTTCCGACGCCGACTTGCGCGAGACCCTCCGCGCGGTCCATGAGGACAGCCTGCGGCGGCAGTCGCCCAACTTTGCCGCCGCTGCCGACCCGCGCGCCCAGCCGCGCATCCTGGCTGTCAGCGGCGCGAAGGGCGGCATCGGCAAGACGACGCTGGCCGTCAACCTCGCCGCCGCCCTGGCCGCCGAGACGGGTGAGCCGACCGTCCTGCTGGATTTATACACGCAGTTCGGCGACGCCGCCATGCTCCTGAACCTGACGCCGCGCCGGACATTGGCCGACCTGGTCCGCCTGAACCCCATCGAACTGGACGAGCGGCTGCTGGAAGATCACCTGGAGCGTCACTCGTCCGGCCTGCGCCTCCTCGCCGGGGCGACCGCGCCGCTGCCGCTGGACGCGCTGACGCCAGCCGGGCTGGACCGCATCCTCAGCCTGTTGAAAAACAGCCACCGCTATGTCGTCTTAGACGTACCCCCGGTCCTGCACGCGACGACCCTGCACGCCCTGACGCATGCCCATGACGTGCTGCTGATCGCAAACCTCTTCGACCTGACGACCCTGGCCGACTCGCGGCTGTGGGTGGAAGCGGTGGCGGGGCAGTATGTGGCCCGCGAGTCCGTGCAGGTCCTCTTGAACCGCGTTGCCCCCCATAACCGACTGCAAATTCCCGACATCGAGCGGACGCTGGGCCAGGCCGCCGCCTGCCTCGTCCCCAACGACGGCAAGCTGGTTCCCCACTCGGTCAACGCGGGTGTCCCCTTCGTCCTGTCCCACCCGACGAGCCGCGTCGCCCAGAGCGTCTACGGTCTGGCCCGGCGGCTGGCGGCGGATACAGTCCCTACTCCCAACGCCCGCCCCACGCCGGCCCCGCGCCGGGCGGCGTTTTTGCGGTGGCGGGTGGGATAAGCCCCCACCCCGGCTCACAAGTTCGCCACCCCTCCCCACCCCAATAAAGCCCCCGCAAGCGGGAGAGGGGGCAAGAGAAATCGAATGTGAAAAGGCTCGTATAATGGAAAGAGGCTCTTGATATGAGCAGCAGCAGACAAAAAAGCAGTAGTGAAATGCTGAGGACGCTTGCGCGTGGGGCGCGGCGGGAGCAGACGCCAGCGGAGAAGCTACTTTGGGAAATGCTCAGAGATCACCGCTGCGGCGGGCTGCACTTCCGCAGGCAGAAAGTCATGGGGCCGTTCCGTCCCGATTTTTGCTGCCGCGAAATCCACTTAGCGATTGAAGTAGACGGTAGCATTCACAAGGAGAAAGACGTACAACGGCGCGACGCCGACCGGCAGCAAATACTAGAACAAGAATTCGGCATCTGCTTTCTGCGCCTGACCAACGAAGACGTACTGCAACGCCCTCAACAAACGCTGGTACACATTCTCCAAGCCACCCAAGAAGAGCCAGCCAGTGCAGTCAGCGATGGACTTTCCTCACCCCTCTCCCGCTTGCGGGGGAGGGGTCGCGCGAAGCGCGGGGGTGGGGGTCCCCTCAAGCCATGACCTCGCTCTACCTCGCGTCGCAGGCACTGCCGGAAGCCGCTGGGCTTGCCCTGACGCCCACGACCACCGCCCTGAAGCGGCGCATCCATGCCCAGCTTGTGGCCGAGTCCGACGCCGCGCGCCTGAGCCGCCTGGCGCCCTCCGCCCTGGCCGAGCAGGTCGGGGCGCTGACCGTGCGCCTTCTGGCTGAAGACGGGCTGGCACTGACCGGGCGGCAGCGAGACGCTCTGGTGCTGGCCGTCGTCCATGAACTGACCGGCCTGGGGCCTCTGGAGCCGCTGCTGGAAGACGCGACCGTCTCGGAGATCATGGTCAACGGGCCGGGGAACGTCTACGTCGAGCGGCGTGGGCGGCTGACGCGGACCGAGGTCGTTTTTGATGACGACGCTCACTTGCGCCGCATCATCGAGCGCATCCTGGCGCCCTTGGGCCGCCGCGCGGACGAGGCTTCCCCGCTCTGCGACGGGCGCCTGGCGGACGGCAGCCGGATCAACGTCATCCTACCGCCGCTGGCCGTCCACGGGCCGGTGCTCACGATTCGGAAATTCGCCCGGCAGCCGCTGACGGCTGCCGATCTCGTCCGGCTGGAGACGCTGACGCCCGCGTCCGCCGCCTTTCTGCGCGCCTGCGTGATGGGCCGGCTGAACATCCTGGTGTCCGGCGGCACGGGCAGCGGCAAGACGACCACGCTGAACGCGCTTTCCTCGTTCATTCCGTCCGACGAGCGCATCATCACCATCGAGGACGCCGCCGAGTTGCAGCTACAGCAAGCGCACGTCGTCACGCTGGAAAGCCGGCCGCCCAACCTGGAAGGGCGCGGCGAGATTACGATCCGCCAGCTTGTCCGCAATGCGCTTCGGATGCGCCCGGATAGGATTATTCTCGGCGAGGTGCGCGGCGGCGAGGCGCTTGATCTTCTGATGGCGCTGAACACCGGCCACGACGGCTCCCTGTCTACAGCCCATGCCAACGGCCCGCGCGACGCCCTTGCCCGCCTGGAAACGATGACCCTGATGGCCGGCGCCGAACTTCCCCTGCGGGCAGTCCGGGAGCAGATCGCGTCCGCCGTGCAGATTGTTCTCCACCAGGAGCGGGCGCGCGACGGCAGCCGCCGCGTGACGCACATCAGCGAGATCACCACTATTGTCGGCGATGTCATCGGTCTGCAAGACATCTTCGGCTGGGATGGTCCGCAGGCCGCACTTCGCGCGACGGGCCTGCGCCCCGGCTGCGCGGCGGGGTTGGAAGAGCAGGGCTTGGCGCTGCCCGCGGAGCTATTCACATGAACCCGCTGCTGAGTATCGCCTTGAGTTTTGGGCTGACGGCGGGCCTAGTCTACGCTGTCGGGGAGGCGCGGGCGCGGTCGGCCCGGCGTCTGCGCGACCGGCTCGACCGGATTACGGGCCGCTTCCAATTCGTGCCCTCCCCTGCTTCGGAGACGCGCGATGCGCCGCGCCCGGACGTGCTGCCGACCGTGACGCGCTGGCTGGGCGGCGGCCTGGGGAAACGCCTGCGGCTCGCCATGCTGCGGGCCGACCTGCGCCTGCGGCCCGCCGAGTGGGCCGCCCTGTGCGCGGCCTCGCCCCTCGCCGCCGGGACCCTCGGCCTGGCTGTGACCCGGCAGCCACTCGCCGGACTTGCCCTGGGCCTTCTCGGCCTGCTGGTTCCGCTCCTCGTCCTCCAGGCCCGGCAGGCGTCCCGCCTGCGCCGCTTTGACGCGCAGCTTCCCGACGCCCTGATGCTGCTGACGGCTTCCCTGCGCGCGGGCCACTCGTTCTCCCAGGCGATGCAGACCGTCGCTGCCGAGCTGCCGCCGCCGCTCGCCGCCGAGTTCGCCTGGGCGTCCGGCGAGGCCGCGCTGGGCGTTCCATTGGAGACGGCCCTGAGCCGTATGACCAAGCGGGTCCCCTCGCCGGACCTCGACCTGGTCGTGACCGCCATCCTGATCCAACTCCCATTGGGCGGCAACCTGGCGGAAGTGCTGGACGCTATTGCCGACACCATCCGCGAGCGCGTTCGTCTCGCCGGCGAGGTGCGGACTCTGACGGCGGAGGGGAAGCTGTCCGCCGTCATCCTGATCGTCCTCGCCCCCGCCCTGGCCCTGCTGCTTTCCCTCCGCGACCCCGCCTACTTCCGGCCCCTATTGGACAGCCCGACCGGCCACGGGCTTATCGGCGGCGCGATCTTGGGCCAGATCGTCGGCGGCCTCCTCATCCGCCGCATGGTCTCGCTGGACTTATAGGAGGAGTCTGCCTGCCGCGTGGGGTACTTGCCTGGTGATTGAGCGCCGCCACGGATTGAAATCCGAGGCTGAGAAATGCCCCGTGTCGCGGCGACACAACAAGGACCTGCGCCGTCCGGTCTTCCATCCCCTGGACGGTGGGTTTTTGCCAGCCTCGGGTTTCAACCCGTGGCGAATGCCGTTCGTCACACAAACGAGAACCATGAAATGCCCGACAATGATGTATGGCCCCCGAAGCCCGACCTGCCCGACCCGCTGACGGAGTATGACGGGCTGATTGCGGCCAAACTTGCCGCGCTCCCAGAGGCGAAGCGGAGCCGCCTCTTGCTTATGAAAGCACTACGGGATGAAGAGGGAATAGAGTTACGGCAGGCGTTCGCTGTGGTGAACAACTACTGCGACCGGAACGGAGTAGTTGTCAGAAGCAAGACAAACAAGATGTTTGCATGGAGCAACTTCAGTTTAGTTCTGGTAGCGATGGTTTTGAACTTCTTCAATTTATATCTCAGCTACCGGCGCGATGCAATTCTGGGTGTGCCGCATTCCCACGCCTCGTTTCTTGCGTTCCGTGGTGAACAGTTAGCTATCAGTTATGCAGTCGCCGCATTGCTTTTCCTGAACGTCATCGTTCTGGTCATACGCTTCCGTCGCAACCGCAAGAAATAAACCCATGTCCATACCCTTGCTGTTAATCCTCGCGCTTGCCTTCCTCACGGGGGCGCTTCTGGCGCTGGCCGTGATGGGGCTGCTCGGCGCGGAGCGCGCGGCGGTCGCGCGGCGGCTGGACGGGCTGGCGCAACCGGCGGCACCCGCCGGGCCGCTGCCCTCACTGGCGGATGCGGAACTGGAAGGGGGATGGCGGGAGCGGCTGTGGCAGCCGGCCCTGAAAAGACTGGCGCGGATGGGGGCGCGGCTGACGCCCGCAGGGGCGTCGGACCGGCTCCGGGCGTCGCTGGCGCGGGCGGGGAACCCCGCCGGGCTGGGGGCGCGGGAGTTCGGGGGGCTGCGCGTGGTCAGCGCCCTCGCCTGCCTGTGCCTGGCCGTGCCGGTCTGCGTCTTTGTCCCGCTGCTCCAGGCGCGGCTGATGCTGCTGGGCCTAGCCGCCCTGATCGGGCTGGCCTTGCCGGAAACGCTGCTGGAACAGGCGATCCGGCGGCGGCAGGCATTGATTCGGCGCGCGTTGCCGGATGCGATTGACCTGCTGGTCGTCAGCGTCGAGGCCGGGATGGGGCTGGACGGGGCGATGGCGAAGGTGACGGAGAAGATGCGCGGGCCGCTGTCCGAAGAACTGACGCGGGCGCGGCACGAGATGCGTCTGGGCAAGACGCGCGGGCAGGCGCTGCGGGACATGGCGGCGCGGCTGGACATGGGGGAAGTGAAGACGTTCGTCGCGGCTATCTACCAGGCGGATCAGTTGGGGACGAGCATCGCGCGCGTCCTGCGGGCGCAAAGCCAGATGGCGCGGGCGGCCCGTGTGCAGCGCGTCCGGGAGCAGGCGGCTAGGCTGCCGGTCACGATGCTGTTCCCGCTGGTCCTGTTCATCTTCCCAGCGATCTTCGTCGTCCTGCTCGGCCCCAGCGTGATGCGCCTGATGACTGCGCTGGGGCACATGAACTAGGCAACAAAAGGTAATTATATACTTGACTAACCTGAATCTATCGGGTATAATAGAGGCATGGCAAACGAACTTACAGTCCCGAAGACTCTACTGGAAGCCGTCAAGAAGTATTCCGACCCGAAAGCCTGTTTTGATCTCATGGTAGAGATACGCTGGTCTAACGGCGTCACATGCCCGCGCTGTGCATCCGAGCGCGTGACGCTGTTCGCCAATCGCCCGATGTTTAAGTGTAACGCCTGCAAGAAGCAGTTTAGTGTTAAGGTCGGAACCATTTTTGAGGATAGCCCGCTCGGTCTGGAAAAGTGGCTCCCCGCGCTTTGGCTTCTGGCGAACTGCAAGAACGGTATTTCTTCCTGTGAAGTGGCCCGCGATCTGGGCGTCACGCAGAAGACGGCTTGGTTCATGCTTCACCGTATCCGCCATGCCATTAAGCAGGGCAGTATCGAGAAGATAAGCGGCACGGTAGAAGCCGATGAGACGTTCATCGGGGGCTTGGAAAAGAACAAGCACGAAGACAAGAAACTCCATGCAGGGCGCGGCCCGGTTGGTAAGACAATCGTGATGGGCGTACTAGAGCGGGCCGAAGAAGCCGCTCCCGAAGACAAGGACGCGCCCAAGTCCAAAGTTCGGGCGAAGGTCATTCAGGACACAAGCAAAAAGACACTCCACGCGGAAATCCGCAAGGAAGTGTCTGCATTCAGCGAACTCTATACTCACGCCTGGAAGGGCTATCGGGGGCTGACGCCGGAATACATTCATAAGTTCGTTGACCACGCCGTAAACTACGCTATCGGGCAGGTTCACACGAACGGCCTGGAAAACTTTTGGGCCTTACTGAAACGGTGCTTGAAAGGCACTTACATCAGCGTGGAACCCTTCCACCTGTTCCGCTATCTTGACGAAGAGGTATTCCGGTTCAACAACCGGGCCTATACAGACCGTGATCGGTTCCTGATGGTGCTCGGCTCGGTTGACGGGAAGCGGCTCCTGTATGATACGCTGACGCGCTCATATGAAGCATATTACGCAGAGATTTTGCCATAAGCCGAAGAAACCCCAGAGTAGTTCTTTACTCTGGGGTTTCTTCGGCTTCCTCTGGGGGTATGTGTCCGCGCTCCCTTAGTAATTGCACATAGGCGGCTTCGGAAATGTCACAGTCAATGAACTGGAACAACTCTTTCGGGGAACTGAACTTCATTTGGTTCTTCATGCCATTGACCTCATTGTCCCACAAATCTTTGCCTGTGTTTTTATGAGAGAAGTATGTCCGTATCTGGGTTGGCTTATTGTCTACATGAAGAACGTAGTAGGCATGATGTGTTTCCAGTAGCCGGAAACCTTTTCTGCCAAGTGCTTGTTGGGCATCACCGAGTTTTCTTGTTCCTATTCCTGCCATTTACTTGAAGAATGAAACGAGATAACTCTGTAAGCGAGCACGCAACTCTAGAGCGGCTTCTGTTCCGTCCTGAATTTGACCGTAGAAGGAGCGGTCTTGCTCCAAGTGAATGAGAACATCATCAATGGATGTTTGTACGCTCTCTCCGTATCCGTACAGTGAGTCAAAATCGCTAACGACGGACGTGTAGCCGTCAGCATTCCAGTATGTAAGAATGGTGAGCGGCTTTGAGACGATGTAGCGCCCCACGCGCTGACGGAACAAAGTCTGACGTGACGTTAATTCCCCGAAGTCAGAGTCGCTAACGCGCGAAGAATCGGCGACGGAATCGAAGGGAGTATCAGTCAATGTCCAGACAGAGCCAGATGTAGCCGTGAGGGTGGGAGCGAAGGCAGGACTGGCCGAAACCGTGTTTAACTGTACGTTTGCAAATGAAAAATACATAGCGTCTATGCTCATTGATTTATGCTGAGTTTGGCGGCGATCTCAGCGAAGCGTTCTGGTGTCAAGTTTGAGTTTGACGGTGGCTTACCGTCATATGACTCCTTTAGAAACTCGGCAACGCTGTTAATCGCATTGGCGAAGTTTATGAACGAATCGTGGGTCATTGCTATCGTAAATGCAAGACGTGAAACCTGCTCATCCTCATTCCGCTCTACGATGTCGCCGAGTTTCACTTTAACGTCGGACGCACTCGTGCCTATTTGCCAACTGTCAACATAAACAGTCGGCGGCTCTTGAGTCAGACTGTAGAAATTAACCGGCTTTGGCACCTGCAAAACTGCTTTTATGTCTCCGGCCATTATTTCGCCTTTTCTTTGCTCTGCCGCTTCTGCTCGGCTTCTTCCGCCATGGCCCTATCCACTGACTCTTTGGGCACGGAAACAACGCGGCGCAGGGTATCCTTGAACCGCTGGAAGTCCGACTCAGGGTTCTCGCTGACGTAGGGGGCTACAGACTTCACGGCGGCTTGTTCGGCCATTCATCCTGCCTTTCAGGGGTGCAGACTGGCTAGGAAGCCAGTATAACACGATGACGTACTGATGTCAACACCTTATACCATGTATACGCTGTGCGTACACAATTCGTTTAACCACCTTGCAAGAATCATGCCAAAAACCGCCTAGTAGCCACAGCAGGATATTTCAATTTTCGGCAGGCAGGCAGCCTCTCTTTAGTTGGAAAAACTGCAAGGTTAGTCAGGTATATAATTACCCAACAAAAAAAGCGGGAGGCTTTCTGCCTCTCGCTGGGGTTCGTTTTCGCGAACGTGAATATAGTATTGCATAGCGCGGGACCTTTGTCCAGAGTGTCAAAATAGGTGCGTCAGGGGTAGAAGTGGCGAAGTCTCGTGTGCGAGGCGCATTCGGTAGCAGGAAGGAAGACATAAACAGCCTTGGGTGAGCGCTTGACACGTTTAATCCGTCTCGTAAATGTGCCAAAATGAAGCGTGAAAAAGACCAAAGACATCCGCACGCGGGGGGCGAAACCGCATGACCCCGACGCGCGGGCCGCACAGGTGAAGGCCGCTGTGAGAGACTTGGAGCGCATCGGGGCGGCGTTTACCGTCGCCGAGGTCGCCGAGCGGGCGGGCATCTCGCGGGCGACGCTGTACCGCAGCCTGGACCTGCGCGCCCTGGTCGGTGCGAAGGGCGACGGCCCGCGCACCGTAGACGCGGCTGTCCACGAGAAGCTGTGCGCTCGTCATGACGCGCAGAAGGCGAAGACCCGCGCTCTGCGGCGCGAACTGGCCGAGGCCGAGGCGAGTTGGGAAGAGATGCGGGACCGCGCCCGGACGGCGGAGGTGAAGCTGGCTGCCGCCGAGCGCCGGGCCGACGCCCTGGCGGCCCAGGCGCGAGGCGGCATCGGCGGCTCGCTGGGGGCGGTCTCCATCACGCTGGGGCCGGAAGAGATGCGCCGCTGTCGCCGCGTCCTGGCCCGCGCTCTGCACCCGGATCTATTCGCGCAGGACAGCGCCACGGCGGCCCTGGCGACGGAACTGCTGAAGACGCTGAACGCGCTGGCGGAGTGAAGCCACCCCGGCGCGGCGCTCATTCTTCGCTACGCGCGACCCCTCCCGAAACGGGAGGGGAATGAGTTCAAGACCGGTGCGGAACACCCTCTTTGTCCTCCCGCTCCGGAAGGACCCCTGCGAGGCGACTTGTCGCGGAACAAGGAGGTGGGTTTTTGCAGGAAAACCTCCTTCTCTTGCGGAAACACCGCCTATGCCTGATCTACTCGTGTCCCTCTACAGACTGCCGCCGCGCGAGACCGGGGCGGCCAGTGTCCGCGTGGCCAATGTCGTCATCCGTCGTGCCAACCCATTTGAGCAGACGCCGGTCGGCGACTTTATCCGCACCCACTTCAGCCTGGGCTGGGCCGAGGAGACCGCCGTCACCTTTGCCCGCCAGCCGATCACCAATTTCCTCGCCATCGAGGACAAAAAGATCGTGGGTTTTGCCGCCTTCGAGTCCACGCGCAAGGCATTTTTCGGCCCGACCGGCGTGGACCCCGCCCATCGAGGGCGCGGCATCGGACGCGCCCTGCTGATCGAGTCGCTGTGGGGCCTGCACGACCTGGGCTACGCCTACGGCATCATCGGCGCGGCGGGTCCCATCGAGTTCTACCAGAAGGCTGTCGGGGCCATTGTCATCCCCGATAGCTGGCCCGGTGTCTACGCGGATCTGCTGCGGTAGAAGCGCCCAACCCCGGCCTCCAAGTGAGGCTGCTCCGACAGCCGAACGTGGCGCTGCCTCGTTGCGTCTTTGTGTCCCCTGTGTGTACGCTCCTTCTCAGGAAAACCCTCGTTTCTTTACCGGAATTTGCCCCATTTGGCCCGGTTGGCCCCATTTTTGCAAGATGCAACAGTGCGGCTTCCCAAAACGGACCCCCCGCAGGCAATCGGGCCTTTCTGTTACTATCTGTTTTTCTGGGAAAAGGAAGAATGCGTATGTCTATTTTACACAAAGCCGGGTTGGCACTGATAGTGCTCGGCACTCTGGGGCAGACCACCTCTGCACACGCGATGGGTTTTACGGGTATTACGGTCACGCCCGCGCCCGTGACCGGCGGCGGCAGCGACCCGTTCACCTACTCGTATACCGTGACGCCGGACTTCAACGTGAGCCAGTTCGCGTTCACTTTCTCGGACCCGAACGTCACGTTCGCCAGCGTCACGGGACCTCTGAACACTGTCAATGCAACCACTCCTGGAAGCTTCGTCAACTTTAGTTCGACGGGGGGGACTCTGGCCGCTGGCACTTCGGAGACAATCACCTTCACCTCCCCGGACGGCCCGAGGGGCGGCACTTTTGTCGCCGCCGGCACCGGCACCGGCAATGCGGGATCTTCCAACGTAGCCCCCGGCCCCACTCCCGTGCCTGAAGCCTCTACAACAGTCAGTCTGGGACTTCTGCTGGCGCTTGGCCTGGGCGGCGTGATTGTCGCGGCCCGCAGGAAGGTCGCAGCCTAAGCGTCTTTCGCTTCGGCAGAGACCTCGGCTCGCGCATTTTCTTTGGCCCCCTCCTTTTCCAAGGCGGGGGCCGCTTTGTTTTGCCTCCCTGTCGTTCCAGGTATCAGGCTCACGCCTGCCAGGAGCAGGGCGCAGAAGGCGATGAACCAGTCGCCCCAGCGGACATAGGGCGTCGTCGTCGCCCGCGACTCGACCGGCGCCCACACCACGGCTTGCTTGAATAAATCGGCCTCGGCCAGCACCCGGCCCGTCGGGTCTATGACCTGGGAAACGCCCGTGGCGGCGCTGCGGACGAGGTAGCGGTCCGCCTCGGTGGCGCGGACAGCGGCGATGGCCGAGTGCTGCCGGGCGGCAGCGGTTCGCCCGAACCAGGTGTCATCGGTGGAGATCACCAGCAGCCCGGCCCCGCGCGCGACCTGTTCGCGCAGGAAGCGCGGGTAGGACGACTCGAAGCAGATGGTCGCCGCGATCTTGCCGATGCCCGGCCCCCCATCGAGCAATGCCTGCGTGTCCGCTCCGGCCTTCATGTTGGAAGGGATGACATGCAGCGCTTCCAGGAACGGGAACCGTTCCTTGCCCGGCACGAACTCGCCAAACGGAACGAGCTGTCGTTTCTGATAGCTGCCGGTGATGTTCCCTTGCGCGTTCATGAGGAACAGGCTATTCGCGCTCTTGTGCAGATCCCAATCATATTCCACGCCGCCGATGACCATCGCCTGGCGGTCTCGATAGGCTTGCTTCTGCGTGCGATGCCGCATCGTGGCGTCGTTCAGGAGGTAGCCTGGAAAGGCCGTTTCGGGCCACACGACGAGCCGCGCCCCCTGCGCCGCCGCCGCCCGGCTCTGCGCCCCGAATGTCTGCACCACCCGCTCCACATACGCCGGGTCCTGAATGACGTTCTGGGTGATGTTCCCTTGCAGCGCCGCAGCCACGAACCTGGGCCGCAGCCGCTCCGCCCGGATCGTCAGAACGCCCCAACCCAGCGCAGCGGCGACGAGCGCAGCGGTGAAGGCGGGGAAGGCGGGGAACCCACCCCGCCGCCGGGGGCGTCGGCCCTCCCGATGCGGGAGGGCTAAGAGGGGCCGCTCCTTGCCGCCATCCGAAACTCCTCGCCCTCCCGCTCCGGGAGGGTCGGCACTTGTGCCGGGGTGGGTTCGGGGGCCAATCACTTCCGCCAGCGCGACGTTGACCAGGACAATCAGGAACGCCAGCCCCCAGATGCCCGTTAGCTTCGTCACCTGCAAAATTGGCAGGGCGAGGTGCTGCGTGTACGCCAGGTCCCCCCAGCCCAGCGCCAGCGTCCCCGACTGCCGCCACCACTCCACGACCGCCCACAGAGCGGGCACGCCCAGCCGCCAGGCCCACGGGCTGGGCCGGGTTCGCAGCCACTGGGCGCCCACGGCCCAGACGCCGAGGTAGAAGGCCTGGTAGGCGGTGACGAGCGCCCATCCCAGCGTGCTGAGGGCGGGTCCGATGAGGTGTGCGGCGAAGACAATGATCCAGTAGGACATGACGCCGAGGAAGCAGGCTCCGAGCGTCATTCCGTGCCAAAATGCGGCGCGGGCGCTGCGGAAGGGGAACAGGCGCAGGAAGGGGACCAGCCCGATCCAGGCCAGCCATCCGCAGTCGAGGTGGGGGAGCGCCCCCGCCAGCAGCAGCCCGGAGACGGCAGTGAGCGTGAGCGACTTCCAGACAGTCCCCCCCGCCCCCGGTGGGAGACCCCTCCCGGCTCGCTGTGGCTCGCCACCCTCCCCCATGGGGAGAGGGGAAAAGGGAGAGAGCGCCGATGACGCGGGGGCTAAACCTCCTCGCCCTCCCGTTTCGGGAGGGCCGCCGCTAGGGTTTACTGGGGGTGCGGCGGGGTGGGTTCCGTCTCTCCCCCCGTCAACGGTGGTGGGGGCGGGGAGGACGCTTTGTTCCTTGATTGTCAATGCGGCTCGATTCCTGCTATAATGACCTGATGCAAACGCCTGAAGACCCCCCGAAGATCACCCGCCGGACCCTGCTCGCCGCCGTGCCTGCGCTGCTGCTCGCTGGCTGCGCCAAAGGGCCGAGCAGCGGCATCACCAGCCCCATCTCCGGGCCACAGCTCCTTGTCACGATGACGGTCGCGGGCCGGATCAACCCCGGCTACTATTACTACGTCTTGTTCAACGTCAATGATACACCAAGCCAGAGCAATTCCGGCCCGACCGGGCCGGTTCCTGTTGTCGCGCCGCCCTATGTCAACGGATTCGCGGCGGGCGCGTTCACGAACTACATCGAGTACAACCAGGGTGTCCCCGGCGGCACCGGCTTCGGGTTTTACTCCATTGATGCTGCCTTGCGCCAGCCCAACTACCTCGGTTCGAGCGGCTATTTGGTGAGTTCCCAGGTGTCCGGCGGCACGCTCTCCTTCCAACTCCCGCTTGCCCGGCTGGCGACATCCGCCATCACCGTGGACCAGATTCAGACGCTGCAAATCAACTTCGTCACCACCAACACCGTCCAAATCGTTCCTGATAGCCTGACGCCTAAATACTTTGATGCGCTTTATCCGCCGGACCAGTCCGGCAACAACTTCGTCAACATCCGCGTCCGCAACACGCCCGGTGGGCCGGTCCAGCAGCTCAACTCCTCCAACACTGATACGAACATCGAGGGCAGCAGCGATGTCGCACAATACGTCAATGGCTTCCCGACGCTCGTGTCCGGCGTTCAGAATGGCGTGACCACTCCCGACCTGGACATCATTGACTTCACGATCCGCCTCAATTTGCAGTGACGCCCTGCACGAAAAGTATACCCCATGATCAAGCGCATGGACCGCTACCTCCTCGGCGAGATGGTGCTTCCGTTTGTCGGCGGCATCCTGCTTATCGTGGTCATGCTGGTCGGCAACACCCTGTTCCCGCTCATCGAAGACATTGTCAAAAACAGCATCCCACCGCTCATTGTCGCCCGGCTGATCGTCTTCAACATCCCCATTTTGATCCCGCTGACGCTGCCGCCCGGCGTCGCGCTCGCTTCCGCCTGGGCCGTCAACCGCATGGCCCGCGACTCGGAAGTCACGGCCATCCGCATGTCCGGCGTTTCGCTGCGGCGGCTGTTCCTGCCGATTATCGTCGTGGGCCTGCTCGCCAGCGCGGCGTCGTTTCTGGTCGGCGACCGCGTCGTCCCGCCCGCCTGGCGCGAGTTCCAGAAGACGCAGGGGCAGATGTTCTCGTATGCCCTCCGGGCGTCCCCGGCCCTGGCCGCCAACAAGGTGTTCACGTTCCAGGACTACTCGTTCCACATCCGCGAAATCCGAAAAGACCCGACCGGCCGATCCAGCCGCCTGAACTTATATGGGCTGACCATTTATCAGAACCCGACCGAGCCGGACGGCTTTCCGACCCTGTTCACAGCAAAAAGCGCCGATTATGATCGGGACATCTGGACGCTGCATGATGCCCATGTGATGACGTTCGACCGGGAAGGTCTGGTGAACATCGAGGTGCGTAACCTGCCCGGCAGGACAGTCACTTTGCCCCTGCAAGTGCCGATGGAAAGCCTGTCGCAGACGATGGGGGGGACTCTGGACGACCAAACGATGGCCCAGCTCGGCGCGCAGATGGACGCGCTGGCGCGCACGGGCCAGGACAACACCGCCGTCGCTTTCAGCTACTACGCCAAGCTGGGCCTGCCCTTCCTCTGCCTCGCCTTCGCGCTCTGCGCTCCGCCGCTGGCCCTGCGCTTCGCCCGCGCGGGGGCGTATGTCGGCATCTTCCTGAGCATCGTGATGGTGTGGGTGGCCTGGAACACCCTGCTGCTGACCAAGATTCTCGGCCTGGCCGGTAAGATGCCGCCGTCTCTCGCCGCCTGGTCGCCTGCCCTGCTGTTCGCGGTTCTGGGCGTGTACTTCCTGTGGCGGGCGGAGTAGAGCGGGCAGGGCAGAGTGAGCAGCGTAGAGTGAGCAGCGTAGAGTGAGCAGCGTAGAGCGGGCAGGGCAGAGGAACCGGCACTGGAAGTGCCGGCCTACTCAAAGTGAAAGTGCCTCCGGCACTGAGGACAAGAACATAGGAACAACCCCCCGATGCCTTTCCTGAGTCGCGGAGCGACTTTCACGGGGAGTAGCCCGGCACTTCCAGTGCCGGGGACAAAGAGAACCGAGGGCCTGTGCAGGCCCCCGGTCCGGTTCCGTCTATGAAGTTCGGCTGCGCGGCAGTGACTGAGATGTCACTAGATCGTGCGGCGTCCGGCGATGGCGCGCTCGATGAAGACGACGATGACAGCGCCCAGGGCGGCCCAGAGGATGCTCGGCAGATCGAAGTGAGTGGTGAAGTTCCGGTTGCCGCCCGAAACCATGTAGTAGATGAACCCGCCGACGACCGCGCCGACGATGCCCAGGATGGCCGTGCCCAGGAAGCCGCTCGGCTTCTCCGCCGGACCGGGAACGATGGCTTTCGCCAGAAGACCGGCCAGGAAGCCGACCACCAGCCACATCAGGATCGAGATAATCATTTGTCGTTTCCTCCAAGCAAGAATGACTTCCCTGTAATGTTGCGACGCCATCCCTGGCGTTCGTTTTTAGTTCTTGTTCGTGCAGCGCGACAATTATGTCTGCCATCCTGTATGTTCCCCGCGCCTGCCTGGTCTAAACATTTTGGTTCTCAACCTGAAAAAATTAGGTAAAATCACGGGTATGACTCGTCACCTCCGCCTGTACTGCGCCTTCTGGCGCAACTGTCTGCGCCAGGCGGTCGAGTTCCGCGCCAACTTCTGGGCCGGCATTGTCACCAACCTGGGTTGGTTGTTTTCTCTGGTCCTGTTCCTGAAGCTGATCTACGTCAACACCCACTCCGTTGCCGGCTGGAGCGAGGGGCAGATGTTCCTGCTCATCGGCACCTACTCGGTCCTGCGCGGGCTGACCGACACGCTGTTCTATCAAAACCTCTCCGACCTGCCCAACCAGATCCGTCTGGGGACGATGGACTTCACGCTCCTGCGCCCCGTCAACAGCCAGTTCTTCGTGTCCCTGCGCTATGTCTCGCTGGACAACCTGGGGCATTTGGTCGGCGCGGTCGGCCTGCTCGGCTACGGCCTGTGGCGCCTGCCCGCGCCGCCGTCCCCCTCTCACATCGCCGCTTATCTCTTCCTGCTGCTCTGCGGCGTTGTCCTGTTTTACGCCATTAGCCTTCTGACCATGACGCTGTCGTTCTGGCTCGTCCGCCTGGACAACCTGTTCGTCGCCCTGGACACTGTGTTCGGCGTCAGCCGCACGCCGATTGATGTCTTCCGTGCCTTCGGGCCGGGCGCGCAGTTCTTCCTGACCTACGTCCTGCCGCTGGCCTTCCTCGCCTCCGTGCCCGTCCAGGCGCTGACCCGCCCCCTGCTCGCGCCTGCGCTCGTGGCCGGCCCGCTGCTGGCCGCCGCCTTCTTCACCCTGAGCGTCCTGTTCTGGCGCTTCGCGACGCGCGCCTATTCCAGCGCGAGCAGTTAGGAACCCACCTCCCTGTTCGCTACGCTCACGGGGGTCCTCCCGAAACGGGAGGACGAGGAGAAAGACAGCCAAGTGCGGGGGTCTGAACCTCTTCCCCCTCCCGTTTCGGGAGGGGTGGCGAACTTGTGAGCCGGGGTGGGTTCCCGGAACGTCACTCTCCCCGCCGGTGTTTAAATACCATGACACTTGCACTGCTCGACACGCCTGTGACACCTTCCCCCACAGCCCCCGACAAGCCCCGCCTGTGGATGCCTCGTCTGGCCCAGTTCACGCCCGCCGCTCTGGAACAGCCCTGGGGGCGGCAGATCAAGGGGCGCATCGAGGCGCTGGGAATCCCGGTCGAACTGCTCAAGCAGAACCGGCTGACCGGGCTGCGCGGCGAGGACGAGCGCGCGACCTACAACAAAGCCAAGCGGACGCTGGCGGTCGTTGTCGCTGCGCCGGGGGCCGCGAGGCTTCAGCCTATCCCGCCATCGGCGGACTGGCAGTTCCATCTGGCCGAGGGCTGCCCCGCTCACTGCCAGTACTGTTACCTCGCCGGCAGCCTGGCCGGGCCGCCCGTCATCCGCGCCTTCGCCAACCTGCCTGGTATCCTGAACAACCTGGCGCAGTATGAGACGCCCGGCGCGGGCCGCAACGAGGACGCCGGGACGAGCTTCGAGGCGTCCTGCTACACCGACCCGCTGAGTTTGGAGCACCTGACCGGCAGCCTCGCCGAGACGATCCGCTGGTTCGGGACGCGGGAGCACGCCTATTTGCGTTACACCACCAAATTCGACGCCGTCGAGCCGCTGCTGGACCTGCCGCACCACGGCCACACGCGGCCCCGCGCCTCGATCAATGCCGACCCCGTCGCCCGGCGTTTAGAGGGCGGCGTCGCGCCCGTTTCGGCCCGGTTGGACGCCCTGCGCCGCCTGGCCCTGCCGCGTCAGGAGGGCGGGGGCGGCTACCCGGTCGGCCTGGTCATCGCCCCGATCATGCCCATAGATGATTGGGAAGGGCACTACGCGCAGCTTCTGGATGAGGCTCAGGCCGCCGTCGGCTTCGCCCCTGACCTTACGTTCGAGCTGATCACACACCGCTTCACGCCCGGCTCCAAAGAGGTCCTGCAAGGCTGGTATCCCAAGACGACGCTGGACATGACCGAGGAGACGCGCTCGGAGAAGCGGAACAAGTTCGGCGGCGTCAAGTACGTCTACCCGACCGATATGATGAAGACGCTGAAGGGGTTCTTCACGTCCGAGATCGCCCGCCGCTTCCCGCAGGGGCGGATTTTATACTGGACGTAGACGACACACAGACAGCCCCCACCCCGGCCCGTTCCTCGCCACGGTGGGGGCTTCTTCGGGTATCCTATCCCCATGCCCGTCATCCAAGTCGAAGACCTGACCAAAACCTTCACCTCCCTCAAAAAAGACCCTGGCCTGCGGGGGACTTTGAAGTCCCTCTACACGCGCCAAACCGTCTCCGTGCCCGCTGTCAAGGGCGTCTCGTTCTCCATCGAGCCGGGGGAGATCGTCGGGTTTCTCGGCCCGAACGGGGCGGGGAAGACGACCACGCTGAAGATGCTTTCGGGTATCCTGTATCCCACGTCGGGCCGGGCCAGCGTGCTGGGGTACACGCCCTGGGAGCGGCGCAACCCGTATCTGCGGCAGATTTCACTCGTCATGGGCCAGAAGAACCAGCTCTGGTGGGACCTGCCCGCCCTAGACTCGTTCCTGCTGCTGAAAGAAATTTATGAGCTGCCCCAGGACGTTTACCAAAGGCGCGTGTCGGAGCTGACCGACCTGCTGGAACTCGGGCCGCTGCTAAACACGCAGGTGCGGAAGCTGTCGCTCGGTGAGCGGATGAAGTGCGAACTGGTGGCCGCGCTGCTTTACGCCCCCAAAGTTGTTTTTCTGGATGAGCCGACCATCGGGCTGGACGTGGTCTCGCAGAAGCGCATCCGCGAGTTCCTGAAGACGTTCGGGGAGCGCGAGGGCAGCACGATCCTCCTCACTTCCCACTACATGCAGGATATTCAGGAGCTGTGCGACCGCGTCATTATTATTGACCACGGCGCGGTGGTCTTCGACGACCGGCTGGACCGGCTGGTCGCCCGCTACTCGGACAGCAAGCTGCTCCGGCTGACCTTCGACCGCCCCGTGGCCGAGGCAGACTTGGCCGCCTTCGGCAAGGTCGTGGCGTTCGACGGCAGCCACGGCACCCTGGAAGTCCCGCGCGCCCAAAGCGCCCAGGTCGCCGGGGCCGTGCTGACCCGTTTCCCCGTCGCCGACATCGCCATTGACGAAGTCGAAGCCGACGAGATCATCCGGCAGATCTTCACCGAAGGCGTCCAACCCGCCGCCGGCTAAGGAAAGGAAGACAGATGCGACTGCGGGAAATGACGGCACTGACGACTGGGTTGCTGGCGATGACGGCGATGGCGGGGAGTCTGGTGGGCGCGTTGCGCGCGGATAACGTGGATGACTACCTGAAGGCGGAGATGGCGCACCGCCACATTCCGGGGATGACGGTCGCCGTGGTGCAGGACGGCAAGGTCGTCAAGTACCAGGGTTATGGATTGGCCGATATGGAATTGTCCGTTCCCGCCACCCCGGACACGGTCTACCTGCTGGCCTCGATCAGCAAGCAGTTCACGGCGGCTGGCATCCTGCTGCTGGTGCGAGACGGCAAGGTGGGCCTGGACGACGCGGTCGGCAAGTATCTGAACGGCCTGCCGCAAGCATGGCGCGGCGTCACCGTCCGGCAACTGCTCAACCAGACGTCGGGCATCCCGGAGTGGGTCCCGGACCCGGACAAAGACCCGCTGCTCAAGACCTATACGCTCAGGGAGATCGCCCAGCGCGCCGCTGTCAATCCGCTTGCCTTTACCCCCGGTACACGCTTCCAATACAGCAACACAAACTACAGCCTGCTGGCGGGGATTATCGAGAAAGCCGACGGCAGGCCCTATGGCGAGTTCCTGCGCGCCCGGATCTTCAAACCCCTAGGAATGGACGCGACCGGCGTGTACGACCCGTCGGAGATCGTCACGAACCGCGCCGCCGGCTATGTCCGGTCTGACGGCAAACTTTTTAACAACACCCTCGTCTACGATCCGTCCCTCCTCGCCGGGGCGGGCGGCTTGCAGTCCACGGCGGGCGACCTAGTGAAATGGGATGCGGCCCTTGCCGCCGGCACGCTGCTTCCCGCCGCGAGTCTGGCGCAGATGGGAACGCCGCCCGCCCTGCCCGGCGGGGCGCGCAGCGGCTACGGCATGGGCTGGGTCAGCCAGACGATTAACGGGCACCGGCTCCTCTGGCATAATGGCTCCCTGCCCGGCGCCATGAGCTTCCTCGGCCGCTTCCCGGACGACCATCTGACCGTCATCCTCCTCAGCAACATGTCGCCCCTGGACGGCTTCGATGACGCCTTCCCTTTCCTGCCGCTCGGGCAGGGACTGGCAGCCTTGTACCTCCCCGCCCTCGCCCCGGCGAAAGCGGACCCGCTGGTCCCAGACATGCCGCCGCAGGTGACGACGCCGCAGGTGACGCAGACACTGCGCCAGGTCTTGACCGACCTGGCGGCGGGCAAGGCCGACACGGCTTACCTCACGCCGGCTATGAGCGCGGCGCTGACGCCCGCTGTCATCGCGCAGACCGACCGTAACCTCGCTTCCGCAGGCGCGTTCAAGCCGGACTCGCTGGCCTTGATGAGCCGTGCGGACAAGAACGGGCTGCGGGTGTACCGCTACCGCGCGCTGTACGGCGAGACGCCAATCATCTGGACGGTGCATCTAACGAAAGATGGTAAGATCGCGGGACTGATCCCACAGGGGGAGTAGGGCACGCAGGGAGCGCGTCCCGGCACTGGAAGTGCCGGTCTACTAGACGTGAAAGTCGCTCCGCGACTAGGAGGTGCTTCCGAACGCTGTTCTTCAGTGCCGAAGGCACTTTCACTTTGAGTAGACCGGCACTTCCAGTGCCGGGATGCGCTTCCAGTGCCGGACGCGGCCCGGCGCTTACTCCCCGTAAAATACGCGCAGGCAGACCTCCCGCGACTGGGCCATCAGTGCGCGTAGGTCGTCGGGCAGGGCAGGGGGGGCGTTCAGGGAGACGCCCGCCCGCAGGTACAGGCGGTTCCGCAGACCGATCAGCCGCGTGTACGTCCCGGACAGCGTCTCCCAATCCGCCTGCGTGAGCAGCGCGTCGTCGCGCAGGCGGCGCAGGGCGTCCAGCGTGCCCGGCGTCCGCAGGCGGGGACGGCGCGGGCCGTGCCTGAGCTGCAAAAGCTGTGCCGTCCACTCGATGTCGGTCATCCCGCCCGGCCCCAGCTTGAGGTCGTTCGGGTCGCGCAGCCGCTCGGTTTCGACGCGCCGCTTCATCGCCCGAATCTCCCCGGCCTGCGCGTCCGTCAGGGCAGTCCCATAGACGACGGACTCGGCCAGCGCGGCGAACTCGCGGCCCAATGCCTCGTCGCCGCCCACGAACCGCGCTTTGAGCAATGCCTGCTGTTCCCAGGTGGCCGCCGACTGGGCGTAGTAGTCACGGTAAGAGTTCACGTCCAGCACAAGCTGCCCTTTGCGGCCCTCGGGGCGCAGGCGGGCGTCCATCTCGTAGCGGAAGCCGAACCGGCCCATCTCATCTTTGAGCACCCGCTGGGCGCGCTCGGCCAGCCGCGCCGCTTGGGCCAGTTCGCCCGGATCGGCGACATATAGCACGTCCAAGTCAGAGCCATAGCCCATCTCGCCGCCGCCCAGCTTTCCCAGGCCGATCACGGCGAAGCGGCCCGCGAAGCCCATCTCGCGCCGGGCGCTTCGGAGCGCGTCCACCAGGGCGGCTTCCGCCGCCGCCGTCACCTCGGCTATCACCTGTCCCACGTCCGCCAGCCCCCACAGGTCTCGCGCGCCCGTTTTGAGCCGCGCTCGCCGTGCCTGGGCTGCCACCTGAGTGGTCGTCTCGGCAGGCCCAAAGACAGGCGGCGTGTCCATCGCCTCCTCGTCGGCCAGCAGATCGAGCAGTTCCAGATGAGACAGCAGCATCTGCCAGAGGTAGGAACTTTCGGCGGCCAGAAGACACAAGCGCGGCAGAAGGGCGGGACTTTCAGCCAGCATCTGGTACAGGGTGGCGTGCGAGGGGACGGCGATGGCCAGCGCCTCCAGCCCGCGCAGGGCGGCGTCGGGATCGGGTGTCTGACCTGAACCATCCAGCAGGGCGGGGACAAGTGAGGCAAAGGCGGCCCGCGCGTCCGGCATGATGCCGCCGTAGTGCGACCCCGAGACGCTGCGCCCCAGCCTTTCCAGGGCGGCGCTCACATCGCGAAAGCCGCGCGCCGCCAGCGCGTCCCCCAGCGCGGCTTGGGCGGCGGGATCATCCGGGGCCAGCGCCCATTCCGTCAGATCATCGGTCGGCGGCTCCTCCTGCACCTGGGCTATCGCTTCGCCGTAGAAAAGCCGCTCGAACAGCCGATGCACCCGCTCCGTGTGCCGCCGGTAATCGGTCAGAAAATGGGCGCCGTCCCCATAGCCCAGGCGTCGCCCGAAGCGGCGCAGTTCGTTCGGTTCGACCGGGACGTTTCGCACGGGCAGCTCATCCCGGATTTGCAGCCGGTGTTCGACGGCCCGCAGGAAAACGTAGGACTCGGCCAGCGCGTCCCGCTCCTCACCCGTCAGCAGGCCGGACTGGGCCAGCGCGTCCAGGGCGTGGAGCGTGTTGCCGCCGCGCAGGCTGGGCCTTGCGCCGCCCGCCACGAGCTGCATAATCTGTACAGTGAACTCCACGTCGCGGATGCCGCCGACGCCCTCCTTGACGTTGACCTCGGACTCGCCTGCCCGTGCCACCTTCTGCTCCAAACGGCGCTTGTTCCCCCGGATGCTCTCGACGAAGCTCTCCTCGACGCGCGCCCGGTAGACGAACGACTCAGCCATTTCGGAAAACGCCGCGCCGAGAGAAGCGTCACCGGCGACGAAGCGGGCCTTCATCAAAGCCTGCCGCTCCCACGACTCGGCCCAGGATTCGTAATACGCCCGGCACGACTCCAGGGACCGCGAAACCGGCCCAAACCGCCCTTCGGGCCGCAGCCGCAGGTCCACCCGGAAGACAAAGCCCGCGTCCGTCGCCTTCGCCAAGGCGTCCCGCACCGCCTCACCCATCTTCACGGCCTCGCCCGTGGGCAGGGCGTCCCCGTGGACGAAGACCAGATCAATGTCCGAAGCGTAATTGAGTTCCTGGCCGCCCAATTTGCCCAGCGCGAAGACGGCGAACGGCGGCGCGGCAAGCCCACGCTCCTCGGCGCAGATCTGGAGCGCCATGCGGACGCAAACATCGGCAAAATCGCTGATCGCCCGCGCCGTCTGGGGCATGTCCGCATAGCCCAGCAGATCGCGGACGCCGATGCGGAGCACTTCCGGCGGCTTGAATCGGCGCAGGGCGTCCCGCCGCGCGTTCGCCGTTTTGGCGATCCCGACTCGCCGGGACAGGTCCGCCCAGAGCGCCGCCGCGTCCCGCCCCCGATCTCGAATTCGGGGGTTGGTCAGCACTTCCAGATACTCGGGCGTGTGGATCAAGAGGTCGGCGAAGAACTGCGAGGCCGCAAAGACCGTCACCAGCATCCGCGCCGCTGCGGGGTAGGACGCCAGCAGCCCATACGCCGCCGCCCGGCTGCCGACCGCCTCGGCCCAGCGCCCCAGGTTGGCGACGGCCCGGTCCGGGTCGGCGCATCCTTCCAGCGCCCCGGTCACGACAGCGAGGAATGCCCCAAATGCCGCGTCCGGCACGTCATGCCCCGCCATGCCTTGCAGGACGCGGCAGGCTTGGGCGGGGTCGTCGAAGCCGAGCGGCGCGAGTGCTTGGGGCGTCAGGTCGTCATAGGTCGCGAGCATAGGGAGAGTGTACCCGCGACTCGGCCCCCCAGCCCCCAATAATGGGAGAGCCAGAGAAGATATGCTAGGGCTGCTCCTACTCCCCATTATTGGGGGCTGGGGGGCAAAAAGCTTGAAGCCTTTTGCCGCCGCCGGGTCTAAACGCACAACACGCCGCGCCCACGCGCCACAAAGGAAACCAAAATGATCCCGCTTCATACCCTCAAAGTCGCCGCGCCCTGTCATGCCGACTGGGATGGGATGCAAGGCGATGACCAGGTACGCTTCTGTGGCGGCTGCCGCAAGAACGTCTATAACCTGTCCGAGATGCCTCGTGACGAGGCGCAGGCGCTCGTCAACCGCCTCGAAGGCCGCCTGTGCGTCCGCTTCTACACCCGCGCCGACGGCACCCTGCTGACCCAGGACTGCCCCGTTGGCCTGCGTGCCGTCCGCCGGAAGCTGGTCAAGAAGCTGTCCTACGCCGCCGTCGTCCTGCTCTCCTGCGCGTCGGGTCTGCTACGCGGAGCGGGCATGGCGCAGGCGGTGACAGGCGCGAAGAAGCACGCTGCCGTCAAGCCGCCGGGCGGGCTGTCCCGCAAGGCAGGGACACCTGTGGCGCCACCCCTATTGATGGGGAGGGTCGCCCGGCCAAGCCACACGATGGGCAAGCCCATCCCGCCGCCCCCACCTATGATGCACACGATGGGAATGGTTGCTGTCCCACCCCCGGTGACGATGGGGGCACCCCTGACGCCGAAGCATTAAGAACTCACCCCACTGGGGGCGTCGGGGTGGATTTCTACCGCGCCACCGCTGCCACCCGCAGACCCCGCACAGAAGGTAGGGGGACGAACAGCGGCTCCAGTTCCGATAGGGGGACCGGGTGCGGGGCCGGGGGCAGCGCTAAGATATGCTCGCAAAGCGCGTCCTGTGTGACGATGGGCACGGTGGGGTGGGTGAGTTCGAGTTGGACGCCGGGGCGGAACACGGCGACGGCGTGGACGGGGGCGGATAGGTCGCAATCCACCAGGTAATGCGCGACCGCCTTGCGGCCGCGCTTGAGCTGGCGCGAGACGCTGCCGCGCAGGGGCTGGCGCGTTCCGTCCGGGTGGAGGGCGAACCAGGAGTCGCCGTGGCAGGCGTAGCGGCCCGTGTAGGACTTGATCTCGACCACCAGGACGCCCGCCGGCCCCAGGACAATCAGGTCCAGGTCGCCCTGCCGCGTGCCGGGCGCGACGAAGTTGGCGACGGCGGTGTAGGCGTCGGGCAGCCCGCGCAGGGCGTTCAGCACGGCGTCCTCGCCTTCCGTCCCGCGCGAGTAGCGGTTGTAGGCGCGCAGGGCGCGGACGCCGGACTGGATGCCGCCCAGGCTCAGGAACGCCGCCGCCCCGAACCCATAGCCGCCCAGATGGGCGGCCTGCGCCCAGAGCAGGACGCCCCCGCCCACCCCCGCCACGGCGAGCGCCCCCTCGATCCGCATGATCCTATCCGCGTGCCGCGCATGTCGGATGACCTTCATGCCGTCATTATTGGCAGGCCGTCCGCCGCCCTCTAGTCCTGACAGCCAAACGCCCGCCCCCGTTCTAGAATGGGGCCGGGCGTTTCGCAGTTATGTTGATGCTGTCGCACTTTCGGAAGCAAGGCAGCCATGCACGTCAAATGGTGTGTGCGAAGGCCCTTGGCTTTGCGTCCCTGCGTTTCCCCAGGTTTGCCTTTGTCGAGCAGCGATTGGCGGGTCAGACACCCATATTATAGGCAGGTCCGCACCAATCATTACCGAAAGTATTACGGGGTTTGCATCTCAGCTCTTCGGCTTCAACGGCAGAAAATCTGTGTAGACCGGCATCTTCCCCAACAGGTCCGGTCTGCCCTCAAAGTTTCCGAGCATTCTCTGTTTGTCAGTATCGTAGCACTTCGCCAAGATTTCTCGGATGACGACACTTTCAGCCGACAGAAGGCGTAGGACATCCTCCTGCATATGTTCTGGGACGAGAGAGCGGCTAGGACGCGCCCTATGGATGTCAAACGCACTCTCATAGCTCGCCATCATCTGCTCTAAATTAGGGGCGTGATGCAGCTCCACAACGGCCTGGATGTGGGCGAGTAGAATTGATTGATACATCAAGTTCGCCCGCGCCGCTTTTTCCGGGTCCACTTTTATCTCCCGCGCTGTTGCGGCATCGGCCCCGGAACGACTTCCAAGGCGGAGCCGTCCGCCAGCCGATACACATAGAAGTCACTGTCAATGCTGAAGACGCGCCCATAGCCCCGCGCTTCGGCCAGGGCGACCAGCGAGGCGTCTGCTAGGTCCATCGGACGATCCTGATACTGCTCCATCAAGTCAAGGCTGCGGCTGAGTTCCGCTTGCGTCGCTGTGTGTACGCGCAGGGTGCCTTCCCGCAGGAGCCGGACGATGTATTGCTGCATGAACCAGCCGCCCTTGCGCCCGCACAAATACATCGCTTCAGCCAGGCAGGGCCAAGTCGTTACCAAAGGCACCGGAAGCACCAACAGAAGAGACTGGCAGCGCGCATTCTCCGTCGGCTGTCCTTGCGGGTCTGCCAGCGCGAACAGAGGGCCTGTGTCCGTGAGTGTTCCGCCAGCATCAGTCAACGTTGAACCCCTGCTTGCGGAACTTCTCGGCGATGATTTTGCCCACTTCGCTTTCACGATAGTAGGTACGGGCCGGGGAGTCGTAAGGCTCTGGCTGAACCAGCTTTGCTTCCTCCGTGGCAGCGAGGAGCAGCCGACGCAGGCGGGCTTGCTCCTCCTGATAGGCCGCTTCCTGTGCCGCCTCGTCTTGCATCAGCTCATCCCGCAGATGCGCCTGGATGGCGGCGTCAACAATGGCCTCGGGCGTTTCGTTCCGCCGGGCGGCGGCGGCCAGCACGCGGGCCTCGGTTTCGGGTGCTAGGGTGAGTGTCATAATTCCCCCATTATACCGCCGACGGAGCCAGAATCAAGACGCCGTGACCCTCTAGCGCCACCTCACCGGACAGGGCACGGCCCGTCAGCAGGTCGGTGTGGGCGGCGCCGGGGAGCGGCACCGAAACGGGGTAGGGGTTGTGGTTCAGGGCGTACAGCAGGGTTTTGCCATCGGGCGAGACGCGGGGAAGGACTTCCAGGCCGAGGGGGGCAGCCGTGAGCGGCGGCGTGATGTCCTTGTCGGTGCAGAGCGTTTGGAGGAAGCCCGTCAGCGCGTCGGCGTCCAGGGTGGTCGCCAGGTAGTAGGCTTGGCCCTGCCCGAACGAGTTGACCGTGACCGCGGGTTCGCCCGCGTAGAAGTCCGCGCCGTAGGTCGCCAGCACCTGAGCGCCTTCGGGGTGGATGCGGTCGCAAAGCAGGCGGCAGGGATAGGGGCCGGCCAGGCCGCCGAAGGGGGCATCGAAGACGACTGTGTTGCTCTGCATAGGCGTCAGCGCGTCAATCTCCTCGGACCAGATGCCTAAGAGCGAGCGCAGGGGGCCTGGGTAACCACCGAGGTGGACCAGATCGTTCTCATCCACGATGCCGCTGAAGAACGTCGTGACGAACGTGCCGCCACGCGCGGTGAACTCTTCCAGCTTTTCGGCGATATTGGGCTTGACCATGTACAGGACGGGGGCGATCACCAGGTCGTAATCCGAGAGGTCGGCTCCGGGCGAGATGATGTCGGTGGGGATGCCCAGGCCGTGCAGGGCGCGGTAGAACGACTGGCACTGCGGGACGTACTTCAGATCCACGCTCGGGCCGCTGGAATACTCCACGGCCCACCAGTTCTCCCAGTCGAACAGCACGGCGACGCGGGCCGGGACGCGCCCGCCCAATGTCCGGGTTCCCAGGGTTTCCAATTCGCGGCCCAGGGCTGAAACCTCCTGGAAAACGCGCGGCGTGCTCGTGCCGACGTGCTCGACGACCGCGCCGTGGTACTTCTCGGTCGCGCCTCGCCCGCGCCGCCACTGGAAATACATCACCGCGTCCGCCCCATGCGCCATCGCCTGGTAGGACCACAGGCGCATGACGCCGGGCCGCTTCAGCGCATTGTGCGCCTGCCAGTTCTGCTGCGAGGGCGTCTGCTCCATCAGCAGGAACGGCTGCCCCTCTTTCAGCCCGCGCATGAGCGAATGCTGGAAGGCCATGTCGGCGGGCGGCGCGTCCTTGCCGGGGTACGAGTCCCACGAGACGATGTCCATCTCCTGCGCCCATTTGTGGTAATCCAGCGTCTTGAACGACCCCATCAGGTTGGTCGTGATGGGCACGTCGGGCGTGACCGCGCGCAGGGCCTCGGCCTCGGCCTTGAAGCAGTTCAAGAGGCTGTCGGACTGGAACCGGTCATAGTCTATCAACAGCGCCTGGTGGGAGCGCTCGCCGTTGCGGGTCGGCGTCTCGATCTGTGACCAGTCCGTATAGGTGTGGCCCCAGAACGTCGTGTACCAGCGGGCGTTGACTTCCTCCAGACTCCCGTACCGCGCCCGGAGCCATTCGCGGAACGCCTCGGCGCACAGATCGCAGTAGCACGTCCCGCCGTACTCATTGCCGATGTGCCAGACGGCCAGGGCGGGGTGCTTGCCGTAGCGCTCGGCCAACTTGCACGTCAGGCCCACGGACAGCCGCCGGAAGTTGGGCGAGGAGGGGCAGAACGAGTGCCGGTTGCCGTGCTTGCGCCGAACGCCGTCCGGCCCGACGGTCAGCACGTCCGGGTACTTCTGGTCCAGCCAGGCCGGTTGTGAGGCCGTCGCCGTCGCCAGGCAGACGGAGACGCCGCCCGCCCACAATTTGTCAATAACCGTGTCCAGCCACTCAAAGGTGAACGTGTCCTCGTCGGGCTGGAGCGAGACCCAGCCGAAGACGGGCAGCGTGGCGACATTGACGTGCGCCTCCCGCATCAGCCGGACATCCTCGTCCCAGATCTTGGCGGGCCACTGCTCCGGGTTGTAATCGCCGCCATGCAGGAGGCGGGGGAAGGTGATGGGTGTGTTCATGGAATAATCGGTTGTCCTGTCGTGGGATTTGGTTACTGTCTGATTTGCTGGGGTGGTCATAGGGCGAGGTCGCCACGGGTTGAAACCCGAGGCTCGGAAACGCCCAGCGTCCAGGGGACGCAATTCATCATGCGGATTGGGACTTTCTTCCCGTCCCCTGGACGGCGGGCTTTCCTCAGCCTCGGGTTTCAACCCGTGGCATTCCGATCCGGTCCCATGCTAGGCGCAAGGCCAAGCGCCTGCGCCGTCTTTTGCAGGGCGACTTTCCGCAACAGGAGGTGAGCCGCCTGCATCCGCTCCGCGCTGCTGGTGTTCAATGAAGAGTAGCCACTGTTAGTCCGTACTACTGCCGATGTGGAGTCTACTTCAAGCTTGTCCAGCACGCTCTCGGCAGCGGCCAGGTTGCCCGTCACTTCCAGAGCGTCCCGATCCGCTTCTGCGTTCTGTTTCACCTGACGACGAGTGCTTGATTTAACAAGGAGCGGCACCAAAACTGTAGTAGAAACCAGCAAGTAGATGATGGAGACGGGGAAGAACCATTGAAAACGGGATAGGAGTGATGTTCCTGATGCCCCCTGCGTCATGCTGCCCCAAATTAGAATGGCAGGAAGCGCCACGAGCGGTAAAAACAGCACGAGGAGCATCAGACCCGCAGTTCCGAGAGTTGGTCTCCGCTTCATGCAGGCCAGGTGATGCGCCAGCACGAAATCCGTTTCCGCTGGGGTGAACGTCTCTTGCAGCTTCCGGGACAGCGTGATGTGGTGGCCCTGATGCGACGCAAAGGCCAGATGCGCCGCCCGGCTGCTGTCTTCCACGAACACATCCGGCATCCGCACGCCCAATGTCTGCCCTAGCTGCCGCGCCCGCCAGGTGAGGTCCTGGTCTATGGTCTTCTGCGTGAACCTGTCCAGCCGCTTCTGGAATATCCTCCCGACCAGGCCCGCGCCCACTATCGGCAGGAACATTGCTATAGGATGGATGAACGGGTAAAGCGGGCTGGTGCGCGTCACGAAGAATGGGACAGCCCCCAGCGCGACCGCCCCAATCAGGTGCGGGATCATGCTGTACCGGGCGACGCGCTGGCGGACGGCCTTTTCCTCGTCGGACATGGGAATGGCGGGCGCAGTGGGAAGTGGCCCAAATCGGCGGTTTTCCTGCTTGTGGGAGACCACCAGAAGTAGCGGTAAGATCAATGCGCTCGCGACTAGAAACGGAAAAAATATAGTCGTCGTCGCACTGCTGCCAGTCCAGAGATCAGCTAGGACAGACATGGCCGGTGACCGAAAGAGGGCGAACTCGCCAGCGAACAGCAACAACACAGCACCTGCCGTGGCGTAGCCGCTGACACTGCGGAAGACCTGACGCCGCGCGGCATCGTCACGCTGTCCACGGCGGCTGAGGACCCCTGCCAGCCACAGCCCGAGAAGGCCGATGACCGGGACGACCAGCAAGAAGGAGAGCGGTCCAGCCAGGGATAGGGGCGAGAGCGCTGCCGTGACCGTGACGCTGGCTTGGCCGCCGAGATGCTTTGCGTCGTACCAGCGGAACGTCTTCGTGCCGTAGTGAGACGAGGGAACGGAAACCTGCGCGTAGCGCGGGATGCGGAGCAGGACGTGCGGCATCAGGCCGGCCTGCCGCAGTCCCGAAACCAGAGGCGCGATGGGGACGGTGTTGGACCCGCGCACGGCCCCGAAGCGGCTGTGATGCTCGGATACTTGGGCGGCGGAGTAGCGGTCCGCCGACCACTCCACCGGCTGCCCCCGCAGCGGTGTCCCCGCCAGGGCGGACGACAGGGCGCGGGCGACTGAGGGCGGCGGCACTTCGGGGTTCGCCAGGACTTGAATGTCCGTGTAGGAGGCGCCCGCCGTGACCAGCAGGTACACGTCTTGGGGCTTCGCCAGGTACGGCGGCAGGTCCAGGGGCGAGCCGGGGATCATCTCCACGATCCGCCGGAGGCGGCTGCTCACGATGGGGTCCGAGGCGGGCCGCACCTGCGCCCGCACGGGCGGCGCTCCCGACAGCCACAGAGCGAGGGCCAGCATTGCCCAAATGGTTCCTGCGGCCCCGCGCCGCCGCGTCCCTTCGACTGACATTTCCGTGGTCTCCTTGCCGCGTTCTCCGGCGGCTTTTGCCTGGGTGGTCTGTGCAATGGTCTGTTCGCGTCAGATTGCCGTTGTTCCTCCTCGCGCCTAGTCCGCTTGACAACCTCGCCGGTTTGCCCTAAGATGGGGGCGGAAAGGGGACACGCTCTTGAAGACACGTCTCATGCCTCTGCTTGTCGCCGCCCTCGCCTGTCTCCTCGGTTTCTCGCCGGTCCGGGCCGCCGTGACCGTCGTGGGCGACCCGAAGGACCCCGGCGCGCTGGCCCAAGCCGTGCAGGATGCTTACCAGAGCGGCGCGCGGCGCATTGTCATCAGGCCCGGCGTCTACACCCTGCCCGATGTCGGCCACGCGGCGTTTGCGCTGGACGGCTGGAAGGACGCCGTTCTCAGCGCCTACGGCGTCACCCTGATCATCACGGATCTGAAGTGGAACCACAACGTTTTCGACCTCCACCGCTGCGCCAATGTCACCCTGGCGGGGCCGATCCTTTCCCAATCGGCGGTCACGGCCTACCAGGGGCGCGTCGTCGCTGTCGGCCAGGACGCGGTGGGGCAGGCCACCTGCGACTGGCGGCCCGACGCGGGCTACCCCGTCCCGCCGGACAAGGAACCCAAAGGGTTTCTCGGCGGCGACGTCAACGTCGTGGACGGCCACACGCGCCTGCTCAAAACGGGGGTGGGGGACTTCTACGGCGTGGCAGGCGAGTCGCTCGGGGACGGGACTTTCCGGGTCCACTTCAAGCAGACGACGCTGCCTTTCGGCGTCGGCGACTGGCTGGTCGGGCGGCACGGGGACGCGCCGTTCAAGGTCTATCTGGGCGACAGCCGGAACTGCACGGTCAAGGATGTGACCCTGATGCGGAACGGCTTCGCCCCCATCCGCGAGGATGGCGGCGGCGGCAACCGCTACCTGCACTGCATCTGGGCGCTGGGGCCACGGCCAGGCGGCGCGACCGAGGACCCGATTGTCAGCACGCAAGCCGACGGCATGCACATGATCGGGTCGTACCCCGGCCCGGACATTGAGGGCTGCGTGTTCAAGGGCGTCTTTCTCGACGACTGCATCGCCATCCACGGCGGCTTCACGGCCATCAAAAGTAGCTCAGGCGACACGCTGACGCTGGGCGATGACGGCGGGCTGGAAGTCGGCCAGCCCGCGCGTCTTTCGGGCGACAAAGGCTTCTTCGGGGAGGCGACGGTCACGGCGCTTAAAGACAACGGCGACAAGACCTGGACGGTGACGCTGGACCGGGACCTGGGCGTACCCCCGAATGCCAAGGTGAGCAACCCGCTCCGGGACGGGGCCGGCTACAAGATCATCGGCTGCCGCCTGGGCAACACGCGCTCGCGCGGCATCCTCGTCAAAGCCGACAATGGGCTGATCCAGAACAACGTCATCGAAGGCTGCGGCCAGGCCGCCGTCTCCCTCGGCCCGGAATACTACTGGAACGAGGCCGATTACGTCCAGAACGTAACAGTCGTCGGGAACACCCTGCGCGAGAACGGCAAGGCGGGCTATGGCGGCGGCGCGATTTTGGTTCACGGCGACGGCGCAATGGGCAACAAAAACATCGTGGCCAAGGGCAACCGAATGTACTCAAACTACCAGGGCGACATTGACGTGGCCTGGGCGGACGGGGTGACGCTGTCGGGCAACGTCATTACGGGGCCGTCCGCCTGGCCTGTAGGCATCAAGCCGCAATCGCCGATCTCCGTTAAAGAATCGCAAAATATCCATGTGGGCGGCAACCAGATCAAAACGCCGGACGCCTACACCCGGCCCTTTGTCAGCGTTGGGCCAAACGTCTTGCGATTGACGCAGGATTCCAGTAAGCCCAGCAAGTAACTAAAGCATCATCAACCAACACCCAGCCATGAAAATCAAATACCCTCTCCCCATCGCTCTTCTTCTGCTACTCCTGCCGACACTGGCTATTCCGTCCACAGCCCAAGATGTCGGACGAGTCTCCCCCGCGTCCCTCCCGCTGCCGCTGCCGACGGCAAGCCCCCTGCCGCCGGATAGGCTGCGGGCCGAAAACCCGTGGAACCTGCCGATGACCGGACCCTGGCGCTTCCGGCTCACGCACGGGAGCATCGTCGCGGGACGGTATGTGCCCGGCGCGGCGGGCGTGGATGTGATCGAGGCGTCCAGCAGCCAGGACGTCAACCCGCCGCGAAATGCCTTTGACGGCAGCCCGGACACGCGCTGGTGCGCCGCCGACAACACGTTCCCGCAGTCGCTCCAGGCCGATTTAGGGCAGACGCGCCGCGTGTCCGGCCTCACGCTGGCCTGGGAACGGGCGAGTGAGCGCTATCAGTGCCGGATCGAGGGCAGTGGGGACGGCAAGCTGTGGAAGACACTTGCCGACGAGACTGCTGCGCCGGGGATCGGCGACGGCCCCGTGTCCCTGACCCCGAGTACAGCCCGCTTTGTGCGGGTCACGGTCGTCGGCAGCCAGGGCGGGTGGGCCTCGATCCGGGAGTGCCGAATCCAAGTCGAGCAGGATGGGCAGGAAGTCGCCTGGACGCCGCCCGTCCCCAAACCCGTCGTGGTGCCGGCGCGCACCGATCAGTTCGCCCAGGTAGGCTACTCGGATCAGGCATGGGACACGGTTTCGGTGCCCTCGAACTGGGAGATGGCCGGCTACTCGCTGCCGACATACGACAATGTGGACAACACCGTGGGGATGTACCGCCGATCTGTGACTGTTCCGGCCACATGGGCGGGCAAGCGCGTCTACTGGCACTTTGACGGCGCTTTAGACGGCGCGGAAGTGTTCGTCAACGGGCAGAAGGCTGGCTACCACGAGAGCGGCTATACGGCCTGGGACATTGACCTGACGGGCTTGGTTCATCCTGGTCAGCGCAATTTATTCGCCGTGCGCGTCTCAAAAACAACGCCCTCGTTTGACGCCGATACCGGAGACTTCCAGACGATGGGCGGCATCTACCGAGATACGTCGCTGATCGCCGTTCCGCAGACGCATGTGGACGACATCATTGTGCGAACGCCGCTGGCCGCGAACTATAAAGACGCGACCCTGTTCACCCAGTTGAGCGTCAAAGGAGCGCCGGGCCAGGCAGTGGTCGTGACCGGCACGCTGATGCACGGAAATGGGCGTCCGGCGGGGGTCACTGTCTCCGGCTCAGGCCGCATCGGGGCGGACGGGACCGTGCAGGTCGCGATGAGCGCCCCGGTGAAAGCGCCTGCCCTCTGGTCGGCGGAGAAGCCGAACCTCTACTACGTCGTCTTCCAGATGACGAGCGGCGGGAAACCGGTGGAGCGCGTGGAGCAGCGATTCGGGTTCAAGCAGATTGAAATCAAGAACAATATCGTCCTGTGGAACGGAATGCCCATCAAATGCACCGGCATCTGTCGGCACGATTTCTGGGCCGACAAAGGCTTCGCCCTGACCGAAGCCAACTGGGTCAAAGACCTGACACTGATAAAGGCCGCCAACATCAACGCCGTCCGAACCAGCCACTACAACCATGCGGCGCGGTTCTTGGAGCTGTGCGACGAAAAGGGCATGTACATCCTCGACGAAGTCCCCTACTGCTGGATCAACGACCAGGTGAAAGACCCCGCCTATGCTCCTTTTCTGCTTCAGCGCGGGCAGGAGACGGTGGCGCGGGATAAGAACCGGCCCTGCGTCCTGGCCTGGAGCCTGGGCAACGAGAACCCCAATGGGATCGCTTCGCAGATGGTGATGGACCTGATCCGCAAGACAGACCCGACCCGCCCGGCGTTCGTCTCGGGGCAAGACCCCGACAGCATCAAGGGCCAGCTTTGGAAGGACGACCACTACCCCGGCCCGGAGTCTATAGACCGTTACGCGCGGAACACGAAATGGGGCACCAACCTCACCGAGCATCCGCATACATTTTATGAAAAAGAGGTTCTGGACTACGACCCCGGCGCGTCCGATCTCTGGTCCGAGACGCTCATCAAGACCTGGGACAAGCTGTGGAAGGCGCCAAACATCCTCGGCTCGTTCATCTGGGAATGGCAGAGCCAGGGCGTCGCGGACAAGAACGCGAACCGGACGCGCGACTTTTACTACGGCCTCGACCATATGCGTCAGGAGAACAACAAGGGCATCGTGAGCGCCTACCGGGTGCCCAAGCCGGAGTGGTGGATCGTCAAGATGGCCTACAGCCCGATCGTCGTCGGGACGCGCACGGTCAGCCCCGCGAACGGGACCTGCTGGGTGCCATTGGCCAACCATTATTCGTTCACGGACTTGAACGAACTCGCCTGCCGCTGGACTGCCTTTGCTGGGAGTGCGACCCTGCGGAGCGGCGTCACCCGCGTCGCCTGCGCGCCGATGCAGTCCGTGCAGGCTTCGTTCCCGGCCCCCGCCGGCATGACCGCGCTGCGCCTGGAATTTGACCATGCCGACGGAACTAACGTCACAGGCGCGAATCTGACCGTCGAAGGCGCTCCCGCACCCGCGCCACCCGCCGCGCTTGCCGGCGGTGGCGCCTTGACGGCACAGGACGGCCCGGACACCTTGCGGGTAAGCAGCGCCTTGCAGGATGTCGTCTTCGACAAGCACACCGGCGCCATCCAGTCCTGGCACGTCGGCGGGCATGAGCGGCTGACCGGCGGCCCCATCGTCAACCTCGGCGAAGGGAAGGTCAGCGGGGAAAGGGATTATTACCAGGCCGCCCAGCCGCCCGTCACCGCCGATGCCGTCGTGACGGCGCAGCCGCAGCCGGAAGGAGGAATGCGCGTTTTCGTCACCAGCCGGGTGCTCGCCCAGGCTGGCGGAACTCCGCTCGGCGGCCTCGCCTGCACCTATGACATTCAGCCCACGGCGGAGATCGCCGTGCAGTGGAGCCTGGATTGGACCGCGCCCGACACGGATCTGTGGGAGGCCGGATTGAAACTGACTGTCCCCTCCGCCGACTCGCAGATGAAATGGTCCCGCGACTCCTACTTCACGGCCTACCCCGCCGGACATGTGGGCGAACCCATCGGGACGTGCCGTGCGGGCGACACGCTGTTCCGCAGTTCCAAACGCAGCCTGCATTGGATGACGCTCACGGGTCCTGGAGAGGTGGGCCTGGCGCTGCTGGCCGCAGATACGCCTCTCGTAGCACGCGCCGCGCCCGGCACGTCGGGCGCGACCCTGTTTGCCAGCCGCGAAGTCGCCGGCCCGCGCGGTCTCAGCGGGTCCTGGGTGGCCGACCATAGCATCCGCGCCGCCAAGAACAAGCCGCTGACCGGCAGCTTCTTACTGCGCGCGGTGGGACGATGAGAAAAAAGCGACTTCCCGCTGCGGGCTTTGCGGCCCTGGCACTCGCGGGTCTCGCGGCGGCTTGCCCGATGACAGCCCAGGCCGCGAAAGCCTCCGCCTACCCCCACGATGGCTCGCTCGCCGACCGGGACATCCTCTACGTCGGGCGCTGGGACAGGAGTGTGCCGACCGCCTACCACTCCTACTGGGGAGGAGCCTACCTGCGCGCGACGTTCACCGGGACGACCATCGGCTTCCGGGGCGGCGCGACGGCGGGCGGCCCATCCGTGCTGGTTAGCGTGGACGGAGAAGCCCCGCACAAAGTCAACGCGCTGAACGCCCGGCCTTTGATGGCGGGCGTCCATACGCTGACTTTAGGTTCGCCGGGCCAGAACAGCGAGTTTGAATTCAAGGGCCTAGCCCTCAGCCCCGGTGCACGGACGCTGCCGACTCCGGCCCGCCCGCTGGTGGAGTTCGTGGGCGACTCCATCACGACAGGCGGGGGCCAGACCCTGCCGGCCACCGTCAACTACGCCTGGATGAGCACCGAAATGCTCGGCGCGGACCATACCCAGATCGCCTTCAGCGCCCGCGCCCTGACGACGGGTTACGGCTGCGCGGGAGACAAAGCGGGCCTGGACACGCAGTATTTCCAGCTCAAGAACTTCAATCACCTCGGCGACACGCCGCCCACCCCGTGGGATTTTTCCTACACGCCGCAGGTGATCGTCATCAACCTCGGCCAGAACGACCAGTGCGGGTCGGAGCCGGACGCCATTTTTACTGCCAGCTACGTCGGCTTCGTGCATAATCTGCGGGCGCGCTTCCCCCGCGTCCAACTCGTCGCCCTGCGCCCCTTCGGCGGGCCTTACGAGGCGGCGATCCGCCGGGCCGTCGAGTCGCTGAGCACGGCGGGCGACGCTCGGCTCCACTACATAGACACGACGGGCTGGCTGGAGAAAGCCGACTTCGTGGACGGCGTCCATCCCACCCAGCCGGGCCATATGAAGGTCGCGCTGCGGCTGGCTCCCCTGCTGAGGCCGTTGCTGGGGAAAGAATAACACGAGGCGTCAGCACCCCGTTAGCACCCCGCCTTGAACGGCGGGGCTATAAACGGCCCTTCTGGGGGCCTTCAGCCAACCGCCCGGCGGGCGCAAGAATGGGCGGCGTCTTCGCCCTCCAGACCTGTTGCCCCAGTCCGCCCCGGCCTGGAGGCTGGGTCTACTCGGATGGGCCGCCCCTTCGGGGCTACAGAGAAGGCCGCCTGCAATCGGTCGCGCTATCCGAAGCCCCGAAGGGGCGGCTTAGGCGGAGACGGATATCGCCCAGCCCTTATGGACATCGCCCAGCCCTTCAGGGCCGGGAAGGCTCCCGCAACCCTCGTTTCCAGGCCGCGTGGCGTTCAAGTTTTGCTCGAACAAGTGACGCGCCCTTGACAACTGCCGCGTGTGCTTCTATAATAGCGATACATACTCCCTGCCGCCCGACACCTCCCCTTCGGGGTCTCTGCGCCATAAGGTTTCTCCCATGTCCCTGAACACAACCCGCCTCAAGACTCTCTGCGTCGCGTTCGCTGCCCTCGCGGCCGCCTCCTCGGCGTTCGCACAGGAGGCGACGCCTCCCTACCAAGACCCGAAGGCGCCTCTGGAGGCGCGCGTCAATGACCTGTTCGGGCGGCTGACGCCCGACGAAAAGCTCAGTCTGCTGACGGGCACGGGCTTTACGACCAATGCTGTCCCCCGCCTGGGCGTTCCCGCCATGGCGATGGCAGACGCCGGGCAGGGCGTCCGGGGCGGCATGGACAGCACACTTGGCCCCGCCACGCTGTTCCCCGCCGGCGTCACCATGGCCTCGACCTGGGACCCCGCTCTGGTCGGGCGCATCGGCGCGGCCATCGGGCAGGAGGCGCTGAACAAGGGGACAGGCGTGCAAGTTCTGCTTGGCCCCGCCGTCAATATCCATCGGTCGCCGCTGGGCGGGCGCAACGGCGAGTATTTCAGCGAGGACCCGTTCCTGGCGGGCCGTCTGGCCGTGGGCTACATCCAGGGGATGCAGAGCACGGGCTGCGCCGCCTGCATCAAGCACTACGCCGCCAACAACGAGGAAGTGGACCGGGACAACGTCAACGTCCGCGTCGGCGAGCGCGCCCTGCGCGAGATCTATCTCCCCGCGTTCGAGGCAGGAACCACGGAGGGTCACGCCTGGACGCTGATGTCCTCCTACAACCGCATCAACGGCCCCCACGCCACCGCCAACGAGTACCTGCTGAACGAAGTGCTCAAAAAAGGGTGGGGCTGGGACGGCATGGTCATGTCCGACTGGGGCGCGGTCCACGAGACCGGCGCCGTCATCGAGGCCGGCAATGACCTGGAAATGCCCGGCCCCGGCTTGCTCGCCCCGAAGAACGTCACCCGCGCCTTGCAGCGCGGGCGGACGACGCAGGCGGCCATTGATGCGAATGTCCACCGCATCCTGCGCGCGATCATCCGTGTCGGCTTGCTCGACGGGCCGCGCACCCCCAACCATGCCCTCGTCAACGCGCCGGAGCATCAGCAGTAGGACTTTCGCTTGCGCTTGCTTGCAGATTATTTATAGATGCTAATATCAGGCAACAATGTTCAAAAACCCTAGAATAGCTTAGAGTGAAGCGAAAGTCCTAAGCAGTTGACATTCGAGGCGGCCTCCAAAGGGATCGTTCTGCTAAAGAACGAGGGCGAGATCCTGCCGCTGGATGCAAACCACATCCGCTCCATCGCCGTCATTGGGTCTGCGGCCATGGACATGCAGTTCGGCGCGGCGGGCAGCCCCGGCCTGACGCCCTTCTATTCCATCAATCCACTGGAAGGCATCCAGGATGCAGTCGGCCCCCAAGTGGCCGTTAATTACGCGCGCGGGACGCAGGCGGGGACGCCGATCCCTGCCCTCACATTCCGGCTGCCCGACGGCTCCGGGACCGGCCTGCGGGCCGAGTATTTTGCCAACAAGAACCTGGCGGGGACGCCCGCGCTGGTTCGCACCGACGCGCAAATTCAAAACGAGTGGAACACGGCTTCCCCAGCCCCCGGCCTGCCGCATACCAGCTTCAGCGTCCGCTGGACCGGAAAACTGGTCGCGCCGAAGACGGGCCGCTACACGCTGTCGCTGACCGCCGATGACGGCTGCCGCCTGTTCCTGGACGGCAAGCGGCTGGTGGACCACTGGACTGACGGTGGGGCGTCTCCGCAGGCGATAGACGTGAATCTGGTTGCGGGCCATGCCTACGACCTGCGCGTGGAGTATTATCAGAACAGCGGGCTGGCCGTTGCTTACATGAACTGGATCATCCCCGGCGCCGCCCGCTTCACCGAGGCCGTCGAAGCCGCCCGGAAGTCGGACGTGGCCGTCGTCTGCGTCAGCACCGAGGGGACCGAGGGCGAAGGGCAGGACCGGCCCTCCATGATCCTGCCCGGCGACCAGGACGCCTTGATCCAGGCCGTCGCCGCCGCCAATAAAAGAACCATTGTCGTGCTGAACAACGGCACACCCTGCGCGATGACGGCCTGGCTGAACCGGGTGCCCGGTCTGATCGAGACGTGGTTCCCCGGCCAGGAAGGCGGGCACGCGCTGGCCGCCGTTCTGTTCGGCGACGTGAACCCATCGGGCAAGCTGCCCGACACGCTGGCTGCCCGGCGCGAGGACTACCCCGACTTCGGCCACTTCCCCGGCATGAAGGGCCAGGTGAGCTACGCCGAGGGCATCTACGTCGGCTACCGCCACTTCGACAAGGCAAAGATCAAGCCGCTGTTCCCGTTTGGCTACGGCCTGTCTTACACCACGTTCCGGTACGGCGCGCTGACGCTTGACCAGGCCTCGCTTGCGCCGGACGGGACCGTCACGGCGAGCCTGGACGTCACCAACACGGGCCACCGCGCGGGGGCCGAGGTCGTCGAGCTGTATGTCCACGACCCCCATCCAAAGATAGACAAGCCCGTGCGCGAACTCAAGAACTTCGCCAAAGTGGATTTGCAGCCCGGCGAGACCAAAACGGTTCGGTTCCAACTCGCCCCGCGCGCTCTAGCCTACTGCGACGTTCCCGGCAAGGAGTGGAAGGCGGATGCCGGCGACTACGACATCCAGATCGGCGCGTCCTCTCGCGACATCCGGCAGCAGGCGCAGGTGCGGCTGGCCGCCGATTACACCCAGCCGATCCCATTCATGGGCGAATCCCAGCCAGTTCCCACGGGGCCGGTTCAGACGGAAAAGAATCTCGCCCAAGGCCGCCCCGTCACGGCCTCTTCGGTGCAGGAGAACTTCAAGCCGGAAGGCGCCGTGGACGGCGATGAAACTTCGCGCTGGAGCAGCGCCGCGAGCGATCCGCAGTGGATCACGGTGGACCTGGGCAAAGTCACCCCGGTCAGCCATGTTCTGCTGTATTGGGAAACCGCTTATGCCTCCGCTTACAGCATTCAGGTGAGCCTTGACGGCAAGGAGTGGAAGGACGTGTATCAGACGACGGAAGGCGGGGGCGGCGAGGAGCAGGTCAAGTTCACGCCCACGCCCGCGCGGTTCGTGCGGATGTATGGCACCAAGCGCGCGACGCAGTTCGGCTACTCGCTGTTCAGCTTCGAGATCTATTCGTGACGGGTGACGCCGTCGTCGCCGTCGAGTGGGGCTGTTTGGCAGGCCGCCGCCCGCGCGTCGCCGGGAGCAACGCCCGGCTGGGCGAACACGGCGACCATGTGCGGGTTCCCTTAGCCCGTGTCAGGACCCACAATGGCGCTTCAGGCTTCGGTGTCTGCCGGGCGGGGCGGAAGCGGGCCGCTGAATTGCTGGGCCGGAGCCTGAGTGATCTATTAGCCGAGGGTAGGGGTGTCCGCGAGCCGTATCTGGCGTTCGAGTACCCCCTGTGGGACCTCGCAGGCCGGTTGGCAGGCCGGCCCGTCTACGCGCTGGCGGCGGAGGCCGTCGGATTGCCAGTTTCCGCGTCGCTGCGCGTCCGCTGCTACGACACGTCGCTCTATATGGACGACCTGCGCCTGGACTCGGACGATGAGGCCGCCGCGCTTCTCGCGTCCGAGGCGGCGGATGGCTATGCCCTCGGCCACCGCGCGTTCAAAATCAAAGTCGGGCGCGGCGCGCGCTGGATGCCGCCCGACGCGGGGATGCGGCGCGACATCGCCGTCATCCGCGCCGTCCGCGCCGCCGTCGGGCCGGAGGCCGCCCTGCTTCTGGACGCCAACAACGGCTGGAACCTGAACCTGACCAAATACGCCCTGGCTGAAACTGCCGAGTGCCGTATCCACTGGATGGAGGAGCCGTTCCACGAGGACGCCGCCTTGTACCACGACCTCAAAGAGTGGCTCCGGGCCGAGGGGCTGCCGACGCTTATCGCCGACGGCGAGGGCGAAGCGTCGCCGTCCCTTCTGCGCTGGGTGCGTGAAGGCTTGATAGACGTGGTCCAGTACGACGTCTTCGGCCACGGCCTGACGCGGTGGCTCACATTGGGGAAGCAGCTTGATGAGTGGGGCGCCCGCTCCGCCCGCACCACTACGGCGGCCATCTGGGCAACCACATTTCGTGCCACCTTGCCCCTGCCCTGCGCGGCTTCACCTTCGTGGAGTGGGACGAGGTCGTGACGCCCGGCCTGGACACGTCCGGCTACGTCCTGGAAGACGGCTGGGTGTCCGTGCCCGACGCGCCCGGCTTCGGGCTGTCGCTGGATGAAGCGGCGTTCGCGCGGGCCGTGGCGGAGGGCGGGTGGAAAGTCTCCCCGCCCTGAACGGCGAAGGGCGAACACAAGGTTCGCCCCTACATCAGAGGGCGCGATAAATCACGCCCCTACATTGCGCCATACCCGTAGGGGCGAACCTTGTGTTCGCCCTCCTACCGGAAAACTTAACGAAACCACAGTACCTATGACAATCAAATCAACCCTCCGCGCTTGGCTCACCCCGGCGCTCTTGGCCGCCGCAGCCGCTGGCGCCTACGCCGCTCCGGGGCAGCTTATCGTCGGGGTGAACAAGCCGGGTATCAAGATCAGCCCCACGTTCTTCGGCCTGATGACCGAGGAGATCAACCATTCCTACGACGGCGGCCTGTACGGTGAGCTGATCCAGAACCGCGCTCTCAAGGACGACGCCAATGGCCCCGCCCACTGGTCCGTCGTCACCAGCGGCGGGGCGGGCACGATCTCCCTGGACAAAGGCAGCCCCATTCCTGGAACCGCCCTGACGAACTCCTTGCGGCTGGACGTTTCCGCCGCCACGGCGGGTCAGCACGTCGGCGTTGCCAACGAAGGCTACTGGGGCATCCCCGTCAAGCCGCATACGACTTACCGCGCCTCGTTCTACGCCAAAGCCGGCCCTGCATTCACGGGTCCGCTGACCGTGGACATCGAAAGCAATGACGGCGAGACCATCCACGCCACCGCCCAGGTCCCCGCGCTCACGGCGGCCTGGAAGCCGTACACGGTCACGCTGACCACGGGCGCCGTCACGCCCTCCACGGCGAACCGCTTTGTCCTCTCGGCCAGCAGTGCGGGCACGGTCTGGCTGTCCCAGGTGTCCCTGATGCCGCCAACCTACAAAAACCGCCCGAACGGCAGCCGCATTGACCTCATGCAGAAGATGGGTGACATGCAGCCTGCCTTCCTGCGGATGCCCGGCGGCAACTACCTGGAAGGCAACACCATCGCCGAGCGCTTTGAGTGGAAGGACACCATCGGACCGATTGACCGGCGGCCCGGCCATCAAGGCCCGTGGGGCTACCGCTCGACGGACGGGATGGGCCTGCTGGAGATGCTGGAATGGTGCGAAGACCTGAAGATGCAGCCCGTCCTGGCCGTCTTCGCCGGGTACGCGCTGCGCGGTGAGCACATCCCCGCCGGGCCGGGATTGACGCCGTTCGTGCAGGATGCCCTGGACGAGATCGAGTATGTGACAGGCGGCGCAAACACGACCTGGGGCGCGCGGCGGGTCAGGGACGGTCATCCCGCCCCGTTCCCGCTCACCTACGTCGAGATCGGCAACGAGGACTTCTTCGACAGGTCCGACGTGACCGGCAGCTACGATGGCCGCTTCACGCAGTTTTATGACGCCATCAAGGCCAAATACCCACGCTTGCAGCTCATCGCGACTACCCCGATCAAGAGCCGCAAGCCGGACCTCGTGGACGATCACTACTACCGCTCGGCGGCGGCGATGGCGCGAGACTCGGCTCATTACGACAAGACCGACCGCTCCGGCCCCAAAATCTTCGTCGGCGAGTGGGCCTCGACGGAGGGCAGCCCGACCCCGACCTTGCAAGCCGCCCTGGGCGACGCTGCCTGGATGACCGGCATGGAGCGCAACTCAGACCTAGTCGTCCTAGAAGCCTACGCGCCGCTCCTGGTCAACGTCAACCCCCGCGCGCGCCAGTGGGGCACCAACTTGATCGGCTATGACGCACTCAGCAGCTTCGGTTCGCCGTCGTACTATGTCCAGAAGATGTTCGGGACCAACCGGGGCGACGTCATCCTGCCCATCACTCTTACCCCGCAGGGTGGCGACACGCCCGTCGCCGCGCCGCTGCCGTCGGGCCGAATCGGCGTCGCCACCTGGGCCACCCAGGCCGAGTTCAAGGACATCCAGGTCACGCAGGGCGGAAAGACGCTGTACGCCAAGGACTTTGCTCAGGGGGCGGGGGACTGGACGCTGGGGCAGGGCCAGTGGGCGGCGCGGGACGGCGTCCTGAGCCAGACGGGCGACCAGACGAACGACCGCGCCACGGCAGGCGACACGGCCTGGACCGACTACACCTACCACGTCCAGGCGCGCAAGCTCAGTGGCCGCGAGGGTTTCCTGATCGCTTTCCATTACCGGGACGACGCGAACCTCGTCTGGTGGAACATCGGCGGCTGGGGCAACACCCGCACCGCCCTGGAGCAGTTCCAAAATGGCGCCGACACGCAGCTCGGCCCTGATGTACCCCTGACGGTCGAGCCGAATCGCTGGTACGACATTAGGATCGAGGTGCAGGGCCGCGCCATCCGCTGCTTCCTGGACGGCAAGCTGATCGAGGCAGTGACCGACACGCCGCCGGCCCCGCCCGCGCCGCTCTACGCTGTCGCCAGCCGCGCCCTGTCCACCGGCGATATCATCCTGAAAGTGGTCAACACGTCCCCGTCTGTCCAGCAGATTCAGGTGGACCTGCAAGGGGCGCGGGATGTCGCCAAAACCGCCGTCGCCCAGGTCCTGGCGGGCGACCCCGCCGCCGTGAACACCGTAGACGCGCCCGAAAAGGTCGCGCCACAGACGACGACTCTGACCGGCATGGGCCGCACCTTCCTCCACGAGTTCCCCGCCCACTCCGTCACCGTGCTGCGCGTCCGGGCGCGAAAATAGGACACACGGAGATGCTTCCAAAAACAATTGGGCCGCTGGTCTTTCTCCTTCTCCTTTTCCTGGCGCACCCCCTGCCGGCGAAGACGCTGACCTATGCGAACCCGCTGCACTTCGGGACGAACACGGGGCGCGAGGACCACGACGAGCTGCGCGACCCGTGCATCATCCAGGAAGGCGGGACGTACTACCTCGTCTTTACCATGTGGCCGTTCACCGACAGCAGCGCCAAAGACCCCAGCAAGCCGGACATGAACTCGTCGCCGGGCATTCGCCTCTACTCCTCGAAAGACCTGACGCACTGGACGCCCGGCCCGTGGCTGGTCAAGTCGTCCACCTTGCCCGAAGCCTCCCCCTACAAGCACCGCTTCTGGGCGCCGGAAATTCACAAGATCGGCGGCAAGTTCTACCTCGTCTTCACGACGGACAACTGGACCAAGCCGGAATACAACGCGACCGGCCACTTCGGCTACCATGCGTTTATCGGAGTCGCCGACAAGATGACCGGGCCGTACCAGCACATCAGCTACATGCCCGACTCGGCCTGCGACACGACCATCTTCGGCGATGATGACGGCCGCGTCTACGCCTACATGCCGTTCGGCGATCTGTTCGTCCAGGAACTCGACCTCAGCCGTCTGTCCGAGGGGAAGGTGGGATACAAGACGCCGCGCCGGAAGATCGTTTCGGATGACTTCGCCGACATCCACCAGCCCAGCCCCAAGTACCTGGAAGGCCCGTGGGCGATGAAGGTCGGCAAGCGCTACTTGCTCTTCTACGCCGAGAACTACGCCGACGGCTACTGGACCGGCGTCGCCTACGCCGACAACCCCCTGGGGCCGTGGCGGAAAGACCCGCGCGGGCGCGTCTTCTGGGGCGGCCACCTCGCCGTCTTCGACGGGCCGGACGGGCGGCCCTGGTTTTCGTATCGCGGCGAGAAGGTCCCCGCCACTCGGGGCCTCCTGTGCGTGGACCCGTTTGAGGTGAGCGCGGACGGCCTGGTCCAATGCCCCGACCCGTCCACGACACCCATGACGGTTCCCGTCGCCTCCGCAAAGGCTACAAAGAAGCGCCGCCCGTAGCCGTTCCGCGCATTGGTTGGGGTACAATCGCTTTTTTACCGTGCATTGTGATGGAGACAGCGAACGCCATGACCGACCGACCCCAAGGCGACAGCCCGATTCCCATGATCGAGCCGATTTCGATGATCAAGGAGGAGACTGTCAAAGACGACGGGCGCATCCTGATCTACTACACGTTTCCCGATGACCAGGACGCTCCGGCGCCGCCTGCGACTCAGGAGGATACCGATGTCTGAACTGCGCTGGCATCCCATCCTGGAAGAGTGGGTCATCACGGCGACATTGCGCCAGGACCGGACGTTCTTCCCGCCGCCCGACTACAACCCGCTGGCCCCGACCAAGCCCGGCGGCTTCCCCACCGAGATTTCCCGGTCCGACTACGACATCGTCGTCTTCGAGAACAAGTTCCCCTCGCTCCAGCCGCACCCGCCCTCGCCCGCCGTCCGGGGCACCGACCTGACCCCCGTCCGCCCCGCCGTCGGCGCCTGCGAGGTTGTCGTCTACACGCCCCAGGCCGATGCGACCCTGGCCGAACTGCCCGTCGAGAAGATCGAGCACTTGGTTTGGGTGTGGACCGACCGCTTTGCGGCATTGGGAGCCAGGCCCGAGATTCATTACATCTTTCTGTTCGAGAACAAGGGCCGCGAGATCGGCGTCACCCTCACCCACCCGCACGGGCAGATCTATGCCTACCCGTTTGTCCCGCCCCGCCTCCAGACCGAATTGAACGCGGCGAAGAAGCACTGGGACGCTCACGGGACCAACCTCTTTCTGGACGTGCTGGCGCAGGAACTGGAAGATGGCCGGCGCATCATCACGCAGAACGACAGCTTCGTGGCGACGGTTCCCTTCTTCGCCCGCTACCCCTATGAGGTCCACATCACGGCCCGTGCGCCGGGCAAGGCCGCGCTGACGGATTTCACGCGCGCCGGTCTGCATGACCTGGCGACGATCCTCAAAACGGTCCTGACCAAGTACGACGCCCTGTTCGGCGTCTCGCTGCCATACATCATGGCGATGCACCAGCGGCCCACGGACGGCGGCGCGTACCCGCATTACCAGTTCCACATCGAGTTCTACCCGCCCAACCGGACCAAAGACAAGCTGAAATATCTGGCCGGCTCCGAGGCGGGCGCGGGGACCTACATCAACGACACGCTGGCTGAGGAGAAGGCCGCCGAGCTTCGCGCACTGGAGCCGCGCGAGTAGCAAGCGTTCAAATAAGAATCGGTACTGAAAGCGCCGGTCTACTCGATGTGAAAGTCGCTCCGCGACTATGGATAATATGACAAGCCTCGCCTCCGGTGACTGTTCCTCAGTGCCGGAGGCACTTTCACTTTGCGTAGACCGGCGCTTTCAGTACCGATTCCTGCTGCATCGAATTGAGATAACCTATGATCCCACTTGTTCCCGCCCACCTCACCTGCGAGTACCGCGCCGACCCGCGCGGCATTGATGCCGCCCGCCCGCGCCTGAGCTGGCAGGTGCAGTCACCCCTGCGGGGCGAGCGGCAGACCGCGTACCAAGTCTTGGTCGCGGACAGCCCGCAAAATCTGTCTCAGGACCGGGGCAATCTCTGGGACAGCGGCAAGGTCTGGTCGGGCCAGTCCGTCACCATCCGCTACGGCGGGGCGACTCTGGCTTCGGGGCAGCGCTGCTTTTGGAAGGTCCGCGTCTGGGATAAGGACGGCAAGCCTTCGCCGGACAGCCCGGTTGGCCTGTGGCAGATGGGCTTGCTGCGCCCCTTGGACTGGCGCGCATCGTGGATCAGCGCGCCGACCCCGCGCGACAGCAAAGACAACGGCCTGACCCTGCCCCCCTGCCCTTATCTGCGGAAGACATTCACGCTTGCCAAGCCGGTCAAACAGGCCACGCTGTACGCCACGGCGCGGGGCCTGTACGCCCTCAGCGTCAACGGCGGGCGGGTGGGGGATGCGATGTTTGCACCGGGCTGGACCGATTACACCAAGCGCATCGCGTATCAGACCTATGACGTCACGAAGCGGCTGCATGTTGGGGCAAACGCGCTCGGCGCGGTACTGGGCGACGGCTGGTACGGCGGCTACGTCGGCTTCGGCCACCGGCGCGACCTCTACGGCGACCGCCCGCAGTTCTTGGCACAGCTTGTGATCGAGTACGCCGACGGCAGCCGCCGGACGGTCGCCACCGACGGGTCGTGGCGCGGCGCGACCGGCCCGCTCCTGCACTCGGACTTCTTGCAGGGCGAGACCTACGACGCCCGCCGCGCCCCGTCGGGCTGGCGACCCGTCATGGTGGAGCCTGCCGCTCCGCCCTTGAAGCAAGTAGATGTGACGGCGCGGCTCCGGGCGCGGGTGCAGAATGACAGCCTGAGCGTTGTTGCCGACAACAAGATCGCGGGCGACCCGGCGTACCTGTCTCTGAAACAACTGCGCGTGGATTACACCTTGGACAGCGCGGCGCATTCGCGGACGGTGAAAGAAGACGAGACGCTGACGATCCCCGGACCCGGCGAGACGCCCGGCCCGCTCGTCCTCCGCCGCGCGGTCTATGGTGCGCTGTCGGTCGCCTCTCGGCCCGCCCTTGTCGCCCAGATCGGGCCTCCGGTGCGCGTCACGCAGACGCTGAAGCCGCGCCGGGTGACGCAGCCTGCGCCGGGTGTCTATCTGTACGACCTGGGCCAGAACATGGTCGGCTGGGCACGGTTGACCGTCAAGGGCCGGGCGGGGACGCAGGTGCGGATGCGCTTCGGCGAGATGCTTCAGCCCAACGGGACGCTTTACACGACTAACCTGCGCTCGGCGCGGGCGACGGACACATACATATTGAGCGGGCATGGCGTCGAGACCTGGGAGCCGCACTTTACCTTCCATGGCTTCCGCTATGTCGAAGTGACCGGCTACCCCGGCAGGCCGCGCCCGGACGCCGTGGCGGGCTGCGTCGTCGGCTCGGACCTGCCGCCTGCGGGTACGTTCGTCTGCTCGCAGCCGATGGTCAACCAACTCCAGCACAACATCGTCTGGGGCCAGCGCGGCAATTTTCTCAGCGTCCCGACGGACTGCCCGCAGCGCGACGAGCGCCTGGGCTGGATGGGGGACGCCCAGATCTTCGCCCGGACGGCGACCTACAACCGGGACGTGGCAGCGTTCTACGAGAAGTGGATGGACGATGTTTCCGACGCCCAATCTCCAGCCGGCGGCTTTTCCGACGTCTCGCCGCGCTTGGTGGACGACGGGGACGGCGCCCCCGCCTGGGGCGACGCGGGCATCATCGTCCCCTGGACCGTCTACCAGGCGTATGGCGACACGGGGATTTTGGAGAAGCATTGGGGAGCCATGACGCGCTGGCTAGGCTACATCACGACGGCGAACTCGGACGGCCTGTGGACCAAGCGCCGCAACAACGATTTCGGGGACTGGCTTTCCATTGCCGCCGACACGCCCAAAGACGTGCTGGCGACGGCTTACTACGCTTATGACGCCTCGCTCATGGCGCGCATGGCCCGCGCCATTGGTCGCCCGCAGGAGGCCGCGCGTTATGACGCCCTGTTCGCGCACATCAAAGATGCCTTCAACGCCGCCTACGTCGCGCCCGACGGCCGCGTCAAGGGCGACACGCAGACGGGCTACGTCCTGGCCCTGCGCTTCGGCCTGCTGCCGCGCGGGCTGCGCCCCTTCGCGGCGAAGCATCTCGTCGCCGACATCGCGGCCAAGAACGGCCACCTGTCCACTGGGTTCGTCGGCGTCGGCTACCTGTGCCCTGTCTTGACCGAGACCGGCCACAACGATGTCGCGTACCAACTGCTCCTCAATGACACGTTCCCTTCCTGGGGCTACTCCATCAGGCAAGGCGCGACCACGATCTGGGAGCGCTGGGACGGCTACACGCGGGAAAAGGGCTTCCAGGACCCCGGCATGAACTCATTTAACCACTACTCGCTCGGCTCGGTCGGCCAGTGGCTGTACCAGGATGTGGGGGGCATTGATACCGACCCGGACGCCCCCGGCTTCGCCCACATCCTGATCCACCCGCACCCCGGCCCCGGCTTGACGCAGGCTCGCGCCGTCTACGACAGCATCCGGGGGCGGATCGTCAGCGCATGGCGGACAGACGGCGCGGGCCTGGCGCTGGATGTGACGATCCCGGCCAACACGACGGCGACGGTCTTCGTGCCCGCGCCCCTGGGTGCCGCCGTGACCGAGGGCGGCGTCCCCGCCGCCCGTGCCCCCGGCGTCTCCTCGGCGCAGCGGTCAGGCGATCAGGTCGTGGTTTCCCTCGTCTCTGGGACCTATCATTTCCGTGTTCGTTTGGCATCCGCCGCTTCCAGGCTACGCGCGATCCACGGCGGCGTCTGAGGGTGCGCCAGTACCTCGCCCAGTGTCATCCACCGGACGGCGCTGACTTCGGCGGGGTCCACGGCCGTCGGCGTGCCGCTGAGGTAGCGGCAGAGGAAGACAATGTCTACGCACGGCGGGGCCTGGCCGAATGAGTGGCTTTCGACGTAGACCAGATCATTCACCTCGACGCCGACCTCCTCGCGGATTTCGCGCCGCAGCGTTTCTTCCAGCACGTTTTCAATGTCCATGCCTTCCACCTTGCCGCCGGCGAAGGCCAGCGTTCCCCCGGCGTGGGCCTCCTGCTCGCTCCGAAACGCCATGAGATAACGGTCGCCATCATAGATGACTGCCTCCACGTTGACGGCAAAACCCGCCGCTTCTTGCTTCTGCGGCGTGTCTTCGCGCAGAAGCACATAGTCAAAGTTCGGCGGGTCCACGCCCAGCCGCTGCAAGGCCATCGAGATTTGCCCCACATGCCACGTCTGGTGGTTGCAAAGGTGCAGCAGGACTTCCTCCGCCGTCACCCGCACCCCGACGCCCCATTGCGGCAACTCGGTCGTGATGACCCGGCCCAGCGCCCTGTCGTCGGCGCGGGCGGCGAAGGCCAGCGTGCGGGCGCGGATCGCGTCCCAGTCGGCGAACAGCCCTTCCAGCGTCCCCGCCGCCCCGTCCTCATAACGCGGCGGCGCGGCTTCCCCGTAGAGTCGCCCCAGCGTCCAGCGCCGCTCCGCGCCGACTAGGTGCGCGACAAGCTGCCCAATGGTTTTATGTTGCGCCGTTGTCTCGAACGGCTGGTCCAGCGTCTGGGGGTGTGCGGCCAGCGTCTCGCGCAGCAGGCGGCGGGCGTTCTCCGCATAGGCGACTTGGCGGCGGATGTCCATACGGTGATTATACCAGGGAATCCACCTCCATGCAGAGGAACCCATCCCGCTCGCTTAGGCTCACTCCCCCTCCCGAGGCTTTATTGGGGTGAAACTGGAGGGGGAGGAGGTTCAGTCCCCTGTCGGCGATACTCTACTCTTCGTCCGCCCGTTGTACCCGCTGCCGCGTCTCGGTTATTGGGGTAGGCCCTGCGAGCAGGGGCGGGAGGACCCCTGTGACCGAGGGACGAGGGAACAAGGAGGTGGGTTCCTGGGCACGGAAACCGCCTTTGGGGTACAATGAGGGGCATGAAAGTCACCGTCCTCGGCTGCGGCACTTCCCACGGCGTTCCCATGATCGGCTGCGACTGCGCCGTCTGCACATCCCCTGACCCGCGCAACCGGCGCCTGCGCCCCTCCATCCTGGTCACGGCGGACGACGGGGCGAACGTCCTGGTGGACACGCCGCCCGAAATGCGGATCGCCTTTCTGGAAAACCACGTCCGGCGGCTGGACGCGATCCTTTACACGCACTCCCACGCCGACCACATCTTCGGGCTGGATGATGTCCGCACCTTCAACTACCGTTCGGGCGCGGCCATGCCGATTTACGCCGAGCCTAATGTGCTGGCCGATATCCGGCGCATTTACGCCTATATCTTCCATGTCACCCAGGCCGGCGGCGGCAAGCCGCAGGTGGACCTGCGCGAGATCGGGCCGGGCGATGCCCTCAGCCTGCATGGTCTGGACATCCTGCCCCTGCGCGTCTGCCACGGACGTCTGCCCATCCTCGCCTACAAGTTCGGCCCGTGCTTTGCCTACGTCACCGATGTCAGCGTCATCCCCCCCGAGACCTGGCCGCACCTGGAGGGCCTCGACCTGCTGATGCTCGACGCTGTCCGCCGCGACCCGCACGAGACGCACTTCCATCTCGACGCCGCCCTCGAAACTATCGCTCTGCTCCAGCCCAAACGCACCCTGCTGACCCACCTGTCCCACGACTACGACTACGCCGACACTAATGCCGAGCTTCCCCCCGGCGTCGAACTCGCCTACGACGGGCAGACCGTGGAGATAGGCTAACTTCAGTTCCTCAATGTGGAGAAAAGCGTATGGACCAATCAGGCTCGTATGGCGGCAAGTATGATGACCTGCTAATCAGCCACGCGAAGGCGATCAAAGAGGCAGGCCAAACTCCTTCCAACACCCGCCTGGTACGTGCCCTGCAAAACGCGGCAAGGGTCAGTCCTCTTGAAGCGCGGAGGGTTGTTGACGACTTCAGCGAACGCGGCGTTCTTCAAACTCTTCTCGGCCCCGGCCCTTACGACGAGTGGCTGACTGCGGAGCTTGAAGCGGCCCGGAAGCTAAATCGTGGCGTCAATGGAACTTCCCTCGCAAAGAAATTACAGCGGGAAAACCCAGCGTACCAGTCGAGCATGAGCCGGAACCGCCTCTTGGGGCTTGCAGATGCCATTGACATCGTTGATGACTACTTCGTGCGGTACGGTCTGAATTCAGTTTTGGGTCCTTACCCGTTGGGCGGGATCGTGATCGTTGTCCTGGCGGAAGCGATGTTGTCTCTCCCCGTTTTGTGGGCAGTCCATTTCGCCCTCAACTCCCTCTTTTTTGGGCGTCTTGTTAGTGGAACGCCATTCGTCTGCTTTTTCCTTCTCTTCCTCGCGGAACGTGCCTGGAAAAACTGGCGCAAACTTCGCTCCGCCAAGCGCTGGAGCAGCTATGATGCGGCCCGCGACAGGCTGCCGATTACCCTGTAACCTAATTGGGAGACATCCTGAAAAATAAATGCTAAAAAATTAGCAATAGCCCTTGACATTCCGCCGCAGATATGCTAAATTTTTAGCATGGTTGCGAACACCCCCCTCAGCCGCCGCGAGCGGCAGATCATGGACATCATCTACCAACAGGAGCGGGCGACCGCCGCCGACGTACTGGCGGCCCTGCCGGACCCGCCTTCCTACTCGTCCGTCCGCGCCCTGCTCGGCATCCTCGAATCCAAAGGCCATCTGCGGCACATCAAGGACGGCGCGCGCTACGTTTACCTCCCCACCCGGTCTCGGCACGGAGCGGCCAAGTCTGCCTTGCAGCAGGTGGTTCAGACGTTCTTCGCCGGCTCGGTCGAGCAGACCGTCGCCACCCTCCTGTCCGTTTCGGACGCGCCGCTGTCCGAGGACGAGTGCGAGCGCCTGTCGGCGCTCATTGACAAGGCAAAGGAAGGGAAACCGGAATGAGCGAAGGTTCGGTCCTGACATGGCTGCCCCAGGCGGGCGGCCTAGCCCTGAAAAGCCTGATCGTATTGGCCGTTTCGGGAGCGGCCCTGCTCGCCCTGCGGCGCGCATCCGCCTCGGCGCGTCACCTCGTCTGCCTGCTGACGCTGGCTGCCCTGCTGGCCCTGCCCGTCCTGTCCCTGGCCCTGCCCGGCTGGCGTCTGCCGGTCCCCTTCATGGCACCGCTCATGGCACCGCCCACCGCATCCAGGGAAGCCACCCCGTTGCTTCGCGACAAGTCGCTTCGCACCGCCCCTCCCGCCCCTGCTCGCAGGGCCTACCCCAATAACCGAGACGCGGCAGCGGGTACAACGGGAAGGGAAGGAGTATCGGACAAGAAGCCGTTTGCTGCCGGTGCCCTAAGCTCCTCGTCCTCCCGCTTCGGGAGGACCCCTGCGAGCGCAGCGAACAAGGAGGTGGGTTCTCTGCCGCGCCCCTTCCCCTGGGCGGTGGTCGTGTCCGCCCTGTGGCTGGTCGGCGGCTTGATTGCCAGCCTGCGCCCCTTGCTCGGCCTGTGGGGTATCGCGCGGCTTTCCCAGGGCAGCCGGCCCGTCTCCGACGCCCCGACGCTGACTCTGGCCTCCGAGTGCGCCTCCGTCCTGGGCCTGTCTGGGATGCCTGCCTTGCGCCAGGCGGATGCCCCCGTCCCGATGACCTGGGGCTGGCGGCGTCCCATCGTCCTGCTGCCCATGGGCGCACATATTTGGCTTGAAGACCGCCTGCGGGCCGTGCTGCTTCATGAGCTGGCCCACATCCGGCGACGCGACTGGCTTTCTCACCGCTTCGCCGACGTCGTCTGCGCGCTCTACTGGTTCCACCCGCTCGTCTGGCTGACCGCCCGCCGCCTGCGTGCTGAGGGCGAGATCGCCTGCGATGACCTCGTCCTGATATCCGGTGTCGCTGCCCCGGACTACGCCCGACACCTGCTCGACGTCGCCCGCACCCTGCGCCCCGCTCCCGCCGCCGTCCCCCAATCCACCATCGCCATGGCGCGCACTGCCCGTATCGAAGGAAGGCTCAAAATGATCCTGGACACCACCCGCCCCCGCCGCGCCCTTTCGCGCCGCGCCCTGCTCCTCGCCCTGACTCCGGGCGTGGTCGCGCTCGGCTCGCTCGCTATGCTTCGACCCGTCTCAAAGGCTCAGGCCGCGCCCGTCCCTGTGGCCGCCACACCGGCCCCGCTCGCGTCTCAGGCAGCCATCACTCCTGTCCCGGCCTCCCACATCATTGTTTCGCCCGCACCGCCAGAAGCGCGCAAAGCCGCAAAGCCCCTGATTGCGCCGGTTCCAGTCGCGCCATCGCCAAAGCTCGTGCCGCCTTCCGCCTCCGTGGTGCAGCCCAAAAACGTCTACGCTGTCCCCGTGCGCCTTGTCACGCCGGTAGGCCCTGTTCACGTTGCCGCGAACACGGAAGCGTCTGCGGAGAAGCCGCCGGCCTCGCAAGACGGCGATGTGACCGTGGAACTGGCGGGTGTGACTGACGGCAATCTGCCGGGGAACCGCTGGTGGACCGCTGACGGTGCTGCCCTTTCAAACCCCGTGTACACTCCGGGGCAAAAGCCGGAAATGCATGACTTCATTACTAGGCGGATGAATGGCACCGTGCGGAACCTGATTTTTGCGTTCCGTCTACCGCCGACGGCCAAAGACGTGACAACGCAGTGGGAACTGCCGCAGAGTCTCGACTACTCCTCCGGCGGGACATGGATCACTAAGACGATTGGGCACGACGATCTGCCGGAAGCCAAAATCAGCGGGGACCGGGGCGGGGTCCGCACCGTATCCGCGCTTTATCCGCTCTCAGCCTTGAAGGGCAGTATCCGCGTCGGCATCGCCTCCGGCCCTTGGACAACAGCGGCGACGCAAGACGTCACGAATGACTGGTTTGGGACGACCAAGACGAGCGCAACGGGAACCTTTATCTTCAGCCGCATCACCGAGGTGGACGGGGGGCGGCCCGCCGTTACGATTACGACCGATCAACTGAAACAAGACATTCGCATCGTGGCTGTGGATGCCCAAGGGCATGACACCCTGCCATCGGGAGTAGGTGGACAGAGTACGACTAAGCTGGACCAGATCACGGCGGAGTTCTCCCTGACTACCGCAACGAATAAGATCAAGCAAATCCGCGTTGAGACCCGCCCGTTCCGGTGGGTCGAGTTCAAGGACATCGCCTTGCAGCCCGCCCCTTAGCCGCCGCGCAAGACACCCGGAGACAGACCATAACCCGCAAGCTGACGCCGTATGACCTCGCGCTCTGGGCCGCGCTGCCGATGGCGCACACGCCGCGCATCGAAGGGAGATTGACCATGATCCTGGACCAGACCCGCCCCCGTCGCGCGCTGACGCGGCGCGTTCTGATAATCGCGCTCGGCTTTGGGGTCGCAACCCTCGTGCCGCTGGCGATGCTCCGGCCTGTGGCGCGGGCACAAGCCGTGCCGCAACGATTCCCAAGCCTGATGATCTCGGTCCCGATCCTCCCAAACAACCCAATCCTCCTAAACGTCGGCCATCAGAAGATGCTGGAACGGGAACTCATCCGTGCCTCCAGCCTTCAGTACAGGCTTCATTCTGTGCCGCCTGTGGACATGGAGTTCCGCCAGGGAGAACGGGACAATCCCAAAGGAGCAGTGAAGCACCTGCGGCAGATATATGTCTATCTTGGCATATACCGGCGGACGCACGGCGGCGCGTTCCCGGTGACGCTTGGCCCGAACAGCCTCGCCGCTGATATGGCCGCCGACCCGCGCCGCTACGGCCTGCCGGAACAGGGCGCAGACAACGGTACGCAAGCCGCCCAGGAGTTCGACGGACCTGGCTATCAACGCGTCATTTATTTCCTGCATGGCAAGCGGCCTGATGGCACCCTCACCGGCACGGCCAAGCGGTCGGGAACACGGGATATGTTCGCGTACACGAACTATTACGTCCAGAACGATGCGCGGGGCAAGACATACGGCTTTTACCTAGTGCTATGGGACGACGGTACAGTGCATCTGATCCCGCAGAACCGCACACTGACAGTACCGGCCTATGACGTCATCGGCCCGCCTGGGGCGACGGAGCGGGCGCGGCACGAGGGGGAGAAGCAGATTGCCTTCCCCGGCCAGGCGGGTCTGTCGAGGGGCTGAGACAGAAAAAGGGCGAGGCCGGTGATGGCCTCGCCTTTTTCTCGTTAGCCAGCGGGCATAAGAGACACGTCAAGACCCTCCTGCTCCTCGATCTCGTCCTCAGTGTCGACGAGCATAGCGTAATGGTCATAGGTGCGCGCCTCCGGGGAGGGCAGGCGGACGGGGACATGCCATTGTTCACCTTCCAGATGCAGTGTGGCCTCGATGATCTCAGCCACGGCACCGTCAATGGGATTGCGCTCTAGATACGGTCGAATGCGCGCTATAAAATCCTGCACTATGCTTTCCGGCTCGATTCTTACGGTCATCGTCGCCATCTCACACCTCCCCGTCTTTCAGCACCGGCAGTGTGGCGGCGAAGTGGCAGGCGGAGAGATGCGCGGGCGGGCCACTCTCGAAGGGGGCCAGGGGCGGCTCTTTCTGGGCGCAGATTTCCTGGGCGAAGGGACAGCGGGTGCGGAAGCGGCAGCCGGAGGGGATGTCAATGGGGGAGGGGACATCGCCTTCGACTTTCTCCGTCGTGACCCGCGTGCCGTCTACGCTCGGCACGGCGGCCAGCAGGGCGCGGGTGTAGGGGTGGCGCGGGTTGTCGTAGAGTTCGTCGGCGGGGGCGGTCTCGACGATCTTGCCCAGGTACATGACGGCGACCCGGTGGCTGATCTGGCGGACTGCCCCCAGGTCGTGGGCGACGAAGAGTAGCGCGACATGGGTGTCGGCCTGCACCTGGCGGAACAGGTTCAGTATCTGGGCGCGGATGGAAACGTCCAGCGCGGACACGGGTTCGTCGGCGACAATCAGCTTGGGCCGCAGGGACAGGGCGCGGGCGATGCCGACCCGCTGGCGCTGGCCCCCTGAAAACTCGTGCGGGAAGCGCGTCCCAGCGGTCTGGGGCAGCCCGACCTGGTCCAGCAGCCGCGCTACCTCCGCCCGGACTTCTTTGGCCGGAACGATCTTATGCACCCGCAGCGGCTCCTCCAAAATGGCCCCGATGCTCATGCGCGGGTTGAGCGAGGCGAACGGGTCCTGGAAAACGATCTGCATCTCGCGCCGCGCTCGCCGCAGAGGCTCCGGGGGCAGGGCGAGGAAGTCTTTCCCATCGAACGTGACGGTCCCACCCGTCGGCTCGACCAGCCGCAGGAGGCAGCGGCCCAGCGTGGACTTGCCGCAGCCCGACTCGCCGACCAGCCCCAGCGTCTCCCCCGCCTCCAGCGTCAGGTCCACGCCGTCCACGGCGCGGACCTGGTCCGTGACGCGCGTGAACGGGCCAGTGGCGCGGGTGATGGGGAAGCGCTTGGTCAGGTCGCGGACTTCGAGAAGGGGCATGGTGTCTTATTGTACCCGGTGAAGAAGCCCCCTGGCCCCCAATCCTGGGGGCGCCAGAAGGGGTGGTTCTTCTCCTGCTCCCCCGGAATTGGGGGGTGCGCTCAAAGTTCGGAGCCGGCACTGGAAGTGCCGGTTTCTTCTATCATAATCTTTGCACACGCCCAGAGTTGGTGGGGAGTGATCTTAATACCCCCGAATGCCCCAGATGTCCCGCGCGTACTCGCGAATCGTCCGGTCGCTGGAGAACTTGCCGGTCCGGGCGACGTTCAGGATAGCTTTGCGCGCCCAAACGTCTTGGTGGCGGTACTCCGCGCCCGCCTCGCGCTGCGCCTTGATGTACGAGGGCAGGTCGGCGAGGTGAAAATACTCGTCGCCATGGTGCAGCAGAGCCTCGTAGATCGGGCGGAACAGGCCCGGCTCACCGGGGCAGAAGCGGTCTGAGTTCAGGGCATCCAAAACGCGACGGGTCGCGGGGTCGCTGTAGTAGTCTGAGGGCAGGTACGTCCCGTGGAAGCGCATCTCCTGAATCTGGTCCGACGTCAGGCCGAAGATGAAGATGTTCTCATCGCCGACTTCCTCCTTGATCTCAATGTTCGCCCCGTCCAAAGTCCCCATCGTCAGCGCGCCGTTCATGGCGAACTTCATGTTGCCGGTCCCCGAGGCTTCCTTGCCTGCCGTCGAGATCTGCTCGCTCAGGTCAGCAGCAGGGATGATCTTCTCCGCGACCGAAACGCGGTAGTCGGGGACGAAGACCACGGTCAGCTTGCCGTGTGCGCGCGGATCGGCGTTCACTACGGCGGCGACGCTGTTGATCAGCTTGATGATCTGCTTGGCGGCCCAGTACCCCGGCGCGGCCTTGCCGGCGAAGAGGTACGTCCGGGGGACGACCGGGTCCATGCCGTCTTCGGTCAGGCTCAGGTACTCGTGCAGGATGTGCATCACGTTCAAAAGCTGCCGCTTGTACTCGTGGATGCGCTTGACCTGCACGTCAAAGAGAGAAGCCGGGTCCACGGGGATGCCCTGCGTCTGCCCGATGAACCGGGCCAGTTCGGCCTTGTTGGCCTGCTTGACCCGCGTGAACTCTTGCCGGAAATGGGCGTCGTCTGCAAACGGCTCCAACGCGCGCAATTTGTCCAGGTCCGTGATCCACCCGTCGCCGATGGACCGCGTAATCAGCGATGCCAGGCCGGGGTTGGCCTTGAGCAGCCAGCGGCGCGGGGTGACGCCGTTGGTCTTGTTGTTGAACTTCTCGGGCCACATCTGGTAGAAGTCCGGCACCAGCGAGGTCTCGATCAGTTCGGTGTGCAGGGCCGAAACGCCATTGACGGAGTGGCTGCCGACAATCGCCAGATGCGCCATGCGGACTTTTTTATCCTCGCCCTCCTCGATGACCGACATCCGTATCTGCCGCCCGCCGTCGTTGGGCCACTTGGCGGCAACCGACTCCAAGAACCGCCGGTTGATCTCGTAGATGATCTGCAAATGGCGGGGCAGGACGTACTCGAACAGGCCGACCGACCACTTTTCCAGCGCTTCGGACAGCAGCGTGTGGTTGGTGTAGCCCAATGTCGCCGTCGTGATCGCCCACGCCTGGTCCCAGTCCATTTTGTGCTCGTCCACGAAGACCCGCATCAGTTCCGCGACCGCCAGGGCCGGGTGCGTGTCGTTTAGCTGCATGGCGACCTGATCGGAGAACTCGTCCCATGTCTCGTGCGTCTTGCGGTAGCGCCGGACGATGTCATGGACGGCGCAGGCCACCAGGAAGTACTCTTGCAGCAGCCGCAGCTCCTTGCCCGCCGCCTGGATGTCTGAGGGGTACAGGACTTTGGAGATCGTCTCCGTCGCGATCTGGTCGTTCACCGCCCGCTGGTAGTCACCCTCGTTGAAGATCTGCATGTCCAGCTCCTGCGACGACCGCGCCGAGTAAAGCCGCAGATAGTTAACGGTGTGGGCGCCGTACCCGACGATGGGCATGTCGTGCGGCACGCCGATGAGGTGCTTGGCGTCCAGCCAGACCGGCGCGTACTGCCCGTTTTCCTCCCGCGCCTCGACGCACCCATAAACCGGCACCAGGACCGACTCGTCGGCCCGCTCGATCTGCCAGGGCGTCCCCGACGACAGCCAGTTGTCCGGCTCCTCGGTCTGGTAGCCCCGCCGAATTTCCTGACGGAACAGGCCGTACTCGTAGTTGATCCCGTACCCGTAGCCGGGCATCCCCAGGGTCGCCAGCGAGTCCAGGAAGCACGCCGCCAGCCGCCCCAGCCCGCCGTTCCCCAGGGCCGCGTCCGGCTCATGCTCCCGCACCTCGTCGAGATCCGCCCCCCGTGCCTCCAAGGCCTCCCGGCACGCTTCCCACAGCCCCAGGTTGATGAGCGTGTTCCCCAGCGTCCGCCCCATCAGGAACTCCATGGACAAATAGTACAGCCGCTTGGCCCCGGCGTCCGCGTAGCGCTTCTCGGTGGCGAACATGCCGTCCACCATCCGGTCCCGCGCCATCAGGGCGATGGCCCAGAACAGGTCGCGGCTGGACAGGTTTTCGCAGCCGCGCCCCAGGGCGTAGCGCATGTTCCGGCAGATCTCGATCTCGACCTGCTCGGGCGAGAGGGTCGGGGCGGTCGGGGTCTCGGTGGGCATAGGGGAGTATTTCTTTCTATTCCGTGATTGCTATGGTCCCGGCGACTGCCTGGCCCTTCGGGGGCGGGGGCCAAGTATCATCAGCCGGAGTGAAGGCGCGGAGGCTGCGCTGCTGTCGGAGCGCTTGCAGCTTCTTCTTGCGTCGGAGGTTGTGCTGCCAGCTGGGAAAGCATAAGCCCACGATGAAGCCCGCGAACGCACCCAAACCGGCTCCAAGCACCATCCACAGCGCGCCGCCCACGCCGTCGTAGTTGGTCGGGTGCTGTGGCATCATCGTTATGCCGATAGCAGAACCGCACAAAATCCCGAGGACGAGGCCCAACAGCGTTCCCAGAACAGCACATCCGAATGCGCGTAGGGTTTCCATTATTTCCTTACCGTCAGCTTATTCGTATGTCTGCTGCGGGATGCCAAGTTCCCACATCAGGCCGTCAAGGGACGTGCGCCGCAGGGCCGCCAGTTCCACAAGCGCGCCGATCCGGCGGGCGTTCGCCACCTCAATGTGGTCGCAGAGGCCGATCAGTTCGCCCTGTTCTTCCGCAGTCAGGCTGCCGTCATCGCGCTTGCCGATCAGCGCACGATAGCGGCCCCAGGTGTCAGGTGACACCCTCCATTCCATCTCATTGAGCAGTCCCGACGCGGCCCGCGCCGGGCGCGGCACGTCCCGGCTGCCTACCCGTTCAAGTCGCTCTTCCACAGCCCTGGCGGCATACTCCTCTGGTGACAGCCCCTCCCGCGCGGCCTTGTCTCGCAGTCGCCCCTCCATTTCAGGGGCCATGTCAATAACGAGTGTCATCTGCTCTTTCCCCTTTTGGCGTTTACAGCTATTCTATAGGCCGAAGATTTGAGGAACAGGCAGGCCCATCTCTTCTAAGGCGGAACGTAGCGCCAGATTGACCGCCCGCTCGTAATCGTTTCGCCGCTCCGCGTCGGACGTAACTTCTGTAATGATAGCAAAAAACCCGTACTCTGGATGTCCTGCCACATACTTACGCAGGTACTCGCTTATTGCCTTCTCCACTTGTTCCTGAGCTTCCTCCGCATGATCGTTGCCGTTCACTTGCCATTGGACTGAATACTGCCCTGGATGGGGCGCGGCTTGTAGCGACAACGCAACGTGTCCAAAGACACCAGAAATTCCATGCCCCAAGATGAACCTGGATTTGCCGTAGCCCTCGGTCTTGGTTGTCTTCTGCTCGGTCATAATAAGCCTGATGGAACGAGTTCTTCGCCCTGCGTCCAGAAGATTATACCGCAAGGCTGTTCTCTGCGGAATGATACTTCTGCGGCAATCCCAGAATGCCCGCCAACTCGCCGAGCGACCCGATGACGAAATCCGGCTGTCCCGCCAACTCCTCCGGCCAGGGCTGGCCCCGGTGCAGCCAGGCGGCTTTCATGCCGGACGTCTGCGCCCAGCACGTCCACGGTGGGGTTGTCGCCGACGAACAAGATTTGGGCGGGTGGGATGCCCAGATGCACGGCGGCGGCGTCGAAGATAGCGCGGCCGGGCTTTTTGCCGCCGAAGGTCTCGGACACGAACAGGCAGTCGGTGCGGCGTGCCAGGCCCAGATTCTCGATCTTGCGCCACTGGCGGGCCGACCCGTTGGTGATGACGCCGAAGGGCAGGCGGGCGTCGGCTAGGGCGTCGAGCAGGGCCTCGGTCTCGGCTTCGGGCGTGATGTGGGCGAGGAACTCGTCGAAAAAGATGTCTACAGACCGGGCCGAACCGCCGGGCAGGGTGGGGTACAGGCTGTGCAGTCGCTCGAAGATGGCGGCTTTGGAGCCGTAGCCGTTGGCATCCAGATTAAAGATCAGGGCGCGGACGCGGGTGGCCTCCTCGGGGTCGGTCAGGCGCAGCGTATCCCGCAGGTAGGCGTCGGCCCACCGCCCGAAGGCGGCTTCACGGTCGTACAGCGTGTTGTCCAGGTCGAATAGGACAGCCTGGAAGGGGCGAGGGGCGTCTGGCATGGGTGGCCTTCTTGGATAGGGCTTTCTTGGATAGGGCTTTCTTGGTGGGACGGGTTGCGAGAGCGGGCAGCCCCAACACGAACAGCAGGCTAGCAAAACCTTCGGTACGACGGAATCGCTCTGCTTTCCTTCTTTTATAGGCAGGAATGCGGGCTGCCCGTCTTGTATTTAGAGCTTATCATTAGAAGCATTGGAAACAGAAGCATTGGAAACAAAGGCAAGATCTTCCATGAACGATATTCCCCTGCGAGTCGCCATCATCGGCACGGCCAAACGGTCGGACTACCTGTACGGTCCGCTCCTCAAGGCGCTCCCCGGTGTCGCGCTGGTCGCCGTCTGGGGCCGCAGCGAGGCGTCCGCACAGCGCCTGGGCGAGAGTTTGGGCGTCCCCGCCTACACCGACCTGGGCCGGCTGATCGCCCAGGAGGCGCCGCAGATCGGCGTCGTCTCGGTCTCCTACGGCGCGAACGGGCAGGTGGGCCTGATGGCGGTCGAGCACGGTCTGCACGTCCTGCTGGAGACGCCCATCGCGCATGAGTTAAGCGAAGCCGACGCCATCATCGCCGCCGCTGCTCAGAGGGGCTTGAAAGTGGAAGTCGCCGAGCAGTTCCACCGGCGGCCTCTCGAACAGATCAAACTCAAGCTGATCCGATCCGGCCTGTTTGGACATGTGTACACGTCGTTCAATGACTTTGCCGGGCACGGGTATCACGGTGTCAGCGTCTTGCGCTCCTACCTCGGGTTCGACGCCAAGCCGACCCAGGTGACCGGGGCCGTGCGGTCTTACCCGCTGACGCCCCACTGGCCGCGCCTCGGCGCCGGGGCGGGCACGCGCGACGAGACCCAGGAGCACGGCCTGATTGACTTCGAGGGCGGGCAGACCGGCGTCTTCCACTGGACCAGTGTCGGCTACGACTCGCCCCTGCGCTGGTGGCGTTCCAGCCGGTTTTTGGCCGAGAAGGGCATGGGTGTGACGGTGGGAGTTTACCCCGACGTTGAGGAACAACTGACGCTGCTGGCGCCCGGCGGACGCGGCCTGCGGCGCATCACGCTGGAGCGGCAGACGGAGCGGGTAGACGGCGGGGCATTGACGGCGCTGGTCGCGCACACGGGCGACCCCGACCTCCCGATCGTCACCTGGGAGAACCCGTTCCGTTCCGCCGTCCAGGGGCACGGCCCGCAGTGGCACGACGACGAGATCGGGGTCGCCGACTGCCTTCAGAGCCTTGTGGACGCCGTGCGTCACGAGACCGAGCCGACCTATGGGCCGCACCAGGCGCGTCTGGATCAGGAGATCGTGCTGGCCCTGCACCAGTCGTCGCAGAACGGTGGCCGCCCGGTTCGTTTGCCGCTGGGGTTGTCGTAAGAGTGACCAGAAGAAGCCCCCCAGCCCCCTGGCGACGCTTTGCCCTGATCGCCTGCATGTTCCTGACGACCGCTGCCTTCGGCTTTTTGCAGCCGTTCGTGCCGCTGTACCTGGCGGCGTCGGGGCTGACGACCGGGCAGATCGGCCTTGTGGTCGGCGTCGGGACCGGGCTGACCCTGCTGGTGCAGCCGCTTATTGGCCGCGTGTCCGACCTCCTCGACGCGCGCCGGCCGCTGATGGTCGTGGCCGCCCTGGCGGCGGGGGGCGCCTATGTCGGCTACACCCGTGTTGCCCCCGGCGACCTGTGGGCTTTTCTGCTGCTCACCTGCCTCGGCGTGAACGGCACGCAGTACCTCAACGGGGTGGGGGGCGTGCTGGTGGGGCGCATTGTGGGCCGCGCCAATGGGGGCGGGGCGGCCTATGCCGGCTACCGGGTCTGGGGGTCGGTCGGCTACATCGTCGTCGCGCTCACCACGGGGCTGCTGGTCACGCGGACGCTCATTCCCCACGCAGGCGCGCACGCCCTGTCGGGTCTGGGCCGCGCCGCGCTCACGCCCGTGTTCACGGGGGGCTTCTGGCTGTTCGCCCTGCTGGCCGGAGTCTCGACCCTGGTGCCCGATCCCAAAAAGCCCGCTTCGGAGACGGGGTCGGAGGAAAAGCAAACCGCGCCCAAGTCGCCGCTCGCGCCAAACGTCCGCTGGTTCCTGCTGGCGCTGTTCCTGTACCAGTTCGCGCTGTACGGCGCGTCCTCTTACCTCAGCCTGTACCTAAAGACGCTGGGCGCGACGCCGCTCTGGATCACGGGCGTCTTCGCGACCGGCGTTGTCTGCGAAGTTCTCGTGATGAAGCAGGTGGGCCGGCTTACGGACCGCTACGGCCGCCGGCCCGCCCTGGCGGTCGCGTTCCTGCTGATGCCGCTGCGGCTGCTGGCCTACATCCCGGCCCATACGCCGCTCGGGGTGCTCCTCGTGCAGTCATTGCACGGGCTGAACTTCGGCATCATGGGCGCGGTTTCGGTCGTCTTCATCAACGACCTGACGACGGACGGGGGACGTGGGGCGGCGCAGGCGCGCTTGTTCGGCGTCCAGGGCCTCGCCACCGCGCTCGGCCCCATCGCCTGCGGCCTGGTCGCCCAGCGACTCGGGATCGGTTGGATGTTTGCGGCAATGTCGCTCGTCGGCATGGCCGGTGCCGCCGTCTTCCTCCTGCGCGTCCACGAATCCCACCCGGCCCCGCTCCCCATCCCCCTCCGAGGCCCCGCCCTCTTCCACCCCCTCCTCCGCCTCCTGTCCGCCCCCCTGCCCCTCGCGCTGCGCCCGGATGCATAAAGCGACTTCAAGATGCACGGCAGGAGTGGGGCAGTTGAACGCGAAACAGGGAACAAAACTTGCAAATTCAGCGTTGTAAAAGGGAAGACAAACGCCGATAATCCACTTGACTTTTGCTCCTATCAGGTCTATAATGCCCAAGTAGGATCGGTGTATAAGGATTGCCCAACCGTAGAGACTCTAGCGAAACCGCGAGGTACTAGAGCAATCGGGCAGCCTGGATTTCTTGTAACCATGTTTCGGAGACTATGAACAGGGCGAGTATTCTTAGGATCAAGAACCATTAGGTTACGAGAAAGCGCCATCGAGCCGGACACGCGAAAGCGTATCGCCGCCAGGAAGTTGCTACGGCCTTAGAGACAGGGGGAAGCATTTGCTTCCCCCCTGTTTACGTTAGCTTTTCGGATAGTAGCAGGGGCCTTTTTTGCGAAGATTGTTCCATTTTTCGCGTGTGATCGGATAGGCAGTCTGAAAACGCACTAAGCCTCTACTCTCCACCGATGTGTAAACGCAATAGTATTCTTGGGTAATAATATACTTGACGCATTGGCTTATCCTGCATAAGCAGGTATAATCAATGGTGTTGGCTCAATAGAGTCTGAGCCTCGTGGGCTTATGCCTGGTCGGCTGGTTGTACTCGTGCAAGAACAGGAGCAGGCAAGCCTCGTGCATCACGTCGCTCTTCGAGAATGAAAGCGTCCGGCGCACCAGACGACCTAAACGCTGGCGCAGCACGTTGTTGAAACGCTCCACATGGCACGTCTGGCCTTCACCTTTGCCCGTCGCTCGGTGCTGTTCCTGGGGCAGCACGTCGGCGTAAGCGGCCCAGAAGTCCGTGTAGCACAGCCCGCCCTTATACGCAAGCGGAACGCGCTCCCACAGAAGGCGGCAGGACTGCTCGCCCCGGCTGCCGATGACGTAGGCCACGATCTGGCGTGTTCTTCGGCACTGAGCAAGCCAGATCCAGCGCTTGTCCTTACGCCGCAGCACGAACGACCAGAGTTCATCCATCTCCAACACGTCCCCCTCAATCGCTGGGGTCAGTGTCTGGGCCAGGGGCGGCAGGTGACTGACTTTTTTTAAGCCAGGCGCTGACGGTGTTGCGGCTGACGCCGAAGATACGGGTCAGTCCGCGCAGTGAGGGGCGCTCGTGGTAGGCGGCCAGGATGACGGCTTTGGTGTTCTCATCATAGGCGTTGCTGCCAGGGTCTTGGCGTCCGTACTTCTTGCAGTCCTTGCACTGGAACCGCAGGCGACCGTTCTTGGCATGGCCGTTGCTGACGAGGTTGTCGCTGCCGCAGTGGGCGCAGTGCAGGGTCTGGGTAAGCATGGCCTCATCTTACCTCATCAGACACTGTTAGACCAATACCCCGATGAGCGGCACGGTAGAGGCCGACGAGACGTTCATCGGGGGACTGGAAAAGAACAAGCACGAAGACAAGAAACTTCATGCAGGACGCGGGCCGGTCGGCAAAACGGCGGTCATGGGCATCCTAGAGCGGGCCGAAGACGAAGAAGCCAAGTCCAAAGTTCGGGCGAAGGTCATTCAGAACACAAGCAAGAAGACGCTTCACGCTGAGATTAAGAAGGACGTTGCCGCCTTCTCCGAACTGTATACTGTATAAGGATGCTTGGAAGGGCTATCGCGGCCTGTCCCCTGAGTATATCCACAAGTTTGTAGATCACGCCGTACAGTATGCTCTTAGGCAGGTTCACACGAACGGACTAGAGAACTTTTGGGCCTTGCTGAAACGATGCTTGAAAGGTACTTATATCAGCGTAGAGCCGTTTCACCTGTTCCGCTATCTTGACGAAGAAGTGTTCCGGTTCAACAACCGGGGCGACAACGACGGCGGGCGGTTCAATCTGGTCATGGAGTCGGTTTCAGGCAAGCGGCTCACCTATGACGAACTGACTTTCTCTTACCTGGCCTATTATGATGAGGTCATGCCAAAAGCAACAAGCCCTCTGCCCCAATCATCGTTACGATGATGAGGTAGAAAGGCTTGTGGTCGTCAAGCATTTAGAATGCCAGCGTGTAAAGCCCCATAGCACCATTATAAATCAATACGCATTGTCCCAATATATCCCGCCCGATAAGGGCGTGAATCCCTTGCATCGACAGATGGGACTCAATTACTGATGTTACGCATGGGCCAGCAGGTTTTCTGGTCCGAGTTTCTGGAGTTGACTGAAAGCGGCTTGCAATGCCGCCTGATAGAGCCTGTTCTTGAGCGCGAAATGATGGCACTTGGCCTTCATC